>ERZ887942.1483-NODE-1483-length-16120-cov-24.128914_pt1 | contig 16120 bp, 12 predicted proteins | sample MGYA00521099_ERZ887942 | MGnify/ENA primary metagenome ERZ887942 (study PRJEB32303, sample SAMEA104408605) | aquatic metagenome | biome: Brackish water; feature: Pelagic; material: water | place: Baltic Sea | collected 2014-06-07T06:48:00 | depth 16,251 m ... | reverse complement strand
CTCCGGAAAGGGTCACAGGACCGCCTGAGTTACACCACTCGGAGGGGCGCTACCCCACGCACTGTTGTTGGCAGGTAGGTGCTGTCCCAGCTCCACACCTAATTCGGGCCTGCGGCCCGCAGCCGTGGCACTGGCCTCGGCTCCTGTGGTGGTCGGGCGCGACCGCGGCGATTCGCCTGGCCATGGAGAGGCGTCAACTTTCCTGGCAGAGGGGGAGGGCTGGGTTCAATGGTCTACTGCTTCTACTGGACGTTGAAGCGGCTCCTGTTCTTGGTTGAATTAATCGTCGGTGGTCAGCATGGAAGTCATGCGTGACACATGTCGATATATTTACGAAACCGGGGAAAGCCGGTGAAGATCATGGAACGTGATATTACTATTAAGCAATGGTTCAAATTAAATGACCTCCCAAGAAAAACTTTCAGCGCTCTTCGCTGAAAATCCTAATTACCTAAAAGAAATAGAAAATTTTAGCACGCCGGAGCAGGTTGCGAATTACCTAGAACAGAAAGGGGTGACCGTCACCAGTGGAGATTTAATTCGTTACGCTTCGGAATCAGTTACGGAACTTGATGACGCCGCACTTGCTAGAGTCGCTGGTGGGGCTTGGACGAATAACGATGACAATGATAGATCAGTTGTGACAGGCGCTATAGCTTTTGGCGTGATGGTAAAATAAATTTTAATCTACTTATTTCTTAGCACCCAAACAACATCCTAAAACAATGTCTTTCCAGCAGCTTGTTGACGCTTGCCAAACTGATGCAACATTGGGGGAGGCCATAAAGACATCACAATCGCTCGATAACATTTGCGCCCTTGCTCTCCAGCAAGGAATTAGCATTACACCAGAAGAGATCATCAAGGGAGCTGCGTCAGTCACATCTGAGTTGTCAGATGCAGATCTTGCTGGTGTAGCAGGAGGGTCTTGGTCTGGGAATGAGGGAGTAGATTCAGGTCTCTCGTGGGCAGGTGGAGCTGCTGGTGCTAGTCTAGCGATGCCAGCAATCGGCCTTGCGATTCTTATTAAGTAACCCTAAAGACCTTTTCCGCTTCTGATTGCGACCTCTAGGTAAGCTATTAATCAAAGGTCACCATTCAGGTGGCTTTTTTATTTTATATCCTATGCCTGCTGCTGTCGCTACCAGAACCTTCTTCATACACTGCAGCTCCTTCTTGAGCGCCTAGATCTGCCGTTGGAGCTAAGCACGGAACCTTTCGAACTCCTTCTGCTCTTTAAAGCTAAATACTGTCTTATCATTAACATCCTGAACAGACTGCCGTCGCGCCTCACCTGCTCGGAGAACTCATCCGCTCACGGCAGAGTAGCAACTGAGTTCGGTCATATTCAGTTCTGACATCTCCGGCTCCAACGTGGACTTGTCGATGGCGCTCTAGCCATCTTGTTCCTTCTCAGATGCCATCACCTCTTCGACATGCATCGGCTAAATCTTCCTATACTTCTAATATTTGATCAATTGGGTACCAAGGGCTTCTAAAATCTAAGCAACGCTTAGCCGGTGTGCGACAAGCTCATCGCGCCCGCCCACGTAGTTGACACCGGGCACGTGGCGCTGCTCATCGTCAACACCCTCGCCCTCACGCCCTGCTCAAGCTGCAAGTGGCCGTGGTGCTCAAGCGTCTCCACCAGCTGCGGCAGCGGGCATGGAGCCACTTGCCGCAAAGCCGGTCGCTGGCTTCCCACAGCGGCACCAGGGCCTCAACCACCTCGGGGCCGTAACGGCGCCGGTGTTGGCCCCGCAGGCTGCTCTGCTCTGCTGCTGATCCGCTCGCTGGTTCAACCGGCGTAGGAGCGATTTGCGGTGATAGCCGGTGAGGGCCTGCAGCTCATTCAGCAGCTGCTGCTTCCCCGCACGGCTCAAGCTCCGGTAACGCTCTGCTGCCGCGTTGATCGCCAAGGCAATCCTCTCTCCCTCCTTGAGAGAGCCGGGTCGGGCTGACCTCAGGCCTTTGGCGTCACCCCGCGCCGATGCAATAGGCGGTTGCCAGTTCTAATGCAACAACCTTAAACGCGTAACAGCCTTAAAGGTAAAATGTGCACATCAACCTGATTGACACGGGACATCGGGGATCAGAGAACAAGATCCCAATCGTTGCGGCCGTCTCCTTGAACGAGGCTGGCCATCCAATTCACGCCAGGATCACAGGCGTGAGCGGCTTCAGCTCAGAGGCGATCGCTGAATGAGCCAAACGCCATCTGATGCCCGGCAGCCAAGTGCTCTCCGATGGCTTGGCCTGCTTCCGAGCCGTGACGACAGCCAACTGCGACCACAAGTTTGCTGTCAACGGTGCAAGCCCCCAACGACCTGCCGCAGTTCCGCTGGATCAACACGTTGCTAGGCAACCTCAAGACCAGCTTCTGCGGCACCTTTCATGCCTTCAACTAGCGCTACGCGGGCCTGCGGCTATGACAAGTACGCCCGGCGCAACCTGGCCGGCTTCTGCTTCCGCTTCAACCGGCGTTTCTCAATGCCTGCGATGACGTAACGGATCACCAATGCAGTCTGCTGCTGCACGCCTTGCACGGAGGGCGATCTCAGGCTTGCAGAGGCTTATGGGTAATCACGTGACATTGAGTCAATAGTTTCGTGCATACATGTTACAATAATTAGGGTTGCTCATCAACAAGAACATCCATGTCCGTAGAAAACGCAAAGGCTTTTTTGCAAGAACTAGGTGACAACACAGTGCTGCAACAAAAGTTTGAGGCTGCTGACAATGACGGACGACTGAAGTTAGCGCACAGCCTGGGGCTGGACTTCTCCCCTGACGAATTGATGGAAGTACTAAACAAAAGTCAGATTCAAGCAACAGAAGAACTTACAGATAGTGATCTAGCGACTGTTTCCGGAGGGTTTAACATAAGGCCGCCGGTAACGCTGCCAGGGCCGTTGGCAGGAGCAGTTGCCGCAGTGGCTGGCACCTCTGGAATGAACCCAACATTTAATATTAATAACACAGCTAATATCACAATAAACATTGGCTGAATTCAACCTTCATCCACCAAGCGCTTCAACAGCTCTCCTAATCTAGAGCGGGGCTACCCGTGTACCAGCTTTAGGCTAGAATAATAATGATTCAGCCTTACAAGAGCTTGGGAACAATTAGGAGAGCGAGGCACTCATACCCGCTGGGTGCCTTGATTGAATTCAGCAGTCCAAAGCAAGTTGGCATTGATGCTCCACTTGGCGCCAATCGCCAACACTGGGCTGCTCCAATATCTCTCTGACAAGAGAGAGCAGACTATCCCTCAAAGCAGTATTTCAGGGCTTTTTTCATGCTCAAATAGGGACACTCCGGCAGTGCAATCAACAGGAGTTATACAAGCTACTCCAGTTACTCAACGAAGAAGTAGCTAACAGCCAATAGGACAAGAAACCAGCACAGCCGTTATGAATTGCGCTGCTCTCCCAAGAATTGCCAATGCACACATTAATTTGCTTACATTGCGCAAATCTGCAACCACGTACATGCTTACTTGGATAAGCATACTTCTGCTTCTTCGAACATTCATTCATCTCAGATATTCCTTAAGCGCACTTATAGGACACAAATGATGGCAATCACTCCCAATAGCTTAAAATCGAATCCAAGAGCTTCTCATGCCAGCCTCGTAAAATGGTATATATCTGAATGCACTGACCAAGCACAATCACACAAATACAAACAAGCATCGTTACTCGCTGGAGAGCTTGATGAGTTGTATCAGACCAGCGAAGCCACGTGCGGCTTTGAATATCATCACTACAAACCAGATTCTCACCCAGACTATCTAGTATACTGCAATGCGAAACAATTTGCCAATATCGAAGGCAGAAAATTAGTACCAGAGTGGTGGCCGAACGTTCAAAGAGACTGCATTGAAGAATGCGACCTTTCTTCCGCAGAACGAGGGCTGTATCTTCCATGCGAGAACTGGATCGAATTCGACCAAGGAAGAGATGGTCTTATGATGGCGGGGATATGGCAGATGGTTAGATCACATGGAGAAGACCAGACAGGTGATTGGGAAAGAATCATCTCAACCCTGGAATCCTGGCAATCAAGCAAAGGAACTATAACTTGCTCAAAAACTGTACGGCATTTTCACCAATTATTGGGCCATGCAGACCAGATTGGCATTATGTGTGGTCGAGGCTCCTACCTAAAGCTAATGAAGCAGCATCTCTACGGCTCACAAACTGACGCTCATATCCAATATCTATCCAGCATTACCAATGATTCTTGGGAGCATAGTCTTGAGTTGTACTCTACACACCTAAAAGAACATGGCAGCTATCTACGTCCAGCAACTAGTGTCGACATTGATCTTGGTAGCGACCTCTTATTACCACAGATTGGAATAGAGCTCCATCCGCAAGGCCTCCTAGGCCGTGCTCTCCCTGATTTGCTTCTAAGTTTACTTGATGACGTTTTCAAGATCGATTCAGATCAAATAGAGAGTGTCGAAAACTTGCTGAACTACCTGCCAAAGGGAACTGAAACTCGCGGATTTCTTGATGGCTCAGAGAAAATGAGTAGAAAAAAGAGAGTTGCCAAGCTAAACCATATAAAGGTTATCTTCTCGCCCGATTCGCACGCAAAGCTCAAGTCTTACGTTCGCCTTGTGGAGCAACATTCTTAGAAGAAAGTAATACAAAGATATCTAGGCAGGAGAGGATCAACCCAGCCAGAGCCTCTCAAGAAAGTAATCAGTTTTGCCAGGCTTATGTCTCATAAGAGTGTCGAGAATCCAGCCCTGGGCACCATTATGGTGACGTTCGCTCCAAAGCCTATCTAAGCATGAATCCAGTCCTTCCACCTGAGAGAGCAGATCGGGTTCGGAGGCGAGGATACCCTTCAGCCTAGACAGTGCATGACTAACATCAAAACCAACGATTGGCGTCAAATAATCATATGCAGGGTGACTTCGGATATAAGCGTATGCAAAAGATGTTTGCGCAAAACGAGCACTAAAGCGCTTACTCATTGGAATCTGCCGAATGCAAAAGCCCAACTGCTCAAGCATATTGATCGAACGAAGTCCATAAATTGAACAGCCAAGTGAATCATCAACTTCAAGCCACTGACCGCCCACTGTGGTTAGTTTGCCGGCCCAATCCTCACAGCATATCAATGGATAAGCAGGAAAGCATTTAAAAGGCAATTGGGAAACTAGTTCACCAAGTTGCTTATGCCAGCTAGTCAAAAGGATTACCGGCTTGGAAACGGCGCTATCAGAAAGCAAATACGAGTTATAGCTCGTTAGAGATTCAGGTGAAGCAACAATGAAAATTATATCAGAATTAAAACTAAGAGAAGCTGAAATATAGTGGGGTGCAAATGCCAGGATTGCAGCTGGCTGCTCTATTATACGAATTCCCAGATCCAGCTCGCAAGTAACAAGTGGTAAGGGATCGTGTGAGTGGAATTGGTCGCTCCTCATAAGACAGACCTTATGACCAAGCCATGCAAGCCAGTTTGCATAGCTAAGTGCAACAGGTCCAGACCCTAATATCTCAACTTTCACAACCTAAACTCAATATCTTTAGAGCGATCACCAGGAAAGTAGCCTGCATGGGAACGGGGAGCAATCCTAATCAGCAAAGCATCTCGAGCGCTTGCCATACAATCACTAGCGTATGTTCGATGATATGTTAGTCCGTTGAAAACGGCATATCCACCAGCATTGAGACGTGGAATGACCGTAGAAATGATTTCATCAGGGAAATCCTTGGAAACATCTGACAAGTCGGCTACGCCATCACCAAAACAGGAAGAGAAGTAGGACGAGCGAAGACTAGCAAGTTCAATTCCCGGTATCTTCTGACCAGAAGACTCTTGCAATGGAATCCAAACAGTCAACATAGGCCTCCCTCCATACACAATGCTACTATCCTGGTGCCAGTCCTGATTATTCTTGTTCTTTGAGATCTGGCTAATTTCATGGCAAGGATAAGTTCTACGCAGCAAACAACGGTTCATAAGCAGAACCATAGATTCGCCAAGGAGAGACTGGTCAAGCAATAGGGCATTGTGCATAAGATCTGCGACTACACTCTTTGCAATATCAACAAGAAACTGAGAAAGCTCCGGGCTGAGATCTGACAGGTAGTCAGCCAGATATAGAGGTGCATCTCCTCGTATCAGAATCTGGCCCTTATACAGAGAAAGCATCTTGTCGATCACTTGACTTGAGACATAGTTGTCTCTACACAGCGACTCACCAGTCTGGATTAGTTGTGGAAACAACTTAGGCTTACGCTCTGACAGCTGAGCATTCGCATTAAGGATAAACAAGGCCTTCCAACCTGGAACCTGATTAGCAAGCCTACGAGCTTCTTCACTGAGCGGATCTAGTACCCAGCCTTGTTCACAAAGCATGTCATGCAGCTCACCATATCTTAGGCTGGGATACTCTTGAGCTAAGACTGCAAGTTTTGCTAAAAGGTTCATAAGACGAATCGAGAGTTCTGAAGACGCTAAAGCCCAATTGGACAAGCCAAGTCAGATGAAAAGCAACGAACTACGTGCACAGGAAGATTCTCAGGACTGAGGCCAACGCAATAGAGGCTCGTTACATTCATTGCCGTAAATTTTGAAATCAAGTCACTAACCAGAAGGCGGGGATCCACCGATAACTCGATGTTCGTAGTTTGCATGCCAACCATTCCCATAGCAGAATCCAAAGTGGTTTCATTGATGGCGGCAATAGTTGGCTTAGGATTAAGGTGAGTCCTAGGCATGGCCAGGTAATCATCGGAAGAAACTACGTATCCACCCTTGCGCCGGCTCGCTGGAAGTGTATTCAATTCTATCGCCTCTTGAATACGCCATACCTGCGCAGCTTCCGAAATAGCGCGGCGAGCCGCAATCAACGGACTATGATTGCATCCCCATCCGTTGAAGAGCTGATATGCTTTGTCGGGAGACTTAATGAATAGAGTGGCCTCGAAAACCGCTGCAGCTTTTGACCGCAACAAACGCAGAATCAAAAGATGGCCTTGATCAGCCAGTCGATCGACAACGTTGTCAAGCAGTTGATCGCCAAATGAAGCTGAACAGACAGGTATTACAGAATCAGGTTTATCAAAGCAATACTGCATGGCATCTCTTTCGATAAGCTCATAGAGCGCATGCAGCATCGCCTCGTCTACGGTATTGCCAGAGGCCAGTCCATTGGTAAAGGATCTAAGTGGCAGCCCCGCCTCCAACGCTGCGGGATAAAAGACATCACAGGCTGGAACAAAGCATTTAGTATCAGCAATAAGATCTCTGCAAGGGATGCAGTTAACTATTGGTTGCTCGACATTTGAGGAGAGGCAGTAACGAGCATCGCGGAAGCGGACAATTCGGCCATCAAGACTGTTCACCCAGGGCATGCCTTTAATAAGAGGAGACTCTATCAGGCTCATCTCAATGCCTTCCATAATCGCCGAGGCAGTAGCAGCTGATGCTGTATACCCCTTGCCAAGATTAAGATAACCCGAATGAGCGTTCTTCCTAAGTGCTTCAAAAACATGAAGCTCAGGAATGCAGCTACTTGTATGGTCAAATACGCCAACGATTCCAAGCCCTTCGAGAGAAGGGCTAACCAGTTCAATAGTTTTGGACGCAGATTGAGTTCGAAGCGATGTCTTAAGGTCTTCCATTGTCAAAGGATCCAAGTTGCCAATGCTACTGGATTGACGCGGTACAAGCAACACATGAATAGATCGCCTGCTTGACGGGTTGCGGAGCATTCCTTCATGCAAGCCAACCCTTTAGAAACTATCATGCATAAAGATACCAGTGCCCAGTGAATACATAGAGCAGCATCTAAAGGCGAGCAAGGCTTGCAGATAGAGTCTTGGGAGGATGGACAACTCGGCTCATTAGTAGATAAGACAGTGGAAGAGTGGTGCCTTCTTGCAACCGCAGATTTTGTCAACATGCAAGGCCCCGTTGGCGTAATAGATGAAGTCTCATTGTTCCGTGGGTATCGATATCTTTTCCGGTAGCAGGGCTCGATCAAGTCGATGAGCGCTTCTCACGGCACCACCACCTCCATCTCAGAGAGAAACTTCTCCCGATTGGTCTGCTTCTTGGCTGTGGTGAGCGCGTAATCAGAGAAGCCAAGCTGTTTGCCACCCATCAACCCAGTCCTGGCCTGCGATTTCAGGCTCATTGACGCGCAGCCGGGCTGGGTTTTCCAGAGTCTCCCTAACTCCGCTGCAAATAGCCACCAACCTTGCACGAAAGCTCAGAATAAGTTCCCAGCTCGCTAATGCGTCCACTTGATATCACTGCAATCTGATCAGCCGACTCGATCGTGGACAAGCGATGAGCGATGGCAATACGAGTAATAGCCATGGACTCAAGTGTGCGTGTAACCGCAGCTTGGGTAGGAGCATCGAGAGCACTAGTTGCCTCATCTAAAAGTAATATTTTGGGCTGGCCAACAAGTGCTCTTGCCAGTGAGAGGCGCTGACGTTGGCCACCAGAAATGCCCATCGCCCCCTCACTAATTATCGTTTCCAACTGCATTGGCATCCGCTCCACATCAGCAGCCACTGATGCCTGATCAAGTGCCTTCCAAATCTCTTCATGGCTATAAGCCCTACCCGCGCGAACAATCTCGTAAATTGAACCAGTAGGCAGAGGTGCATTTTGAAGCACCACACCCAGCTGGCGCCGGTACTGACGCACAGCCAACTGGGTTAGGTCAACGCCGTCAATATTGATCACACCGGCCTCAAGCTCCATCAGCCGAAGCAAGCAACGTAGAAGAGTTGTTTTACCGCAGCCTGAGACCCCAGTAATTGCAGTGTATCCTCCCTGCGGGATAGTCAGATTAATCTCCTCGAGCAAAGGTAGCGGAGCATCGGGATAACGAACCTTAAGATTCACCAGCTCAATTTTTCCGACAACCTCATGCATCTGAGTGGCCTCACCTGAACCAGCTTCAGGGCTAGCAAACATCACTACGCAGCTACGCTTCCATAGCACCACGAGCTGAGCCACCGTGTTTGCGACCTGCACTGCAAGGCCTGATAACTGGCTGTTGAAGGAGATATACGCTGCCTGAAAAGCAACAAACGCGGCTACTAGTTGGTTTGCACTCAATGCTCCAGGTCCACCAGCCATCGATGGTTGGGTCTTTGCCTGATGCAACATCCACACCAACGCGACAAACATCACAACTTGCCCAAGCGGAGTGAGCACACGAGCAAGGATCTCCAAGGAATCGTTCGCCAGCGACACACGGCGCATCAGCCCGCCAAGCCCCACCACCTTACGAATCCACTGCTCAAATACAAAAGGCTCACTGCCACTAACTCGAATCTGCGGCATACCCACCGCCGCCTGCAATCCCATGTCACTCACGCGAGCCCGTCCCTCTTGCAGGGGTTGTTCAAACTTTGCTGCCTGTAATACCAGCAAAACCATAACCACCGCACTGAGAAGACTAAATGCTGCCGCTACCCAAGCCAGCTGGCTCTGATAGACAAACATCATTATGAGATTAGTGATTGAAAACAACAAGCCAAGCCCAGCAGTCAAAAGACCGCTGCTCACAAGTTGACGCATCTGACTAATCGATCCAACCCGGGCAAGAAGGTCTGCGGTACCTAGCTTCTGGAAAAACTGCAATGGCAGACGCAGCAGATGGCTCCAGACCCCAGCCTCAAGTCGCAAATTCACAAGGGACTCCATCCGGACCATTGCCAAACTGCTAAAACCCTGTGAAACCACAGTGCACAATGCAATCAAAAGGACTACTAAGGAAGTCTCAACAAGCAGTTGTAGATCCCCAAGCGGCAGAACAGTACCAACCAAGAACGAAGTAAGAACGGGTATGCTGAGGTTGAAAATCGCAACCACTAGCGCACTGAATACAACCAACAATAGCGGAGATATATTTGTACCTAATCCAAATCTAAGCAACTGCCAAAGCGAATTCAGCGGCACTGGCAGGGATGCATAGAGCTCGTAGGCATAGGGCTTAAGCGCCAAGCCAGTATCCAAAGGTTGCCTTTGACCGCTAAGAGGATCAAAAACGACGGTCTTTGCGCCAAGCCGATGGACTGAAAGCGGCCGACCGTCGTTCTTAGCAAAAACAATCAGCATGGCTCGCGTAGAGAGAACCAAATCTGCTGGCGTTTTAACATCGCGATGAGCTATGTTGTTAGCCTCCAGTAGAGTGCCGAAATCACCCTTTACAGAAGCTATTTTTCTTTTGTCGCCAAGTATCAACATGGCATAAGCCAAAGCGGTACAGGCTGGATCACCTCCCTCAGCGCTGAGTAGCCCTTGGTGAGGCAAATCCTGCTGAACAACAGATACGCCGCGAAGAAGAGCGTCCTGGCGTGTTTGGGAAAGCGTCATGAGTTGGGCCCTCCAACGACACTGAACAACTCGGCTTCCAATAGTCGCTGGTAGAAACTCCCCGATTGGGCCAGCACTCCAGGCGGACCCTGTTCTACCAACTGACCTTGATCAAGCACAATCACCCAGTCGCTGATCTGCGCTCCATACATTCGATGAGCCACTGTGACCAAGGTTCGTGGCTGGCTTTTAACTGCAGCAAGAATCTGTCGCTCACGACGATCATCCAGGGAACTGGTTGCCTCATCCATCAGCAGCAAGGTGGGCTGACGCAGCAGTGCCCTGGCAATCTCCACACGCTGGCGTTGTCCGCCACTGAGATTTGCACCACCTTCACCCAAATGCAGTGACAGAGCTCCGGCACCACCAAGATCGTCGAGAAGGCCTGCCTGATTCAAAGCAGTCAACGCTTCAGCAGAACTAAAACGTGGATCCCACAAGCTTAAGTTCTGCTCTAGGGTGGCTGGGAATAGAAACACATCCTGGGAGACTAGGGCAATCGAATTGCGCATTGTTGGATCGTCCCAGCCCAGCCAATCACGGCCGTCATAAAGGATAGATCCTTGGGTGGGCCTATAAAGGCCAGCCAGCAAGCGCAGCAATGTGGATTTGCCAGATCCACTACCCCCAACAATAGCTAGGTGTTGACCAGCTTCAAGAGTAAAGTTAATGCCAGAGAACATTAAGGGTGTCGTTGAACTGAACTGATAAACCAATTCACTTAACTCAATCCGTCCGGCCAGCTGACGCTGGTCATCCTTCACATCAGAAGTGATCCTAAAACTGCGAACCATCGGATCGACTTCGCTATCAATAACATCGTTGATACGCCCCACATCACCATCAAGCTGTTGTAGCTGGTTACTGAGAAGACTCAACTGCTGCAGTGGTGCTTGAATCATGCCCATCAGAAATTGAAAGGCCATGAGTTCACCAAGACTGTTCTGACCCAAAATGATCAAGATACCGCCGAGCAGGATGACTCCACAACGCAACAAGAACCCGGAAGTAGAACCAACCAAGCCAACTACGGCCGCAGCAAGAGATTGTTTTTGCAGTTCAGCCAAGGCGTCATTGAAATTTGCAGACCATTGCATAAATGATTCATTTTCGAGACCACTTGCCTTAATACTTTCAATGCATTGAATCACATAAATGCCTGTGCCCTGCGCTTTTCCCTGAAGCATCGCCAACTTATAGTTATCACTTTTACGCACTTCCCTAACCCATAGAGTGAAAGCAGAGTTGCCACCCGCTATCAAAATTGTGAACAAAGACAACCAGGGAGAAATCAACAAACCCACAACAAGGGCAATCAGGCCTGACCCAAGTGACAGCACGAAATCGATGACTCCACTTACGCCGAGCTGCACAAGCGAGAATGGAAGAATCAGCCTGGTTGCAAGCTCTCCACTCATACGCTGAACAAAATAGCGATAGGGAAGGCTGAATAGCGAAATATAGAGCATGCTGCTAATACGCTTAAGCAACTGATTCGCAAGACTGCGTAGAATCAGCTTTTGCAGGTTAAGCATTCCAATCAGTACCACAACAGCAACTGATGTGATCCAAATCACCGGAATGCCGATGTTTTCACGCCCTTCCTGCAGAAAGCCATCGATGAACTGGCTGGTGGCTCCAGCTATGAATAATTCTGGCAGAGCTCCAAAAAGTGAAACCAGGGCAAGCCAGGGCAACAGGCTGCGGTAGGGAGCAAGCAAGCTTGGCACCCAGCGATAAAGGCTTGGATCCCGGCCTCCTGGGCTGAAACCAGCTCCTGGAAGAAGCTCCAGCACAATACCGGTGAAGCTTGTCTGAAATTCTTCCCAGTCGACGCTGCGCCTGCCAAAAGCAGGATCACTCAGATAAGCCCGTCCATGCTCGAAGCCCTCAAGAACTAAAAAGTGATTGAAATTCCAGAAAATGATGCAGGGAAATGAACCCGAGGTGCGCAGGGCTTCAGCAGCACGACCAAATGCTTTCACTTCAAGCCCAACAAGTTGGGCAGCCTGTTTTAGCTGCAGGGCAGTCACACCATCACGGCTGATCCCGCAAAGCTCACGCAGTTGGGCCAAAGGCAAAATTTTGCCCCAGTAACCAAGCACGATCTTGAGGCTGGCAGCTCCGCATTCAACCGCTTCGTACTGTAAAACAGTGGGTGTAACAACCCGGCGAGAACGCTTCATGTGTTGTCTACCACCAAGCCCATCGCGCGACGGAGCGCCGGCATCACAAACTCGATCGGCCTCAGATGCACAGTAGTGATCTGTACGTCAGCCAGGCTGGTAATGCGTACTGGCTGGGGAGGTCGCCGACCAGAGCTCCAACGGTAACAGCCATAACTGCTTGCCTGGTTACATTCTGCTGGGGTGGATTTCTCCAGCTGTACACGCACGAGATAGGGAGCAGGGACACTCTGCTGAATCGGGGGCACCAAAGCGCGACTCTGTAGAGCACCCATCAACCCATCACTGTCGAGTGGTTGCTTACTGACCTCAATCACTTTACCAGGAATGCCTCCATATTGAGCCCTGGATATACCCTTGGGAGTAACTAACACCGACATACCTTCTACGACCTGTTGCGCGGTGGCAGGATCCAGGAACACTGGGATAGTACCCGGAAGGTAGGGGGGTGTTGTTGTATAAACAAGTAACTCTTGGCCCTGCTTCACAAAGCTGCCGTTGAAGAAGTTTCGACTCAAAAGATAAATGCCTTTGACTGGGGCGAAGACAGTTGTCCGGCTCAAATAAGCAGCCAATTGACTTTGAAGCTTGTTTCGACTATCAAGATTGGAAACCGCTGCCTGCTTCGACTGTTCAATCTGATCATCGCGACTCATCTTCGTGCTTATTTGCGTGGATTTCGCGTTAAGCAGTTGACTTTCCAGGGAATTAATACGCGACTGCTCCTCCAATACAGCCGTGCTTGGTAGGTATCCTTGCTTCCAAAGCTTCACGTAGCGTTGGTATAATTCTCTCCTTTGATTAAGCTCCCTCTCAATGGATGATCGCTGATTTGCTTGCAAAGCATTGAGGCCGCCCAATCGGCCTGCACGCTCTGTTCTACCCGTTTGCTGCTGACGCAACATACTTTCTGTGGGCAAAATGCTAACCAGAGACGAGGTCAAGGCTTCCTTGGCAGATTGATCCTCAATTCGGGCAAGTACGGTCCCTCCCGGATAGCTCACAACAGGTGGCGCGTTATCCCGTTCCAACTTTCCTATTTGCATAGGTAAAGATTGAACTGGGGCCGACAGGTCAAGAACCAGACCTTGGCTTGGAGCCAAAGCCAACTCAACCAAAGATTTCAACCTAGCGGCATCGTACACCTCAGTATATAGCGAGCCTGTTTGAATAAGTCCAAGCTGGCGTAGCACGTCATTACGCTCTCTCTGCTCTTCAGGCAAAGTGTTAGGCCCAAACCCACTTACCTGGTAGTGCAGGATTCCGGATGTAGGAGCTTCTAAACTTCTGATCTGACTGCGCGGCGTAGTACACATGCACACAAAAACACCGATGCCATTAACCTGCACCGGCACCCGAGCAAACACAGCCCACAGGACACCTAGCCCCGCAATGGATGCCGCAGCAATAGCTGTCAACCTCACTGGCAGAGGTAAAAATGATGCAGGCTTAGTTGCATCGGCTCCAGCCCGAAGCCGTTCCAAGGCAACTTTCTCAAAAATTCCGAAACGATCCGCTGCACGACTCGAGGAAGAACTTTCCTCGGTTGTCTGGCTAGGGTTGGAATCAGGGTCTCGCGATGTCATCGATCGAGGAGCGGAGAGGGGGTACGGAGCTTGTAGAAAGGTATAAGATCGGTTTACTGCTCAGCCATGTTGCATATTTTTCATTGCTTGCGGAGCGTGACAACCCGCTGATTCAGCAACGGTTGGGTGTTAGCTGGCCAACGGGCTGAGCTACGAAACAATGCCGCAATCGAACCGTTGTAATCCCTCACAGATGAAGCGTAATTACTGGCAGCATTGATGGCCTGATTCAATGCCACCACCAATGAAGACATATCACTCACACCTACATCGAATCGCGCACGCACCGCGGCTGCTGCCGCTCGAGCCGAGGTAACCTGAGCTTCACTACTCTTCATCGCCAACTGACTGGTTTTGTAAGCCGTATATGCCTGCTCCACTTCCCGGGTAACAATCAAGCGATCTAGGGCTGCCTGATCACTCGCTCGCCTGCCGAGTGCTTTCTGTACCTCTGATTGAGCTGCGTTAATGCCGCCATCAAAGAACTGCCAAGTAAAACCCAAACCGAAGCCTCCACTCCAGTTGGTGATGCGAGTATTGGTAGTGACATTGCCCTGCTGTGACGACTGGGTCTGATCATTGTTTATATTCCCATATTGTCCATTCGCTCCCAGGCTGAAACGCGGCCAATAAGTATTGAACAGTGCAGTTGCACTCCAGCGCGCACTAGCTGCTTCGGCCAGACTTGCTTTGATTTCCTCGCGCAGATTTAGGGCCTGTTCAATAGTTGGCTGCAAGGCCTCAGGCCAATCACCCAATGCCTGCAACCCATCGCTCGGGGTCACAAGAGCTCCTGGTGGCATAGCAATTACCTGCGCAAGGCGCGAAGAAGCGTCAATGAACTGGCGATAAGCATTTATTAAGGTGCTCAGGGTCGCAAACTGCTGAGTTCGAATCTGCTCAACGTCTGCGATATTAATCAATCCATTGTTGAACTGAGCTTCTGTTATCTGAACCTGGCGCGTTGTTGCCTTGAGAATATCTGCGTATGCTTCTATCAGTAACCTCTGCTCCTGGAGGCTGTAATAGACTTGCTGGATTTCAAGGACAAGGTTGCGAGCGCTAACGTCAAACAACAATTGCTGGCGTTTAAGGTTCTCACTTGCCGCGTTAATACTTGATCCTCTACTGGGATCAAAGAATGTCCAGCCAACAGTGAGGCCAATATTGGTTGCTGTAGTGGCCGAATTATCATCTACTTGAGCACCATCTCGAAAAGTGCTATTGCTGGAACCAAAGCGACGACCCGGCACAAAAGGTTCTGAGGATGCACTCAGTGTTGGATACCACTGGCGCCTTACGGCAACAAGATTCCATTGCTGGCCTTGAATCTCAGCATAAGTTGCAGCCAACTGAGGACTGTTAAGCAACCCCATCTCTAGCGCCTGGGAGAGAGTAAAACTTTTACTACGTGCATCGATTTCACCCTGTAAACCTCTCAGCTGGGCTTCAAGCTCAGCGGTCAAAGTTTGAGGACGAACCTGGGGAGCAGAAAAGCCCTCAATCTTATAAACAGACTGAGCGCAAAGGGGTGGCGCTAACAATACTGGCAGCACAGCTAAAATGCCGTGCCAAATTTTGGGCATACTAATAAGAATTTTAGTTTACTTTATTGCATTACCTAGCCTAGCCACAAATCAAGCCGGCAGGCGCAAAACCCCTTAATTACACACATTGACAATTAATTGTAAACTTTCGAGTGGATGAAACGTTTTTTTTTAGCCAGAAGAGGTCTGCCGGCAGCACGCAGCCGTCTACTGAATAGCGGAGCAATCCAACTGTGGCCGGGGATCAAGCTCAGAAGCCCGCCTTGGTGAAATCGTCGCCGATGTAGCCAAGGGGCAATTGGTCACGCTCAGCAAGTGCCGCCGCAAAACAATCCCCGAAGTTGAGCCGGGCGCGATGGCCCTGGCCCTTGCCAAAACGCTTGAAGATGCCCAGAGCGCGCTCTGCCAGATCCGCATCCACCGGCACCACATC
>ERZ887942.1482-NODE-1482-length-16121-cov-6.679261_pt1 | contig 16121 bp, 14 predicted proteins | sample MGYA00521099_ERZ887942 | MGnify/ENA primary metagenome ERZ887942 (study PRJEB32303, sample SAMEA104408605) | aquatic metagenome | biome: Brackish water; feature: Pelagic; material: water | place: Baltic Sea | collected 2014-06-07T06:48:00 | depth 16,251 m ... | reverse complement strand
ATCAAAGGCGGCACGTATGGCGAGTCAGACGAGTGGGGATTTCGTCCGCAGGATAGAGGAAGTGAAACAAGCGTTTACGACATCAATGCAACAATCATGCATCAACTTGGGATTGATCATGAGCGGCTAACCGTTCGCAACAACGGAATCGACCGACGACTGACGGATGTGCATGGTCATGTATTGACCGACATGGTCGCCTGATCCTTAAAAATCATTCTGCAGCGACTTCTTTCAAGAGTTCAAGAACTGCGCTTCGAATTTTTGTTTCGGCATCCGTTTCCAGATAAGAAGACCGTGCTGGCCAGGTTTCATACCCGCCCCACTCGTGATCTTGGGCCGTCGGGAGGTAACCGTTGTAGCCGTTCGCGAGTTCGATCGTAAACGTGTTTTTGAGAGGACTTTCCTTTTTAAGAGCGAGGCCCGTTTCCGCGAAAACCTCGCATGGAATCCCCGTGACTCCGATGTCGCCGATCCGAATGGCTTGGAGTTGAATAGATACCGTTGCTGGAAATTTTCCGAGTTCGAGAGCTTCCTGAGCATAAATCACATGGCGCGGATTGATTTTTACGGCGGTGTCATCCGCTTTCGGCGTCATCATTTTTTCCGCCCATGCGATTCGCTTTTCGTCCGGTTTCCGCACTCCCAATTCAAGTTCAGTGGTCGCTGCACTCAATGAAAGATCATCTCGGTGTTCAATCGTCTTGTAAACGCGATGGACCTCATCCGCCAGCTCCTTGGCGACGGCCGTCATCTTTTCCCATGGTTTCGACGGGCTTTTGGGGCTTTGAAAATTAACGTTGTTCGTGTCTCCGCTGGTCCCGTTTGACATCATAGCAACGAAAGGCGGGTCATTCGAATCGGTCGCGAGCAACGATTCAACTTGGCTTGCGAAAACCCCAAAATAATCTGCACTGACGGAGCCGCCTTTATAGCCGCCGATGTAGTGGACTCCATAATTTGCGATGAGAGCAAGCGGTCTTCCGTCAGAATGCTGAACACTGAGAATCGAAACTTCGGGGTCGACCGGACCAGCTGGTTTGTCTAGCAGCTTACTCATCCGCGAAGGGTTCGTTCTTATGATTTCGCCTTCCTCACCAAATGGATTTGGTTTGATGGCTCCTTCTTTCATAAACCAACGGCGATTAAAAACCTGATTGGGTGATGACCCTGAACCCCAGCCAACCATTGCTGGAGCTAGGTTTTCATTGGCGCGTTGAATTCCATCAGCCATTCGCTTTATCAAAAAATCACTATACCAGAGATCAATTTCATCCGTGTGCATTCCGATCACACCCGGTGAGCCATGAGTGTGGGTGGCGGAAATGAGAATGTTTTCAGCCGGAATACCGGTGGCTTCTTCGGCCAGTTTCTTTGCTGCATCAGTCACGTCGCGAATGATCATTCTGAGATCGCAGACGACGATGGCAACTTTAGTCTTCCCGTCATCAAGAACCAGGCAGCGTGCATGCAATTCGTCATGAATGTTTTTCGCCGCACCGCCGCGCGCAATGACTCCGCCATTCCGAGCCCCAAGTGGCAGGGTAATATTGCTTGTCGCTGCGCCTGCTCGAAGCTGAGTCTTGGGCTCATGCGCTTGCAATGGGCTGAATAAAATCACAGACAGAACCAATGCCAATGCGATTGGTAGCCTTTTGTGTTTGGTTTTCTGAGTTCGATCCATAATCCGAATCGTAGCGAGCTTGCTTCAAGTCGGCAATCACGTAGGCGCCCCGAAATGGGGGCAAAGTTTTAGAAATCAGAACTCTGGTTTCCGATAAAATGTTGATTTTTGAATAGTGAATACTACCGGATACTGGTATAAACGCAGACCGCTTTTACGATCCAACAGGGTCGGTTCATCGAATCAATACTGTTGGTTCGAAAATTCGAATTTTTGCCAATGAAGACCAAATCCACCGCGGCGAGTTGTCGTTACGATTACGCGAAATCTCCACCGATCGATCAGGTGGGAATTGTTGAGCGTGCTGCTCGTTTTACAACCCGGAGCATCAAAAGTGATTGCAAGCGGGCTGGGCTCGACATGGTGTTGAACATGATTGATTTGACGACGCTGGAAGGGGCTGATACCCCAAACAAAGTGCGCCAGCTGTGTTACAAGGCTGAGCACCTCCACGATTCCATCCCCGGTTTACCAACAACGGCAGCGGTGTGCGTGTTCCCGAATTTTGTGAGCGTTGCTCGCGTGGCACTGGGAGATTCATCGTCGGTGAAAATTGCATCGGTCGCGACTTCGTTTCCCAATGGGCATGCGATTCTTGAGCAAAAACTGGAAGAGACTCGTCGTGCAGTTGGAGATGGTGCAGATGAAATCGACATGGTGATTTCGCGAGGCCGCTTTTTGAGCGGTGAATACGATTATGTCTTTGATGAAATCGCAGCAGTCAAAGAGGCGTGCGGCAAAGCGAGATTGAAGGTGATTTTGGAAACGGGCGAACTCGCAACGTTGGATAATGTTCGTCGTGCCAGTGATATCGCGATTCATGCAGGGGCAGATTTCATCAAAACCTCGACGGGAAAAATTGCTTCAGCTGCAACTATTCCGGTCACGTTGGTGATGTTGCTTGCGATACGAGATCACTTTTTTAAGACGGGGCGGATGGTCGGGATGAAACCAGCCGGGGGTATTTCGACGTCGAAACTGGCACTGCATTATCTTGTGATGGTCAAGGAGACTGTCGGCCCTGAGTGGCTCACGAATGAATGGTTTCGGTTCGGGGCGAGTAGCCTCGCTAATGATTTGCTGATGCAAGTCGCGAAGCTCGAAAGGGGGCTTTATCAGGCTCCTCAGTATTTTTCAAAAGATTAAGATTTTAAACAGATGGCTACCAAACAAAAAACACTTGAGTGGGAATACGCTCCCGCTCCCGAGGCTGCCAAAATCGCAAAGGTCGCGAAACGCTACGGCCATTTTATCAATGGAAAGTGGACGGCACCATCAAGTGGGGATTACTTTCGCACTACGAATCCGGCTACGAACAAAAAGCTTTCCGAAGTTGCGGATGGAAGTGCGGCGGATGTCAATGCGGCGGTGAAAGCTGCGCGGGTGGCCTATGAGGGGCCATGGGGAAAGATGAGCGGACGAGAGCGGGGGAAATACATTTTTCGGATCGCACGGCTCATGCAGGAGCGTGCCCGGGAATTTGCGATTATTGAAACGCTGGATGGAGGCAAGCCCATTCGTGAATCGCGCGATATCGATGTCCCGCTGGCGGCGAATCATTTTTTCTACAATGCAGGATGGGCAGACAAGTTGGAATACGCCTTTCCGAATCGGAAAGTCTCTTCGCTCGGTGTTGCTGGGCAGGTTATTCCCTGGAATTTCCCGTTACTGATGGCGGCATGGAAGATAGCACCGGCTCTGGCGACTGGAAATACTGTAGTGTTGAAACCAGCCGAAACCACACCTCTGACGGCACTCAAGTTAGCGGAGATTATTGCTGACTCAGGTTTGCCTGATGGCGTCGTTAATATCGTGACCGGTGCTGGAGAAACAGGCGCGGCGATTGTGAATCATCCCGATGTAAACAAAGTTGCGTTTACGGGATCGACTGGAGTCGGGAAACTGATCCAGAAATCCATCGCTGGAACGGACAAGCGGGCCACGCTCGAATTGGGAGGAAAGGCCGCAAATATTATTCTCGAAGACGCAGCGATTGATCAGGCGGTTGAAGGAATCGTGAATGGGATTTATTTTAATCAGGGTCACGTCTGCTGTGCTGGTTCGCGACTTTTTGTTCAGGAGACTGTTTTTGAAGAAGTGATGTGGAAGCTGAAACGGCGCATGGAAACCTTGATCGTCGGCGATCCGCTCGATAAGAACACCGACGTCGGGGCGATCAATTCGAAAGAACAACTCAAGACGATTCAGAAGTATCTCAAAGCGGGAGTTGAAGACGGGGCTGAAATGTTTCAACCCAAATGCGATTTACCGAGCACTGGAAACTGGTGTTCGCCGACGGTTTTTACAAACGTTGCGCAGTCGTCCCGAATCGCTCAGGAGGAAATCTTCGGCCCTGTTTTGGCGGTGCAAACCTTCCGCACCGTTCCTGAAGTGATCGAAAAAGCGAACAATACACCTTACGGATTGTCCGCTGGAGTGTGGAGCGACAAAGGCGCGCGGCTTTTTCAAATCTCGAACGCTCTCGAAGCGGGAGTGGTCTGGGGAAACACCTACAACCAGTTTGATCCGGCGTCGCCATTTGGCGGCTACAAAGAAAGTGGCTTCGGCCGTGAAGGTGGGCTTCATGGATTGGCTGCTTATCTTGACTTCTGAAACAACATGATATGAGGCTACTAATTCTATCGATTCTCATTTTTGGTTTTGCCCAATTTTCGTATTCTGAGGATGACATTCCTGAAAAGGTTAATGCCGTAATCAAGCGGTTAGCGAAAATTGAAAGTGGAGATGAAATCTTTGAGGCGCTGTCTTGCCTGAAAGCTGGAATAACCATGCACAATCAAAATGAGAAGCGGGTTATGCTGGATTCAGAGAATCCTGCAGATCGTTGGCATTTATTCGATTTGGGCCATGGCGATAAGTGGGTAATAGAAGTGTTCACTGTTTATCAATTAGAATCAAAGAAGTATCCCGTTACAGAAATTGGAATTTGTCGAGGGTCAGCCAAGGCGGGGAAAGAGGACCGCGGGTGGAAATTCGGACTTACGAAAGTATTCCCGAGGTGGGTGAATGGAAAAATATACGCAACAAAGGATGATTACGAAAAAGCCTTTCCGAGTTCTAACTATAAACCTGTTAACAATTAAATGGACCGACTCGAAATTTTGAAAACGTATAAGATCTTCATTGGCGGAAAATTCCCTCGCACGGAATCCGGCCGCTATTACACACCCGAAGGAAAAGGTGGGAAGCCGCTCGGCAATATTTGTCAGAGTTCACGCAAAGATTTTCGAAATTCTGTGGTGGCGGCGCATTCCGCTCTCGGCGGATGGGCAACACGTGCGGCTTTCAATCGCAGTCAAATTTTGTATCGCATCGGAGAAATGTTAGAAGGACGTCGGGCTCAGTTTGAGGCTGAATTGATTCAACAGGGAGTGACTGCTTCCGCCGCAAAATCTGAGGTCGAAGCCGCGATTGATCTGTGTGTCTATTATGCTGGGTGGTGTGATAAATTTCAGCAGGTGTTTTCCGCAGTGAACCCTGTTTCGAGCTCTTACTTTAATTTTTCGGTCTACGAACCTGTGGGAGTGGTTGCCGCGATCGCACCGGAAAAATCATCGCTTGCTGGATTGCTGGGTACGATTTTGCCAATCATTGCCGGAGGAAACAGTGCGGTTGTTTTAGCTTCGGAGAGCCGCCCGTTATGCTCTGTTACGTTGGCTGAAGTGCTTGCGACTTCAGACTTGCCAGGCGGAGTGGTGAATATTCTGACAGGGAATCGTGAAGAGTTACTACCGTTCATGGTCAGTCACATGAATGTTAATTCGTTTGTCGCATCGGATCTTAAGCCCGCTGAAAAACAGTTGGCGCGTGAGGAATCAATTTCAAATTTGAAACGGATCGTGCTTCTGAAGGATGACCCCGCAAAAACGGAATCGCCCTATTCCATCCTTTCGACGCAGGAAGTCAAAACCACATGGCACCCGATCGAATCGAGTATCGCAGGCGGCGGAAAATACTAAGGTCGCCCTCGATCAAGCTTCTGAACTGATAGATTTCAGGCGACTAATTAAATTCAGATCGCGGTCCGTGACGAAGTTCACCACGGTTCCTTCGCGTCCCGCGCGAGCGGTTCTCCCAGCGCGGTGAAGGTAGTTTTTCATCTCGTTCGGCAGGTGATAATTGATCACTCGCTCGACGTTTTCAACGTCGAGGCCACGAGCGCCAAGATCAGTTGAAATAAACAGTTTGAGAGTTCCGTCTCGAAATTCAGTGAGATTTTTCCGCCGTTCAATTTTATCCATGTCGCCGCGGTAAATCGCGCATTGATAGCCATTGTCCTTCAGTTCCTTGGCGAGATTATCGCATTGCTCCCGAGTGTTCGTAAACAGAAGTGATCCTCCTTCAATTTCCTCAGCGATAAGTTTTTCAAGCAGGGGAAATCGCTTTCCGTTGGGGACGGTTCGGTTGTCCGTGATCAACGTGGAGACCAAGCGATGGCGTCCTTTGGTTTCGATCAACTCTGCTTCACTGAACATTTCCTGAATCAGCGTGTGAACGGCATCCGATGCCGTGGCGGAAAAAAGTGCAATTTGGCGATCCGCAGGGCAGGAGTTCACGATTCGTTTGATGGCTGGTAAAAAGCCCTGATCGAGAATCTGATCGGCTTCATCAAAAACGAGGAAGCGAAGGTCGGACAGATTTAAATCTCGGTCCTGCATGAGCTGTTCGAGGCGTCCCGGCGTTGCCAACAACACTTCAAAAGGGCTGGAAACGTTTCTTCGAGCAACCGTCATTTTAATGCCGCCAAGTGCTGAACGGACTCGCAAACGGGTTTCGTGAGTGAAGGTTTTCAGCACTTTTGCGACCTGTTCGCCCAGTCCGCTGGAAGGGACAAGGATGACGGCACGCGGTTGGCCTGCTTCCGAAACCGCATCGCCGGATTCTTCCAGTTGTTTGATTTTCTGCAATACAGGCAGCGCATACGCAAGCGTCTTTCCGCTTCCGGTTTCGGCCACTCCAATCACGGATTCACCCCTCAGTAGCGCAGGCAAAGCCCGTCCTTGAATCTCAGTGGGCGTTACAAAATTGTTTTTTTGCAACGTGGACTGGAGTGAGGGAATCAAACTGAATTCTTTAAAAGAGGACATAACCGCACCTTACAATGATTGAAAGGAAGGGCATTGAATTTCTATTCTGGGCGGCACTTTCGCTTTATGCATTTTTGATTCGGAAAAAGTCGGAAAATCTGAGAGAATTCAGAGATACGGACAGAAGCACTGTTCGCGTTGAAAATTCGATTTCAATGGTTTCTAAAGCAAAAGCAGTTCGATTTTTAATCTCCAGTCAAACAGAGAGTGGCTGGAGGAGTTTCTGCGTCATCGCAAATCTGTTTTGGGTTTTTCTGATCGTTTGCTCATCGGTCGGTTTTGTTGTGGCGAGTGATGGCGATGGTGTCGGGCGGGAAGCCGCCATTCCCAAAGCAGTCGCGGCGGAGCATTTTTTGGCGCTGAAACAGAGCTCGCCTTTCACCCGGACGATCGATATTTCGGATTCGTTGCTCCTCACCGGGGTCGCTGAGATCGACGGGAAACCGGTCGCGACTTTGATCGATACGAAAACGTCGCAGTCATACGTCATTTCGGAAACTCCCAATTCTGAGGGATGGAAAATGGTCGGGTTGACTGAGGGCGATGAACTGGAGCAACTCGTTGCCAGTATTTCCGTCTCCGGTGGCGAGGTGGTCAATGTTCGCTATGATCGCGAGGGCGTAGCCCGCAGTATGAAAGCCCGTCCCAGTGCTTCCGGTGGCCCGAGTGTTCCTCGCGAAACAGATAAGCGGGCGTTGCCGACCGATGAAGACCGCCGAAAATTCGGAGAATATATCAAAAAGCGTCAGGCAGCGATGACGCCGGAGCAGCGCAAGAAAATTGGCGAAATGTTTGGGGCCCAAGCTAAGAAAAACCCGAAAATGAGTGACCGCCAAAAAGGAGAACTCTACATTCGGGTGATGAATCACGTCGCTCCTGAGCCGAAAAAATAGAAGTCGACGGTCTTCATATTTTGAATCTTAGGCGAAGAATCCGCGAATTGCTTTAATGACCTGCTCCACATCGGAGCTGGAAATATCGAGATGAAGAACAAGGCGTAACTTTTCGCCTCCGTATCCGCCCACGAGGATGTTCTTTGATTTTAAGAACTCAAATAGCCCCGGTTTTTCGCTGGAAAATTTAACGAGAACCATATTGGTCTGAACGGGGTCAACTTCTGCGCCATCGATTTCGGAAAGACCGGCTTCCAGGCGTTTTGCATTATCATGATCTTCGGCGAGCCGTGTAATATTGTTTTCCAGTACGTAGATGCCGGCGGCCGCGAGGATGCCGGATTGTCGCATCCCGCCGCCAAGCATTTTCCGCCATCGTTTTCCCCTTTTCACAAAACCATGGCTTCCGACAAGGACAGAGCCAACCGGAGCGCCAAGTCCTTTGGAAAGACAAACGGAGATCGAATCAAAATCAGCCGCAAGATCAGTAGCGCTAGTTCCCGAAGCAATTGCCGCATTGAAAATTCGCGCGCCGTCGAGGTGCATCGAAAGTCCGTTTTCGTCCGCAAGATTTCGGGCCTTTGCCGAATAACCCTCCGGCAAAATTTTCCCCCATGTTGTATTTTCCAGACAAAGCAGCCGCGTTCTAGCGAAATGAAAGTCATCGGGTTTGATGTGCGATCTGACAGTTTCCAAGTTCAGCGTTCCGTCCGCTTCCTGACAAATCGGTTGCGGTTGAATGCCTCCAAGAACGGCGCTTCCGCCTCCTTCAAAGAGGTAATTGTGGGCTTCCTGTCCGACGATTGCCTCATCTCCGCGTCCGCAATGGGTCAGCAATGCGATGAGATTGCTTTGGGTGGAGCTGGGAGCAAATAGAGCATCCTCTTTTCCCAACATTTCCGCAGCCATCTCCTCTAGACGTCGAACAGTCGGGTCATCGCCGAGAACGTCGTCGCCGACTTCAGCGGTCGCCATCGATTGGCGCATGGCGTTAGTGGGCCGGGTAACCGTATCGCTTCTCAGATCTATCATTGTAGGGAATTTATCATCGAATTGAATGAGGTCGGCGACTTTTGATAAATTTCTGATTTCGAAATTAGTTGAATTTTGATTGGAATATTCTTATATGGGAATAAGGAGTGGTTTTTGGGGGCGCATTCTCCAAATGAAACTCCGATCTCTTCTGAAACACTTTCCTCTCCGAGTCCTCCTGACGTGCGTGTTGGGAATCCCGTTGCTGTAGGTTTCTTGTGGCAGCAGTAAACCGGAGTCGGCTCCAGTCAATGAACCTTTATTTATCGAGACCGGAAACTCCATGTCGGATGCATTGATGAAAAAACTGGGCGGTCAGCTGAAGGCTGCGCTTTCCACGGGCGAACCCGCTTCTGCGGTCAACATTTGCGCACAAATCGCAACGCCGTTGACGAAACAAACTTCTCAGGAATTTCCGAATGCCACGATAAGCCGAGTGTCTCTTCAAAATAGAAACTCGGCAAACAAAGCGGATGAAACGGACAAGGCGGTTTTGAAAAAATGGGAAACACTTCTCAGCGAAGGCAGTTCATTGCCAGATTAGGAACTCCTTAGCGTAAATGAGACTACGACCCTGTTTTATCGACCCATTCGAGTTCAAAAATTGTGCCTCACCTGTCATGGCGCTTTGGAGACGCTTGATTCTAATTTGGCTAAAATGCTCACGAATCAATATCCCGATGATAAGTCAACCGGCTATGTCGAAGGCGATCTGAGAGGCGCCTTTCGTGTTGAATTTCAGGGGCGATAAAGAGGGAACGGTGTTTCTACTGCAACCCTGCGGAAGATTGTACAAAAAATCCGATCCTACCGTCAAAGGCAGAACCGGATTCTTTAAAGCTCTGATCGTAAAACCGGCTGAAATTATCCAGCGTCCTTTTCGGGTCTCGAAAAAGGAATGATGCGGTTCCTGCCCGACAATCAATTCGTGTCCGTCTCCACAATGAGCGAGAGCTTTGCTGGCTTTTAGCGTCGGGTTTTTGAAAACGGGGAAGCTCGGCGACTGGTGGGCGCAGCGGTCGACCGACTGGAGTCGCTCTTTTCTTTGTCTTTGCGGCGGAACAGGGAAAAGATTGAGGTCGGTTTTTCGGGTTCGGGAACAGATAGCGCGATCGGATTTGGGCGTGGGCCGGGAGCATCAACGATTGCATCGGGGCGGTCGTAATTGTAGATGTCCTTGTAAAAACCGATTTTGTCGTCCTTCGTCGCGTCAGGAAGCGCGGTGAAGTAGGTGATATAAACTGGGATCGTTTTGTAGAGATTCACTTCCTGCCGCTTTCCTTTTATGGCGGAACTGATTTTTCCAGAATCCCATTCTTCGTAATTGCTGAGGACCCAGTTCGCCATTTCCTCCGGTTTTTCGAGGCGCACGCAGCCGTGGCTTTGCGCACGGTAGCTGTTTTTAAAATAATGCTTGTAAGGCGTATCATGAAAATACACGGCGTGTTTATTCGGGAAAAGAAATTTCACGTTTCCAAGCGCGTTGTTGGTTCCGCCTTCCTGCCTGATGAAGGATTTTCGTGAGCGAACCATCTCCAGGCTGTTAACGGTGAGCGGTAATTGTCGGCCAGTATTGCTGATGATTTGAAATCCGTTTCGGCTGAGATAGTCGGTGTTGCTATAATTACCTTCGCCGACAGCAATGCTGTAGGGGAGATTCCAATAGGGGCGGAACACGACCTGCTCCATCTTATCGCGGAAAACCGGGGTGCGCTGACCGAGTTTGTTTTTCCCGAAAACGATCCGCATCCGGATCGTTTCTTCTCCTGCGCTGAAACCGTATACTTCCCCGGAAGGAATGTTCGCATGCAGAAAGGTTTCGCCGGGATTATCAGGGAAACGGCGCGCGCGATGAAGATTGATCAGTAGGGCTTTCGCTTCCTCCTCATCGCTGTCCGAAATCCGCTCTGCCGTCTTAGGCCCCAGAATACCGTCTGCCTGGAGGCCGTTCATTTTCTGAAAATCCTTCACCGCGTCAGAAAGTTCTTTCGTATAAATGCCTTCGTTAATTCCCGGCTTTATTTCCTCTTCTTCCTCCTCTGATTTTTCGACGTCATCTTCCGATTCTTCGGGTGAAGAATTGCTTTCCGCCGTTTCGTCTTCTCTTTCAGCCTCTTCTTCGGCAGATTCCTCAACCGGCTCGTCAATCACACGCTCCTCAGCCAGGTAGCCTTCGCCGACCATAAACTTGGCCAGTTCGGGTGCCTGCTCGAATTTCCGGCCAACTTTCACCAACTTTGTGACCGTAAGCTCAGGAGCTTCGGCTGCGGGATCGGCATTCCGCATTTCCTTGAAAATCTGCTGATAAATCCGGTTCTGCGGAACGAATGCTTTCGCCACTTTTTGTGGACTCTTTGAACCGGCTGCTGCCTTGCCAAACCGTTCTGTGATGTTGTTCCAGTGCGCGTTGGTCGACTCGATCGCGGGGTCATCCCCGAAACTCCAGTTAGGCCATTCGGAAACTGAGTCAGGTCCTTGTTTCAAAAGCAGGCTCGTTTCTGCGACACTCAATGTGACGAGAAAATCATCATGCGACACCGGTTTTTCCTCCGAATAAGAGGGATCTGGTTTTGGAGTAAAAGTTAAGACCGGCTCTTCGAACGCGTGTAGTTCGAGCAATTTCACGAGCGCTTTGTTCACATCCGCCACGTCAACCGAATCGGCCCAGAGCGGCTTCAATTTATTTTGGCGATACGCCTCGACGACCATGGCTTGAAGTTGAGTCTTCTTTCCGCTCGTCAATTTCGTGGCATAAACTTCCGCTTTCACGATCTTCTCGAACGATTTCATGCGCTCGGCAAACTCTGCTTCCGGATGAGGCTTCGCCTCTTTTTCGGACGGTTTGTCGTCTTTTTTGAGATCGGCATCTTTCACTTCAGAAGCTTTCTTAACCTTTTCTTTGTCCAGCTCCGGCGTATTTGGATTTTCCCCGAGCAAAATGCACGGAGTAGCGAGGAAAAAAAGTAGGAGGAAGAATAGCTGAAGTGTGAAATTCGACTTCATAATGGGCGCGAAAAAGGTTGCCGGAGAATTGCGTGACTGTGCCTTGAAAGATATACGACGTCAAGAAACACAGTCTTTCGAAATTTTCGTGATTTTCCGGGATAAAAAAACAGACTTTACGATCATTAATTCGCGAGCGGTTTAATTCAAGGTCGTTTCGACCTCCGACGAGGGGCACCACCGGTTTATCACGGCTTCCATATTATGGGTAGTTCCCTACTCCACGTCTGCGGAACCGGGCAGGGGCTGGACGCTGCAATGGTGAATATCGCGCGATTCACGGGCGGGAAATGACATCTCAACCCGCAGGAAAATATGTCAAATCTAAAAAATTACGGACGGTTTTCGAAGTGGGAAATAGAGTTTTAAATCATTGAAAATTAAATAATTGGGAGGTTTTTGCTTTAAAAAATAGCCTGGCATCATTTTGCATTGGCAGAAATACGTCCGCGTCTGGCTCGCTAAGCATTTCGAAGATTCCCTATCAGAACTTTTTGGCAGAACTGGGACTGATAGGAATTTGCTGTTTCAAGGATTTCTTATCGGCGCATCGGTCCGGCTGGGATTGAGGGGGCAGTTTTTGGCTCAGAGTATATCCAGCCTCAGCTCCATTCTTCTGCCATAACAACTACCCTGCCCACTCTCGGTTTTCGGGACCGGCCCCTTTATCGATCTGCCAATGCCCTTGCCGATGGGGCGAATTCGGCGATGATTGGCGCCGTGAACCCCTATATTCAACTCGATAAAACCACTCTGCCCGATGGAACTGTGCTCTCCCTGCACAAGCAAGGTGCGGAATTTGTCATGGAATACAACGGTTTGGAGCTAATGAGCACGAACCTGACATGCTCCGAGCAAATGCTTGCGGATTTAGGATGTGTCGATCTGTTGGAAGGGGCGACGACCCGGCCGGAGCACCCGCGGGTGCTTATTGGCGGGTTAGGCATGGGATTCACTCTCAAGCGGGTTCTGGAGTTGGTGGGCTCGCCGGCAACCGTCGATGTTGCGGAATTGATGAATCGGGTCATCGAATGGAACCGCACCTATCTGGTTGAGCACAATGGTCCCTTGCTCGAAGACGCGAGAACGAACGTAATTCTGGTCGATCTTTTCGACTGCCTCGGAGATGGTGAGCGGTATGATGCGATCCTGATAGATATCGACGACTCGCCCGACGCGCTGATCACCGAGGACAATGGAAAGCTCTACACACCAAGTTTTCTGAAACTGTTGCGGGAATCGCTCAATCCGGGCGGATGTCTGGCCTACTGGATGGCCGTACCATCGCCAAAACTCGAGATGGCGCTGAAGAAAGCCGGCTTCAATTTGAAGGAGTATCCCGCGAAACCTCATGAGGAATCAGAAGAGACCTGGCACCGGATTTACCTGGCCCGCCTGAGTTCGTAGTCGCAAGGGAAACGCTGATTACTTCTTGATATGCTGCTTTAGAAATCTGAGAACGGTTTTCTGAACTCCCTTGTCTTCGAGCAGTTCGTGTCGGGAGCGCAGCGGGGTTTCCGTATAAACAATGGAGCGGCTCCCGTTCGTTTTGTTCAGAAACTCTCCGCAATCTCCTTTATTCCAAGTTTGCTGAAACCAGGGATCGTCTCTTCCGACCAGGGACAATACAGGTTCGCTTTCAGGTGCATTCACGCCGTGGTATTCTTTCCAGCCTGCATGTCCCGTCCAGCCTTCAATTACTCGGGCATTGACGGCAGTTGTAGGATTGTCAGAGCGGAAAGTCGCAGTTGTAATTCCACCCTGACTAAGCCCTATCAAAAAGATATTTTCAGGATCGACCCAGACTAACTTCTTTGCTTCGACGATTGCGTGGGCTGCATCGTTCTGTCTCATCTTCAAAACAGGACGATAAAAGCCACCAGTATGCGTTTTAGCGTCACAGGATTTAGCATATTTCTTCCGAGCAAAACTCAGAGGAGCAATTACAGCAAAACCGTTCGTAGCGAAGAAATCAATTCTCCGATAGGTTCCCTGCCACACGCCCGAGCAGCCGTGGAGGTAGATTATCGTCGGATACTTCTTAGCGTTGGGGATTTTTTTCTGCTTCAGATTTTCGATCGATGATTTGATTACGCTGCCTTTTTCGTCTGGAATACGAACAAGAGACGCAGCCCAAGTCCGCTGAAGTTCCGACGGATCGGACCAATCGGCCTCCTTCATTTTTGCGGACGGAGTGAATTGCTTACCACTGTTGTGATAATCCCGATGAGGAACAACTTTTCCTGCATCCTGCGAAAGAACGGGAGAAAAAAAATGGGCAAACAAAAGAAGCCCTGCTGCGATCAGGTAATTTTTCATCTGAAACGGTTGGTTTTACAATGCTAGGCTACATTCTGTGCGTTGGATTTCGGATAAATAGTTCACTACCTTCATTCAATACGCCATGCTAAGAAACCAAAGCCCATAGCATCTTACGCGAACTTATTTCATAAGAAGTCCTAAGCGTACCCAAATCACCGAACAAAAAAAATCCGGTCCCACCCCCAAAAGGCAAAACCGGATTTCTTAAAAGCTGGGTCGTAAAACAAACAGCTGAATTATCCAGCGTTTTGCTCAGTCTCAAATAGGTCAAGTGCTTCAGCAGGCTTGAGGCCGTCGTGGACAACTCCAGCAACCGCTTTGATCATCGCCAATGGTGCTTCGGACTGGAATACGTTCCGGCCCATGTCGACACCTGCTGCGCCACACTGAATTGCGTTGTAAGCAAGCTCAAGCGCTTCGATTTCAGGAAGCTTCTTACCACCTGCGATCACCACAGGAACGGGTGTGCAAGCAACCACGTTCTCGAATCCTTCGGTGTAATAAGTTTTCACGATTGATGCACCGTTCTCGGCACATACGCGGGAAGCGAGGCTGAAGTAGCGTGCGTCACGAGCCATGTCCTTACCAACAGCGGTCACACCCATTACTGGAATGCTGTACTTGTTGCCGATGTCAACGAGACGGCTGAAATTTGCAATGGTCTTTGCTTCAGTGGCTGCGTCGCCAATAGAAATCATGGCAGCCATTGCAGCTGGGTTCAGGCTGATCGCCTCTTCTTCCGCGAGAAGAACATTGTGGTTCATCTCCGTCATGATTGTGGTGCCCGTGTCAGTTCGAAGACAAATGGGTTTGGTGTTCTCCGGTGGAATGCTTGAGCGAATTGAACCGCGGCAACCCATGAGGCAGTCTGCGTGCTCCGCAAGTGGAGCGATGTTCAAGTCGATCCGCTCAAGACCGGAAGTTGGTCCCATGAGGAATCCGTGGTCAAACGCAAGCATCACGGTGCGGCCTGACTTACGATTGAAAATGCGAGCCATCCGGTTCTTAATTCCCCAATCGGTGTTGTTGAGGCCTTTGAGGTAAAAACTGCTGGTGTCAGCGGGTGTGTTGAGACCAAAATTGTCTCCGTCTCTGATATCGTCTAAATCTGCCATGATACTGTTCGGTGTGGTTTTCTAGTAGTTCGATTGGGTGTTCTCTGAAATGTGAGGCTTCAGCTCGAAACTGAAACCGACACACAGATAATAGACACGGAATCCCGTCCGGCAAAAGAAAAACCGTTCAAGTTGCCGGATCAGGAACAAGGTTCGCTGAATTGGTAATGCAAAGCTGAGGGGTTTACAAAAATGGCGCAAAACGCTTTGGAAGCGGGCAGGAGACTTCGATTTCGTTTCCATCGACCGGGTGGATAAATCGCAGAGACTGTGCGTGTAACATCAGGCGTGGCTGCCCAATGGATTCAGCGACGCGCTCCATCGTCTGAATGTCGCCATACAGAAAATCGCCCACAATCGGAGTGCCATTTTCGAGGAGGTGCTTCCGGATTTGATGAAAACGCCCCGATTTTGGTTCAGCCCGAATGACCGAGAATGTATCTGAATGGATCGAACAAACGCGCTCCCTAGTGAAATGGGTTTCTGCCTCGCGAAAAGGCTCGCCGTCCTTTTTCTGAATTTTTGATTCACAAATCCAATGGTCAGAAGTTTCTCCCAGAACCACGGCCGTGTAGATTTTTGAAATAGATTGTTCGTTGAATTGAGTACGAAGCGGCGGCACGACGTCAGGGCTCAACGGAAAAATGAGCACACCCGAAGTCGGGCGGTCCAATCGATGGACTGGGTAAACCCGCTGCCCAAGTTGATCACGCAGCACTTTCATCGCGATGTTTGCATTCGGCTCCGGATCGCGGCCCGGATGAACCAGCATACCGGCGGGTTTGTTCACGACCGCGAGCCACTCATCTTGAAAAAGAATCTCAAGCGGCTCTCCGCTGTTTTCACGATCCAATAGGGTTGGTTCGTCAATCATACCTCATTTGTAAAAGGGCTATCTTCCGGTTCCGCAAAGAAATGGCGAACGAATTGAAACGGTACCGCGTCGAGTTGAAACTCTTCCACG
>ERZ887942.1476-NODE-1476-length-16168-cov-47.711848_pt1 | contig 16168 bp, 10 predicted proteins | sample MGYA00521099_ERZ887942 | MGnify/ENA primary metagenome ERZ887942 (study PRJEB32303, sample SAMEA104408605) | aquatic metagenome | biome: Brackish water; feature: Pelagic; material: water | place: Baltic Sea | collected 2014-06-07T06:48:00 | depth 16,251 m ... | reverse complement strand
GCACTGACTGAAAACTCCAGCCAGTGCCCTATGGCCCGCAATTGCAAGATGAGTTCGATTGATTTGAACCAAACTTGCTGAAGTATTTGAAGTTTCTGGACGGCAACCGTCAACTGAAAAACAGCCGCAGTATTACCAACATGCCAGCGGTTAATACAGAGGCAAAGTATTACCGTCGCTTAAAGATCATTGGTGTGTTGGCGGCTGTCCTGGACGGCAATCAGTTTCAGTAAGTCTAATGGAGCCAACAGGTATTTAATCATTCGTAGCATTGATAGCCTCCTTGCTTGCGGATTTGGCAGGACTCCTTGTCCCGAATACTTCCGTCTTATTCGGTTGTGAACGCCTTGGGACTGCAGGCAGTGGCTACTGGTGCAGGTTAAACCGAATGTGCCAGCCGTAATAACTATATCACCTCGGGCTGAACCACTTGAGCCGGCGGCGACTGCACGCCGTGCCGGGATGAATTGAGCGGATGGCAAGACAGGCAGTTCCGTTGTTTGTACACTGAAGTTTGGCGGGATAGGTCGGAACTAATTACTCCGGTCGAAAGCTGGCAACTATCACCAGTTTCCCGTCTTCTAAATTTTGATAGGTCACCATTGATAGAACGGTGAAAGTAATGAGCAAACGCGGATCAGGTGAAGGAACAATTCACCAGCGTGAAGACGGTCGGTGGGTAGGTCGCTTGAGTCTCGGCAAAGATGTTAACGGCGATCGTCAACGCAAAACCGTTTACGGCAGAACACAACAGGACGTTATTGCCAAGCTGGACGAAGTGAAGCTGCAAGCCAGGCTAAACCAAAAGGCATTCGTCGCCAAAGACTCATTGGCGGCATACCTACAACGTTGGCTCAACAACGATGTTGCGGTGAATCGATCAGCTAAGACGCTGGAAGAATACGAAAGCAGCACGCGGCTTCAGACGGTCCCATTTATTGGTGCCGTTAAACTGTCCAAACTGAACGGCGAGAAGCTTCTCGAATGGCAGGGAACGCTTAAACGCAACGGAATGAGCGACAACCAGCGGCTACGGTCAATCCGTGTTCTGCGAAATGCTCTCAACAAAGCTGTGAAGCTTGGGTTGCTGGCGTTCAATCCATGTAACGTGCTGGACAAACCGAGAGTTGACCGAAAAGAAGTCATTCCGCTTGAACTGGATCAATGCCATAGACTCTTTGATGAATGTGCCGCACATCGTGTTGGCGACATTATCACGCTGGCAGCAATGACTGGACTTCGGAAGCGTGAACTATTCGCCCTGGAATGGTCGGCTGTCAATCTGTCAGAAGGCGTTCTGTTCGTCCGCAAAGCCTGCGAAGAGATCAGTGGCAAGGTTTTCACGAAAGTCCCGAAGACGAAGAGCAGTAGGCGAATGGTGACGTTGGAGCCGATCGCCGTGGCAGCACTGGAAAGCCGCTTGAAAAAAGCAAAGGACGAAGGGTTCGACCCGGATATCGTTCCAATCTGTTTCCCGGACACAATCGGGGGCTATTTACGCGGCTCAAACTTCGACCGAAACTGCTGGTACCCGATCCGAAAAGCCGCAGGAATCCCGAAGACGGTCACGTTCCATGACATGAGACACACGCAGGCATCGTTAATGTTGGCGGCTGGCGTTGACCTGAAGGTAATTCAGGAAAGGCTGGGACATGCTGACTTCAGCACGACAGCAAACACCTACGCCCATTTAATGCAGGACGCACAAGCAACGGCATCCAGCAAGCTGGGGGCGATGATGGAACGAAAACAGCCTGCAGAATAAAGCTGGTGGGTACATTTGGTGGGTACACAAAAAAAGCCTACTCGCGTTTGAGTAGGCTTTTTCCTAGTACACCTGGCTGGGCTCGAACCAGCAACCTCCGGTTTCGTAGACCGGTGCTCTATCCAATTGAGCTACAAGTGCATACCGAAAACACTGCTGTTTTCAGAATTCACGTTCGTTCACATCCCAAAAGACGCGAAAAACGAGAAAATTCGCCGCGAGCGACGAATGAAGTTTCACCATCGGCGAACGCGACGCCGGAACCTTATAAAGTTTTCACACAATTTGCACACCTGAACAGGGTTTGGTCGCGGAAAATTCAGGGAAAGCTGCCCTGGTTTGCTGATTTGGGAACCTGCGCACGTATTTGGGAAGTCTTGTCTGATCTATTTTACCACTCTCGACCACCAAAGCACGTGCAATTTCAGATTATGCGACTCCGGTTTTGGGCAATTTTCGCGGAACATCCGTGCTAACTTGCAGCCTCCGTCAGCAGTGGGATTTCCCGTTAAGCCGCGTAAAGCACGTTCCAGCGGACTGCAACAAACCGGAGGCCGAGGCGAATTAGTGGGAACACCAACGGCTTCCCCAGCAAAAGCCTCATCACAAAATTCAGCGAATCTGCTGCGGAAACACTACCGTAAGTTCGGAGACACACCACACGTCAGGACGTTCGGCCCGCACGCGAAAATAATCGGCGTGATTCATTAACGCATACTTCGCAAGCGAAATGACGGTTGCTCAGCAGGTACAGCTTCCCGCAGGTTGCATCATTTCCGCAAAGTGCACAGGCCAATGCGGAATCATTCGCCGTTGGTGCAAGATAAGGATTGGAGCTGATTTGCGTTGAACCTGACGCGATACCGCCACTGACTTCCGTTTCTTTTGCCTCAGTCATGCACCTGTCGCAGATAAAAAACTTTTCGGGACCTTCGACAAATGGACCAGCGTTCAGGTGTGAAGCAGAACAACATGAGCAAAAGACAATCGGTCTGGATCCAATTGCCCAACGTGCCCAATTGCGAAGCTGGTTGAAGGTCCGTCTTGCCTGATGTCGCATACAGAAATCTGTTCCGCAGAAGAATTTAACCGAGTCATTCTTTGTTCGCGTTTGCTTTGTTCTTAGCCAACCATGCGATCACATCGTCTGTAATATCGATGCGACCTTTATTGCTGGAGACAAATGACCGAGGGGCCACGCTGATAATTTGTTTTGCGGTAAAATTGACGGCTACAGACGAATCCTGAGTTCGCTCGTAAACGACAACAGTGCAGCCTTTCTGTTTTGCAATGGCAGACACAGCGACTTCAACTCGCTTCAGAGAATCATTGAGCATTTTTTCTTCAGCATCGCGAAGTTGTTGCTGCTTACGGAGTCGAAAGAGTTCAAATTCGGCCCGCAACAGCTTTGCCTGAGTTCTTTCCAGTTCTGTGCTGTCTGCACCGATACCAGCTTCAGCAGCCTGCATCGCCTCAACGCGATCGCGGGCTTCTGCATCAATAAACGCGATGTCTTCCATTAAGGCGTCGCGTTCAACTTGATTGCGGTTGGCGACTAAGCATCGCTTAATCGAAATGACGGCAACCTTCTCAGCCGTAACCGGTTCACTGGAAACCTGCAAAAGAAACGCCAGCCCCGCAATGATGGAAATGTTCATAGAATCCTCCGATGATTTGCTGTGAAGAAACAGAGCCACGCAGACTGACGCGGAATGCTCCGACCAACATGCGCACGGTACTCGCATCTTCCAATAAAGTAAGACTCTAACGAGGCAGTGCCTCAGACGATTTGAGCTGACGCCCGGAAACGCTTCGTTGTCGCTCTGAAAACCTGGCTCAACGTGAACATATTCACGCAATATACGTAGCACCGCTGGAAATGATGTGTATCCCGTTTAACCCGACTCGCAGAGGAGGACTTCGGTACATTGCAATCGACCTCCTCTGCGACTCAAACAAATCAATTTATGCGGCGTGGGGTATAAAGCAGACTCAGTAGCCTTACGGGACCATGTTATACGCCTTGAAGAAGTTTAGAAGCCCCTGTTTATGGAAATGCTTCACGAACGTGAAATGCCCGGGCCATCCACGCTCGTTGAGGGATGATGCGTGGGACATTCACCGGACTCGGCGCCGGAGATGTACGGAATGATCAATCTGCGCAGATCTCTCCTCTTCCTGATGTAGCCACCACGCCCTATTAGTTATTTTCAGGGTGGTTGGCTCAGCGGCCAGCGGACAGCGGCTCAGTTTTGACCATCGCCCCTGTGATTGGAGACGCGCGCAGCTGTCGCCGCGCATGCCGTTTGCCGTTTGCCGTTGTGCGGCCTTCATTCCGCAGGGAACTGTCAAATCTGCCTTCTAACGTAGACAAATGGCGGGCGGAAAGTGATCCTATAAGCATACTGCAGCTTGTAACAGGCACGGCGTTCTAGATGGCCGTTATTCAGGAAGTTTTCATCGTGCGGCGAATTTTGCTTTCACTCTTGTTTCTGTCGTGCGTCAGCGTGTACGCGATGGCAGATGATCGAGCTTCCATCAAAGACAGTGCCGCTGAAATCGATCGCCTGTTTGAACAGTCGTGGAATGCAGAAGGTGTTACTTCTGCAAATGCTGCCAGCGATGCCGAATTCCTAAGACGCCTGCATCTGGACCTGGGCGGGCGAATTCCGGCCGTTTCTGAATTGCGTGAATTTCTGGCGGATTCATCGCCCGACAAACGTTCTGCCGCTGTAGAAGCTTTGCTGGACAGTCCCGGCTTTGTTCGTCACATCACCACTGTGTGGCGAAACGCGTTGATTCCCCAGGCCAGCAGCCAGGCTCAATTTCGAGGACTCATTCCGGGCTTCGAAGCGTGGTTGTGGAAGCACATCGCGGAAGGCAGTTCGTACGACCAGATTGCTCGCGAAATCATCACCACAGAACTAAACGACGGCAACGCAGCTGCATTGGCCGCCACAACCAGCCCCGATGCGTTTTTTGTTGTTCGCGAACTGAAGCCGGAAAACCTGGCCGCCGGTACTGCTCGAGCATTTCTGGGTGTGCGTCTGGATTGTGCTCAATGTCACGATCACCCATTCGACAAATGGAGCCAGAAGCAATTCTGGAACATGGCCGCTTTCTACTCCGGTTTCAGCCGCCCGGAAACAGACGAAGACAATCCCAGCATGATGCTGACCATGGCCGAAGACAAATCCAAACACAGCATCCAGGTGGCTGGCACCGGCGAATACGTACCGGCCGTTTTTTTAAACGGCACACAACCCGAATGGAACGAACAATCGGCAGCTCCGCGCGAGGTTCTGGCCGAATGGATCGTCAGCGACGAAAATCCGTACTTTGCAAGAATGGCGGTCAACCGCATGTGGGCTCAGTTCTTTGGTCGAGGCATTGTGGATCCGGTCGACGACTTTTCTGAAAACAACCCGCCGTCGCATCCCAAAGTGCTGGACATTCTGGCGAATCAGTTTGTTGACAGTGGCTATAACATGAAGCACCTGATTCGCGTCATCACGGCCACGAAGGTTTACCAGCTTAGCAGCGTTCAAACGCACGCTTCTCAGGAAGATCCATCGCACTTTGCCAGAGCCGTCTTACGAGGCATGACGCCGGAACAACTGTTCGACAGTCTGGCAGAAGCAGTCGGCTTTTATCAACCGTTTCGCAGCGACAATCCGTTTGTCATCGATACCAACTCGCCTCGAGCACAGTTTATTGATCTGTTCCGCGACAGTGCAGAATCAGCATTGGATCGCGAAACGACAATCCTGCAGGCGTTGGCCATGATGAATGGCGACTTTATCACCAAAGCCACCAATATCAACGACAGTCAAACGCTAAGAGCGGTTGCCGAGTTTCCCGCGATGACATCCGCCGACAGACTGGAAACCCTGTTTCTGGCATCATTATCGCGCAAGCCAACTCCCGAAGAAAAATCACGTTTTGGCGAATATCTTGAAAGCGGTGGAGCATCCAATGATAAAAAGCAGGCTCTTGCCGACGTATTTTGGGTGCTGCTGAACAGCAGTGAGTTCCTGTTGAACCATTAAGCAGGGCGAGCAGAGTTCACCAAGAGTAAAGTAGGGTGGGCATTGCCCACCAAAGGTAACAGCCGGTTTTGGTGGGCGATGCCCACCCTACGGAATGTTCAAATTCTTTTTGCGGCGAATCAGCGGAGTCCGAACATGTACAACGAATTTACCAGGCGACAATTCGCAAAGTATTCCGCACTGGGACTATTGGGAGCATCCGCTTCCGGTTGGATGCCCGCCATTGCTGCTCAAGCCGCTGCTGCTGATGAATCTGCCAATGGAAAACGCAACAGGAAATGTATTCTGTTGTGGATGTCGGGTGGCCCCAGTCAGATGGAAACCTTCGATCCCAAAGAAGGGCACGAAAATGGCGGCCCCACAAAGTCGATCGAAACCAGTGTGCCGGGAATTCGTATCAGCGAAAACCTGCCTCAGGTCGCAAAGGTCATGGATCGATTGGCCGTGGTCAGGTCGATGTCAACGAAAGAAGGCGATCACACAAGAGCGACCTATTTCATGCACACGGGGTACCTTCCACAGGGACCGATTCGCTATCCCACGGTGGGATCGCTGCTGGGAAAAGAGCTGATCGATCGAAGCTGCGACCTGCCGTCGTTTGTCAGCGTCAATCCGTTTCAGGCATTCAGCCCCGCCGCTTATGGGCCAGGTTTTCTGGGCCCCAGCTGGTCGCCTCTGGTTGTTTCATCACAAATGCAGGGTGGCCCGGAAAATTCGGCGGTTTCTTTTGAAGTAAGCAACCTGAAGGCGTCGTCAAACATCACGTCGGCTCAGGCAGATGCCAGATTGCAGTTATTAACTTCTCTGGAACATGACTTCCTGGCCAACCGCCCCGGCGGACCTGGTGCCAGCCACGTACAGACGTATCAGCAGGCCGTCAAGATGATGAATTCGGAAGCTGTGGGAGCGTTCAACCTGGACAGCGAAGACGACACACTTCGCGACGCTTACGGTCGCAATCCGTTTGGACAGGGTTGCCTGCTGGCTCGCCGTTTGATCGAAAGCGGCGTTTCGTTTGTTGAAGTGAACCTCAGCAGTGCCGATGGAGCGGGCGGCGGCGCGGGCTGGGACACTCACCAGGAAAACTTCGACGCCGTCACAGGCTTATGCGGTGCTCTTGACCCCGCTTACGCCACGTTGATTAACGATTTAAGCCAGCGAGGTTTATTGGATAACACGCTGGTAATCTGGATGGGCGAATTCGGGCGGACTCCCAAAATCAACGAAAACAACGGACGCGACCACTGGCCGAAAAGCTGGAGCACCGTACTGGCCGGGGCAGGCATTAAAGCCGGACAGGCATTCGGCCGCACGTCTGCCGATGGCATGGAAATTGACGACTCACCCGTAACCGTTCAAAGCCTGATGGCAACGATTTGTGCCGCATTGAACCTGAATCACCAACGCACAAATTTAAGCAACGTCGGCCGCCCGATTCCCCTTTCCGATCACGGTTCCGAACCCGTTGCCGGCCTGCTGTCGTGAGACGCAGTTTCTGCCGTAGTGGATCTTGTTAAAGATCCGGAAGCCATTCGATCCTCGGGATCTTTAACAAGATCCACTACTGAAATACCTCAGGCTTTGTAAAAATAGGGAGCTTGGGCTGTGTTTCGTGGTTATTCTGAATATTCCGTACAGGCGGACTGTATCGATTGCCGATGAGTTGATTACAGCTGAGTCATGCGCTCAGCAATTCGACTTTGTATTGAGTACTGGACGGAATGATGAGCCAATCGTCAGAGTTTCAGACCGGCGGTGTTGTCCTGTTGGCTGTGAGCGTGGTGTTTTGCGGGATATCGGTCGCGGTTTTGCTGCCGCTGATTCAAGGCAACAGCCTGCCTCACCTTGCGATCGCCTCTGCGCGCGAACAAGTTGATGATGCGGCGGTGAAAACCAGTCAGGAATTCGCGGAATTTTACCCTTCTCAAATGAAGGCGTCCGAACCGCCGCTGCGTCGCACAACGTCAGCCAGCGACCACAATTTTCATGCTCGTGTGTCTCAAGCAAGTGCTCACGCGCAGGCTCCGCCTAATTCGGATTTTACGAATACGGTATCAACCAGCAACGTCATCAATCATTCGCAGCAGTCCACGACTCAACAGCATCAGACCACGGTGGCATCGACTCAGCGATCTGCTTCTGTGGATACCGCAGCATTTCAGCCTCCCGCGAATTCTTTGTTCGCGCCCATCACGGTTCACCCGGTCACCGTTAACGTCGACGGTTCGTTGTTCGGCGATGAAGTAAAGGCTTTAGCCGAACGCGTTGAAACGGCCATTCGACAGAATGAACAGGATTCCGCCGCCGATTTTGAAGACAGACGACAATCCAGAATCGCCAGAACTCAAACAAAAGAGCGTCGCGAACGAGACGAAGACATTGCAAAAATCGGCGCAGGCGTTGAACAGCTGGCAGCTTCGTTCCGCCAGCTGCAGGACGAAACGCGCCGCAGCCTGCAGGAAGCTCAGCAAACGTCCAGCCGTTCGCAGGTTTCCACACAACTGCTGGAATCGTATCAGCAGGCTTTGCAGAAAGAACAGCTGGTCGGAAAACAGCTGGTCGAACAGCAGTTGGCTCAGCAGCGACTTATGCAGCAGCAGATACTGGATCAACAGGTCGCTCAACAAAGACTTGCCGAACAACGACTTGCTCAGCAAACTCTGGAACACCAGCAGCGTATCGCAGAACAACAACTGGCTCAGCAAAAGATTGCCGAACAAACTCTTTTGGCTCAACAACGACTGGCTGAAACTCAGCTGGCTCTGCAGCAGGCAGAATCAACTCGCATAGCCACACGAACAGTAGAATCGCGTTCCTTCGAAACGCATTCCGGAACGCCGCCAATGGGCTATCTGCCACCAAAACCAACTTCACCAACCGCGCAGCGTGAACCAGTCAACACACAACAGATATCTGAACCACGCCACTTTGAAGCTAATCCAATTTCAACTTCCCGGCAGCAGCCAGTGGCTGAAACATCAGCGATTGATCAGCAAAGTTATGAACATTCGCAGTCGGCCAGCTTTCGTGCGCCGGTGCCGATCAGAACTGCAGTCGGCCGATCATCTGAACAACAGGTACTTTTGCGTGGTGAAGGGCTGCAACATCGTGGCAGCGAAGTGATTGACGAGGTGGTTGAACCATTTGTCATCCCAACCTTACCGCAGTTGGCGGTGCCACCCACAACAATGGAAAAACTTCCTGCCGATGCCGCTCTGGAATCTCGATCTTTGCAATTGATGCTGCCCGACAATTCCAGCCGCACAGACGCGATTCGGGTTGCACCGCCTACAACAGAACGGAATGGCGACGAAGACGATGCTGTTCAGCTGTTTCCGGTTGATATCAATCTGCCAGTTTCCAGTCTGAAACCGGTGGAGCCTTCTCGCCGAATGGTGGAACCGGTCGGCTACGAACACGTTTACAGTTTTAAGATGGAAGAAGCGGAAGACGGAACACCACTGGTTGTCGAACAACATCAGCCGCCCACCAGCAGTGGCGTCGTTTGCTCGCATTGTGGCCGCATTCATCCGGAAAACACAACTCACGTGGTCACAACGGCAACAGCTCCAACCGAAGCAACGAAAAGCACAAAGCTAACCAACACCGCGCCTTCGCACCAGGTTCAGACGCTGAACAATCAGTCACATACTGTTACGCAACAATCCAACGAAATCGTGCAGGCATCAATCAACCTGCCTCCTTCAACAATGCAGTCCACAGCAGCGCAGAATGTCGTTGAATCATCAGCGAGTGCTCACACAGTGCCATCCAACGAACATAAACGAACCAATTCCAGTCCGCACGTGGGTGGCCGAGGCATGAACCGTCACGTTAAGCAGGCAGATGGCCAGCCAGCAGCCACGGGACTGATTCCTAAGCTACGCACTTCGACCTTGACCACAGAAGAAGACGAACCGGGAGTTCTGCATCGCATGACATCCACGCTTAAGCAACTTGGACGTAGTGTGCAGTAAACGTCGCGTCTATCGAATTCGCCTTTTCTCCCGCCGTGACTGAGTTTGGGCTGAGCGAAGCGAAGGCCTCCGGGTTGCACCTTGTCGTTGCCGACAACAACTTTGATGGCCACCAGCAAATACGTTGGCCGTTTTTGCCTGCGGTGCAAAGCCCGAATCTGACACTTGGCAATTCAGATTTGTCGGTAACGACACGGGGTTCCGCTCGTACCTGACTCCATCCGGCCCCCGCCCTCAGGAGACTGCTCCTTACCAAGCCAACACTCATCTATGAGCTTACTCGGCTGCAAAACAGTGAGCCGCAAAGCACACTGCAGCAAAGTCCGGTTGTCGCGGGCGGTTAAAGATTACTCGTTCGCGGATGCCTGCTTTGAACTGTTGACATACTCATCATGAGACAGCCGGCCGTCTCCGTTTTTGTCGAATCTGGGGAACCGCTTGGGAGCTTCGTCCGGGTCGGGTTGCTTCAACAGGAATTCGTCTTTGCTTAAATGGCCGTCTCCATCGGTATCTCGCTTTTTAAACATCGCCGACCGGTCCAGTTTTGATTTGCCGCTTTTGGGCTTCGCTGATTCCGCTTTGCTGTTTTTGGCAGAAGGCTTCTTCCACTGAGGCTTGGCGGCAGGTTGTTCCGCCAGTTTGCTGCGAATTTCAGCGACAAGTTCCGGATGGCCGGCAGCGATGTTTTTCGTTTCCAATGGATCTTCGTTGTAGTCGTAAAGTTCAAACTCCGCTTCAGAATCCGCTGCACCGATGTCGTTCCATTCGACCAAACGATAACGTTCGTTTCGGATAGCTCGCCCAAGCTTTCCACTGCGTGGATAAACGTGAGTGACGAATTTTCGGGCCGCAATCGAAGTATCCTTTACCGAAGCGGCAAAGCTTTTGCCGTCCAGATTTGCAGGAGCAGCCAGCCCTGCCAGTTCTGCAATTGTCGGATAGATGTCGACTGTTTCGATCATAGCGGCAGACGCAGCTCCACGAGCACCATGGGGAGCTGCGATGATTACGGGAATGCGGGCCGCCTGTTGATAGTTCGTGTGTTTGCACCACATGCCGTGGTCGCCCAGGTGCCATCCGTGGTCGCCCCACAAAACAATGATGGTGTTGCCTGTGAGCTTCAATTCATCGACGGCATTCAGCACTTTCCCAATTTGCGCATCGGCGTAACTTGTGGCCGCATAGTATCCGTGAATCAGGTGCCGAGTTGTCTTGTCATCGATCGCACCCTTCTTGTTCATGTCAGAATAATTGCGAAGTTCGCCGCCGGAAGTTCCAGCATAAGCAGGTGCATCCCTGGGAGCATCTTTGACTTCAGGCAATGGCAGAGTGGCGTGGTCGTATAGGTTCCAGTACTTTGTGGGAGCAACAAAGGGCAGGTGCGGCTTCAGGAAGCCGACCGCCAGAAAGAATGGCTGCTGTGCTGCTGCGGCCGCCTTCAGACGCTTAACGGCCTCGTCTGCGATTTGCCCATCGGAATATGTGTCATCAGAAACGTCGGCGGCTTCAGTTGCGGGGCCTCGCTTTTTGCCACTGGAATCGGGCTTAATGCCAGCCACGCTTTCCGGCAAAACATAACTGGGGGCTTTCGGACGCCACGATGGTTCGCTCCAGGATTGAGCGTCATCAATGTTGCCGTGCCCGACGTGATAAATTTTTCCAAGGCCCGCCGAATGATATCCGGCATTCTTAAAATACTGACTGAAGGTCACGACGTCCGGTGCGGCAAAACGAAAGTGCGTCGGCAAATCGTAGACACCAATTGTTTGAGGACGAAGGCCGGTCATCAGCGAATTCCGACTGGGCGAACACACGGCCTGGTTGCAATAGGCAGCGTCGAATCGGACTCCATGTTGTGCCAACTTATCGATGTTCGGCGTGACGGCGATTGCATCTCCGAAACAGCCGATGTTGGGCTTCAAATCGTCAACGCAAATCAGCAACACGTTCGGACGTTCACTGCCAGCAGCAGCGGCAGCGGCAGACAGTCCGATCAACAGCAAAGTCAGGGACAGCAGGTCAGCGAGTTGTTTTAGCATGAAGGGTCTTCAGTTTTCAGGTTGGGGTCTGAGGTTGGCTTTGGCAAGCACGTAGTTGGCAATGTCGGCGATGCTTGACCTAAGCACAGTATCGCAGCCGGTGCTGCAGATTTCGTCAGTAACGACGCAGGTTATCGAAGGATCTGTGGCGGCGTAGGGAGCTTCTTTAGCCGCTGATCGCCAGACTTCCATTTTAATGGCGGTGGACGCAAGGTCGCCTTCCACCAGGATGATGTCGCAATCGTTGAACATGATGTTGAAGCGAGCATACCGAATGGCTTCGCTTTCGCTGCGAGCGACCGGCACAAACGCAGCCGTCATTTCCGACGACAGAATGCCCACGCCCGCCGCACCGGATTCGCGGTGTTTGTGCGAATCTTTTCCGGGCGTGTCCAGTTCGTGGTGGTGATGAGTATGCTTGATAGTGGCCACTTGAAAGCCACGTTGGCTAAGTTCTTTAACAAGGTCGCAAACCAGAGTCGTCTTGCCGGCGTTCTTCTTTCCCACAATGTGAATTCTGGGAACCTGCCGCAACGCTGGAACGACATTGCCTGCTTCAAGGGAGCGATCAACCGTCATCGCGTAACCAGTTGTTCGGGACGAATGGAAACTTTCACTCCCTTAAATCCTGGAGTCTTCGACAACGGGTCAACGTCGCGCGGTACCAGCACGTTTGATTCCGGATAGTACATCAGCACGTTGCCGGAACGCACGTCGTACGGTCGAGCCAACAGCATTCTGAGTTCGCCCGTTGAACTTTTGATTCGCACGTGCTGATCTTTCTTCAGATTCAGCCGTTGCATGTCGTCAGCATTCATCAAAATCACGTCACGCCGCTCCTGACCTCGGTACAGATCTTCTTCGTCGTACACAACGCTGTTGAACTGTCCTTCTGAACGAACCGTCATCAATCGCAATTCGTCTTCCGCAAATTCCGGTTTTGGCAACGGTGGAGCATGAAACTTTGCCTTGCCATTGTCCGTCGGAAATTTGAAGTCCTCAATCGCTCGCCCGCTGACGTGAAATTCTTTCTTGGTTTCGTCCATACCCATCATCGATTCATAGCCGGGAACCAATTCGGCAATGAGCTCGCGAATGGCGGCATGGCTTTTCAGCCGTTCAAAATCGACTTTGCAACCCGACCCAAGCACCTGCAGAGCCAGATCTGCCAGAATGGAAACTTCACTGCGCGGCCCATCAACGCGAGCAGGTCCGCCATCGCTGACTCGCACATAGCTGAACATTGATTCCTGAGTTGTCGTTTGCGGCTCTTCGTCGCGGGGCAACACGGGAAGAATAATCGTCTCTTCTCCCAAACCCCAGGCGTGGCCGGTGTTCAGCGTGGTTGACATGTAAGCCGCCAGCTTCAGGCGGCTCATGCTGTCCTGAGCGTACTGCAGATCGGGATTGCTGCCGTACAAGTTACCGCCCAGCAACAGCGCGAAATCCATTTCCTGACGATAAGCAGCATCCATGCAGGCCATGGTGTCGTAGCCGGGATTGGTGGGCACCTTAATTTTCAGCTTGGCTTCCAGTTTCTGCAACATGGCCGTCTTTAATGCGGGGGTCACTCCCACAGACCCCAGCCCCTGCACGTTGCTGTGTCCGCGAATCGGCATCACACCGGCACCTCGCCTACCCACCATGGCTCGCAGCAATGCCACGTTGGCAATCATCTGCACGCTGTTAGTGCCATGCAGGTGATGAGTGATTCCCATACACCAGCCGAACACAACATTGTTCGCATTCAGGTATTGTTCTGCAATGTCGGTGATCTGTGCCTGGCTGATTCCGCTGCTGGCTACGATTTCTTCCCAGGAAGTATTGCGAGCCTGCTGTTCAAATTCTGCAAACCCTTCTGTGTACTGGCTGATGAAGTCGGAATTCTGCCGTCCGCTTTCGATGATATACTTGGCGACTCCCAGCAACCACGCCATGTCTCCACCGATATGTGGCTGAACGTACGTGCTGGCAATGTCTGAACCAAACATCAAACTGCGAACATCGCTGGGAACTCGAAAGTTAACCAGCCCCAGTTCCTTAACCGGGTTGACCACAATCACTTTCCCGCCGCGGCGGCGAAGTTCCATTAAACCTTTCATCAACCGTGGATGGTTTGACGACGGATTCGCGCCAATCAAAATGTACAGGTCGGTTTTTTCCAGGTCGTCCAGCCGCACGGTTCCGGCTCCGGTGCCGATGCTGGAACCCAGGCCGACTCCACTAGCCTGATGGCAATAATAGCTGCAGTTATTGACGTAGTTGGTGCCGAAGATTCGCGACATCAACTGCAGCAGAAAACCGGCTTCGTTTGAAGAACGTCCGCTGGCATAGAAAAAGCTTCGATCGGGGCCAGCCGCTTTCATTCCGCTGGCCATGCGCTGCAAGGCTTCGTCCCAGTTTATCGGGCGAAAGTGAGTTGCGCCGCGTTCCAGAAACAGGGGCTCTTTGATGCGACCGCAGTGTTCCAGCTGGCGAGAAGTCATCGCCTTCAGCTGGTTAACGCTGTACTGTTTCCAGAAGTCGGTCGGAATGGCGCCTTGTAAATCGGACGCCATGGCCTGAAACGATTTCTTGCAGACTTCCGGAAAATAGCCGCCTTCGTTGACCATGCCTCCCAGCTGTCCGCCCATGCCAACCGCACACGTTTTGCACGTGTTTTTCGATCGCATGGCCTTCCACATTTTCCACCAGCCAACTCGACTGGCAAGTTTCATGCTGTATGCGATGGCCTTCCAGCCGCCTCCGCTGCGAGGTCGTTTCATTACCTGTACCGTTGTAAATTGCGGGCCGAGTTGATTGAGATTGTTGTGAGCGGAATTGTATCGCCAAATTCAGCAATCGTCACGCGGCAGTCAGGCGTTTCCGGTACAGTTAGCCTACTTTCAGGAATGCAGATCAGTTCGGCAACAAGGCGTGTTAATCGGCGACAACGCAGACAACGTTAATGTCAGCCACAGGTGGAAACAAGACGGCAGTCAATGGAAATTGACCAGGCTTTGCTTTCTTTCGTAGAGAGCAGCAAGACTGCTTCGAGTTTTTGCCGTTTTCTGTGAAGGCATCCGAAGTAATGGAATGAAGCGTTTGAATCCGCGCGAGTTTGGCACTTGCGGTGGTGGCAGGCTTGCCAGGGCCTTGCTGCGGAATGATCCTCAGCTTGGGCAACCGTTCAAGTTGCTGAGCTTTCTTACGCCGCGAGCTTCCGCAAGACGATTGATGTCCTCGCGCTTTGTGGCGAAGACGGTGCCGAAGCTGCGGCTGCGGTCTCGCAGTTTTTCCAGTCGGTCCTGCCAGAAGCCCGGACTGCTGCCGAGTCTACTCAGAATGCCAGCCACATCTTTGGGAACACGAGCCTTACCGTGCCGAAGCAACCGACTGCTCCAGTCCAGCAGTTGCAGATAACCGGCAAGATTCATGTTGGCAGAAATTCCCGCTCGCCCCACAACCTTGCCGTCACTCGTCCTCCCCTCACCTGCATTCCCCGAAACCTGAACCCCTAAACCCGAAACCTTCAACTCCCTTCGATCCTCGATCGGCACCAGCCAAAACGATTCGTCCTCTTGAGGCTGATCGTGCTTTGTGCGGTCGACTGGCTGGTCAACCACAGCAGCCAGAGTCCCCAGTTCGCGGCAATGATCCACGCGAGCTTTCACGGAAGTGTGTGCGGATTCCTCGGGAGTCTTCGCTATACCAGCGGCCACAAGGTTCAGGTCCACATACGCCAGAGTCGTCAGCAACGCTTCTTCATCCAGAATCGCAATGCTTTTGAAACGCCCTTCAAAAAACGTGCCTTTGCACTTGTCTTCTTTGTTGGCCATGCGAGCCAATGGTTCCTTCAGGCACTTCATGAACCAGCCCAGCGAATTCAGCCGTTTGCGAGTTTCCGCAATCCACTTGGCGTCCTTTAACTGAAGTGCCACCCACGCTTCGGACACTTCCAGGGGCTGACGATCCTTGCCGCGAGGTGGAAACAAACGCCCCCAGCGACGAACCACATCCTCGTCCGACCATTCCGCCGCGACGACATTATTCAGCTTGAGAACCACGTGCAGATGGTTGTCGAGCACCGCATACGCGGCCACTTCGACGGCAAATATTGAATCCAGTTCCCGCAACCGATCTTCGATCCACTGCTTGCGATGCTCACATCCCTCACCACACAAAAACGCCCGCCGAACACAGCGAGAAATGCAGTGATAATACGGAGTCACCGTGGAATCAACCAACTCACCACGAGCCATCGTCATCCGAATTCTCCCACAAAACGCTGCAATTTAGACTGAACTGGCGAAGCCTAGACAATAAAGACACGATTTACAATGCCTGTCCTAGATCCTC
>ERZ887942.1475-NODE-1475-length-16185-cov-21.109361_pt1 | contig 16185 bp, 11 predicted proteins | sample MGYA00521099_ERZ887942 | MGnify/ENA primary metagenome ERZ887942 (study PRJEB32303, sample SAMEA104408605) | aquatic metagenome | biome: Brackish water; feature: Pelagic; material: water | place: Baltic Sea | collected 2014-06-07T06:48:00 | depth 16,251 m ... | reverse complement strand
CGGGCATCGATGATGTCCTGCCCTTCGCTCGCCGGGGTCCGGGAGAAGTTCTCGAAGAAGGGCGGCAGTTGGACGTAGGTGGAGTCGTCATTCCAGCCGTAGGTGGCCCCGGTGGAGCTTTCAACGTCGACCCATTTCTGGCTGGCGGTGTCGAGGTTGCGGTAAAGCTTGTTGAAGACTTCCGGCTTAAGCGCCGAGCCGATGACGGCCTGGAGTTCCCCGGTGGAGGGCCAGAGGTCCTTGAGGTAGACGTCGTTCCCATCCTTGTCCTGACCGAGTGGGTCATTGATGAGGTCGAGATCGATACGTCCGGCGATGGCGTAGGCGACGACGAGCGGCGGAGACATGAGGAAATTGGCGCGGATGGAGCCATGAATACGGGCTTCAAAGTTCCGGTTTCCAGAGAGGACGGAGGCGCAGACGAGGTCCTTTGATTTAAGGGCGGCTTCGATGTCGGGATTGAGGGGGCCGGAGTTTCCGATGCAGGTGGTGCAACCGTATCCGACGGTTTCGAAGCCGAGTTGATCGAGTTCCTTCTGGAGATGAGTGGCCTCGAGGTAGTCGGTGACGACGCGGGAGCCCGGTCCGAGGGAGGTCTTCACGTAAGGGGCGACGGTGAGTCCGAGTTCATTGGCCTTCCTGGCAACGAGTCCTGCGGCAAGCATCACGGATGGGTTGCTGGTATTGGTGCAAGAGGTGATGGCGGCAATGAGGACGGAGCCGTGTTGGAGGGCGATTTTTTGACCGGCGGTCTCGGTGGCGACATCGGTCTCGGGGTTGCCATCGGAGTTCAGGAGCTGGGCACCTTCCGGGGAGAATCCGGCGGGGGTGGCGAGGTCGAATCCGGCCACGTCGTCGCGGGTGGAGGCGTCGCGGCCAAAGCCACCATCGGCGACGGAGGCGGTGAAGAGGGCGTTGAATTTTGCGCCAAGAGCGGGGACGTCGATACGGTCTTGCGGGCGCTTGGGGCCGGAGACGGCGGGGACGACGGTGGAGAGGTCGAGCTCAAGGTCATCGGTGTAGTCGATTTCGCCTTTTTGCGGGATGCCCCAAATTTCCTGGGCCTTGAAGTAGTTTTCGACGGTGCCGCAGAGTTCTTCGGAACGACCGGTTCCGCGGAGGTAGTTGATGGTCTCGCCATCGATGGGGAAGAAGCCCATGGTGGCGCCGTATTCGGGGGCCATGTTGGCGATGGTGGCTCGGTCGGGAAGGCTGAGGGCCTCGGCTCCGGGGCCGTAGAACTCCACGAATTTTCCAACGACGCCGTGGGCGCGGAGGATTTCGGTGATGCGGAGGGTGAGATCGGTGGCGGTGACACCCCCTGCAAGATCGCCGTGGAGGTAGACGCCGACGACTTCGGGGACGAGGAAGGTGACGGGCTGGCCCAGCATGCCGGCTTCAGCTTCAATGCCGCCGACGCCCCAACCGACGACGCCGAGGCCGTTGATCATGGTGGTGTGGGAGTCGGTGCCGACGAGGGTGTCGGGATAAAAAGTGCCGTCCTTGCTGAGCACGCCTTTGGCGAGATACTCAAGGTTGACCTGGTGGACGATGCCGATTCCCGGAGGGACGACGCCAAAAGTATCGAAGGCTTGCTGGCCCCACTTGAGGAATTCGTAGCGCTCCTGGTTGCGGATGAATTCGATGGCGAGGTTGCGATCGAGGGCGTTTTGGGAGCCGGAGAAATCGACCTGGACGGAGTGGTCGATGACGAGATCGACGGGAACGAGAGGCTCTACGATAGCGGGATCGGCTCCGGCGGTCTTGGCGGCATCGCGCATGGCGGCAAGGTCAACGACGAGGGGGACACCGGTGAAATCCTGAAGGACGACGCGGGCGACGGTGAAAGGGACTTCGTAATCGCCGGGGGATTTGGCGTTCCAGTTGGCGAGGTTTTTGATGTCGGATTCGGTGACTTTTCGGCCGTCGAGATTGCGGAGGAGGGATTCCAAGACGATGCGGATGGAGACGGGGAGGCGGGAGACATCGGCGATGCCGAGGTTTTTGAGGGCGGAGAGGGAGTGGTAGGTGGCTTCGCTTCCGGAGCCGGTTTTGAAGGTGCGTTTCGTGTCCATGATCATTGAGTTTAGGATGGATGAGGTGGGATCGCCAAAAAAAATCCGGCGCAGGACGAGGCCTGTGCCGGATTTTGATGAGAGCTTTTGAAGTCTAGGAACTCATCGCGGCGATGGGTGGGGCGAAGGTGGTGAGGGGGATTCCGTTTACGGCGGTTTTGTATTCCTCCATGGTGGGCGTTCTGCCGAGGATGGCGGAGAGGACGACGACGGGAGTGGAAGAAAGGAGGGATTCTCCTTTTTTACGGTCGGAGTCTTCTACGACGCGGCCTTGGAAGAGGCGGGTGGAGGTGGCCATGACGGTGTCGCCTTTTTCGGCTTTCTCCTGGTTGCCCATGCAGAGGTTACAGCCGGGGCGTTCGAGATACATCATGTTCTCGTATTCGGTGCGGGCGTGATTCTTTGGGGCGTTGTCATCGAACTCGAAGCCGGAGTATTTTTGGAGCATGTCCCAGTCGCCTTCGGCCTTGAGTTCATCGATGATGTTATAGGTGGGGGCTGCGACGACGAGGGGGGCGTGGAATTGGACTTCGCCTTGGGCCTCTTCGAGGTTTTTGAGCATCCTGGAGACGATCTTGAAGTCGCCCTTATGAGCCATGCAGGAGCCGACGAAGCCGAGGTCGATTTTCTTGCTGCCCTCGTAGTAGGAGAGCTCGCGGATGACGTCGTGGGTGTAGCGCTTGGAGACGTCGTCGTTATAGACGTCAGGGTCGGCGATCATGGGCTCGTCGATGATGTCGAGGTCGACGACCATTTCGGCATGGTAGTTGGCATTGGCATCCGGGGCGAGAGGTGGTTTCTCGCCGGAGCGGATTTCGCCGATGCGCTTGTTGGCGATGTCGATGAGGCCTTGGAGGACTTGTGGTTTGTTGTCCATGCCCTTGTCGATCATGATCTGGATGCGCGACTTGGCGATCTCGAGACTTTCGATGAGGGTGTCGGGCTGGGAGATGCAGATGGAGGCTTTGGCCTTCATTTCGGCGGTCCAGTCGGTGAAGGTGAAGGCTTGGTCGGCAAGGAGGGAGCCGAGGTGGACCTCGATGATGCGGCCTTGGAAGACGTTGTCTCCGCCGAACTTATCGAGCATCTGGGACTGGGTGGCGTGGACGACGTCGCGGAAGTCCATGTGGTTCTTGAGGGTGCCTTTGAAGGTGACTTTGACGGACTCGGGGATGGGCATGGAGGCTTCTCCGGTGGCGAGGGCGAGGGCGACGGTTCCAGAGTCAGCTCCGAAGGCGACGCCTTTTGACATGCGGGTGTGGGAGTCACCACCGATGATGATGGACCAGTCATCCACGGTGAGGTCGTTGAGGACCTTGTGAATGACGTCGGTCATGGGATGATACTTGTCCTCGGGGTCGCGGCCGGTGATGAGGCCGAAGTCGTTCATGAAGCGCATGAGCTTCGGGGTGTTTTCCTGCGCTTTCTTATCCCAAACGGAAGCGGTGTGGCAGCCGGACTGGTAAGCGCCATCGACGATGGGTGAAATGGTGGTGGCGGCCATCGCTTCGAGCTCCTGCATGGTCATGAGACCGGTGGTGTCCTGGGAGCCCACGATGTTGACCTCGACGCGGAGGTCGGAGCCAGCGTGGAGGGTGAGGCCGGGAGTGGTGCCGACGGCGTTTTTGTTGAAGATTTTTTCAACGGCGGTGAGGCCTTGCCCTTCGTGCGAGATTTCTTTGGATGGTGCAAAGACGAGGGGGGCTTCGATGCCGAGAGTCTTGGCTGCGAAGGTTTGGAGTTTTTTGCCGAAGACGATGGCGTAGGAGCCGCCGGCTTTCATGAACTCCATCTTCTGAGGGGTGAAGGCCTTGGAGATGTCGATGAGCTCGGTGTCGCCCTGGGAGAGCTTTTGGGTCTTGGTGTTGATGGTGAGGACGGTTCCGGTGTCGATGGAGTAAGCTTGTTCAAGGATGGGGTCGCCGGATTCACTGAGCACCGTGTTGCCCTCGGCGTCTTTCTTTTTGACCCAGTTTTGGAGGTCGAGGCCGATGCCGCCGGTGACATCGACGGTGGTGAGGAAGATGGGTGAGATGCCATTGGTGCCCGCAACGATGGGCGCGAAGTTGACGAAGGGGACGTATTGGCTGGCAGGCTTGCCGGTCCAGAGGGCGACATTGTTGATGCCGGACATTCGGGAGGAGCCGACGCCCATGGTGCCTTTTTCCGCGATGAGCATGACGCTCTTGTCGGGGTGGATTTTCTGGAGGGCTTGAATGGATTTTTGGGCCTCGGGGGTGATGAAGCACTGGCCGTGGAGCTGGCGATCGGCGCGGGAGTGGGCCTGGTTTCCGGGTGAGAGGAGGTCGGTGGAGATATCTCCTTCGCCGGCGACGTAGGTGACGACTTGGATCTCTTCCTGGACGTCGGGGAGCTTGGTGAAGAATTCGGCTTGGGCGTAGCTCTCGAGGAGGTTTTTGGCGACGGCATTGCCTGCTTTGTAGGCGGAGGCGAGTTGGGCCATGTCGGCGTCGTAGAGGAAGACGAGGGTCTTGAGGACCTTGGCGGCGGAAGCGGCGATGCCGGCGTCATCGCCGAGAGCGAGATTGAGAAGGACCTCCATGGACTGGCCGCCCTTCATGTGGGAGAGGAGCTCGAAGGCGAACCCGGAGGTGATTTCGGGAATGCTCTCCTGACCGAGGATGATTTGCTGAAGGAAGCTCGCTTTTTCGACGGCGGCGGGGGTAGTGCCGGGGAGGGTGTTGTAGATGAGGAACTTGAGGGATTCCTCGCGGTGCTCATTCGCGGGGTCTTTGATCTGGGTGATGATCTCTGCGATGAGGGCGCCGCTATCGATGGGCTTTGGGTGGAGATCTTGAGTTTTGCGTTCTTCGATCTCGGCGAGGTAGTCTTGATAGAGGCTCATTTTTAAGTGATGGATGGAATGGTGGGAGGCTTGCCTGACAGGGGGGAGGCGAATTTTTCTGGAGAGATTTTAGAATGGAATGGAGACGAGTAGAATTCTTAAATTTTGGAATCGCAGGAGATCGCGATTCGGATGGGGCTGGAAGGGGATTTGGAGCTCTTGGCGCAGTTTTCTTTGGTGGGGTTTGACCTTTGTTTTCAGAAAGAATTAAGATGGTCAGCATGAAGAAGATCTTTGTGATTGGTATCGGGCTTGTGGCGAGTGGTTTGTTTTTGAGCTGTGCCAAGTCATTCAAGGGGATTCCCGAGGTGACGCCAAAGATGGCGAAGGACTACGGGGTGGACGAAGCAACTTTGGCACGCGGAAGGGGAGTCTATATGGCCCATTGTGCGGCCTGCCATGAGCGGGTGCATCCGGGTGAAATCGACCCCGAGTTTTGGAGAGGTGTGACCCATCACATGGCAGTAAAAGCCAAGTTGACGGAAGTTGAGGAGAAGCAGTTGTTGCATTACGTCATGGTGGCGCACGCGGAAGTGCATGGATTTGACCCCGAGCATTGAAGCGGGGGCTTGTTTTTTAAAATGGCTTGAGGCCACGAAGAAGCCCGGGCTTCTTGGGAAGCGCCGGGCTTTGATGAATTGAGGGTCTCGGTCTGCTTACTTGAAGCGGTAGTAGCCGTCGGGATTGTGGATCAGGTAGGCGTCCTTCGGGTTGCGACGGGGGAGAATCATGTAGGGATTTCCCTGGGCGTCGATGGCGGGGGTGAGGCCGTTATCTGTTTCGCTGGTGCGGGTGGTGGTGGCCACGGCGTCTTTTTTTGCGTCCGGATTCTTGAGAAGAGCGGTCTCGTGGATGCGGGTGACCGCGTGGTCGGCCCACTTGAGTTTAACGGCGTCGTCGCCGAACTCGGTCCAGTCTCCGGAGACGGTCTTTTTATACATCATTTCGATGAATTCATCGGGAGTGATGCCCATCTTTTCCGCAATGGGGCCGGCGAGACGGTTCCACCACTTCATGAGGTCATCGACGTTTTCCTTTTGTTCGGTGAGGTTCATGCTTGAGAACATGAAGCTCTGGGAGATCTGGTGGTGAAGGATCATGGCGTTGGGGTAGACGAAGGATCTTTCGGCGAGCGTCGTGATGGTGGCGGCCATGGAGGCGGCGAAGGATTTGACGACAACGTAGACGGGAGCCTCGGATCCCTCCATGGATTTGAGGATACGGTATCCGGCCATGACGGAACCGCCGGGTGAATCATCGATTACGATAAAGATGGGCTTCTTGGGGTCCTTGTTGTTGAAGTAGTTGATACGCTCGGTGACTTTGTCGGCAAGGCTGCCAGTGACGGGGCCATTGAACGGAATGCGGCGGTCTGAGATAACGAGGGTTCCGTCCTTTTTTAGAGGGTTGTCGAGATACTGGGGCTCGGCATTGGCGTAGTCGTCGCGCTTGTTGGCGGTTTCGATTTCGCTGATCTGCGCCATGAGGGCGGAAGTCTTGAGGGAGGATTTGGCCTGAAGTTCCTTCAGCTGGCTGCCGAGATGGTCGGCGCGGAGCTTGGCGAGGGTGGCTTCGCGGGTGAGGCTGTCTTTTTCACTCTCGTATTTGGCGATGGCATCGGATTGCTTGGAGTTTTCCTTGGCAGCGGCGAGGGCGAGTTTTTCGGTGAGGAGTTCTTTCTCAAGTTTGAGCCGAGCGATTTCGGAACGGAGGTCGAGGGATTTGTGCTTCTCTTGCTCGACGGCGAGGGCGTTGAGAACGGCGAGGCGCGCCTGCTCGGTTTTGGCTTTTTCGAGCTCGGGGTCGGCGGGGCATTCCTCTTTTTGTTCTGCTGGTGTTTCCGGAGCCTTGGCGGGTTGCTCTTTGGTTGGAGCTGGTTTCGCGGGCGCAGGTGCAGGGTCGGCAGGGTCGGCGTGGACGGCAAGGGTGAGTGCCGCCACTAAAGTGAGAGTGTTCTTTAGCATACAGGGATAACGGCACTGAAAGGCCGGATTATCAATCTTTTTTAAAAAATCACGAGAGCCCGGCCGCTTCACGTTTGGCTTTCTGGCGTCGGCTGAGGACGATGAAGAGAAGAATCATGGTGAGGATGAAGATGACGGCGCCAAGAGCGGCGAGCTGTTTGGCTTTGGTGGCCATGGCGTTGGACTCTTCTTTGACGCTGGGCGGGGTGGCATCGGGGGAGTAGTCGAGGACGAGGTTGCCATCCTTCAAGGTGAGGGAGGTGAGCTTTTTGAGTTTGGCGAGGAGGGCGGGAGGATTTTTGGGGTCATCCTTGAGCTTTTGCTCGAGTTCGCCCGAGATGAGGAAGCGGGAGATGCCGGAGAACCATTCTTCGGGGACTTCCCCGATGGAGGAGTTGATCTCGGTCATGTTGAGGATGAGCTTGCCGTCGGTGAGAAGGGGGGTGGCGGTGAAGGTGCCGTTGAGGTTGTTGTCACGGGCTTCAATATTGAGAGGGCCGCGGACGAATTCGGGGAGTTCGGAAGTGGAACGGAAGGGGTAGTGAATGATTCCGCTGACATCGGTGTCGGTGATTGTTTGGAAGGAAAGCTGGCCCCGGAAATTTTTAAAGACGTCGAAATGGGCGAAGGCGAAGTTGATGTCCTGAGGGGAGAGGGAGAGCCCGGCAGGTCGTTCGTTTTTGATCTCATGATCGAAGTGCCGGATTCGGTTCATGAGCGAGTTGAGCTCGGTTTCATGATGGGTGAGGTCGGCAACCGGCGCGGGTTTGGGTTCTTCTTCGGTGAAGGTTTTGTAAGCGTCGGTTTGTTTTTTTACGCTGTAGCCAGCCGAGGCGATTAGAACGAGGACGACGACGGCCATCACGATGAGAATGAGGCATCCCGCGAAGGGAGAGCGCGGGGCATCCTGGGAGGCGGGGGCTGGAGCGGAAATGGGCACGGGCGGGGTTTGGCATTTTGGGGCGGGGAGATCAATTGAGATTTGAGTTAGGGTTGTGCGATTTAATTCACGAATCGTGCAGGGGAGCAGAGGTTTTGGGGCTTTGGCTAAGGCCTCATGCTCAGGTTTATGTTTTGAAGGCTTGGTTGGGGGTCGTTTTCGGGATTGGAAAGGAGGAAGAGGGAACTAGGGTTTGTGGCATGGAGAGCGGGCGGGGGACCATTATTCGGCTAACGAAGCTGACTGATACGAGCCTGATTGTGCACTGGATGAGTGAGGATGCGGGTTTGATTAAGACGGTGGCGAAGGGCGCGCGCCGTATGAAGAGTGCCTTCGCGGGAAGACTGGATTTGTTTATCGAGGCTGACTTTGAATGGGGACGGAACAAGAGAGGCGGACTGCATATCCTGCGGGAGGTGTCGGTCGTGAATTTTCGGGAGGAATTGAGGAAAAGCTACCGGGATGCCCTGGTGGCGGGATATTTTGGGCAATTGCTGGAACTTGTGCTGGAGTTGGACCATCCGGAGGGTGAGATGTGCGATTTGTTAAAGCGTGGTCTGGGGCATTTGGCCGATGAGGGCGCGAGCCGGAGAGCGATGTTCTACTATGAGAGAGAGGTCGCGAGGATCCTGGGATTGGGGAAAGGAGCTCATTTGGGGATTCTGCAGGTCTATGGGAAATTACCGAAGTCGAGAGAGCACTGTCTTGATCTTCTTCCTCAAAAATGACAGAACACGTCAGTCTTTCCGTTTCAATCAACTATCATGCCTGTTTCCGTCTCTGAATCCGCACTCGCAAAATTCGAAAACCTCATGGGGAATCCTATTGATGAGTCGAATGTCGAGGATCTCCGAAAGCTGGCTGATGAAGCTGTTGACAAAGCCCGGGCGAACAAAGAGACCGACCTTTTGTCCGATCAGGACTTGTCCCGCGGGTTGGAATTGCGCGGGAAATTTTTCCGGCAAATCGGAGGTTATGATGATGCCAAGAATGACTATGTGGAGGCTCTGGGATTGATGAGCAGCACGAGCAATGCCGACGAGGGAATCGGGAGAGTGTGCGCAGGGTTGGCGCATACGTATGAGTTGAGTGGCGACACGAATCAGGCCAAATCATTTTATCAACGAGCGATTGCCGCGTTTGAGAGACTCACGCCCCCGGCGTTGCTGGATATTGCCGACATCAGTAATAACCTTGCCTTCATCTACGAGGCGGACGGCGATTTCGACAAGGCAGAGACCTTTCTTCTCGCTGCGACAAAATCCTATCATGAAAATCTGGGGCCGGAGCACGAGAGAACGGCGGTGCTTTATAACAATGTCGGCACGCTTTATTTCAAGGCCGGGCACGATGATCGGTCGAAAGAGATGCACAATCTTGCTCTGGAATCGCGGACGGGAATCTTTGGAGAGATTCACGTGGAAACGGCGCAGTCTTACGGGAATTTGGCGCTTGTTTTGGTTCGGGAGGGGGACATCGATCAGGCCAAGGAGCACTTTGAAAACGCGCTCAAGGGGTTTGAGACCGATCTCAAGGTCTCCCGCGATGATTATGAGATCGTGGCGGCCAACTATCGGGATGTTTTGGAGTCACTTAAGGATGCCAAGGCGGTGAAGGTGCTGGATAAGCGCCTCAAGAAGCACAAGAGTTAGAGTTTGGTCGGCCACTTTTCGCCGGTGAGCCAGCGGTAAATGACTTCGTCGTTATCGGTGAGGTTGCCGGTGACACGGTAATTTGACCTACGCAAGACACCGGCATTTTCACGATCTTCATCGACCACGCATTTGGGGGCTGCTCCGGATGAATGGATGAAGCGAATCTCCCCTGAGTCCGGAACGACGAGAAAGGCGACATGGCTATCGAGGCCCACGATGCGGATGCCGGGGCCGCGATCGGTGACTTGTTTTAAAAACTTGTCGTAGTCGACACTGGCGCGAATGTACATCTCCTGTTTCGGAAGGAAGGTCGCGATGATGCCTTGTGATGGTTGTTGGGCGAGGCGGAAGCGTTCGACGTTAAAGCCCGCGTCCCGGAGAATGGTGGAGACAAAGTATCCGCAGGCAATCTTTCCAGAGCCCGGGGTTTCGCAGGTGCCATGGAAATCCCACGGGGTGCCGAGCCAGCAGCGCATCATCTCGGGAAGGGTGATCTCGAGGGTGGTGCGGCTTTCGGAGATGACTGAAGAAAAATCCTGGGCGGTGCGGGCTTCGGCGTAACGGTCGGCGAGGGATTCGCGTTTCTGGGATAGTTCCTCGATGAGTTCCTGGTAGCGGGCGGGATCGGGAACGATTTCTGTCTCGGGAGTTTCCTTCGCGATATGTTGCCGGTAAAAGCTGAGGAGGGGATCGCGGTACTTCCAACCTGCAAAGGCCGTGCCAGCGAGGAAGAGAAGAATGAGTAACCGGTAAAGTCGTTTCATCAGCCTTTGCAGATTAAACGATCCCAAGCCGATCACCATTCATATTTTAATGAGACGGTGGTATTGCGACCGGGGGCGTTTTGGCCCGAACCGTGAATTCGATAATCTTCATCCGTGAAGTTTTCGAAGGCAAAGTTGAGCTGGAGCGATGTTGAAACCTGCCAACCGGCATAGATGGAGGCGGTGAGGTATCCGGGGGTTCCGTTGACAGGGATGCGCTGGGTGTCGTTGGCTGCGAGGGTCGAGAGGTTGTCCTGGCGGGTGGCGGCCTGAAGGCGTCCGGAAATCCAGTAACGTTCGTCAGGGTCGGTCCATTTGAGGGAAACGGCTCCGCTGAGCGGGTTCATGCGACGAATGGTGTCTTCCACGCCCCCGGTCGTCTGTTTTCCATCCTGCCATGACGCATGGCCGGCGAGTTCCCATTGCGGGTGGAACTGCCAGGCGGTGCTGGCTTCAAATCCGTAGATGTAGCCATCACTGCCGTTGGTGGTGATCAGTCCGCTCATGCCGTCATTGACGCGGACGATCCCGTCATCGATCCACGTGTGGTAGCCGGAGAACTGGAAGGAAAGGTCACCATTGTCGAAGCGCGCGCCTAGTTCGGTGGTGAGGTAGGTTTCTGGATCGACGTTGGGAGATCCGCTGGAGTCGAGTCCATTGAGGGCGAATTGACTGCCGGTTAGATCATCGAGATTGGGGGCACGGAAGGCCTGGGAGGCACCTCCAAAGATGCTCCAGGAATTGTCGAAGTCATACTGTCCGCGAAGAGAGAGGGAGAGGTTTTCCCAGGAGGAATTTCCAGACTGATCGATCGTCGCTTGGGCGGGTCGGTAGCCATTCCAGTCGGCTTCGGCATAGGTGAAGCGCGCCCCGGCATCATAGGTGAAGCGTTCCCCGATGGCTCCGGTGTGGTTGGCGAAGAGGCCGAGGGAATCGTAGGATGCGTCGTCGGCAACGGGTCGGTTGGAGGCACGTGGGGCTCCATTCCGGAAGCCCCGGGAATCGACTTTGTCATGATAGTAGTCGGCACCCCAGACAATGTTTCCGGAGTTGGCCTGGAAGGTCAGGCCGTAGGTGTCGACGTCGAGAATTTTGGAGTCGGCTCGTCCCGAACCTCGAACGCGGAATTCCGAGTCCTGGGTCTTTTGAAAGGAAGCCGTGGCCTGCCAGCTGTCGATCCAGCCAATGTCGGAGGCGGTGTCTTCGAGTCGGAGGTAGGTGAGGGATCGTTCCTGGTCATAGGCGCGCCGAAGGTCGGTGCCGGCGGTGGTGAAGGACCGTCCATGAACCCAGCCCTGGTTGTTGATGGTGTTGTGCCAGCGGCTGATGTCATCTTGATCGAGATAGGTGTGGGCGAAAGTGAGGGTGCGGGTTTCGGCGAAAGCATACTCGAACTTAAGATCAAAGGACTGTTCCGAATATCCGGTTCCGTTCATGCGACCGAGGGCGGAGTCCTTGATGTCGCCGACGTCTTTGGCGGAGACTCCGAGCATGAGGCCCCATTCGCCTCCGACGCCGAGACGTTGTTCGAAGCGGCCGAAGTGGGAATTGGAGTTGGTGTCGAAGCGATAGTAGGCGGCTCCGCCGGTGAAAAACCCATCTTCATCACGGAATCCGGATGATTTGCTGAAGGTGTTTACGGTTCCGCCGATGGCGTCCGATCCGAAGAGGACGGAGCCTTGTGACTTGATGAGTTCGATGCGGTCGACAGCCTGGGCGTCCAGGGTGTTCCAGTATTGCACCGGGCCGCCACGCCAAGTGGAATTGTTGAGACGGATGCCATCTTGAAGGAGGAGGTTTTGTCGACCGGTGAAGCCACGAATGTAGGGAGATCCGTGCCCGGGAGTGGTTTGTTGAACGAGAACACCGGGGGTATTCAAAAAGGCCTGGGGAAGAGAGCGCACGGCGTTTTCGGCGAGATCTTCGGCGTCCAATACTTCGGTCGTGTAGGGGACGTCAGTTGCTTCTTCTGCGGTGCGGGTTGCCGTCACCACCAACTCGGGGAGCATTTCCTGGGCGGCGAGAGGAAGGGGGAGCAAAAGGAAGAATTTATTCATCAATTCGAGAGTGCCTGGAACGCGTCCCAAAGGTGGTTTTTCAGGTCGAAAAAACCCCAAAAGCGGAGGCTCTTTGCGGGTTTCGGAAAATGGGTGGGAGGTGGAGTCTTACTCCATGGCCTTGGCTTCGATGGCGGCAGTATACTGGCGCTCTTCCTCGTGTGAGTGAATGCGGAGATTGACTTGAACTCCTTCGCGCTCGGCTGCTGCTTTCACGAGACTCCGGATGGTGGAAGCGGTGAAGCCCTGGCGTCCGATCAGAGTGGCGACATCGGGCTGGCTGAGAACGAGGCGGAAGTTCACCTTATTCTCGCCGGTATTGCCGATGCGAAGTTCGGCGAGCTTTGGATCGCTGATGAATTGAAGAGCGATGTATTGGATGAAGTCCTTGATTTGAGCGGTGATCTTTTCCATTGCGTAAAGTTTTGCCGGAGTGTGGATGGGGCGGGAGGGAATGGGAAGTTTGAAGTTTTTAGATCTCGGTTTGAAGCTGGAGGATCTCGTTCAAGAGGTTTTGGCGGGCCTGAACCTCGTAAAGGGTTTTTAAATCTTTGAGAGAGAAAGTCGAGGATCGGTCCAGATTGTGAGAAGGGAGGCCCGCAGAAGTGTCAGCGTCGGAGAATGATTCCCATTCAGCCAGCCCATCGATCCCGATCTGCTTGCAGAGGGAGAGTGATTGTTTCCCGGGATCGTGCGTCGGGCACCATCTAAAACTTCACGGTAAGGCCGGTGGTGAGGGTCGAATCATCTTCCTGGCGACCGGGAGCCGGAGTATTGTCAAAGGTCCAGGATGCGGCGACGCGCCAGGCGATGCCTGCGGTGATGTCGGTATCGAGGAGGGCGTTGGCGGTGAAGATATGGTTTTCGCTGTCAGAGGGATCCAATATGACTCCGAGATTTTGTTTGAAGGTCATGCGGTCGCTTAATTCCCAGGTGAATTTTTGGGCAGCGGTGATGGAAAAGAAGTCATCGGAGACGCCTCCGACCTCCTCGAAAGTGAAGCTCGGTCCGACCTCGAGGCTGAGAGTGGTTTCATCATTTTTGATGAGGTAATATCCGGCCGAGGTGGTTGGGGTGATCCGATAGCCGACATTCGCGACATCGTCGCGGAAGTATCCCATTCCGGCACCGAGGAAGAATTTGTCTCCGATGAACCGGTTATGCTGGGCGCTGGCACGGAGGGCGTCGGCACTGGTGTCGCCATCGTTCTGGCGGTAGCCGTAATTGGCGGCGAGGAAGGTTTCGTGGGCTTTTTGACGATAGGCGCTATCGAAGGTGAGTCCGAGGAAGAGATTGTCCGAGTTTCCTTCGGCAAGGGATAGGGTGAGGCCGGTGGTTGTGGACCAACCCATTTGAATGGGCTCGGGGCCGGCACTCTGTGGTTTCAAGGTCATACGCCCTGATTTAGCGGCCTCGGGAAATCCGCCCAGGGAGTAGGAGAGACCGGTGAGAAGAAGGAGATCATCTTCGCCCTGTCCGGCAGCCGGGCTGTTATCGAATTGATAACGAAGGGTGTTACGAAGGGACCATTCCCTGGTGAGGAGAATATCGATTCCGGCTTCGGCGATCAGCAGGGCGTTGTTGAAATTTTGGGCCTCCGGAGTGATGATCAGTGATTGCCAGACTTTTGAGCGTTTGCCGAGCTTATGTTCAAAGCGTTGGGCAAAGCGAAGCGAGAAATAGCCGTCACTTGTGCTCCCTTGTTTTTCCCAAGTGTAGCCGGGACCAACTTCGAAGGAGAGTTTGGTGGTGTCATTTTTGATGAAGTAGTAGCCGAGCGAGAATCCTGCATCGAGACGGTAGTCGAGGTCGGCAATGTCGTCGGTGAGGAAACTACCGAAGGTTCCGATGAAGAAGCGGTCGTTTAGGAGATGGTTGTATTGGCCGAAGAGGCGAAAGCTGTTGGTGGTGGCAACGCCATTGTCCTCGGAGTAGAAAAGATCGGCCCCGAGGTGGCCCTCATTGTCGTCTTTTTCGTAGGTGCCGAGCAACTGAAACGAGTAGGTGAGGTTGTCGGAGTTTCCTTTGGCGAGCCCCAGACTGGCTGCACCGGTGACTTCCCAGGGAGATCCGGGAGCGGGGGAAATCGGAAGTGAATTGAGGAAGTCGCCCGCAGATGTGGAATCGGCAAAGGAAGGGGCTGAGGTGAAAAGTCCGAGAGCGGAGCAAAGGGTGAGCGGTATTTTTGTCATCATTTCACTCGTGAAATGATCGTTGGTCTTATTCCGTGGCATGCCAGGTTGACTGGAAAATTAGTTCCTTTTGGAGGGAGTCCCTAACGACGTTTCCCTTTGCCGCCGCCGCCGAGGAGATCTTCGAGGCCGCCCATGTCTTTCATGTCGGGCATGCCGCCTTTTCCTCCGCCCATGCCTCCCATGAGGCCGCCGAGTCCACCCATGCCACCACCACCTTCTCCTCCGCCGCCCATGCCGCCGAGTTGCTTCATCATGTCCTTCATCTTTCCTTTGGATTTCATCATTTTCTGCATTTGACCGAACTGTTTGAGAAGCTGGTTGACTTGCAGGATGGTGGTGCCGGAACCTTTGGCAATGCGCTTGCGGTGGGTTGCCTTGATCAGGATGGGGCGGGTGCGTTCTCTCTTGGTCATGGAGAGCACGATCGCTTCCATTTGCTTGATGCGACCATCGTCGAGGGCACCGGTGGGGAGTTGTTTTTTCATCTGACGAAAGCCGGGGAGCATTCCGAGGATGCCCTCGAGCGGTCCGAGGCTTTGGATCATTTTCATCTGATCGAGGAAGTCGTTGAAGTCGAACTTGCCGGACTGCATCCGCTTGGCGGCCGTCATGGCTTTCTTTTCGTCGATCTTGCCGGCGACCTGCTCGACCATGGAGACGACGTCTCCCATGCCGAGGATCCGGTCGGCCATGCGGTTGGGATGGAATTCGGCGAGGTTTTCCATTTTCTCGCCTTCACCAATATACTTGATGGGCTTGCCGGTGACGGCACGCATCGAGAGGGCGGCGCCACCGCGGGCGTCACCATCGAGTTTGGTGAGGATGAGACCGGTGATGCCGATTTCGCGGTCGAAGGTTTGCGCGACCGAGACGGCCTGCTGACCGGTGGCGGAGTCGGCGACGAGGAGGGTCTCGCCGGGTTTGAGGAATTTGTGGAGGGCCTTGAGTTCGTCGAGAAGGCTGGTGTCGAGTTCCTGGCGACCGGCGGTATCGAAAATGACGACGGTGCCGTCTTGTTCCTTGGTCCATTTGACAGCGCGCTTGGCGACTTTGACGAGGTCTTTTTCGCCTTCTTCCGGGGTGAAAACGGGGACGCCAACTTGCTCGCCGAGTTTGGCGAGCTGGTCGATGGCGGCAGGACGGTAGAGGTCGAGCGCGACGAGGAGGGGGCGTCGGCCTTCGTTCTTCAGGCGGAGGGCGAGCTTGGCGGCGGTGGTGGTCTTACCGGCACCGTTGAGGCCGCAGAGAAGGACGTATCCGGGAGGGTTGAGATTGATGGGGGCTTGGTCGCCACCAAGAAGTTCGGTGAGTTCGTCCTGGAAGATTTTGACGATCTGTTCGCCGGGTTTGACGGATTTTAGAACGTCGGCTCCGTTGGCTTTGTCTTTGACGCTGGCGATGAAGTCTTTGACGACACCAAGTTCGACATCGGCTTCGAGGAGGGCGAGACGGACGTCGCGGAGGGAATCAGCGATGTTCTTTTCGGAGATTTTTCCGACACCCCGGAGGTTCCGGAAGGTTTTGTCGAGGCTGTCAGCGAGGTTTGAAAACATGGGTGGACCATAGTCAGGAGGGCGGGGACTGCAAGAGCGGGGGGAGGAGATTTGAAGGTTGAGCAGGGCGTTTGTTTCGCTAGGGCTTGAAAGCCCATGGCTAGGGGGTTTTTCCA
>ERZ887942.1468-NODE-1468-length-16244-cov-4.425351_pt1 | contig 16244 bp, 19 predicted proteins | sample MGYA00521099_ERZ887942 | MGnify/ENA primary metagenome ERZ887942 (study PRJEB32303, sample SAMEA104408605) | aquatic metagenome | biome: Brackish water; feature: Pelagic; material: water | place: Baltic Sea | collected 2014-06-07T06:48:00 | depth 16,251 m ... | reverse complement strand
GGCTTATGCAGCCAGCGACGTCGCTCATCTGCTGGAGATACAGGATCTGTTGATCGATCAGCTCGAAGACAATGGACGTTTGGCGTGGGCCGACGACGAGTGCGAACTGGCACGCACCAAGGGCTTATCGGTGCGTAAACCTGAAGAAGCCTGGCTCCGCATCAAGGAGGCCCGGTCATTGGGCGCACGGGCTCGCACGGCAGCGCAACAGCTCGCAGCGTGGCGCGAACGAAGCGCGCAGGACCGCAATATTCCTGTCCGTCACGTGTTGCCTGACCTCGCAATTGTGGCACTGGCCCAGAAAGCGCCGTCTGACCCTGCCGATGTGGGACGGACCCGCGGTCTCGAGCGCCGCGGCGTGAGTAAGCGCGACGCGGCCGAGATCGTCGAAGTCATCGCCGAGGCCAAGGACATGCCACCGCCTCCGACTCAACCGCGTAAGGCCAACGGTGGCCCTGACCTACGTCCTGCAGTCACGCTGATTGCGGCCTGGATGTCCCAATACGCTGACGATATGAATCTCGATCCGGCAATGTTGGGTTCTCGCAGCGATATTGAAGAGTTCGTACGTTCGGGTGAGTCACGGTTGGCACATGGCTGGCGCCACGATCTGGCTGGTTCGGCCATTCGCAGCTTGCTCGCCGGTGATGCTGCCGTGGCCTTTGACGGCGACGGTCGTGTGATTGTCGAAAAACGTTCACATGTTCCGATCGACGGAGATAATTTCGCCGGCTAGATCGCCGGTAAGAGCGGCGAATGTCACACTTGCCTAGGCTGAGGGAACAAATTTCTACTAAGAATGGTTCCAGACCGGTGTAATTAGCCCCGATGCAGTGGTGGCCCGGGCCAGCACTGTTAGAGTCGGGAATCTGTAGAATCATCAAGGAGTCGCCCCGTGAAAAAGGGACGCCATCGCCGCTATGAAGAGGCTCGAGCACTCAAGCGAACGGACGACGGGTTCGACGACTTACTCAGTCCTCGAGATGCACCATGTGTCGAATGTGACGGACTTCCAGGTGAGCACAAGTCGTGGTGCCAGTTAGCCGATAAGGCCGAAGTTTTCGACGACAGCGATCCTGCGTCGCTTTTCCCGAGTTAGTGCTTTCTGGTTAGTTCAACTGCCGTTACTGCTTGAGAGGTATCGAGTTGAGAGGATCCGAGTTGAGAGGTCTCCTGCTCAGCAAGATAGGCAGTTAAAAGGTCCACGGGGCCTTGGCCTACGAGTTCGATTAGTTCGTCTTGATGGTGTATCCACGTAGCGGTTTCGGGTGTTCCCGGTGCCAACTCGTCGGTGCACCACCAGCCAAAATCGTCTCCTCCTTCGCCCCAGTCACTTCGTCGCCAGGCCCGCACGACGACCGTGCGGGTGCCAGCACCGTCCTCGTATTCTTCGAGGCGGAAGGGAACCTGCCAACACACGGCTGGTTTCCAGTCGAGTGGTCGTTCGCCCGCAGTAAGAGCACCAATGTGCAGCGCACATCCGTGCCCACCATCGAAACCGGGTGCGTTCAGGAAGATGCATGCATCGTTGAACCGCGTGGTGCTAACTTCGCCGTCGACTCGATGAAACAGATCTTCGGGTTCTTCCACGAGACCATGGTTTTGCCATTGATCTGGCGTTAGCCGGTTTGCGCTATCGATGACCAGGTCCTCTTCCTGACTGTCGATGAGGTACGCACCGTGGGCACAACAGCCACGAGCCCCATTGTCGTCGGGTTCGGTACCTTTGCACGTGGTGCCGAACGTACAAGACCAGCCGCTGGTGAGGAACGTAAGGTCGAACAGCCATGTGGTGTTGTCGTTGTCGCTGAATGAGATCCAGCGGGTCGACTGCTGCGTAGTCACGGTCGTCTCACGGTCTCAGAATCGGTGGAGCACTGCTGGCCACAGCGCGAGCGTAGTGTGCAACACTTGATCCGTGTCACCCGATGTAGAACAGCTCGTACAGCGCCTTGAGCAACTTAACGAAGATCTGGCTGATCTTGCTATTAGCCGGTTGCGCGACAGCATCGATGCGGGTGGTGACAAACTGCCGGTGGACGAGAAGCTGATTACCCGAGCCCGACGATCGGTGGAAAAGGCGGCAACGCTGCTGCGGTCAACCGGCGGTGGTGAGCCCGAGTATTTCTAGGCGGGTGGCTACTCGAGAGTTGCCGCGTTCAGCGCGTCGATCAGTTGTCGTAGCCGGGCGAAGTGGCGGCGGTTGAACTCAAACGCGATGCGATGCAGGTGAACGACGTCGTCATCGTTTTGCTCTGAGGATGTTGCGTCGATTGCTTCGAACGCTCCAGCCACAACAATGTCTGCAAAGTTGGTGTTCAGCGACTCGATGAGTTCTGGTGTTGGCGCATGAGTCAGCCGGATGACGAGTCGTCGACCCACGAACCGGATGCTGTGGTAGTTCCGGAAGAACGTGCACATCTCGTCGACGGCCTCGTCGACCGAGTCGGTGAGCTTTACGAGAGTTAGATCTTCGGCCGAGATAAGACCATCGGTGAGCAGTTGTTTGGTGACGAACTCATACCAGCTATGCCAATAATCTCCACCGGGTGCGTCGAGTAACACAACAGGTGCAGGCACCGTCTTGCCGGTTTGCAGCAGGGTAAGCAGTTCGAAGCTTTCGTCCATGGTGCCGAAACCCCCCGGCAACAGCGCGTAACCGTGAGACTCCTTCATGAACGTGAGCTTGCGGGTGAAGAAGTATTTGAAGTTCATCAACTTCGGGTCTTCGGCAATCGTTGCTGCTGCTTTTTCTTCAAAGGGCAGCGAGATACCTACGCCGAAGCTGTCTTCACTGCCAGCTCCCTCGACGCCCGCAGCCATGATTCCGGGGCCAGCGCCAGTAATGACCATCCAACCTCGTTCAGCAATGGCTGATCCGAGCTGGACGGCGGCCTGATAGTTCGGGTGGTCGGTCGGTGTGCGAGCAGACCCAAAGATCGACAGCTTTCGAGTGTCTTTGTACGGAGCGAACACACCCATCGAGTACCGAAGTTCTTTGAGCGCGGCATTGATGAGTTTGATGTCGCCCCGGTCATCGTTCTCACGCGTGAGCCGCAGAGCGGACACGATCATCTCAAAGAGTATGTCCCGGTGAACACCCACGTCGGCGGCATCGGCCAACTCTGCGATTGCTGTGTCGAGTTTGCGATCACCCGAGCGATACCGGGGGAGACCAGTGGTCACACAATCACCGTGTCGCTCGCATTACTGCATGCCCTGCATGCGGCCATCGAGTGTTAGCAGTAAGTCATCAAATGATGCGGCAAACGATGCAACACCGTCGGCCTCGAGTGTGGCCGCGATCGCTGCCAGGTCAACGCCGACCTGGGCGAGGCCGTCGAGTACTGCTTGTGCGGCTGCAACATCGGTATCGATGGTGCGGGCCACGGTGCCTCGTTCGAGGAAGGCCGCCAGCGTGGCATCAGGCAAGGTGTTGACCGAATCCGGGCCGATCAATTCATCGACATACTTCGTGTCGGGAAAGCTGGGGTCCTTGGTTGATGTTGATGCCCATAGCGGACGTTGGACACGGGCGCCACGAGCAGCGAGTGCGTTCCAGCGGGGCCCCGAGAACTGCTTCATGGCCATGTCGTAGGCAAGTACACCGTTGGCAACGGCGACTTTGCCTCGTAGGGCAGCTGCTTCAGGAGTACCGACTTCGTCGAGTTGCTTGTCGACGGCTGCATCGACTCGGCTGATGAAGAAGGAAGCGACGCTTGAGATGTTCGACAGGTCGCCTTCGAATGCTTCGAGACCGCTCAGGTATGCCTCGATCACTGCGGCATAACGCTCGAGCGAGAACAACAACGTGACGTTAACCGAGATGCCCTCGCTCGTGACCTGTTGGATCGCTCCCAGGCCAGCTTCGGTGCCAGGGATCTTGATGTACAGGTTCGGTGCAGCAATGTCACCGTCGAGCTCACGGGCGGCGGCAATGGTGCCTTCGGCGTCGTGGGCCAGAGCCGGTGCAACCTCGACAGAGACGTAGCCATCTTCGCCGTTGCTCTCGGCGTGTACACCGGCGAGCACACCAAGTGCGCCTCGGATGTCGGTCTTTACCAGACCCCAGTAGGCATCTTCGACCGAGTCGCCAGCTTGGACAAAGGTGGCCAGTTCCTCGTCGTAGGCATCGCTCGTGCCGATGGCATTCTGGAAGATGGTCGGGTTCGAGGTGAGGCCGCGCACACCTTGTCCGACCCAGTTGGCCAATTCCCCCGAGGTGATCCAGTCGCGTCGCAGGTTGTCGAGCCACGGGCTCTGCTGTTGGTGATCAAACAGATCATGAAGGCGGGTCACTGCAGTAGGTCCAATGCTTGGTCGACGAGATTGTTGACGTTCATGCCCAGTTCATGCATGACGGTGGCGCCGGGAGCACTGGCGCCGAAACGATTGATGCCAACAACTTCGTCGGCATAGCGGTACCAGCCCTGAGAAACGCCAGCTTCGATCGCGAGCGATGGCAGGTCACGCTTAAGGGTGGCTGCTCGGTAGGTGTCGTCTTGGGACTGGAAGAGATTCATGCTGGGCATGGAGACGACTCGGGCTGGTTTGCCTTGGTCCGCAAGTCGGCGAGCGGCTTCGACACACAGCTGGACTTCGCTACCTGAACCCATGAGGGTGATCACGGCATCGGCCGGGTCACTCAACACGTAACCACCGTTGGCGACGGCGTCGGCGCTGGTGGTATCGAGCACGGGCAGGTCCTGGCGGGATAACACGAGTGCGGTTGGGCCGTCGGTTTCGAGTGCTGCCAGCCACGCACCGGCGCTCTCGTTCGCATCGGCGGGGCGGATCACTGACAGGTCAGGAATCGAACGCAAGGCGGCCACATGTTCGATCGGCTGGTGGGTAGGACCGTCCTCGCCGACACCAACAGAGTCGTGAGTGAAGGAGTACACAACCCGGAGTTTGGACAGTGCTGCCAGCCGTACAGAGGGTCGGCAGTAGTCACTGAACACGAGGAACGTGCCGCCAACGGGAAGTGCGCCACCATGAAGGGCCATGCCGTTCATCACCGCAGCCATGGCATGCTCGCGGACGCCATAGTAGACCTGGTTTCCGCCCAGGTTATCGGCCGTTACTTGATCGCCATCGTTGAGTTGCACGCCGGTGTTGCCAGTGAGGTCAGCGCCGCCGGAAACGAGGCTTGGCCACATTGGTGCGATCGCATTGAGCACCGCATTCGACGATTTGCGAGTGGCGACATTGGCGCCTGGTTCCCAGGTCGGCAGCGCAGCTTTCCAATCACCGGTGGGTTCACCAGTGAGCATGGCGTCGGGGGTGGGGTTGGCGGCGGCCCAGTCGGCAGCCTTGTGAGCTCCCCGGCTTCCGGCCTCGCGGTACCAGTCGAGTACTTCGTCGCTTACCTGAAAGGTCTGGGTGGGATCCAACCCGAGCTCTGTCTTGGCTGCGGCAATTTCGTCGTCCTTGAACGCGTAACCGTGGGCCGAGGGTGAGTCGGTCAGTGTCGGGCTGGGTGTGCCGATATGGGTTTGCAACACCAGCATCGACGGCTTGTCGGTGACTTCTTTGGCGGCCAGGATCGCTTCCTCGAGCGCATCGAGGTCGTTGCCGATTTCGCCGAGGTTGACTACATGCCAGCCGTAGGCGGTGAAACGAGCAACGGGGTCGTCGGACAGCCAGATGTCGGTCATGCCGTCGATCGATACGCGATTGTCGTCGTAGATGCAGATAAGGCGTCCGAGGCCCAAGTGGCCAGCAAACGAGGCTGCCTCGTGGCTCACACCTTCGGCGAGGTCTCCGTCGCTACAGATGGTGTAGGTGAAGTGGTCGACGACGTCGGTGCCCAGATGAGCTCGTTGGCGAGCTTCGGCCATGGCCATACCCACTGAGGTAGCGAAACCCTGCCCAAGAGGACCAGTGGTGATTTCGACGCCAGCAGTGTGGCCGACCTCGGGGTGGCCAGGCGTGGCACTGCGCCATTGACGGAAGTCCTTGATGTCATCGAGCGTGAGCCCAAAACCACAGAGATGCAGCAGTGAGTACTGCAGGATTGAAGCGTGTCCTGGGCTCAGAACGAAACGGTCCCGGTCTGGCCAGTCGGGTGTCGCTGGATCAAAATCCATGATCCGCGTATAGAGCACATGGGCGAGTGGAGCCAGTGCCATCGCCGTGCCTTGGTGACCAGACCGGGCGGCGTGGGGTGCGTCCATGGACAGGCCAGCGATAGTCGCTACAGCCTGCTGTTCAATGCTCGAAGCAGTCATGGCGCTCACCCTATATCCAACTAATCAACGTCCGGTGGAAGCCCAATCACTCTGCCTCGGGCGGAAGCAACGTGTACGGCACGGTCACGATGTGGCCATCGGTACCGATACGACACTCGGCTTCGATTGTCCCGTACTCTTCGAAGTCGATTTCGCCGCGCACGAGGCGGTAGTCAAACTTGCCCTTGGGCGTGGATAGCGGTTGCACGTTGCGAGCGATTTGTTCGCCGTCGCGTTTGTACACAACCTCGAGCACCCCAGCTTCGGGCCCGTCCTCGGGGTTGCGAATGAGAACCACGAGATGTGGGGCCCACGTGAGAGGTAACGGCGTGGGAGCCGCAGCCGAGAACTGGACTCCGGTTAGATCGATATGGGTGGCTGGTCCTGCGACCTGGCGCATATTGATCTCGTCGATGAACAGTGCAGCAATGATTTCCATGAGTGCCTCCGGTTAGTGTGGCGCGGATGCGCACGACCATACCGGCAACACGAATCCGCCCATGACGACAACACTCTCTGAAGCGGAATCCAAGCGGTTATTGGCGGGTTATGGGCTGCCAGTGCTCGACGAACGAACTGTCGCCACCGCTGCAGCTGCAGTCGTAGCTGCCGATGACATGGGTTATCCGTGTGTCCTCAAGCTGTGCGGCGACGCGATTGCACACAAGACCGAACGAAATCTCGTGCGGCTGTCGCTGGGCACCTCGGCCGATGTCGAACGTTCGGCTCAGGAGCTCCTGGGCCAGGCCACCACAGCCGATGGGCCTGTCGAACTGCTGGTTGCACCCATGATCCGGGCCACACGCGAGTTCATCGTGGGCGCTGATCGCTCGGGCGAGTTTGGGCCAGTGGTGATGATCGGCGTAGGTGGGATCTTCGCCGAGGTGCTCGAGGACGTTGTCTTTCGCCTTCTACCAGCCGACGAACGAGAACTGGATGCGATGCTTGACGACTTGGACACCCAGGCAATGCTCGGCGAGTTTCGTGGTGAACCAGCCGTGGACCGGGCACAACTTCTTGCGGTCGTGCAGGCGGTCGGTAACGCCATGATCGACCGCCACGACATCGAGTCGATCGATATCAATCCGGTACTTATCGCCGATGGCAACGCCATCGCTGTTGACGCTCTGGTGGCGCTCGTATGACGAGCGATAAGCAACTGACGAGCGATCTTCAGCGTCTACCTCTGGAGCCTCTCTTCGAGCCAGCAGGCGTGGTGGTGGCGGGAGCCTCATCACATCCCGGCAAGTTCGGTTTCGCGGTGCTGCACAACATCATCACCTGCGGCTATCAGGGGCGTATCTTCGCAACCAACCGTAACGGTGGGACCCTGCTCGGTATCGACTGCCTCACGTCAGTTGCCGACGTTCCAGCCGGCCAAGCGGACTTGGTCTACGTGTGTGTCCCTGCGTCGGCCGTCGCCGATGTACTTCGCGACGCTGCGTCTGTTGGTATTCGAGCAGCGTTCATCGCGTCAAGCGGATTCGGCGAAGGAAACGACGAAGCGGGTGCAGCCTACGGCGCCGAACTCGTTGTATTGGCCGAAGAACTGGGCATGGCGATCGCCGGGCCGAACGGCCAAGGTCTCGTGTCGACACCGGCTTCGTTATGTGCGCAGTTTGTTGGTCCGTTTCCGCCAGCTGGTGGTGTCTCGATCGTGAGCCAGTCAGGGAACTTGGCGTCTGGTGCAATGAACTATGCGGCGGCAAGCGGTGTGGGCGTTGCCCGTGCGATCAGCGCTGGCAACGCGACCTGCTTGGGCGTCGACGATTACATCGGCTGGTTGGCTGATGATCCTGCTACCACAGCAATCGTGGCATATATCGAAGGGGTTGCCGATGCCCGACGTTTCTTCGAAACGGTCAAACGGGCCACGACCCACAAACCGGTAGTAGTCGTCAAGGGCGGCACCAGCGACGAAGGCGCCCGGGCAGCGGCAAGCCACACCGGTTCGTTGGCGACGAATGACAGGATCTTCGACGGAATGTTGCGCCAAGCAGGGGTCTGGCGTTCACCGGATATCGGCGCAGCGTTCGGGGCCGCTGCAGCACTCGCGGTGCACGAACCCATGCGTGGCCCCAACGTTGCCTTCCTCACAACGGCTGGTGGTTGGGGTGTACTTACGGCGGATGCGATGGCAGATTCGCCGGTGCGACTGATGGATCTTCCCGATGATCTGATGGACTCACTCGACCAGGTCCTGCCACCTCGCTGGAGCAAGGGCAACCCCATCGACGTTGCTGGCGGCGAAACCCGAGACACCATTCCCGACGCGCTTCATTTGATCGCGGCTCACCCGTCTGTTGACGGCGTGCTCATGTTAGGTATGGGAATCCAGAGCAACACAGCTGCGCTGATGCGCCGCGGCCAGTTCAGCGATTTCGAGGACATCGATCGCATCTGCTCGTTCCACGAACGCCAGGACAGGCGGTACGCGGAAGCGATCGTCGAAGCGAGCGCAGCGGCCGGCACGCCGATTCTGGCGGCCACTGAGTTGGCGTTGTCGAATCCAGAGAACCCGGGTCCAGCCACGCTGCGCGAACACGGACATCCGTGCTACACGTCCCCGGCCGAAGCGGTTGCAGCCTTCTCCGCGTTATATGCCCGAGGCAAACACTTGCGTCTGCCATGAAGTCGTGGCTGCTATGAAGACGTGGTTGCGCTACGCCGGGCGATTTGTGGTGCCAGCACTGTTGCTGGCTGGAGCCGTGGGTGCGTGGCTGGCGGCCGACACTCTGGGTTCGGTGACCCACACAGCGGCCTCAGGTACACCCGCACGAGGCGCTGCAAGTAACGACCTGACCACGCCGGTCTTGTCCGTGCGGCGCGTCCCAGACTTCGCAACCGGTGCATCACAACAGGCTTCCTTTGCCTTGGCGATTGCATCGTTGCCCCCAGAGCCAGGGGGACTGTCGTGTGTGTCGGTGTTGGTTGATGGTGTGCCGGTCTTTGAGCGGCGCAGCGATCGAGCCTTGGTGCCGTCGTACGCACAACTCCTGGTCACTGGGCACGCGGCGATGGACATTCTTGGACCCGATTTTCGTTATGAAACCCAGGTTCTGGCGTCTGCGGCACCGGACCTTAATGGCCGTATCTTCGATGGCATCTATCTGCTCGGTGGCGGAGACCCTGTGCTCATGTCGTACAACTACGCACTGGTCTTTCGTCCCGCGTTGAGCACTCGTACCTCGATCGAGGACTTGGCAGCAGACGTGGCCGAAGCCGGAGTGGTTCGGATCGATGGGGGAGTGATCGCCATAGAGCGTCGCTATGACGACCAACGGTCTTTGCCAGGATGGCCAGCAGCCCTTACTGAATCTGGTGTCGTTGGTCCGCTCACCGCGCTGCAACTCGACGACGGTTTTGCCGAACGAGCGGCGGCAAACAGAGGCATAGCGATTCCCTCTGAACAGCCGGCGGTCCTGACTGCCGAGCGGTTTGCTGATCGGCTCAACGACCTCGACGTTCAGGTCTTCGGCACTAATCGAGTGCTCGAAGCCGATGAAGAACTGCCGAGTCTCATGCCAGTTGCTCAAATCTCATCAGCTCCGATGTCAGACATCGTCTTTCAAATGTTCGCCGTCAATGACGCGACTGCAGGTGAGCTGATTCTGAAAGAACTGGGCGTTGCCACCAGCGCCGAAGGATCAACCCAGGCCGGCGCACGAGCGGTCCAACAGCTTCTGCAGGATCAAGGTGTGGATCTTCCCGTCCCGTTTCGCGACGGAAGTGGTCTGGATCCGATTGGTGGCACAACGTGCAACCAGCTCGCAGCCACGGCGGACACGATCCCCGATGATCACCAGACGATCGAGGTCCTACCGGACTATCGCTTACCCGGTGTGTTCGGAGGGAGACTGGCGCACCTCGATCTCCAGGCCGACCTAAGACTGGTCGGAGGCGTGCAAGGTAACGCAAGCGGTTTCGTCGCACGTACGGTCGACGATGGGGTGCGTATCACCATCTCGTCCATTATCAATCGACCTGGCGGCCCGTCGGCAAACGATTTGGTTTATCAAGAAGCGCTCGTTGAGATGGTCGACCAGCTTCGACCGTCGATTAACTTCAATGGAGTGGAGCCTGACCAATGAGTGAACTCATCGAGTTGCCGATGTTTCCCCTTGGGTCGGTTCTCCTACCCGGCGGCGTTTTGCCGCTACACATCTTTGAAGTTCGCTATCAGCAGCTGCTTAACCACGCACTCGAGACCGACCGAAGGTTCGGTGTTGTGCTCATAACGCGGGGCTCCGAGGTGGGCGGAGGCGAGGTGCGCGCAGATATGGGCACAATCGCTCACATCGATGAGTACCAGCGGTTCGATGATGGTCGCGCCGCGGTGGTTTCTCATGGAACGGGCCGCTTCGAGGCTGTCGAGTGGCTCAATGACGATCCGTATCCGCGCGCCCTCGTCCGTGAACTCGAGATCGAACCTGAGGGCCGGAATGACCGCGACCTGCTTCGCACAGCACGTGGACGGTTCGACGCACTTATCGAGCTGGGTCAACGTTTGGGCCGGCTCGAATCGGGTCACGACATCGCGTGGCTTCCTGATCTCGACGATGCGACGTGGCAGTTGGCTGGTCAATCGCCCTGCAGCGCTCTTGATCACTACACGATTCTGTCGGCGCCAACTCGGGCAGAACGTCTCGAACACATCGATCGCCTACTCAGCGAGGTCTACACCGATCTCGAACTCATGGGCGGGCTAGATAGTTCCTCCTAAGATCGGCACTGGCCGATGAGACCACTAGGCTTTGGCCACTCAGGAGCAGTACATGGCTGATAATGACAAGACCAAGGTCCAGGACTCGAACGGCACCTTTGGTGAACTCAAGTTGATGGTCACCGACTATGCGAAGCAACAAACGGTCGAACCACTAAAGAATCTTGGCAAATGGGCCGCGCTCGGTGTTGTCGGCGGCGTCATGCTTACGATCGGCGCCTTCCTCACCGGCCTTGGATTCCTCCGGCTCTTCCAGAAGTTTTCATTTCTGTCCGAAACCTGCGATGTCGGTGGAGTCGCCACCACATGTGACACCACATGGACCTTTGTGCCATACCTGATGGTGTTCGCGTTGCTGGTCGCTGCTGCCGGTGCATGCTTCGCCGCAATGATGAAGACACCCGAATGGATGGATGACGACGCATGACTGAGATCACTCCCGACGATCTTCAGAAGAAGTTCGGACAGCTTAAGGACGAGCTCGAGAACGTCGCTGGTGCTGCCCGCAGCACTGCACAAAAAGTTGGGGTTGTGGCCGGTGTTGTGCTGGTACTCCTTGCCTTCTTTCTCGGTTCGAAGCGCGGCAAGGCGGGCAAGACCATCGTCGAAGTCCGACGCCTCTGATCGCTCATTGTGGGCATTCGAAAGTCTCTAAAACCGAGCGTCATGCTTCGTCGCAAAGCGCTCCGGTCAGGCGTATTCGGCGGCGATCGCACCTGGTTGCGGGTCTTTATCACCATGTTTCTTTGGAGACGTATCAAGGCACTGTTCGGCTTCGGCGATCCACAACCGGTCTTGGTCGAAGAAGCCCGACCTGGTGAACGATTTGTTGTTGCACACGAGAACAACAAGCAGAGCCGCCGAAAGCGCCGCAAGCTAGACAAGAAGGCCGATAACCAGGCGGCGAAGACCGCAAAGAAAACAGCGAAGAAAACAGCAAAAAAGACCTCCATAAAGACGCGCAAGTAGACCTACATGAAGATCGAACTCCGTAACCCGACGCGCACGCTCGAAATCGCCGGGGCGATGAGCGTTCAAAAACTGCTGAACAAGCTCGACGTGAACAGCGCCTCTGTGTTGGTCATCTGTGATGGCACCCTCGTGCCGACCGACGCGTTTCTTCAAGACGACGCCGTTGTCGAGATCCGCAACGTCATTTCTGGCGGTGCCGGATGAAGTGTCGTGTCTGTCGTGGTTCTGCGGTCATCGATCTGAAGCGTCATAACGCCAACTTCTGCGGCGAACACTTCCTTCGGTTCTGTCATCAGCAGGTCGAGAAGGCTGTTAGCGAATTCGACATGTGTGAACCAGGCGACAAGGTCCTTGTTGCCGTGAGTGGTGGCAAGGACAGCCTGGCCGTATGGGACATACTGAACAACCTGGGTTACGAGGCCGACGGCCTGTATATCGGGCTTGGTATCGACGACTACAGCGATCCGTCCGGTGAATTCGCCAAGGCATTTGCTGCCGAGCGCGATCTGAAACTGACAGTGGTCGACATCGTCGAGGAATACGGCTACGACGTGCCCAACGGCAGCCGAGCCGCCCGCCGCGCCCCCTGTTCCGCATGTGGCATGTCCAAACGACACATCTTCGACCGGGTCGCGCTCGAAGGGGGCTACGACGTTCTTGTCACTGGCCACAATCTCGACGACGAGGCAGCGGTGCTATTTGGCAATGTGCTGCATTGGCAGACCGACTATCTGGCCCGTCAGCACCCGGTATTGCCGGCGCGCAACGGGCTTCCCCGCAAGGTCAAACCTCTTGTCCGTCTCGACGAACGAGAGATGGCCGCGTACTGCGTGATCGCAGGAATCGACTACATGCTTGACGAGTGCCCAATGGCCGCGGGCAATAAACACCTTCGGTACAAGGACGCCTTGAACTCGATCGAGGCAGCATCGCCTGGTTCAAAACAGGCATTTTTCCACAAGTTCTTAAGCCAGGGAGCCCCGTTCTTTGCGGAAGCGGCGCAAGAGTTACGAGATGAACTCGGCTCATGCGAGACCTGCGGCTCGCCAACCCCCAACGAGATCTGTGCGTTCTGCCGGCTGGTAGAGCGCGCCGGCGGCAGACCAGTGCCTGTCGAACTGACTGCGAGACCCCTATGACTGAACCCGAAGCTCTGACCGAACCCGAAGCTGTAACACCGGCCCGTCCGCTGCAGGTTGGTGAGTTGATCATGTTGATCGACCGCAAAGAGCGCCGTTACCTAACCACTCTGGTCGAAGGCGGCGAGTTTCACTCACATGCAGGAGCGGTCCCTCACGAAGACATGATTGGCCGGGCCGAGGGCCAGGAGTTCCGGACCGGCAAGAATGCCGCGTATCTGGTCGTGCGGCCGACCCTGTCTGACTTCATCTTGAAGATGAAACGAGGCGCGCAGGTGATCTACCCCAAGGATCTGGGGCCGATCCTGATGCAAGCCGACATATTCCCCGGCGCTCGAGTTCTCGAATCAGGTCTTGGCTCGGGTGCACTGTCGATGACACTTCTTCGGGCCGGTGCCGACATCACGGGGTATGAGATTCGCGAAGATTTCGCGGCCCAAGCCACGGCCAACGTCACTGAATTTATGGGCGAAGGTGTTCTCGAACGTTACGACGTTCATATTCGCAGCGCGTATGAGCCCTTTGAGCACACTGACTTCGACCGGGTAGTGCTGGACCTCCCCGAACCTTGGAGCGTGGTGCCCCACGCCGCCAATGCCTTGGCTAGCGGTGGCATCATTCTGGCGTACACACCAAGCATTATTCAGGCGACGACATTCCGATCCGCATTGCAGAAGCATGGTTTTGGCATGGCTGAGACCATGGAGGTTTTGAACCGCAGCTGGCACATCGAGCCGGAGCACAACGCAGTGCGTCCTGATCACCGGATGGTGGCCCACACCGGCTTTCTCACTACTGCTCGCAAGCTCGCTACGCAGGCGTAGCTCGGCGGTACCCGGAGAAGCGGCGGAGCCGGAGGCTGTTGGTGACCACAAATACCGACGACAGTCCCATGGCACCTGCTGCGATCATGGTGTTCAGAACACCAAATGCCGCAAGCGGTATCGCGGCTGCGTTGTAAGCGAACGCCCAAAACAGGTTGCCCTTGATGGTGGCCAATGTCCGCCGGGCGAGGGCAATGGCATCGGCCACGGCCCGCAGGTCGCCGCTAACTACGGTGAGATCCGACGCCTGGATCGCAACATCAGTTCCAGTACCAACCGCAATGCCAAGATCGGCCTGTGCCAGAGCGGGAGCATCGTTGATGCCGTCGCCCACCATGGCCACTCGATGACCCGCTGCCTGCAGTCGTTTCACCTCGGAGGCTTTATCGGATGGAAGTACCTCGGCGATGACGTGGTCAACGCCGACGAGCTGACCAACGTGTTCGGCGGTACGACGGTTGTCGCCCGTTAACAGCGTGACGGTGAGCCCCTGTTCCTGCAATGCGGCAATGGCGGCTGCGCTGGTGTCCTTGATCGTGTCCGTCACCACGAACACGGCTTCAGCAGTTGTGTCTTCATGTGTGCTGCCTCGACCTGCGAATACAGCGGTCGACCCGACCTCTTCGGCTGCGACGGCAGCGGCTTCGACGTCGTCGGGGATGTGGTCGAAGAAGAGCCGTCGTCCGACTCGCACAGCTACACCGTTGATCGTGCCGACGACGCCATAACCCGGTTGATTCGTGAAGTCGGCGACGGCGTCATGTTCGGTCGTGGCAGCAGCGATCGCCTGAGCGATCGGATGTTCCGATTTTGCTTCAACGGAAGCAGCCAGAGCAACGAGTTCTCGCTGTGAGTCGTCGGACGCTCCGGGCATGTGCACCGAAGCCAGTTCCATGCGGCCGTGGGTAACGGTGCCGGTCTTGTCAACGATGACAACATCGATGTCGCGGGTGTCTTCGAGGACCTCGCCTCCCTTGATGATGACCCCAAGCTGCGCACCCCGGCCGGTACCCACCATGATGCCTAGTGGGGTTGCGAGTCCAAGGGCACACGGGCACGCAATGATCAGGACTGCAACTGCAGCGGTGAATGCCTGGTCTGCGCTGTGACCGGTAAGGAACCAAGCAGCGAGTGTTACGAGTGCGATGCCGATAGCGAGTGGCACAAAAACTGCCGCCACGCGGTCAGCAAGACGTTGCACATTGGCCCGGCTGCCCTGTGCCTGGTCGACAAGCTGGATGATCTGTGCCAGTGCGGTATCAGATCCGACTCTGGTCGCTTCGACGGTGAGGGAGCCGTTTGTGTTGATGGTTGAGCCGATGACCTCGTCGCCGACGATGACATCGACAGGAACAGGTTCACCGGTGACCATCGAGATGTCGATTGCTGACTGGCCCTCGACGACGACGCCGTCGGTAGCGATCTTCTCACCGGGGCGCACAACAAACCGCATGCCCGTGACCAGATCCTCGAGTGCGATCTCACGCCCGTCGTCAAGCTGCGCGGTGCGGGCACCGAGATCGGCAAGTGCCCGAATGGCATCGCCTGAGCGGCGCTTCGCTCGAAGCTCAAACCATTTTCCCAACAGGATGAGGGTGACGATGACGCCACCAGTTTCGAAGTAGATGTGGCCACCGTCGATGTTGCCCACTAACACAACCGCAGACCAGATCCATCCAGCCGACGCTCCCATCGATACCAGCGTGTCCATGGTCGTCGAACCGTGACGCAGGTTCATGAATGCAGCTCGGTGGAACGGCCAACCCGACCAGAACACGACCGGCGTGGCGAGCGCCGCCACGACCCATTCCCAACCGGTGTAGTGCAACGGCCGGATCCTCGTCAGCAACATGCTGGGATTGTCAGAACAACGCCCACCACGAGACGCCGAAGCAGATCGGCCTCGCGACGATCCTCGGCCGCATCGGTTTCGTCTTCCTCGATAACCGAATAACCAAGGCTCTCGATGACGTCGAATAGTTGCTGGTCTAGGACGGCACTGTCTCGCACGACGGTCGCTCGCCCGGTGGCGAAGTTCACCTGCGCGTCGGTCACGCCGTCCAGCCTGGTGAGCTTGCGCTGAATACGGTTGGAACACGCAGCACAGGTCATGCCATCGACGGCAATGTCTGATCGAACTTGGTCGGGGTGCTGCTGGCTGGCTAGATCAGTGCTCGAAACTGCTGACATACTTTCATCATAAACCTTCTACCCAGATGGAAGGTCAACTACTTTGTGGCAGCGATGACCTGGCAACGATTCGGATCGGTGCAATCGAGGGGATCAAGCCCTGTGGCCCGGTCTGCCAGTTCAGCAAGGGCACTTCGAGCGATCTGGAGTCGGTCTATCTGTTCGT
>ERZ887942.1467-NODE-1467-length-16248-cov-9.218613_pt1 | contig 16248 bp, 8 predicted proteins | sample MGYA00521099_ERZ887942 | MGnify/ENA primary metagenome ERZ887942 (study PRJEB32303, sample SAMEA104408605) | aquatic metagenome | biome: Brackish water; feature: Pelagic; material: water | place: Baltic Sea | collected 2014-06-07T06:48:00 | depth 16,251 m ... | reverse complement strand
TATCTTCCGCAGGCGAAACCGTCACTCTTTTCAACTATTCAGCGGACATCCTCCATCCAAGTTCAAGGGGCACCTACCGTCCTGGGAAGGACTGAAGAAAGCATACGGGTTCACCTCTGATGAAGAAGCGCTCGCCGCCAAAATCAGCCCGATCGACCTGCTGGAACCATTGGCCAAAGCCGGTGTTCCCATTTTGACGGTATGCGGTTCGAGAGATAGCTGCTGTATCTATGAAGAGCACGATGCCATTCTTGAGGAGCGCTACAAAGCGCTCGGTGGAGACATCACGGTGATCATCGAGGACAAGGGGCACTCGCACGGCATGAAAGATCCGACACCTGTCATTGAGTTTATTCGGAGCACAAGAATAGGTAGTGACTGAACTACAAGACGAATGAGGCTACGACCTGGGAATCATTTCCCGACTTTGAGTCTCTTCACGAGCCTTCCCACTCTTCGTGTGCAGCGTATTACTCGGTCAAAGCTCCCCAGATAGGACTCAGACCCAGGTAACCGAGCCAACAACGTACGAAGCGCGCAGCCTGCGGCGGTGAACCACACCGACCGCACGAACGCGATTCGCTTCGTGAAGGCGGTTGCATCGACCGAGGCAGATGCGGTCCGCACGGAAAGCGCTTCGGTGTCTCTGATGTCTCTGACCGAAGCGCCTTAACGGCCCGCTTCCAAGTTGATTTCACCTGGCTTCGAACCAGTTCGCCGTCCGGCAAGGATAGTGGACAGTGAAACTCCGCAAGTGACTGGAGTAAAACCAGTTACGAAATCACGCCCGAAATTGGACTAACTGATTGAACTTTATGAGGTCAGCTTCTGAGCCCAGGAAACGCACGAAAAAAGCCGCCGATCGCAATTGATCGGCGGCTTTCATTCTGCAAGGTGGAGGCTCAAGGACACCAGTTGAACTCTTCTCGGCGGGCGTGCATGCGTGGGACATGCTGACCGTCGTTCTGTTTCAGCGTATTTTTCTGGCAACCGGGTAGGCTTGAGTGGGTGTATTTCGAAGCGGAGTGAATAGCATCCGGCGATGCTGAGGCAATGAAGATCGATAAAGCAGAACCACCGTCTGGACGCTTCAACTCGCCTTTGACATCTCATTGTCGCGCATAAGGATTTGATGACCTCGCAGGGGAGTTCATTCTCGACTCTTTTACTTCGTTATTCGACCACGACGTCGGGCTGACAGCCCTGGACGTTTGAAACTGCATCCAGGAGAATGTTTTCTTTGTCAAACTTCCAGTTGTTGTTGACTCACGACAAGACGGATCAAGTGGACCATAAGGAAGAGAACGGACATGCCATTATCTGTCGTTGATGAGCTGGTCAGTGCAATGGAACATGCGCGACAGGGCGTGAATTACTGCTGTCGCGGACTATTGGAAACGACGTCTGACGGCCCCGGAATAGAACTCGATGGCTTTGGTCAGCTTACATTGCCGCTGCGCCCGAAACAAGTTCGCGAAATGATTGCCTTTGCGGCGACGGCTCCTTACGGAAAAGGGACCAGAACGCTGGTCGACTTGTCCGTGCGAAATTCACTGGAGATCAACGCGTCAAAGCTCGCACTGTCCGATGAATGGAACGCTGCGGTCGGCGAAGCCGCACGTCGGTCGGCTCAATCGCTCGGCCTGCCGGAGGATGGCATCCAGGCAAATCTCTACAAGCTGTTGATCTACCAGAAGGGTGGATTCTTTCTGCCACACCGCGACAGCGAGAAACGGAAGAACATGGTTGCCAGCATGGTCGTCATGCTGCCCTGCAACTTCGGTGGCGGCGAGTTGATCGTGTCGCACGCTGAGTCGAGCCAACGGTTCTCGTTTGAAACCGCTGCGGCGGGCCAGCAATGTGAGTACGTCTCTTTCTATGCGGACTGTCTGCACGAAGTTCGACGGGTCGAACGCGGAGTTCGAGTGTGTCTTTCCTACAATCTGTTTCTGAAACCCAAACGCAGTTCCGCGAAGAAGAAAACTCATGCCGCACTGTCGACGGCAATCAGCAGTTGGATTCGCACGCGGCCCAGTGATCCGATCGTCTTTGCACTCGATCATCAATACACGGCCAGTGGCCTGAAGCAGAAATTGTTGAAAGGCAGCGATCGCGAGTTGGGCGAACAGGTCGTCGCGGCGGCGGAAGAGACTGATTGCCATATACACCTGGGGCAGGTTTCGCGTCATCTGATGCAGTTTGCTGATGACGGAAGTTTCGGGCGCGGGCGTCCGTTTTCGTGGGGTAACGTAAAACTTTCCGATTTGGAAATCGGTGAATCGTACGAGGACGAAGTGATCATTGATGGCTGGCGAAACATGTCAGGCAGCAAGGTTCACCTGGAACCAATGACGCTCGATGGCTCGATGCTGGTTTCCCGCACTCCGCTGGACGAGTGGAAGCCGACATCTTTCGATTACGAAGGCTACACCGGCAACGCTGGCAACACGCTGGATCGCTGGTATCACAAATCCGCGATTCTCGTCTGGCCACGCTCACACCATTACGAAGTACTTGTGCGAATGGGACTGCACGGCAGTATTGACGCGTTTTTGCAGATGCTTGACGAATTCGTCAACAGCAGGAATGAAGCCGCAGGGGACCAAAACCGCAACGACTGTGTCGTCTTTGCGACGGCCATCATCGACGCCTGGCCGCAACGACTGCGTGGGTATCATGAAAACAGCAAAGAGGAACTTCCCTGGCTGGAAAAATTCGCGACAGCGCTTCCGAAACTGAAGGAGCGTGAGATCATCGAACGCTTCCTGCAACAGATGGCCGTCATAGACTGGTGCCTGAAGCTGGATCGCGTGATCGTCGACGGTTGCAAATATATCGGGGCTGACGAGATGTTTGGAATCATGCAGCGGTATCTGATGACAGAACCGCAACCGAATCAATACGGAGTCCGACTGGCGAGCGGCCTGCCATTGCGCGACGCTGCATGGTTGCTGAAGGTCGCGAGTGCTCGAAGTCACGCCGGATTGAATGTGAAGCAGTTGTCCGAACTACACCAGGCCATGGTCACACGTCTCGCTGCGGAAGTGACCCGGGCGGCGAACGAGCGTTATTCCCGCCAGCCAGATCGCTTCGTTCCCACACTGGCGACGTTGATGAAGGTCGCCATCGCCATGCAGGACGATACCACGTTTCAACATTGTCTGACGGTACGCCGCAACGCCGAAGCCTTCTTCGATCAACGCAGATTCGATGTCGACCTCTGCACGGAGTTGATCGTCCTGTCCGACAAACGGCTGCCGAACCGTCTGGTGTCGTTGCAGGGCTGGCTCGACGAGACTCGTCGATTTCTGCAAGCCGCCACGGCGACGGAACCTGTTCTTCCGCGCGACTTCGCCAGGCCCGCCGCCGTCAGTTGTGACTGCCGTTTCTGTACCGAGCTGCATGAGTTTCTGGTTGATGAAGAAAGCGAGACGGGGGAGATCAGGGCATTGAAAGCAGACCTGGAACACGTTCAGCGACAAATTCAACGCAACCAGCTGGACGCGGTCACTAAGCTGGACCGATCAACGCGTCCGTTTACGCTGCGACTTCAGAAGACCCAGGGAAGTCATGATCGCGCGGTGAAGCAGTATCACGCGGACCAAAAACGACTCGCCGCATTCCCCGAATCAGTACCAGCATGAAGCCCTCAAATTTCATCAGTCCTGACATCAGCATCAAGCCGAACGGATCTACTGGAGGAACTCTGTGTGAATAAGACACGCAAATCAGAAAAGACTGCGACTCCGCCGTTTCCGTGGGAGAAGCTGACGTGGGACGACCTTTCAGAGTGGACGGATTCACGCAGCCTTGAACGTGGGCGGTCGTATCAGCGCCGGGGTGCTGTCAGGAATCTGAATTTACTTCCCGACGGAGGCCTGCTGGCCGATGTTTTGGGATCTCATCGTTATGCGACTCGCGTTTCGGTGGCGGGACGAAGTCGTGATCTGAGCAAGTGTCTTGAGGCCGCTTGCTCCTGTCCCGTTGGGCATCGCTGCAAGCATGGCGTGGCCGTCATTCTGGAGTTTCTCCACGCGATCGAAAACGGCACGGTGGTTCCGGAAACTGATGGCGACGATCGACGGCTGACTCTGATCGAAAACGGATGGGAGGATGAGCTTTCGGACGACGAAGTCGACAATGTAGACTTCGATGGCGCAGACTCTGACGGTGTTGACGTTCCCGTGGCGAAGGCCAGCGGTAAATCGGCGACTCGCAAATCCAGATCACGAAAGAAGACGTCATCCGGCAGGCAAACTCGCTCGAAACGAAAGATCACGGACGGTGACATTGTCGATTTCCTGTCGGCAAAGAGCAAAGACGATCTGGTCAGCATCATCATGCAGGTCTGTCGCGGTGACGCGAAGCTCAGGCAGACATACGTGGACCGAATCATGCTGGAGACCGGCGATCACGCGGCGATGATTTCTGAGGCTCGGAAGGAACTTCGGTCGGTCACGTCGGAAGAAGCGTGGTACAACTCATGGGAACAACACGGCAGTCTGCCCGACTACTCGCGTCTACGATCTCAGCTTCGATCGCTGGTCGATGCCGAACAGTTCGATGCCGTGATTGAGCTTGGACGGGAACTCATCGAACGCGGAATACAGCAGGTTGAACAATCGCACGACGAAGGCGAAACAGCCGAGGAGATCATGTCAACACTTTCGGTTGTTGCCGAAGCGATCGTCCCGTGCTCGCTGACGGATGTGGACAAGATCCTGTTCGTGGTCGATTCCTTTTTACAGGATGGATACGACTTGTGCGATTCATTCCGTCACGTTCTTGACCGACGTTATCCTGAATCGGCGTGGGCGGATGTCGCGGAAAAGCTGAAATCGCGACTGCCTTCTCAAGCGACCAGCAAAGAGGATCGGGCGACTGCTGACTTCACCCGCTCTTACCAGAGAGAGAGGTTGACTGGCTGGATCATTGAGGCACTGGAGTCCTCCGGCGACGAAGCTGCGGCAACGGATTTCTGTATCGAAGAAGCCACGAAGGCGGGGACTTATCAGCGTGCCGTCGACCGCCTGATCGCGTTGAAACGTTACGACGAGGCGAAGGAACTGGCTTCACAGGGACTGGAGAATACCGACCCAACGTACGCAGGGCTGATCAATCGTTTGCAGGATTCACTGGCGACGATTGCGGCCAAGAGCAAAGATCATTCGGTCGCTGCCGCGATCGCTGCTGAGCGTTTCGTTCGGCATCCCGCTGTGTCGTCACTTCAGGACCTACTCAAGGTTGCGAAGAAGGCGAAGTACGAGGCTGCCACGAAAACGGTCGCGATGAACTTTCTGGAAACCGGAATACGACCGACATTTACGAAGGCCTTGAAAACGCGGGCCAGCAAGACAAAGAAAGCAGCAAAGCCTCAAGCCGATCATTGGCCGTTTCCCGAACCGCCACGCGCGAACGACAGCAACTCACGTCTTGATCGCAGTCATGCGAAAGAACCGAGTCCGCATTTCGACGTGCTCATCCGACTGTCGATTCAACAGCGAGACCCGTTATCCGTCCTGCGATGGTACGACCAATGGCTGGCATCGACCCCGCAGAATCGTTTTCGACTTCACCGCTTTGAAACGGAAGTTGCCGATGCTGTCTCATCAACTCACCCCGATCGGGCTGTTGAATTGTACTGCACGGAAGCTGATCGACTGGCAGCGGAAACCAACACGAAGCTGTACCCTCAGTCAGTCTCGCTCCTGAAGAAGGCACGCAAAGTGCTAAAGTCTCAAAAACGCGAGCACGAATTTGAAGTTGTCCTGGCAACTTTCCACGACCGGCACCACCGCAAACGCCGCCTCGTCGAACTGCTTCAAAGCCTCGCCGGCGAGCCCATCGTGAGCAAACGCCGCAGCAACGAATGACAGGTGAACCATGTCCCCGGTGACCACCAGACTTGGTCAAACACTCAGATTAGAACTCGAACTGTCGGAGTGCAAAACAAGCGATGCCAGTGAGGATAATGGACAATAGAACTCCATAAGTGCCTTGCTCACATACCCTTGCCGCATTCCGCCCCGAAGTCGCAGAAACTGATTGAACTTTTGGGGACCGGCGGCTGACACCGCAAAGTCCACGAAAAAAGCCGCCGATCGTTAGTGATCGGCGGCTTTCGTTTTCAAAGTGGAGGATCAAGGACACCAGTTGAACTTTTTGCAGGAGCCATCGCGACGTGGAATTTGGAAACAGCGAGAATGGTCAAGTTTCGATGACACCGAGCCCGACAATGGATATGCTAGGGTCAATCTCAATCTGACGAGGCTTGTGAAAACGAGTCTCCTGGAAATCAGACACACGCACAAAAGAGCTCAGCCAATCCTGATCGGGTTGATGGCCGCGTTTTCTTCGCTGATTTTCGTCCGTCATTGTCCCAACTACTTGATCGTGCCATGAAATTCCTACTGATACTCCAGCTGCTCGCAGGCTTGTTTCTGTGCATACCGACAGCCTGCGCTGCGGATTCGCGGCCGAATATTCTGTTCTTCATCACCGACGACGAAAGCTGGCTGGAACGAAGTGCCTATGGCTGGTCGAAGCTGCCGACTCCGGCGTTCGATTCGGTGGCCAGACAAGGTGTGCTGTTTACCAATGGGTTTACTTCCGCGCCGTCGTGTGCGCCGTCTCGGGCATGCGTTCTGACGGGGCGAAATTTCTGGGAGCTGAAACAGGGAGCCTTTATCCAGGCGTTCATTCCTGACGAGTTCCCCGCCTTTCCGAAGCTCCTAAAGAACGATGGCTACCAGATCGGACGCACCGGGAAATCCTGGGGACCGGGTTCGCGGCCACCGGGCATCGATGACAAGTCGCCCGTGCCGTGGTTCTCGAAGAGGCAAATAGCAGAGCGGCCAGAGTTCATTAGTCGCCTCGATTACGCAGCCAACTTCAATGACTTTTTGGAGCAACGGGATCCCGAGCGTCCGTTCTTTTTTTGGGCGGGGACCGGAGAGCCGCACTCGCCATACGACAAGGACAACTACAAACGGCTTGAGAAGGAGTTTGGGATGACTCTGGACCAGGTTTCGCTGCCGCCGTTCATGGACGACACCCTCGAAAACCGAAAGCAGCGAGCGAATTTCCTGTACGAAATCTGTTATGCAGACCAGCATCTTGGCCGCATGCTCGACAGCCTCCAGCGAGCAGGAATTTTGAAGAACACATTGGTGGTGGTGACCTCCGACAATGGCACCGGCCTGTCACACGCCGCAAAGTCGCTTGGCAAGGCTTCGCCCTATGATGCTGGCGTGCATGAGCCACTCGCGATGATGTGGCCCAGTCGCGTGAAGGCCGGTCGGAAGGTCACGGACTTCGTAAATTTTTCCGACTTCGCGCCGACGTTTCTTGAAGCCGCCGGTAGCAAAGTGCCCGCAAGCATGAGCGGCCGAAGTTTATTGCCAATCCTTGAGTCGCCCAGCAGCGGACGGATTGAAAAGGATCGCGACTCGATTGTGACCGGGCTCGAATGGCATGGCGAGTTTGATCCCGACAGCAAGTCATCACGTAGTATTCGCGATGATCGCTATGCGTATGTGGTTCGGTACGCCAACGTGGACGCGCAGGGAAAGATGCTGGGAAACCGCGCGCTGATGGCTCCTTCGCAAATCGAGTTTTACGATTTGCAGAACGATCCGTGGCAGTTGAATGATCTTGTCGATGACCCGACCGTCAGCGCCGAAAAAGATCGACTCGCAACCAGGCTGCGTGAAGTCGGATTGAAAACCGGTGATCCCCGAATCACCGGCGAGATGGACTTATTCCGCAAGACGCGCCAGTACGTTCAGAAGCGAAAGAAAACGGGTTATGGCAAAACGCTTGAATTGCCCTTCGAGTAAGGCCAGTCATCGGAAACGAAACGAATGCAATTGGCCGGTGGGAACCGGCCCTACTTTGCAACCTGTTCGTTCCTGAGAATCCGTTCAAGGAAGCTCACCTGTAACGAGACGATCTCCTTGTAAGAGGGATCAATCTTGTGGTCCGGGTTCTCCTGCTTCCATCCGTGGCCAGCGTGTTTTACGGTCACGAACTGCATCGGTGCTTTCAGTTCATGCGTCCGTTTCTGCATCAGTTCCATCTGTCGATAGGAAATCGTCCGGTCAGAGTCCCCATGAATAAACAGCATTGGCGGCGAGTCAGGCTTTAAGTACAGAACCGGACTGATCTCCGCCTCAAGTTTGGCGATCGCTTCAGCGGAAGTCCCGTCGATGAATAGTCGGTTCAGCCAGCGACGGTGATAAGCCTTCTCCGAAGCCAGGCCGAACGACTCATAACTCTCGAAATCCGATGGGCCAAAGTTGGAGACTCCGCCCCGCACGTTGATCGAAACGTCGGCCAACCCGCGATCTCCCGGGAAGGACTTCGGTGGAGTCAGCGCGACCATCTGCGCCAGATGTCCTCCCGCCGAGCCTCCTGTTACAGCCATCCGCTTTGGGTCGATCTGATACTTCGCTGCGTGCTTCGCAAGAAAGCGAATTGCATCTTTGCAGTCGGTCACGCAATCCCGCATGACCGTCTCTTGAAGATCAAATTTGCACAGTCGGTAATCAACGGCTGCCACGGCAATTCCACGCTGTGTCAGTTCCGTCAATATAGATGGTTCTCGCCAAGCGACCGGAGTCACATTTTCCCTGGAGCCGTTTCCCCAACCGCCGCCGTGAAAGTACAGCACCAGCGGCACAGGATCGTTAGAGACTTCCTGCGGCATGTAAAGATCAAATAGACCGTACCAGTCGCCAATCTGTTTGTAGACTTCGTTGCGAAACTGTTTGCCAGGATGCTTATAGGGCCGCGCCTTACCGCCAAGTCGCGCGAGACGTTCGGCATGCCACGCATCGATATCGACTTCCGCGGAGTCCACCTGAGCAGAGGCGGTATTTGCAAATGCCAAGCCGATGATCATCCAAATCAGGATCTGCTTCGTCATATTCATCTTCGTGTAAATTGCTAGCCTGGAGGCTGAGGATTGGAAACGTTTATCCATTGTGGCCCAACGTCCGAATTGAGCCACTTTTCGCATCATGGCTCCGGAGCGGGGCGAGAAACTCTCGCTGTGAATCATGATCCGCGGACTGAGGAACGTTTCATGGCAAGTGATCCCCTATATCCTAGATCACTGTGCTGTCTTAGTCGACGATCAAGATCGTTCTACTGGCCGGGGTGACGGCGGTCGAAACTGTGGCTGTAGAGGATGTACACGTAGTACATCGCATGCTCTCGATTAGTTCATTGGAGCCCAAAAAAGCTCCCCCGACACCGACTCGAATCAATCTTTCGCACGAGGCAAGGATAGTGGACAGTGAAACCCCGCAAGTCATTGATTGAAAGCCACTTGCGAATTCCCACCTCAGATTTCGTTAACTGATTGAACTTTTTTGATACCAGCGAGTGACACCGAAAAGCACATAAAAAAAGCCGCCGATCAAACTTGATCAGCGGCCTTTAGTTTGAAGTGGAGGATCGAGGACACCAGTAGAACTTTTTGCCGTTGGCATCTCCACGTGGAGCCAAGACACAGCAAGGATTGCTGTGTCTCTGTCTTCCCAGTGTTAATCAATGAAGCTTTTCCGTGAGATCGGTGAAAAAGCTCCCCGAGGCGGTCTCTATCCGAACCGGGGATTTGTCGAGCTAGGTGCCTTTCGTACCAAGAGGTTAAGGCGATTGCCCCCACATCGAAATGTTCAAGTGGAGCTCTATTTTCGAGCGAGTTCGAGCGAGTTCGGGCCGAATTCGAGGCTGAGAAACCGAAGCGTGATCGTATGCGATTGGCGCTGTACTACCAGTCCTTGCTGGACTCTGGTGAGGTCGAATCACGCGCCGAATTGTCCAGGTTTCTTGGTGTAAGCCGCGAGCGTGTGACGCAGGTTTTGAATCGCCTCAGATAGCTCGGAAGACACCAGATCGGCCCAGGAATACATATGTCCGCGACCAGAGCGTCCAAGTCGAATCGCGGGCACTGGTCTGCCTGTTGATCGAATCTGACCGCGTTCCGGTCGTTCTCCAAGGTGGAGTACCTTCCGTGAAACGCAGAGGCCCCCAGATTCTCAACTTTTTTCGCGTAAGATCTACCACAGGAGCCCGATCTTTGGGTGGACTCAAATTGCATCCGCCAAATTACCTATGTCACTGAAACCAGATTTACCCTCCGGACACGAGACTTTCGTCCGCGCCCTGGCTCGGCATGAGAGGGTGATTCGCGCCTATATTCGTGGCTCGGGGATTTCACGACCGGAGGATGTGGACGAGATCGTTCAGGAAGTTTCGCTGATTGCTTGGCAGAAGTTTGAGCAGCTTAACGATGTGGAAGAGTTTCCACGATGGGCCTGTGTAATCGCGCGATACCGGATTCTCGAATTTCGTCGCAATCGGTTTCGAGATCGCCTGGTGCTCAACGAAAAAGTGTTCGATCTGCTTCTGGAAGAAGCCTTGGACGAAACGAAACAACATGATGCCCGGCTCCGGAAACTAGAGAGTTGTCTCGACGACTTACCGCCTGCCAGTCGAAGGCTGGTCAAGGCTGCTTATGAGCCAGGAGCGTCCATTGATGAACTGGCTCGTTCTGCGGGGAAGAAGGCCAACGCCTTGTATCAACAGCTTTGGCGGCTGCGTCAAATTCTCCGGAAATGTGTCGAGGACGCGATGCACAACGATACTAACCTCTCGGACCCATCGGTGCCGTCATGAATGAACGTGATCTGGAATTGATTCGCGACTATCTGGATGACCGCATCAAACCCAAGGGGTTAGAGCGGCTCAACCGGCTTCTGGAGACTGATTCCGATGCCCGCGCCGAGTTCCGCGCCATGGCGACGCTCGAGGAAGGTCTGCGGGATCTCTCGATTGCGAGCGAGGTTCCATTTACTGATCGCGCAACGCCGGTAGCCGAGCACGAACCGCAAAGACGCGCCGGACGTTGGTATCGCGTCGAACATATTGGCATCGCCGCCTTGTTCGTGGTCTGTGTTAGTCTGGCGATCTTGTTGCTGCGGAAGGCCGATCACGAAGATGAATGGGGCGATGCGATCGCCAGAATCAAGTTTCTCAGCGAAGACGCCGCGTTTGAGCCGGAACACCAACTTCCGAACGCGGAAGGCAGCTTGCTGGGCAAGGGCTGGGTGCAACTCGAACGCGGACGTGTCCGGATTCTCTTCCGCAGCGGAGCCACGGTGGAGGCGGAAGGGCCGGCGGCGCTGGGGATCGACACGCCGATGCGGGCCTATCTGGATTTCGGGAAGGTGATGGTGCATGCGCCAGAATCCGGCAGAGATTTTGTTGTCGCGACGGAATCGATGGAGGTCGTCGATCTGGGAACGCGGTTTGAGGTCAGCGTCGATCCGCAGTCGCGCGAATCGAACGTCTCCGTCATTGAAGGTTTGGTCGATTTACATCTTGGCAGCCACGGAACGGAACGAATGATTCGGCCGTTGGAGGCTGGCTACGCCGCACGCGTTGATACGTCCGGCAAGATTATCGAGATCACCAATGGCTCTGGAACACGCCCGACATCCGAGACGGACGATGCTCGGATTCTGGCGCATTGGACGTTTGATGAACTGAGCGCTGACGGGAAAGTCCAGGACGCGACGGGGAGTCAACTCGGTGGAATCCTGCGTGCCGGAAAGGCTCCCGATCTCGTTCCGGGCGTGAGTGGGCAGGCGCTGGTGTTCACGGACAACGCATCAGTGGATTTGAGCGAACACGTTTCGACGCTCGCTCAGTTGGACGCCTTCACCTTTGCCGCATGGGTGCGCGATCCAGATGAACCGCTGGCCGTGCTTTTCTCGCTCTCGGGAGATTCGGAGCAGCACCGCCTGCAGTTTCATCTATCGCGCGGGTTTGTGCGCTTTGGTTGGCAGGATGGACTGCACTACGACTCAATCTCCGGTGGAGTCGATGGCTGGAAGTCCGGCCAATGGTATCACGTGGCGGTCGCTGTCGAGGGCGGCGTCGTTCGCCTGTATCGCGATGGCGAACTGCTTGCCTCTGGTTCGATGGGGGCGAAGATCGGAACGCCGGTCAGCAATCCCTCTTCGGTGAAGAACGCTACCTATGCATACATCGGCCGGTTGGAAGATGGCCGCCAGGGTGACGAGATCGCTCACCAGTGGTTCGAGGGACAGATGGACGATGTCCAGTTGCATTCCGGCGCGGTGAGCCAGGAAGGCATCCGCTTTATGTTCGAACACCCGGGTAATCGCTGGAGCCCCGGCGAATCGCTCAAGTAACAAAACATCAACCGACTACGAACTGAAACAACGCCACGCAGGGTAACTATGAACCGAAAGCCCGTCATAAATGCCGTAGCGAAACTTGCCAGGAATTTCGACGCGTCTGGAAACCGAAAGTCCTGGCGACTTTCGCTACCTTCGAAGCTGACGCTTATTTCCGGCCTGCTTCTTATCCACGTGCCATTCGCGGTGACTCATGCCGCCGAAACGCCAGCAGCCATCGCAACGCGCGAGACGAAACTGAACCCGGATGTCCTGGGTCGCTTCCTGCGGACTCATTGCATCCGCTGTCACGGGCCAGAGGAGCAGAACGGCAGCGCTCGGTTTGACAGGCTGGATTATTCGATCTCGGACAAGATTGAGGCGTTGCACTATCAGGATGTGCTCGATGTGCTCAACGGGGGTGACATGCCGCCGGAAGATGAGCCCCAGCCGTCGAATGCTGAACTGGAGGCCGTGATCGGGGAACTCACGGAAGGATTGTTTGAAGTCGGCAAGCAGCTCGCTTCCAACGGCGGAAAGGTGGTCATGCGGCGTCTCAACCGCAGGGAGTACGCCGCCACAATTCGTCACCTGTTCGGCTTCGAACCGCCCCGTCAGAGGATTCCTCCCGACGACGATGTCGTCAACTTCGACACCGTGGGAAGCCGCCAGTTTTTCACGACCTCGCATTTCGACGAATACTACGGGTTGGCACAGGAGGTGTTACGGGAAGGCTTCAAATGGGCCGGCGTTCGCGAGGCTGTCCAAACCAGGGTAGATGAACCCGAAAACAACTGGACCAACCGTTTCCGCCAGGATGTCGAGCGTTGGAAAGGGCAGACCGGCAAGGTCGTGCGGCTCTCGAAGATGCGAGAGAAGTATCTCGCGCGGCCCATGGTGGAAAGTGGTGTCTACCTCGATGAACCCTTACGGCACCTCAGTTTTGGACCGGTGGTCGATCCACGCGGTAGTTACCGGATTCGAGTCACGGCTGGCGTTGAAGGAGAAGTAGCGCCGTTCCGACGATTCATAAGGTTAAATATTGGTCAGGACGTTCTGGCCGTACTCCACATCGACGGAACACCCGAAGACCCCAGTGAAAGTGTCGTTGAGATTCCTCGTCCGGCTCTGTTGGGCCGTCGGCTGGGCGGCCGTGTCAGCGAGGATCGCACGGGGGCCTGGCTTTCACACTATCTGAACTTTCTGGAGCGGACAGGGGAGATCGAGAAGGATGGTGCGAAGAGTCAGGGGCTCATCTGGATCGACTCGTTCAGTGTCGAAGGTCCGTTCTATCCTGAAGAACGCAGTTTCTTCGATGCCTTGCTCTGCCCTGTCGAGCCCTCGCCAGAGACGCCGACGAAAATCGTCTGGAACGATGCCAATGCCCGTGAACTGATCGAACGGTTCACATTGGAAGCATTTCGACGCCGCGAGCCCGCGCCGGAGTACATCGACGGACTCGCCTCATATTTCCAGAAGCAGAGAGAAAAGGGCAAACCGTTCCAGGAGGCAATGGTTGACACACTCGCCGTCGTCATGGCTTCGCCGGGCTTTCTCTATCTCAATGAGGAAGCAAGTTCTGACCCGGACTCGCAGATGTTAGCTCCACGGGAGATCGCGATCCGGTTGGCCTGTTTTCTCACCAGCGGACCGCCGGATGAACAGCTCTATCGGGCAGTGGAAGCAGGTGCCATGTCGAATCAGGATGCGTTTCACCGTGAAGTCGACCGATTGCTTGGTGGTCCAAGGAGTCGGCGATTCGCTGCAGCCCTGGCCAGGCAGTGGGCCGATTTCACTCGCCTGGACGGCATCTCGGTGTCGGACAAAAAGTATCCCGCATACACCTCGGGACTGCGTCATTCCATGAAGCAGGAAGTGATCGCGTTTTTCCATACGCTGATTGAACAGAACCTGCCGGTATCGAATTTAATCAAGTCGGACTTTGCTACTGTGAACGCCCAGTTGGCCGTTCACTACGGGATTCCCGGCGTCACGACCAACGAGTTCAAGCCCGTCAAACTGCCCCCTGATTCACCTCGCGGCGGCTATCTGACACAAGGTGCGTTTCTCGTCGCCGGCTCCAATGGCGAACGCACCTCCCCGGCGGTTCGCGGGATGTTGCTAATGAGTCGGTTTCTCAACTCGCCGCCAGCACCACCGCCGCCGAACGTGCCGGAACTCGGCTCAGACGTCGAAGGTCTTGCCACGAATCGCAAGCTCGTCGAACTTCATCAGACCAGAGCCCAATGCGCATCCTGCCATCGCAAGATGGACACTATCGGCCTGGCGTTGGAGAACTTCGACCTCATTGGTCGCTACCGCGAACACGAAATGGTATGGCGGGACAAAGTACCGGTGCTGATTTCGGGATCCATGCCCGGAGGCGAACCCTTTAACAGCTTGCCAGAGTTCCAGGCGACCATGATGGAACACGAAGAGGACCTGGCCCGGAATATGGTCGAATCGCTGTTGGTCTACGCTCTCGGTCGAGACATCGAATTTACCGACGCCCCGCATATCGAAAGCATGATGACAGAGCTACGGCCTGACGGTTTTCGTATGAAGGACATGATCCACGCGGTCGCGAGTAGCCCTCTCTTTCTACGGAACTAAACCGTTTCGCCACACCACAACGAGAATACCATGTCCACAATAGTCATCGATCCCGTCTCACGCCGTTCGCTCCTTCGCAAAGGCACCTACTGCCTGGCCCTGCCGTTTCTCGATTCAATAGCCCGTGCCGCGACCGCCGCATCAGTTCCTCGGCGGATGGTCTTTCTCGGTGGCGGCTATGGGTTCACCGATTCCTATCCCAATCAAGCGCCCAGCTTTTTCCCGCGCGAGGCCGGACGATTTTCGGCGATCGGGCTGACCAAAGGATTGAAGCCCATGGAAAGGCACCAGGAAGATTTGACCCTGGTTTCCAACCTGACCAATCTTGGGGTCGGCAATCCGCACGGCGGCAGCGGCGGCTATCTGAACTGTGGAAGCTATCGCGAGCATGAGGCTGCGATCTCGTGCGATCAGCTCGCCGCCAGGACGATCGGGAAAGACGCGCGGTTTACATCATTGGTGCTGACCGGCCGAGAGCCCATTCCCGGTCAGGGAGCCGGCCACGGAGGCGGTTATTCCCTGTCGGCTGATGACCGGGGCCGCTCGCTCCCAGGGATCCCTTCCCCGCTGCAGCTGTATCGCACGCTCTTCGCCCAGAAAGGCGATTCTCCCGAGCAACTGCTCGAGCGCCTCGATAACCGGCAGAGCATCCTCGACCTGGTTCGCATTGATGGCAGCACTGTCCGGCGAACTCTCGGTCACGAGGACGCAGTCAAGCTGGACGAATACTTCACCAGCATCCGCGAGATCGAAACGAGTCTGCAGCGCGAGGAGCAGTGGGCCACCAAACCGAAAATGGAAGCTCCCGTCGAGGAGCCCGGCGCAGGACTTACCGGCGAAAAGGAGATCCGCCTGATGCTGGACATGCTGGTTCTTGCTCTTCAAACAGACATGACGCGCATCGCTTCCTATCGCCTGCCGGTCGCCCCGTTGATTTCGAGCCTGGGCATCACGTTGAGCCCGCATACGCTCAGTCACTACGGATCATCGGACTCGGCCCGCGCCGCGTCCGAAACCCGGGACAGAAAGCTGATGGAGCTGTTTGCCTGGTTCCTCGATCGGCTTAAGGAAACAAAAGACAGCGAAGGACGTCGACTCTACGACAGCTGCATCGTCAGCTACGGCAGCAACCTCAGGACCGGCCACGGATTGCAAAGCCTGCCCGCCCTGCTGTCCGGCGGCGGCGCAGAACGCATCAAACACGGACGCCATATCGTTCTGCCGCAAAAAGACACGTCCCTCGCGAATTACTGGCTGACGTTGCTACAGCAAGCCGGTGTAGACACACCGAACTTCAATTACAGCACGGAAATTGTGTCAGAGTTGTTGGGATAACTTATGGATGAGCCGCCGCATTCCGCACTCTCCGATCGCTGGCTCACTTACTCGTTTTCATCATGACGAAGCGGGAGAAGTCTGCCCCGAT
>ERZ887942.1466-NODE-1466-length-16253-cov-5.616064_pt1 | contig 16253 bp, 14 predicted proteins | sample MGYA00521099_ERZ887942 | MGnify/ENA primary metagenome ERZ887942 (study PRJEB32303, sample SAMEA104408605) | aquatic metagenome | biome: Brackish water; feature: Pelagic; material: water | place: Baltic Sea | collected 2014-06-07T06:48:00 | depth 16,251 m ... | reverse complement strand
AGCCACGGCAAAGCTTCTCGAATTCAACAACTTGATTGGGTGAGAGGACATTCTCAAGATATTCGGAAACGATATTCGGGTCCGGTCCCGAACCGGGTCCAGCGAGTTCAGGCGCCCCAATCCGACGACGGCGAATTGCTTCTCGAACCTGAGTGACTAAGGCAGCGGCCTCTTTGCTCTGATTGATCTTCTGACCAATCTCCCGAGCCTCATTCGGCTCCAGCACATCATCCAGATAAGCCAGCAATGTTCGTAATGTCAATTTCATCTTCGCTCCAATATCAAAAGTCCCTCTATATTAAGAGTGCCAATTGAGAGCGAATTTCGTACAGAAAGTCGTTCAGATTTCTTGTTTTGGGAGAAAACGTCTGGTTTTCAGTGGTAGAAAACTTGAAATAGCACTTTCAAGCGGGCTCGCTGTTCTTCTCGCAGATATGCACTGTCATGCCGGACATGGTCATGGACCAGTCGATTTTCCATTCTTCTGGGAGTTCGAAGTCGGCTCGTTTAGGGACTCTGAAGACGAGAGTTACATCTTCTGTTGTGATGTCCTCTTTTGCTAAACGCTTCATTGATGACCAGAGAGGTTTCCCGGGGAGAATGGAAGGGACCATCTTGTAGGGAGGGTCGAAGAAGATCACTTCCCAGGGCGTGAATGTTTCGACTCGCTCTCCCTTGGGACGATACGAACACCGCAGAACATCCGCCGGCCAGACAAGTGTTTCCTCTTCGCAGCCAAGAGTTGCCACATTCTCCTTAAGGAGAGCCAATGCGGTGCGGTCTTTTTCGATGAATGTAACTGTACTCGCACCCCGCGAGAGTGCTTCGAATCCTATCGTGCCGGTCCCTGCGAAAATGTCGGCGACCCGCTTGCCTTCAATGCGCTGATGAATGTTCTCGAACAGTGACTCTTTCACGCGATCAGTGATCGGTCGTGTGGTCATCCCAGGATTCGTTTGAATTTTACGGCGTCGATACTTGCCGGCAATGATGCGCATGTGGCGTTCAGTAGATTTATTCGGAGAAGCAAAAGGTGAGGCAGCTTATCCGATGTTGAGGAGATTCGCTATTCAGAATCTTCAGCAAGACTTTCAAGATGCCGACGGATGATATCCTTTGCTTCCTCGGCGATTGAGGCGAATTCTTTTCGTCGCGGTTTGGCTGAGGTATCAACGGTTTCTTTTTTGGACTTGGGTTTCACTTTAGGGACATCGTAGGTCGCTGTATCTGATTCGAGTTGATTTTGATCAATCTCACTGGTCAGCCAGGCAGCGATATCGTCATCTGATAAAGGTTCTTCAATTTGTGAAGGAGACTTCACGGTGATTTTTACATCTTTGTTACTTGAGTCGTCAGCATCGCCCATCAAACGCAAGACCATAGGACCGACAGCGAGTGTCCCACCCGGTTTTAAGATTATCTCACCCTCAATAGGACGACCGTTTACAAAAGTACCATTGCGACTAACAAGATCTTTAACGAGTACGTCATTATTCCGGACCGTCAAGATACAGTGGTGGCGACTGACGTCATCAGAACTAATACGAATTTTCGCATCTTCTCCACGTCCGATGATCGTTTCGACATCGGTAAGGCGAATCTTGCGACCTTTGTGCCGCCCTGTTTGGATTTCTAATAGATGAGTTTTACTCATAACTTTTGACATTCAAATGAATGCCTCTCCTGACACTGCACATAAGTGGATCGAGGCGAACGCCGCCTCAGGTTCTTGCTCTGACAAACCTTTCAGATGTTGCCGCGACGCTCTTCTTTAACTATCAGTTCGGTCATGACAGACTATTAATCGTGCATTGGGACGACAGCAGGCTGACCGCAGCGAGGACAATTCAAAGTACGTCCACGATGTGATGCTTTGACTTTTAGTTTCTTACCGCACTCGCCGCAACTAAAGCGAACTTTCTCTGAATCGCCAGTCTTGGAACCTAAGTGCCGCTGCTTCCAGACTTCTTCTGCAATAATATGAATTTGCTCCAGAAGGTCGTCTGGATCATAAGGTTTTGTCATGTACCCATCTGCCCCGACGCGAGCTGCCAAGGCACGGGAATCATCCATGTCGACTGCTGTCAGCATCATCACGGGAGTGAACGGGTTGTCTTTTTTCATCCGCTCACAGACTTCAAAGCCTGAAACTTCGTTTGGCAGCATGACGTCAAGTAGCACGAAGTCTGGTAAGTGCATTGTATATGCAACTTGTGCCTGACCTGAATCTTTCGCTATCTCAACTGTATATTTTTTGGAAGTCAAAAATGTTTTCAGAAACTCAGCTTCGTCCCGGTTGTCTTCAACAACAAGGATGCGGTTGACCACGGCATCAATAGGGGTCATTCCGTTACTCATTGTTCCTCCGAAACTGAGTTGCTATTTCGAAACATATAAAATTGATTTGAGTAGTTCCCTGATGCCGTATTGGCTCTGGGACCTATTAGATGGAAGTGAATAAGATCAACTGTTCAGCATGAAGTCTTATAGTTTAATCTAAATGAAATATCACAGAACACGATAAACCGGTCAACATCTATGAATTCAAACAGAAATCCATACTTCTAATCCAGATAACCCATCCATACCTTCTGAGAAGTTTGAATTTAGTAATCAAGATTAGCTCATCTTACTCAGAACTAACAAGAATGAACAGCTATTGAGTGGCATGGAAAACTACCGAGAGGCTATCTGAAAGTTTGAAAGTTCAGCTCGTCAGACGCAATTGCATGGATCGTCGACACTTAGAATCCGTCCGTTCATGCGTCGTCACATAAGACGATTCCTCGTTTCAGGTTAGAGAATATTATTGTCAGCGGGACATTGGATTGGTTAAAATGGAATGTTATGTACTCAAAAGAGTTCATTAAAATTCAAGATGCCTCCGCCACTTCAACTAATTCTTACACAGGGGATGGATCATGTCACATCACAAGCTACAAGAATTAAGGGGTCGTCGAGAGTTTATGGCGAACATCGGGCGTGGCATGCTGACGGCCAGTGTCGGTTCCACAATGGCATTGGATCTTGGTCTCACGAAAACATTTGCAGCTGAGGCTGAATCACGTTTAACCTTTGCGGGCATGGAACCGCTTGTGGCGATGCTGCAAGAAACACCGCCCGGAAAATTGATCGCAGTCCTTGTCGACCAAGTGAACTCCGGGACGAAACTCCAAACCCTGGTCACGGCTGGAGGATTGGCAAATGCCCGTGCGTTTGGCGGCGAAGATTACATCGGTCATCACACGTTCAACGCTCTCATTCCCTCGCTGCAAATGGCTCAACGACTGCCGCAGCAACAACAGGCATTGCCGGTTTTCAAGGTGCTCTATCGCAATTCATCGCAGCTACACGCACGCGATTTACATCACACCGACACACTGCATTCCATAGAACCTGTTGCCGATCCAGGTGTGAGTCAAGAAGGACTGCTTCGCGACAGTGTCCGTGCCTGCGATTGGTCCGCCGCTGAAGCCGATATGTCGGCGCTCGTTGCGCACTCGCCGGATGAAGCGTATCAGCAGTTGCTCTACGAAATTCAGGACGAAACTGATGTGCATCGAGTTGTGCTCGCTTGGCGGGCATGGGCGATGCACGGTCTCGCTGGCGAACAGTACGCGGATGCACTGTTACGTCAATCGGTCCGATATTGCTTGCAGGTCGAACAGAGTCAGAAAGACAGGAACCGACAGAGTTCGCCAATTCGCGAGTTGCTCCCCAAATTGATTGATCAATACGGATTGCTCAGCAAGCCACTCGGTGATCGTCCTGCGGAAGACAGCTGGGTTGAACAACTTGCTGAGACGATCTACGGCAGCGATCGTGTCCAAGCAACCGAAGCTGTCGCAGCGGCGCTTGCCGAAGGAATATCTCCACAAGCGATTGCTGAAGCTATTTCTCATGCGTCGAACTTGATGGTCATTCGCGATCCCGGTCGACGCAAGGAATGGAGTAACGGTCAGAAACCCGAAGGTTCGACACATGGTGACTCGGTCGGCGTCCATGCTTCCGATGCTGCCAATGCCTGGCGAAATATCGTCAGCGTCAGTAATCACCGTAACGCAGTAGCAAGTCTGATTGTTGGAACCTTTCATACTGCCGGTCAATCTCAGCGGTTGATTCCTAACCAATTCACGTATGACACCCAACTTGAAACGGTGAAATCGACGAACGCTAAAGAGCTACTTGGTCTCAGTGAAGAAGCAATCACGGGGAACGATCAGGCTCTTGCCTGTGCAGTCAGCCATCGCTACGCCGAGCAAGGTCATGACACGCAACCGTTCTTCGACCTAATGTTGAAATACGCCATCAGCGAAGATGGTGCGTTACACGGCGAGAAGTATTTCCACACAGTCATCGAAGAATATGCCAGCACACGACCGTCACTACGTTGGAAACAACTCGTGGCTTTGGCACGCGTCACATCCAGCGAACATGGCTACCCAGCACCGGGTGTTGCAGAAGCACGAGAGATGTTGAAGTTAACGTGACTTCGAATGAATTCTCGGATTAAAAAGAGAATTCCCTTTCGTGTAGACTCTCCCTGGGCATCGGAATTGACCAACACTGATGATGGTAGTCCAAAATATCTACGAGATGAAATTTTGCGCACATCTACAATTCCGTAAAACCAAAGCCATCGATTTGAATCGCGGTTAGGAAACAGACAACCGCTTGAACAGCAAGTACTGCAACCGGAATGTAACGACTGACAAGTTTGCTTTTGGATTGCATGAGAGTTTCAATCGAAAAACTCGCTACCAGCACGGCGTAAGGCATCAAGAAAATCCATAACCGTGCAGCCTCTCCCATGTTCTTGCCGCTGATCCATAATATCGACCAGATGAGGAGACCGAAAAGAACCCAGGTTCGCTCTCGATTTTGGTCACTAAGACGAACAATGGAAAAGAATCTACAAGCACGACGCGCAAGCGAGTGGGTACTTTGGCTCACTCGCTCGCGCGTCGTGCTTGTACTTGTAGTTCGTCCAATCAACGTCATGAGTCCAAACAATGCCGTGATCCCTAATGGCAGCCCAATTGCGACACCGGCTTCGATGGGATTTACGAATAACCAGCTGATGTAGCTCCGCGTATTGTGATCATAAAATCTTCCGTGGTTTTGGAAATTCTGTAACCAGATTGTGAACAAGTTCATCTCAAGCAGATGATTCATCACGAACACGAAGACCAGACCTGTCAGTAATCCACTTACGGTCGGCTTCCAACCAATCTTAAACTTCACTTGGTAGTAAAGCATCTGCAAGAAGAGGACGACTCCGATTGTCACAAACGCTAAACTTAGCGAAGCACAACAGGTAAACAGAATTGCCGTTAAGCTGCCGTAGAAGTAGCTGTTTCTCTCCAGTGCCTTCAGCCACAAGAGCTGCAAGAACATCGCCAGGCAGGGAAAGCTGGCGTCTGATTTCGGTAGAAAGATTAAAACCGCCGGGACAAAGAGCCAGTAAGTCGCGATGAATCTTGCAGTCTCTTTAGATGCAAGTCGAGTCGCCAGAAAGTACAAAGGGACGACAGTTAGAACCGCCAGGAAATGACTGATGACAATTGAAAGCCAAAGCGCTGCCGCAACGGGCTCGGTGAATTCTTTTCCCGAGAGCAACTGCTGCTGTTGGATGAAATTAATCGCTGATGAGACTGACTTAGGTTGAGAACTCATTAAGAGTTTTGTCAGTGCGGGCGAGCGTTCACAGAGTTCAATGAGTAATCGATACGAAGCCGTGAGCCCCGGAGGATGTGTCCCGATGTGCAAATAGTTATCAGGATCGGCTTTGTCGCTGATGCCTTCTTCATACTCATGCAGGAATTGAGAAAGGTCTTCAGCTTCGTAGAGAGCCTGATGGAAGTAGCCCGAAGTTCGCGGATAGAAGATCACAAAAACAGACCGTCCCATCCCGCCACCAGCAGGTGATGCGGAAATGACAGCTACCGACCAACAGAGTCCTAGAAACACTAGACCAGTCAACCACCAACCAGTTCTCACCGGTCGCTCGCGATGGCTGTTATGCCATGCGGCATATCCAACTAGCAGGAGACCTGTGATAATCGCTGGCAAGCAATCAATTAGCGAAGGCAATTTTTCAGAAACCCGTGACCACACCCATTCGTCACGCACACCTAAAGGGAGCCTGCTAAACCATAAAAGCCATATCTGCGAGATGGCTCCCACGATGATCAGAGTCAAGTAGGTCAGGCCTTGCCTGACGTTTGTGTGCATTGATTTAAGAGTTGAACTGAGTCACGTCTTGTCAGGCGGGAGCCTGACCTACGGTTTACGGCTTCAATCTAAAAGTGCGATGACGAGACCGCTGCGGACCTTGGGATCGAACCAGGTCGACTTCGGTGGCATAAATCGGTTTTGGTCACAAACATCGACGAACTGTTCCATTGTGACAGGCGCGAGTGAAATTGCCAAATCGAAGTCGCCGCTATTCACTCGTTGTTCGAGATACTCTGCCGTTTTATTTCCACCAACATAGTTGATCCGTTTATCACGGGCATCCGACATGCCGAGGATCTTGTCGATGATGTGTCGCTGCACGATATCGGCATCGATTGACTCTGCGCCATTCGCAGGATCGTAAGAACCTGCTTTAGGAGAAAGCTCGTACCAGTTCGAGTCAAGATAGACTCCCAATTTGTGAATGGAATCAGGTCGGTAACTGGCTGTAACTGTCAATGGAGTGACATCGAAGTTTTCTGCAAGTTGCTCCAGAAAATTTTCATTTGTCACACCATTCAATGGCAACAATCGATTGTATGGTTCCAACCCTAAGCGTTCGGTCGGGAAGAAGACTGTCAAGAAGTGATCTTTCCCAAGCGCAGCGGCTGCGGCACTTCGATGATTACCGTCTGCGACATAAGCAGCCGGTTCCGCAGCGAGTAAATCAATAAATGTTTGCTGATCATCATTTGAAGTGACAAGCCAGACGCGATGAATATTTCCCGCTTCATCAGTCGCTTCAAAATCAGCAGAGCCAGCAGTCGTCGTCGCGACCAAAGCTTTTTGTAAATCACCTGCCGAATCTTTGACTGCGAGGTTCACAGTCCCAATGTACGAACTGGTCGCGTTAATCAGCTTCGCTCTTCCCTCGGCTTTCTCAGGGCGAATGCCTTCATTCCGAATAATGCTTCCATCGGGGACTTTCTCGGTGCGGATTTCATTACTCGCAGCGAATCCGCCAATTCCAATCTGCGGATGTTGCGTTCGTTTAGGGGAAGTAATCTCATAGACCCACAGCAATCCTTCAATTTCTTTCGTCAGCGGACTCCCGACCAAGTCTTGCATTTGCTCACCAGAGTGTGCCAGTGCCGCGTCGCCCCCTTCTTCAACCGCTTGAGAGAGATCGTCAACATGGCAATGAGCCATCGTAATTCGTAGTACGTTCTCTGGCTTCTGCTGAAGAAGATCCCAGACTTCTTTATCGCTTTGAAACTCATCGTAATTGGGAGCACTAACGCGATGAGCCGCCTCGGAACTAACGGGGACTAATGCTCGATTAACGGGACGAAGAGTAACCATGAAAGAACTCTGGATTAGTATTTTCGAAATATTGTTTGGACGTAGTAAAAATCAGCGAGTCGAACTCTCTGTCAGACTCAAGATTCTGAAGTCGCGTGGTATCAGTTTTGGAGCCAAGTTTCAAACGAGTCGGTGTTCAGTTTCATCCAAAGGAATTTGAATGAAGTCAACAGGGGAGCATTGCACCGACCGTGATGATTTATGGCAGAGTGCGTTTCCAGCAGAGAAATTCATGGTCTGAGGTACAAGACATTGTTGCCAAGAATGCCTCAGAATTAAATCCGGGAAGTTCCGTGAGTAATTCAACGAACTCACCAACGCCATTAGCCTGTTGAGGAAAGGTTAAGGTTGTGGACGCCCCCTTAAGAACGAAGTAAACGTCCTCAACGAATGGACCTTCAGGTGTTGTTCGAATCGAAATTTGAACGAGTTCAGTAATAGAAACTGCGGTATCGGAGTGAGATGTTCGATAAACGATCTCAGTTTGGGAAACTAATACTCGACCATATTCTATTGGATGTTCCGTGTGGATCAGCTTTCGAATCCAAGAGAATAGATGCATCTTCACCCCTAGCGCTAGCTATCTTAAGTAGGTCAAAAAGATCGTTGGAATGCACAACTATCGCTCGTTCAGTTCTATTAATCTTTTCTTTCTTCAAGCTGCCCCAAATGCAGTCTCGCAACCTGCCACATGTAGTTGGGACCGTAGCCAGCTGTGGCGGGCCATTTGTTTTTGGAGGCTTGAGTGAGGTACTTCGCTGCCAGTTTTTCGTTGCCCTCAACGGCATGATTGAGACCGATATACAGCGTCGCGTAGAACAGGCGTTTCTCTCGCTCGCTTGGGGAGATTTCTGCTTTGAGGATCTTGTCGAGAATCTCTTCTCCGGTAATTTTGCCTGCGAAGAGGAGATAGACATCTCCGAACGGTTCGCGGTCGTCTTTGTCGTATTTTAAGAGTTCTTTTCTCGCTGCTTCTTCACCTTGTGACTTGTATTGTGAGAGGTATCTCCAGATTCCGTTTTCTCGGTCAACGTCATCGAAACTGTGGTAGCGATTAAATTGTGCAGCGGCAGCGTCGTATTTCTTCACATAAAAATAAGCGATCCCCCGCCGCCAGTGTGACGAATCTGTTTTTGGATCAAGCTCAACCATCTTGTCGTAGTCTGTGACCGCTTCAGTAAAGTTAGCGGAAAAGAAATGGGCATCGCCACGTCGTGAGTACAGACTCAGCTGATCGGGAGAGTTTTGGATTTGCTGCGTAAGCGTCTCAATCTGTGCAGCGAGCTTGTCCTGTAGCGAAGGATTGGCAAGTTTCTCATCGCCTTGAGCCGAAGACCAATACGGTAATCCGACAACCACCACAGTCGTAAATGTGAAGAAAAAAGATCGAGCCGACATGAATTCACTTTCGTCTGAAATTGAGTTCGCTATAGCATAGGTGATTGATCGGGTAGCAGCTAATATGTTTCGCTTCTGGTGACTTTGCAAAGAATTTTTAGCCACAGAGGACTCAGAGAACACTGAGGAAAAGTTTAGAAGAAAGTTTCATTACTCGGTGTCCTCTGTGATCTCTGTGGCAATGCTTCGAAACCGAATACTGATGTGACACAAAATAGGATAAATATTCTATTGAACACCGAAAGGAATCAACGGCGTTTTGAGCGGAGAAGTAAACAATCCGGAAAGTCTCGTAGCAGCGATAGATCGAGTCAGGCAGGTGTGGTCTTGTTCGCCACGCTTCGCTGTGATTCTGGGGACGGGATTGGGTGCGTTTGTTGATGGGATGACAATTGAAGCGAGCATTCCTTACGAGGAGTTGCCGGGGTTTTGTCAGTCGACTGCGATTGGTCATGCCGGTGAATTTATCTGTGGGAGGATTGACTCCATCCCGGTTGTTGCTTTACGAGGTCGATCCCATTGCTACGAAGGAGTCTCTCGTGAGCAAATTGCATATCCCATCAAAGTGTTGAAACAATTGGGAATTGAAACACTCATCGTCTCGTGTGCTGCAGGTGGTCTTTCGCCGACCTTGCAGCTAGGTGAAATGATGGTTATTGAAGATCAAATTGATTTTCAGTTCCCTGCCAAAGCCTCTCATCGATCATCGCAATCAAAGCAGCACAACGCTCTCTTTGATCAAGATTATCAGTCGAAGATCCTCGATATCGGTCGTAGCTTAGATCTCTCGTTACGAACCGGAACTTATATTTCCGTCACGGGTCCGAATTACGAAACGCGAGCGGAGATGCGTTTCTATCGCACGCTGGGAGATGCCATCGGGATGTCGACGGTCCCGGAAGTTATTCAGGCGAAACAACTTGGAATGCGAGTTTTGGGACTGGCAACGATAACAAATCTATGCAACCCGGATGCTCTCGTCGGTGCTGATGGCGATCATGTTGTGTGTGTCGCATCGGAAACGGAACCGGACTTCCGAAAGCTGGTAATAGAATTCATTCGTGATGAAGCAAAGCAATAATAACTCGGTTCAGCAAGAGTCGTTGAAGTTCATCCGGTGAAAGTGTTAGCTGCCCACTTCAGTGTGGGCGTTTCCAGTCTGCTTGCGAACAAGAGAAATCTCACAACTCCGCGGCTTTAGATCGAAGTTCTTGCCCGATTCTGAAGTGAATTGCAATCACCAATACCAGGACCACGACCGCTCCTGCCATCGCTGCTAGATATGCCATCCAATCGGGCGGGTTAAATCCTAAGGCCATCGATCCTAACCCGAAGATCATGCCTACTACGACCATACCAAGGTAATGCACCAGCCACGCAACCAGAATCGCCCACCAGCCATTCATTCGCAAAGACATCCAAGCGACGAGATGCAGGAACAACAATAAATGAGCGACCACGTTGCTGAACACCAGTAACACAACAAATGGTTCTTGCATCGTGTCCCTTGTGATTTCGCTCACCATGCGGGGAGAGAACAAAACACAGATCAATGAGTATGTAAGAACAGGAACAAGTCCTAGAAATCCTCCCAGCAACTTCGTGTAAGCGAGTCGGCGGGTTGAGATCGGTAGCATTACCAATGCAGAGAGGGTTTTGTTTTTAATCTCTGGCGGAAATGTTCTGGCAACTGTCAGGACAAGCTCAAGTGGTAAAAATCCGAAGAACATAATCATGGAGGAAATCTTAAAGGTCTCAACTAAACTGATTCTGCGAATCTGCCAGCCAGCATCCGCGAACGCAATGAAAACGATCACAGAACCGTAGATGACAAACTTCGCGAAAAAGTAATGCTTCCCGCCCGCTGCGAAGTAAAACTCCTTCCAGGCAATTGCAGAATCCCAAGCACGCCTCCGTCGAACACTGGCACCTTGAGCTTTAGACTTCTTCTTAGCAGGAGCGGTGTCTGTTTCTCGGTTGAAGAAGTTAAATGATGCCCAGGAAAGCAGGAAGAAAAAGAGCCCGATGAGCAGATTGATCCCAACTTGCCAACTTAGAAAGCCACTGTTGAATCCAGAAGAAAGGATTGTGCTCAGTCTAAAAAAAACATTCGTCGGCCAGTAGTTGCCGATCATTCGAATGCCTGACTGGGCGATTGCTCCCCAAAAGGGATCGAGCTGAAAGACCGCACACAGACCGTATAACACTGTCGGGACAACATGATAAGCAAATAACAGCAAGCCAGCGAGACCGATTGCATTCGCTGTCAGTCTGAAGATGACAGAACACCACAAAGACATGAAAGCAACAAACACAACGTAGGCAGCGACTGCAAAGTAACCTGCTATGATCTGTTCTAACGAGACGCCGCCTAAAGTGATTGCCAGCATCGAGAAAGGAATTTGAACGACAAAGATAAACAGAATGGAAATCATCCGGGGAATTGATTTTCCAACTAATATTGTCAGCGATGAAACATTCGCAATCTGAAGCAGCGGAAGCATTCGCTCTTCTTTTTCTTCCGTAATCGCATTTGCAAACAGCATCGGAACGATAAACGAAGCGAAGCCGGCGTTGGTGTAGATGATCGAACTGAATAGAGAGAGTCCCGGCGCTTGTGCAGCAAATGATTGCTGAGCACTCAACAGCGTGAGCAACACGACAAGCCCCAGACCACCCCGCATAAGGTGTGGTCCCATCTGCCGTGCATCAACACGCAGTGAACGAACTGTCAGAGCAAAAGTCTTTTGATACATGGATCATTCAATGGAGATTGTTTAATAACTTGATCGTAGCTGAACGGACTCAACAGTAAAACTGAGACTAACGATTTCAAGAATTACTGATCACATGATCCAGGATTGCCATGAGAGTGGTAAAAAGTCTTCTGAGTCGAAACAATGACTCAGATGACGTTTGAGTCTTTCAATACATTATGAACACACAGGCAGAAAGGAGTCGGGGTTCAGCAAATGCATAGTCAGACTTTATGTTTTTGCACCCTTGTCCCTCGATCCCTTGCCCCTCAATCCAGAGCGACCTAATCAAGCTTACCCATACAGAGTCGTCCCCCACATAGGTCGCGACCAAAAAGGAACCAAAATGCCGACTGCATTGGAGTATACCCAATCAATGGTTGAGTTTGACTCAGTTAGTTCGAAATCGAACGTTGATGTCACCAATCAAATTCAAGATTGGTTGAGGGAACTCAACTGCGAAATTGAACGCGTTGATTATGTGGACAACAAAGGGGTTCCGAAGTCCAATGTCATTGCCAAAATTGGTTCGGGATTAGGTGGTCTCGCTTACTTTGGACACTCCGACGTTGTCCCCGCAAACACCTGGGTTTTCCAGGAACATGGACCATTCGAACCGACAATTAGAGATGGCAAGTTGTATGGTCGGGGTACGACCGATATGAAGGGTTCCGTCGCTTGCTTTCTGGCAGCCATGCAGACTATTCAAAACAAAAAATTGGCTGCCCCGGTTTACTTCTGTTGTACTGCCGACGAAGAAGTCGGAATGCAAGGTGCTGAACGAGTCGTCAAAGAATCGAAACTCTATCGTGAAATGGTTGAGGGGCAGTCACGTGCGATCATTGGGGAACCGACGATGCTGGATGTTGTCCATGGTCATAAGGGTGGCTGCTCGATTCGCGTCACCTCTAAAGGTCGGGCGGCTCACTCCAGTTCGAAAGAAGGAACCAACGCCAACTGGAAGATGATTCCATTCCTCGCTGAGATGAAAGCCCTTAACGATGAATTGGAATCTGACCCAAATTGGAGAAACGAAGATTTCATACCACCGACAATGACCATGAACCTTGGCATTAACGATCATACCCCAGCGATTAACATCACCCCGCCACAAAGCATTTGTACAGTCTACTATCGTCAAATGCCCAAAATTGACGCCGATCCGGTATTCAATCGCATTCTCAAAGCCGCTGAAGCGAATGGTCTTGAAGCGGTCGTGAATTTCAAGGCGAATCCTTTCTATGTTGAACCAGATTCCCCATTCATTCAGGAATGTCTGGAACTAGCAGAGAACAAACAGCCGCGGACCGTTGCCTACGGAACAGATGGTGCCTGGTACTACGAATTAAAACAGGCAGTCGTTATGGGGCCTGGGAGCATTGACCAAGCTCATACGCATGATGAATGGCTCGAACTTACGGAATTCGACAGAGGAACCGATATCTATTCTCGCATGATCGACCGCTGGTGCGTTTAGGAATTCGTAGTGATCGTTTCGCCGGACACTTAAAGTGTTCGGCAAAAGTCGAGCTTGAAGCGAGTACAAAGGCTGAACGGTCTTGAAAATCAGCGTTAATCTGGCTTGGTTGGGAAAATGCCTCTGGCTCTCTATAATTTCCCTCTTCACTTTTTCTTGAATACAAACTTCAGATCAACGACAACTCAACATCATTCTTCATTGATGCGAAGTTTTTGTTGATCATTTATCGACTCACTAGATCGCTTCTGCTTGGCTGAATATGTAGTCAGGTATGCGTCAAATTTGCCCACCGGCACGATAACTATGCAGGAACAACTACAGGACGAGAATCGAATCGTCATTACCGGGGTCGGTCTCGCTGCCCCGAATGGTGATTCACTGGACGAATACCGAGCCGCACTTCTGGCGGGGAAATCGGGTGTTGAGCCATTTGAGACTCGCTACATCAAACAACCGGTCTTGGCTGGCATCTGTCATTTCGATGAATTCAAACATCAAAAGCGGAAAGAAAGACGTCGTGGCACGCGGGCAGGCTCCGTTTCCATCTATTGTGCGAACGAAGCGATAAACGATTCTGGCGTCGACTGGGAAAACACGGATAAAAGCCGAGTCGGGGTCTACCTGGGCATCACCGAGCATGGTAACGTCGAGACTGAAAACGAAATCTATGAGATTTCACAGTTCGACTATGACACCAAAGTCTGGTCTCATCACCATAATCCGAGAACAGTCGCCAACAACCCTGCTGGCGAAGTAACCCTCAATATGAAGATTACCGGTCCGCATCTCACGGTCGGTGCTGCCTGTGCTGCTGGAAACGCAGGCTTCATTCAGGGTCTGCAAATGCTGCGACTCAAAGAAGTCGACATGGCAATTGCCGGTGGAGTTTCAGAAAGTACTCACACCTTCGGTATTTTCGCCAGCTTCGCTAGCCAAGGTGCTCTCGCCTGGCACGAAGACCCTAGCAAAGCTTGCCGGCCATTTGATGTGAATAGAAACGGAATTATCGTCGCTGAGGGTGGTGGAATTTGCACGCTGGAACGACTGCCTGATGCGATCAAACGGGGAGCGAAGATCTACGGGGAAATCGTTGGCTACGCGATGAACTCCGATGCGACCGATTTCGTTCTGCCCTCTTCAACACGACAGGCAGAGTGCATCGGCTTGGCACTGAAGAAAGCTGGACTGACCGCTGACGATATCGATATCGTTTCCAGCCACGCGACAGCGACCGAGCAAGGCGACATCGAAGAATCCAAAGCCCTCAAAGCCGCCTTCGGCGACCGCTCATCAGTTGCCATCAACAACACCAAAAGTTTCATCGGTCACGCCATGGGCGCCGCCGGAGCCTTAGAGCTATTAGGCAACATCCCATCCTTCGGAGACAAGATCGCCCACCCAACGATCAATCTCGATGAACAAGACCCTCGCTGCGATCTACAACAAGTCGTCGCCAACCGCCCCCGCCGCATGGAACGAGTCGAACACATCCTGAATAACTCCTTCGGCATGCTCGGAATCAATTCCGTATTGATCGTGAAGAAATTCCCCGCTGAACATGGCGGGGTTTACGCGTGAGGTGAGTTCTACAATACTGACGTGAGACGAACACTTTTCCCAATTATTAGTTTTGCATGAGAACCACCAACATGGCAGATCGTGAGTTCCATGGTATCCGAGCAAATTCTCGCATCGACGCATTGGGCATCGCTTCTGCCAATAGCCTGCTTAAGGAAATGAAATCTCTGCTAGACGATGGCGTGGATATTGATGGCGTTGCTTCGTATTCCAAATCAACTGCTCTCGCAACGGCTGCTGGTTACGGACTAATTCGATCCGTCAATTTTTTGCTCGACAGTGGAGCTAACGTCGACATTCCTGGAGCAAATGACATGACGCCGTTGATGCACGCATGTTCCTGCGGCAAAACAAAAGGCTCACGTGTCGCCTTACGATTGATTGAATCCAATGCAGACGTAACGTATGTACGCCAATCCGATAAAATGACCGCACTCAAGTTCGCCGTTCACGACTGCAAATCAGACGCGATTCAAGCATTAATTAATGCTGGCGCGGATGTGGATGGACCTCCCGATACGAATCAGACCGCGTTAATGATAGCGGCACGTGCCAACCATATTGATGCGTTAAAGGTTTTGGTTGACAATGGGGCAGATTGGTCTCTTCCATGTAAACTGCAATGGGCTGAAAATCGAACGGCGCAAGGACTGGCCGAAATGGAGAAATGCAGAAAGGCCGCTGCTTATCTTGCATCGCTGTCATAACCATGCCGAATAAAAATGCACATGTTCCTGTCAGCAACGTCGGGTACGCTTCGCGCACCTTCAAACATTAACTCGAATCACAATTCGAGATTATATTTCGGACGGGTGGCACGACCTGAGTGCAGCGGAGCGGAACGGTGGTCGCGGCAACTGTGAGATCGACGCTTATCGTTGCATTAACCTCAACTCTGCGCTCGCCACGCCCATCACTTCACTCCGTTACGTTCTGGGTCGTGCCACCCACGACGGGAGATAACCAAAACACTCACCGGAATTGGGCGCGGTGCCAAAATTTGCAATCTCAGGATCAAGATTTCTTGAAACAGTGCTGGTTGCTTTGCATTCGGGTTGATTACCTTGTCCAATACAGTTCTACGCTAGATGCGGAAGGTCACATCAGCTGTAGTAAGTATTTATTAACTCCACATTCCAATACCCTGGACGAACTTCAACCCCGGGTTGGACGTACGTTGCTGGTATTTAAGTTTCTGGATAATAAAATTTCACAACAGGAAGGCAGGCGGGAGCTTGCCCTACAATTATTGATAGGAGAGAGACCGGGATGACTCCACCGGAAATTCGTCAGGTCATTATTGACATTCTAGAACGTATTGCCCCCGATGAAGATCTATCTGATCTCGACGATTCCGTTGCGTTTCGTGAGCAGATGGAACTCGACAGTATGGATTTCCTCGACATTGTCATGGAACTTCGCAAGCTGTATCGGGTGCAAATCCCAGAATCGGATTATGAGCACCTGGCGTCAATGGACAGCACGGTTGCTTATTTGACTCC
>ERZ887942.1465-NODE-1465-length-16268-cov-6.666441_pt1 | contig 16268 bp, 11 predicted proteins | sample MGYA00521099_ERZ887942 | MGnify/ENA primary metagenome ERZ887942 (study PRJEB32303, sample SAMEA104408605) | aquatic metagenome | biome: Brackish water; feature: Pelagic; material: water | place: Baltic Sea | collected 2014-06-07T06:48:00 | depth 16,251 m ... | reverse complement strand
TCCTGTATGTCGATGACTTAGTGATACGTCGAGGTCGTGCCTCACAAGCGAAGGCTATTGATTTTAGCAAAGTCAAATTTGCGCATCGCATATGTACGAATCCGACCGACGAGCACGAAACAGTGTACGTGGCCAAATTCGAATTCAAACAGGGCGAAAAATTCTTCAGCATCACATGCCATTACAAAAACAACGACGAAGATACATGGAACGACTGCTTCAAGTACAATCGAACACTAACTAGTGATGTGACAGTGAAATTCAATGGAATGCACATGTTGGGCACATACTGCGGCATCCACCTGTCGGTAGGCGCCAACGAACAAGTGCACGTTTTGAACATGGACACGAATTTCCATTCGGAACCGTTGATGGTTTTGGGTGACTATGATAAAACAGTTTTTGTGGGTGATGCGATATTCACGCCAAATCAACCGAATGATCCCCCCACAATAATAGCAGTGGATCTTAGTGACGACGAAAAAAAACTAATGCCAATGAATAGCTTGCTCCCCATCCACAATTTTGTGACCAAAGAGGCTGAGGAGTTCATCAAGATGCGCGACGAGGATCGCATCCGGGACGGGTTATGGTGGTTCAATACTGGGTCTGTTTTCACATATAAGGTGGGTACAATTGCGGATAGTGTGAAAGACATAATAGACATAAAAACAAAAATTAATAACGCGCTCAGCTATCGCATCCCAGAAGGCACCCCTACGATTCAAAATGACAGTATACAAATCGAAAAGCGCCCCATCGACCGCATGCACGCCATTCGGCTCCTGTTCGGAGGAAACTCCCGAATGTGCCACCACCTGAACATGCTCAAGTACTATTGCAAACGGCTTGGACTTCAATTTGGAGATTTCCGTGTGGACAAGGAGCATGTGGAGGCGACACTTTCGAGGTTCCATGGGATTCTGCGCGCCATTTGCGAGACCCAGTATCTGGAAGAACGCAAGGATCAACTCGGATCTGTTATCACCGGAGCTGTCACCATAAACACCCAAAATATCGAAAAAAGCTGCCAAGAATACATAGCATTGATTACAAAATCAATAGAGAACTATAACGATACGCACAAAAGGGTCCGTGGAATTGTATATCCACTAACAGCAGGCGGTGGTCAAGACTCCTACTTGGACGCCGGAAAGCTGATGAACTTGCGCGGGGGATGCATGTCCAACAGAATGTACGCGTCCGTCCAGTTCGAAGATCTTGTCGCTCTCTTCCACGAGGACGCGGAGAACATACAGCTCAGGTTAGGTGGCACTGATCCTGATTCCATCATTATGGATTTTGACAAAGACGACCCGCTGAGGTACCCTTGTAAAACGCTGGATGAATACCGCACCGCAAAACGGAAATTGATCGACGAGGAAAACCCCACCCTCAGCCTGTTGCAATACTCCACACCGGGTGAGTTTGTATTGTTCGGAATCGTGACACTCTACACAATCAGTAATGCTGCGATGGCACCTGCTATCCTACTGAACTCTGGTCGGTGGCATAATAGCGCGTTGCTTGAAAATTTGCTGGACGGAATGAAAACATCTATTGGCGGGAAGAACAAGAACCCTGAACAAGCGCTTATGGAAACCAGGTTAGTCACCACTGTGTTCCATACGATTCAGGCGTTTGTCTCACAAGGCAATACAGAAGTTGCTCTCGATGCCATCAATGAATTGATGTCTCTCAAGAATGCAACAGAAATCACTGTCGGTGGCCTGCTGCTGTCGTGTGTGAATCGTGTCGTGCCAAAGTCCGAGATCATCAAGTTCGCCACGCAGTCGAACAGCAAGGTTGTGTACAGCTTCGAGGGCAAAGACTATGTAATGATCGGCCAGTTGGCTGCGCCCAAAGTAGCCGACGTCACTGATTTCCATGGCAAGTACGCGATCCTTGACATGGCAGCCAAGTCCCAACTGCTGGAGTTCTCGGCGTCGACGCAGAAAGGAGCCGATCGGAGACGGCTGCGTCTGTGGCCCGAGAACACACCCGCTGCGCACAGTGACAGCAGTATGGACAAAGGCAACATGAGCATCCTCAATGCGATCGCCAAGGCCAAATGCGCATGGTGGTTGGACAACAACACGCAGAGCATCTGGGCGGACTGGGGAGACATACAAGAAGGGACGTCGGTCGAATTTGTAAAGGGGGGTTCTGATGACTCCACGGAAACCCGCGTTCATCACGCTGATGTGATCTATACAGTTCCCAATGCTGATATCGTGGACAAATATCGTCCGAAGATGTGGGAAACAAACACCAATACACCTGCAAATGCAACGTATTGGCTGCGGCTAGTTCACAAAATGAAGCAGGGCACTAGCGGCCTCGAATCCATAACGGGGGAGTGGTACCTCGCGCTGCTCACTGCACACAGTGCGCATGTTGCACCCATTCACTACACCAATCTCTTTCTGAACACGACCAGCCTGCCGCTCCTGTTGGACCTGAAGGGTGTCTACACCAATGACTTCTACACCAAGAGGCTCAATTGGCACGCGCGGAACGTGATGGCCTTTTACCACACGTGCCATCCCATACCGCTCCCCGGGTCCACGGGTCGGGACGACGCGAGCGCCGGGGAGGATGTGACCCGCTTTGACCATATGATCGCAAAGGGCGATCGCATGGATGCACTCCGCAAATTGCTTAACATCGACAATGCAGCTGATGTGACCACGGGTTTGCTGCATGAAAAGGCCTACACCTACACTGGCACTGACACAACTTCAATGACTGAGTCGTTCCCAGACAGTTACACCGACCCTGATGAAACTAAGACACAACAGTTAAACGACGCTCTCAAAGCAGTTAAAACATATCTTACAGATCCGGGCAAAATGCTGAGTGCTGACATGATTGAAAAAGCCGGGTTCGCAATATTCGAGGAGATTGTTGATGATACAGTAAAGTACGATAAGGTTGTCGTTCATGTGGCAAGTTCCATTGCCGACAGTGTGCACAAGAAGGAAATGAACGAATGGAAGGAAAGTACGTATAAAGAACTTTTAATTAACGGTAATGTACCAGCGAGTAATGTACCAGCGATTGATTGTATCGAGCCTATCTTAACTAATCCAACCCCTCATCCCTCGAAATACATCTTTGAGAAGACCCCCATCGACTACGTCCCATTGAACGTCATGAAAAAAATACTAAAATCAGGTGATACACTCGTGCAATACACCAACGGCACGGACGAACATCTCTTTTATGCACCAGTAAGGGCGCAAGTAAACATCGACAGACTGTTCGAAGCATGCGGTTATAATGTGGAATCAAACAAAGTGAAACGCAAAAACGCATCGACATACACCAACGCCATGATCACGAACCAGTCGCTGATCGCTAAAATCGAAAGTTCGAATGGAACCACATCGATAAACTTGTGGCCCAATCCAGAGTTCGTTCAGAAGCTGGACGGCGAGTCGTTCCGGAATGGATGCGACGTTGTGCACCAATGCGTGTCCCACATGTACACGGCGAACGATAACACCGATACAACCAGGCGGCAAACGGCACGGGACAAAGTGGAAAAATACAGGGCAGTAGAGAATAACACCCGCGATGGCTTTTACGCACAGGCCGATCAAGCTTATACAAGCATGAAAGCTAGCGGTTGGTTGTCAGATGAAAATAACCCCAACAGGCTATACACCAACATCGTCGAAGTCATATGTGAGAACTTAGACATTCAAACTACGGCCGACGAAATCATAACCAGCCACAAAAAGACCTTTACGAACCACCTCGTTCCGCTCATCACCTTCCAGATGAAGCGCATGCAGTGCTACACATCGACCGTGAAAATTGAGAATCAATTCATAACAACCCAGGCGTCGCTACCCAAACCAACGATGGAAGACTTGTTGGATGAATCCAACGCCGATTTGCTCAAACGTAATGGCAAGTTTCTGCACAAGGCGCTGGCGGCCAATTTCATGGTGGGTGGAGCTGCAAATGTTGATGCTGGTAGCGTAAAGTGCAGCAAACACATGCAGAACATGAAGCGTATACACCCCGATATTGCCTATTGGAATACCAAAGATGGAATCCACCACTTCACACGCGAAAAAGAGCAAAACCACGTGTTCATGTTCGAGCTGCTGGACCAGAAGATCATTTCGAAAGAGCAGGCGGATATCATACGCAAGCTCGTCGACGACGATGTTGGCAAGCTCGTCGAAAATTCTGGCACAGCTGTAGAATGCGCCGGTCGTAAAAAACCGCCCTTCATCCGACAGGCCATCATGGGCCTGGGCAAGACGGACGTCATCCTCCCCGCGCTCATCCTACAGCAAGTCATGCTGAAACCTACAGAAAGTTCAGTCAACAATGTCAACAATGTCAACAAGGTCAACAAGGTCGTCATGGTCATACAGCCCAAGCACCTCGTCCGCGCCACCATTGAGAAGATTGCCCAGATGCTAGCGCCCCTGCTGAACCCCAACGAGTTCGTCATCGACACGATCGACACGGCCATCCCCGGACAGAAACAGAACGAGATTGACAAGTTCGTAAAGTACGTCCTGAATCTGGAGATCACCGCACCCACCCGCAAGCGCGCGGTGTTTGTCGTGAGCGACGTGACCATCAAGACGCTGTACCTCCACGCCCGGATGGAAGGTCTCGAATGGAAAAACTTCAGCGAGAGCGCCATCGCCATCAACGACGAGATCGACAGCATGTACAAGCCCACCAAGAGCGAGATGAATGTTCCTATTCAGAACTCGCGCGTGCGTCACCCGATGGAAAAGGTGGACAAGCAGATGAGCGTGAACATGTTCACCAAAGTGTTCAAGGAGAAAGGATAAATAATCGTCGATAGTAAGTAAAACAGACAGACTCATGTCCATGCTCGGAACTCGCAGCGTGAGGAAGGGATGGTGCCGGGCGATGGTGGGTCTTTGCGGAGTGGCATTCGCACTGACCATCGTTCTCACCGGGGTGGCCGTGAGCTTGCCCTCGTCGCCCCTTCTTGTCCAGTCAACCGCCGACTTCCGCGAGTCGCCACCCCGCTCGCTTTCCTGCACCCCCGACCCCGACACGATCGTGTTCTTTTTCTCTACCAGCTGCCGGTTCTGTGTCGACATGAAGACGATATTGACAAAGGCGCTTCCCATCGTGGGTCGTGAACAGATTCGTTTCGTGGAGGTGAACGTAGACCATGACCAGACCCTCGCCGAAAAGTACACCGTCTCGGGCGTGCCCACGCTGGTGCGCGTCGGTGGTAAGACGGGCAAAGTGATGGACCGCATGCAGGGTGGCGGAAAGAGCCTCAATGCGGTCGTCGACTTCATGTATGCATCCGCATGAGGATCGTGCGTCACGCCACGTCTTCGGTCAACCACGGCATGGACGCACACACACCCTCGACCTCCGCGGCATAGCGGTCCATGCGCTCGAGCGGTACGTCAAAAAGGCCGCAGAGCGCCACCTCGGTATTCACGCCGCGAATCGTGCATGCAAGTTTCGCGGCACAGAGCCATCGCAGTCCCTCCATCTGCATGTACTCGGCGGCTTGCAGGAGCGCACAGACGCTGGCACAGTCGCCGGTGGTACACTCGCGAAAAAAGGTGTCCCCCCACCCCGCGCCGACCATCTCATCCAGTCGATAGTCGGGCAACGCGCCCTCCGCCGAGTCGCGACACAGCGCTGGCTCTTCCCCGGCGACCGCTACGCGCATCAGATACCCTCCGATCCCGTCGAGGACCGCCGCCGAAGCGATGCCGGGCAGGGGAACCTCGACCGTATTCTCTTCGTCGCTTTCGTCCTCGTCCGCGTCGAGCATGCATGCGAGAAGATCCGAAACCCGACACGCATGTTCGGGAATCACCCGTTGGGCGCCGTCGGCGGCGACGAGACGACAGGTGCGCGTCACGACCATGCAATGCGACAACCTCCTACCCCGTGTTCGTAAAAAAAGAAGGCGCACTTCCTGGAAACCCCACGCGCCGCCTTTACCCGCACTTCATTTTTTTGTGGGGGGAGCATACGAGCCATGGACCACACGACAGGTGCCGATGCGCATCACGTGCCCTCTCTGCGCCACTGGCAGTGTCCGACACTCTCCACGTCGCCGCCCTACTCGTGCCGCTGGGCGTGTGGCATCCAGACACAGACACTCGCGAGTGCATACATGCACCAAGCAACCGAGTGCCCCTCGCGATTGGTGGAATGTGAGTGCGGCGCGCGCATGCCCTTCTGCCGCATCGTCGCGCACCGCGAGCGCACATGCCCGGCGACCCCCCGCGTCACTCCGACTCACGTCCGACTTGCCCGGGAGCGCGCGTGTCACGCGGCGCGCGGGGCTTCTCTGGCGATCAACACACAAGTCGCTCGCGTGGTGGCTCAGGTCGTTGCGGCAGCAGCCGCCCTCGTGGCGGTACACTGCGCCACTCGTGCTCGCGACGCTCTCCCCCCTCACGAGCGCACCGAGGCGGCTTTCGCGGCGTTCGTTTCACGCTCCGCCGCCACGTCGCCATGGGCCGATCGAATCGCACAGTTCCACGAGGGTCACTGCGACCATCGCCACGCGCAGTGCACTACCTGTCACTGGCTGTCGAGGGTCGTAGCTTGGCATACTCGCACCGTCCACGGGTCTACAAGCGATAGTCTACGAGCCCCATGCCCCTTCCCGCTGTGCGACCATCACGTGCTGCCGTGCTTCTGGCCGAACTGTCCAGAGCGCATCCCCCTTCGTGACCGTGAGTACCACGCGCTGTTGTGCACCAACGCAAGCCCAACATGCCCGACGTGCGACGAGACGACCGTCCCGCACCCGCGTCGGCACGTGCGGGGCACGAAGCGCGTGGTCTACTCCTCGTTGGGATGGGTCGAGCGCAAATGGCACACGCTGCAGTGTCGACGTGTGCAAGCAGAGGCGCCTGACCGCGCGCCCTCCTAGGGAGCGCATACTCCCGGGCCATTAAAATCTTCGTATAGCCATGAGAGAAATACTGCACATGACCTGCCCTCGAACCGGCAAACGAGTATGCAATTGCAAAGCCATTGAAAATATGAAACGCATCCACACAATAGTAGACAAACATATCGATCCGAGCGCCAAAGGAAGCGGAGCGAACCCTGAGTGGTGAGATGTCAACGGAGATCACTTGTGCTGCATGAACGAGAAGATGGCGAGTGGAGCGGAGTTTATGCAAAGTCACAAAGCATGCGTCGAATAGGGCCATGCATTCGAACATGCACAGCAATCAGCCGCAAATAGCGCCCCATGAAATTATTAGGATATAAGTGCGTCTTGTTTTTAATCCATACACAAAAATAAAACACCCGCTATGCGCACGCATAATTCCACATACACGAACACTTCGCTGAGCAAGCCTTGGAGTACACAGGCAGGTGTGCACACAGACTCGTTCGATTGCACAGCACCGCGTACCCACACAGGGCACGTACTCGCCTCCTCTGCAGGGGTCTCCCGAGAGATGCACACGGCCATGAACACCAACCAGCCCTACATGGCGAACATCCACGAGCATGGGCGCGGGGACCGACCCGACTGCGGTCACCGCCTGCATTGTGGGTGGTTTGCATCGTCGTCACTACAGCTGCAGCGAAAGCGGACAGGGGCTCGAAAACTGGCATAGAAACGCACTGTTGACGCCGACGCCGCTCTCGCCCGGCGACCTACCCGTCACATTCAGCAGGCACACGAGCGGGACCACGAGACTGAGCACCATGTACGTCCGTCTATGATGCGCGTTATTCCGAGCGTCCCTCATATCCATGCCGACCGTAAAGAGCATGCCCAGTGCCAAGGCCACGATCGCAACAATCATCGCGTAGAGATGGTTCGCTATGAGGGGGGTCGTGACGACCGGCGGGTTAGTTGCCTGCAACGCCATGAGTTCGGACATGGACGGCAGTGCGTTACGTTCGTGATACTGAATGCATAGTATGCTATATAGACTAGACAGAAGCAGCATGCCAAACATGGCGCCTATGTATGCCGATTGCCAATTCACGTCGGTTTGCCAATTCATGTAAATGTAGATGCCCCCGAACACGCCCGACATGCAGAGGTTGGCGATCTGCAGGCCGATCCATAGCTCATTGTGATTCGCTTCGGTGTCGACGAAATTAATCACAATAATCGCAATCAGCATTGCAATCAATACCACCATCAGCAGCACGTATGAGTACAAGGAAAAGTCGATATCCATAACGCTCCAATTACCTGCTCTTTGTTTACCGCGTCTATTTTTTTCAACGCGAATCGACTGCGACCTGCGCGTCGGTGCCCAGCTTGCTGCGAATGAACCCATAGGCCAGTTCCTGCTCCTTGAACATTTTAACCTCCGTCACGGGCTTTTGAATCACAAAGCACATGTTCAGCATTCCTCGCATGGACTTGCTGGCCATCACGATGGCCGTTCCGTTAATCCGCGCGCGGTTGTGCTCCTTGTTCTGCTTCATGAATCTGACCACGACGGGGACGCACGAGAGGTTCGCAACGTTCACGCGCGTCCAATCCATAAAGAGCATGAACGAATGTCCCTTCTGCGTCTTGTTCCGGATGACACTAACAATTTCATTGCAGCAGGTCATGCAATCCTGTTTGGTGTCACAGCTCGTCACAATATGCAGCACGCGCTTGTCCATAGTCCATTTGATGACGTTGGGCATGCCCGATTTATCATTGCCCGAATATTTTATTTCGCATAAATAAACCAACCCGCCCATCCATGACCGACGTCACTTACCCGTCCGGTGCGTGGTCCACGTGCCACGCAAGCATGGTGCAATGCCACGCGACCCTACTGGACGTCTGTGCGTCCACCGCAGCATCCACTCTTCGCGAACACTGCGTGTCGCTGCTGCGGTGCGTCGACGTGTGCCGCCATCTCTGCATGTGCGCCGTTGCGGATCACGGCGGGCGTGCTGGGCAGGCGGACGAGTCGCACCGCCATCTCATGACATGCTGCGCCCACCGGCTGCATGCCATGACCGAGTGCTGTGGTCGCGTGGTACGTGCGTGCAGCGACCGCGCCATGCGGGCCAACGACCCACTGACCAAGCGCATCCTCGCAGGCGGCGGCGATGCCGGCTTGACCGACACCGAGCTCATGGACCATCTCTACCGCATGTTCGCCGCGGGCGCCGACGGGGGGGTCCGAGTGGAGAACAAGGTCAAGCGCGACGACAGTGCTCTGGACATGGGCGATCACGCGTCGCTCACGCGCTCCAAACAGAAGGGAAACAACACCAATGTGCTGATCAATGCGTTCATGAAGGTGCTGCCGAACCTAGTCGTCACCTCCGGAGATAACAACAAGGTGTACACGGGGCATGACGAGCGCGCGTCTCGACTCCCGACGATCGGCACGAACGAAAACGATCGTGCTCCGTCGGATATGTCTCGGAGTCTCTTCGAGCAGCTCCTTCGCGATGTCAAGCGCGTCGAGGACGACGCTCTGGAGTGTATCGATTTGGCACGCGATTTGTAAATCGCTCGAAACGAGCATTGCATTTCCTGGGTAGTCATTGGTCTGTGCCGTCGTCAGACATCATTTCACAAAAGCTTTTGTTCGCATGGTCTGGTGTTCGCACTGCCGACGGCCGGGACACTGGACATCGCAATGCTATTCCAAAAAGAAGCAGACGTTCTGCACTAGATGCGGTCGAAATGGGCACTCCGACGCACAGTGCTATGCAACATATGATGTCGACGACGAATGTCTCGAAGACGACGAGGATGACTGTTGGGCATGCTCGTTCTGTGATCGAACGTTCGACACCGAGCAGGGCGCGCAACAGCACGAAAGCAGATGGTGTAGCAAACGCCCAGGATGCAGTTCAAAGGTCACGCCTGTGCATGTCCTCAGGGACAGCCTTCGACGCGCGAACCAACAGTCCACTCGCGGAGTTTACGTCCTTAAACTTGACGACGGGTGCATCTATGTGGGCAAATCTGAGAATGTGGACGATCGCATTGACCAGCATCGTAGTGGCAATACAGGCCAATCTGCCAAGTGGTGCTCTATTCACGGAACACAGCATGCCCAGCGCATGTCCACGAAATGTCCTCCGTCCGGAGATGACCTCGATACTTGGGAGAAGAACGAGACGCTCGTGCAGATGATGCATCACGGCGTGGACAATGTTCGCGGGTGGGCGTTCACCAACAAGGTGCTGACCTACGAACAACTGGTGACCATCAAAACATTGATCATCGAACAGGCCGATGTGTGTCGTGCGTGTGGCCATCAAGGCCACTTTGTGTCCGCGTGTAAATCCCGGAACATTGCCCCATGGCTCGCGAATCTCCAAAAGAGCATCGATACACACGCGACAGGCGCCGCACGCAGATGCAAACGGCCATTGCCTGAAACTGAAATGCCACCCATTACTGCTGCGAAACGCACAAAGGCAACGACTACCGCCGTCGCGGATAGCACCACCAAATCGTTCACTGAGAGGGCAAAGTCCGGTCGTTCTATTTGCAAAACATGCTCACAGCACATCGCAAAAGGAGAATGGAGACGAGGAACGGAACGCGCGCACCCTACCTACGGGATATTGACCTCGTTTGTGCACCTTGCATGTCATGTATCCAACTGAATATCCAGTGTGCACATTAATTGCAAACACAATCCAACAACACTACTTTACTCGACATTGAACAGCATCTTCGAAATAAAAATAACATTCCGATGCGTTGGGATTATAAATCTGATATATAGGTAAAACATGCTGCGTGTGTTGCAGAGTCTATTTTCGGAACAGCTCAACGTGGAGCTCTTTGTGCCTTTCGTGCTGATGGTACTGATCAAGTCCACCGTGACCATGGCGGGTATCCCGTACGTACAGGGTCGTTTGATCGACGCTTTCAACAGCATCAACCTCGACGAACCCAGCAGCATGTCCATGTTCCGATACTTTTTGATCCTTTACTGCACGCTCTACTGTCTCGGATCGCTTGCGTACATGTCTTACAAGTACATTGAGCTCATCATGCTCTCTGTATTTGAGCTCAAGACGCGCAAGCGGACGCTCCACAAGCACATTCTCAACAACCGCTCCTACGACTGGAAGACCAAACTGGACCGCTGCCTGAACGAGATCAAGATCTTGCCGAAGGAGCTCTCGCATACCATCAAGGACCTGTTCAACAACCTGCTGCCATCGGCGATCGCCTCGGTGACGGGCATCGCCTTCTTGACGTATATTGATCGCTGGCTTGGGGCACTGGTGCTGCTCGTTTTCGCACTGGTCGCTGTGGCCGTCTACTTCATCTACAAAAACCAATCCGGACTCAAAACGTTCTACGAGGACTACGAAGAGGTGGACAACAAGATCGCCGACACCATCTCCAACATTGTGTCCGTGTATGTGTACAAGACCATGTTCGCGGAGATACACGACCTCGATGCATGTGAAGAAACCCTCAGTCAAAAGAAGCGCGGCGTGTTAATGAACAACAACCACATCATCACCGCCTGGCAGACGTCCATGGTGCTGATCGTCTTCCCCTTCGTGTACCGACTCTACGTGATTTTGAAAAATCGCCGCATACAAAGCGGTCTGTTCATCACCGCACTCATCACCTTCTTCCTCATCGATTCGCACCTGCTCAAGGCTGTCATCGCATCGAAGCACATTATCCAGCAAGTCGCCTCCGTCGAATACTTTGACCGACACTCGACCGACCACGACATTGGATCGGAGTGTCTCGTGAGTAGCGACAAGACAATGGCGTGCGACGAAGTCTTTGTCTTCGACAACGTCACCTTCGGGTACGTCGATGGGCGGACGGTGCTCGACAACATGTCGTTCGTCGCTCGCAAGAATGAGATCACGTGCATCGTCGGTCCGCCGGGATCGGGAAAGAGCACCATCGTGTCCCTGCTGTTCAAAAAAATGGTGCCGCACAGCGGGGCTATCCGCATGTACGACCAGGAGGACTACTCGCCGTCGAACATGACACTGGTGAGTCAGATGGCCATCCTCTTCAACCGATCTGTATACGACAACATCACATACGGCACGAACGCGACCAAACAGGACGTGGAGGATATCATCCTCCAGTTCCAGCTCGATACGGTGTTCGGTAAACTCGCCAACGGAATGGACACGATGTGCGGATTTCAAGGCCGGAACCTGTCCGGTGGTCAAAAACAGATGGTGCACGTAATGCGATCGATCCTATCCAACAGCAACGTCATTGTGATGGACGAACCCACGAGTGCACTGGACAACACGACAATCGGTCAGTACATTCGTGTGATCCAGCATCTGAAGGGCATCAAGCACTGCGTGCTCGTCATCACGCACGACAGTCGCGTCATGAACATTGCGGATAATCTGATTCGGATCTGATGGGTGTAGCTTCGCCACCGACACCCGCCCGGCGTCGTCCCGCCTTGCTCATCACGGACCGCACTGGCCCTTCTTCGAGCAACCGATTGATGTCGGTGAACACGGCCAATGCTAGATCGTCGGTAATGTGCTTGCGGAAGTTGAGGGCGTCGTCGTCGTCGTTCGCCACCCCCACTTCCTCCTGATCTCCCACTCCACCACCCCGGTACATGTACCGGCGGATCATGGACCGGTTGTGCGCAAACGGCTCCAGCTGCTCGCGAATGGTGCTCTTGCACGACTGAATGTGCTTCGCCATGCTCTGGTTCGTCTCCTTCAGTATGTGCGCGATCATCTCGTACTGCAGCTCGTTGATGCTGTTGTGCATGTGCGTGGCCGTTAGCATAATGTTGAACATGCGATTCTCGACGTCAACGAACAGAGGGAGGAACATGTAGCACGTGGTCAACCACATGCGATGTGGCTGTTTGTCGAACGTGCACTGCTGCACGACCGCCTTGAGCTTGGACGTCTGCTCCTGCTTCTTGGAAACGAGGATCTTGAGGAGCTTCCGGTCCTCCTCCTCGACCGTAGACGTCTCGCGGATGCGGATCATGTCGGCGAGTTGCTGATTGAGCTTTTTAAGCTCGATAGTGGAGACCATGATTCGAATATCCACCGGCTTCATGCTGATCTTGGAAGTGAAAAACCAGTGATTCATGAACTGATGGACCATTCCCGCAAGGTCCACGTACCCCGGAAGTCGCTTCATGACGTCGCGGAGCGAGGACTCGTAGTCGAACCCTTCTGTCGGCGACGGTAGCAGGTCGTTGTACTGCTGACAGAACAGACTCCACTTCTCTGTTAGGTTGCGAGTGTCCCGACCGACGTGGTCTTGGTGACCCCTGATCATATCGTCGACCTTCGAACGCCACCTTCCCGTTGCATCCATGAGCGTCTGCACCTTCTTGCGCGTCTCGGACTGCTGCACGTCGCACCACTCCGCGAAGGAACTCACCATGTCGATGTGCCCTCGTGCCCACATGGTGAACCACTTGCTCTCGAGACGATCGAGCAACTGGTGCACGTCTGCGTCTGCCTGCACTGCTGTGCCCGCGTCCGGCGCGTCGAAGCGCAGGTGCACGTTGATACTCTGACGCAGCTCGGTCGATGCGTTAACCACATACGTGTGTGCCGACGCGAGATCGTGTATGCTTGCCGAGGGTGCGATGGTGCACACGGAGAGCATGTGAAGGAAGTTGTGTACGACCGTCAAAAACCACTCGGCGAACTCGTCCTCGGTGATGCGCGTGGGCGAGTGCATTCCACTCAGTGAGAGAGCCCCTTTGTTTCATTGACGCGCATATTTTTTGTGGCAGAATGACCGGCCGGTACTCGCTCTTTTTTTTCCCTCGTCTTGGCGACTCGGTCGGTCGGCGATTTTGCCTTTTTGTACATGCCATGGCACTCTCGTGCGCACGTGTGCCGGCTGATGATCTTTCTCCTTGGTCACGTGAGTATGCAGCGTCAGATCGATGAGATCCTCCATGGCAAGCCGAGGCTGTGGCGTCCGGTAAGGAGGCGACACACGGTGTGCGGCGTGGTGAACCACCCCCTTCCGGCCATTCGCCCACCCCGCGGAGCGCGGCGGACGTCGCGACCATTATCTGCGTTCCTGTCGTACAAGTGGGGCACTGACACGGAGGGTCGGAGCAACAACAGCCGCGTCAAACGGCTGGCACTGCTGCTCAAAGCCCACGGCGTTTGCACGTGGTATGACGGTCACAGCATGGAGGGTCACCATATGGTGCAATCCATGTGCAACGGAATCGACTGCTGCCATGCGATGATCGTGTGCGTGACTCGTGCGTACATCGAGAGCTGCGAGGCGACGGCGCAGTCCAACTGCCGACTGGAGATGGACTACGCGCACATGCGCGATGTGGAGAACCGCAAGATGATTCCCGTTGTCATGGAAGGGGCATGCACCGATACGGCGACGTGGAAAGGACCCGTGGGTGCATACCTCGGTCAAAAAAAGTACATTGACATGTCGTCCGACAAAGTCATGATGTGCAACATCGACGCGCTTGTTGACGCCATTCGCCTCGCCGTCGCGTAGCAAGACGGCGATCCGGATATCCAGGAAGTTGACGACCACCTCGCACGCCGTCTCACAACTCGAAATCGCAGTCTTTGCAAATGCCACGCACTCCCGCGCAAAAGAAGACCGTCGTGACCAAGAACAGCACCGCCGAGCGCGCGCTCGCTCGTCTCCAGATGATCCACGCCCAAGCACCGGATGACACCAAGCGCGACATTGAAACAGTGATTCGCGACATTGACGCAATGTCCACACGTAGCGCGGACATTCAGATGCTGGTCAACGCGGTGCGCGAAATGACGCGCAAGTTGCAACAGCAGCCAACGACACGCGAAAGGAAGAAGCGCGTCGCCGGACCCGATGCCATTATGAAACGCGCCCTCTTCGAGGTGTGCGTAGAGCAGGGCATGTCCGTCGGCGTGCCTCTGCGATCCAAGATCATCAAGCACGCCGACCCCTCTCTCAAAGCGGCGATCAAGGCCCATGCACAGCGGATGCTTCTGTCCACAGAGACGGACGAAGGCGCCGATGCCGTGAAGATGTCGACCGTCGAGTTCATCGAAAAGATGGAGTCAAAAGCCACTGACGACGTGAAGATGGCGTCCGCTATTCAGGCCATCCGCGCCACGCTGCGTGCCTTTCATCGCATGAAACAATCGCATAGTACTGCATCTACCCAGTACGATCTCGATATGGTCGACGGCTGTATGACATTGTTGCGCGATTCCGTTAAGCGTACGGAGCTGGAAGAGATGGAGGAAGATGGCGACGTGGTCACCTACCTCGAAAAGGAGCTCGAAAAGCCTTGAGACATGGACGATTCGAGTGCGCTATGCATGCATATATAAACACATCTAATACATGACACCCCTCACATGTCCCTTCTGGATGGAATTGCACCCCGTACAAGTGACGGGTGTCGTGTTCGATAGATTGAATGCGACCGTCGTCGTCGACCGCCGTGACTTTGAACCCATAAGGGGGTCGATGCACGTGGTTCTGATGCGACGAGAATACGCGCATGCCCATGAGTTTCCCAAAGAGGCGGGACTTCTCGACCACATGCACCCTCTCTATCCCATGCACCCGACGCTTCATGCTTCGCACGTCACCGCCATACGACGCCGCCATGATCTGCATACCGAAGCAGATACCGAGCACTGGTAGCGCTCGTCGCTCCGCCATGAGAAGTGCCGTGATGTTCTTGTTGTACATGCGCAGGTCCGTCTTCTCGGAAAGAAGGAGAGGTCCACCTGACAACACGACGCCAACGAGATGGCTTCGTTCGAAGGCGCGTTGAAGAGAATGTCGCGTGCTGATCACGATGCAGTTCAGTGATGTCTCTTCTTGCACGTAACGAATCAACCGAGGGGTCATTTTAGCAACGGACAAGTCGCGGCTGTTGTTCACGACCAATAGCGAGGGTAGGGGCGTGGACGTTTGGAAGTGGTCGATCAGATACCGCACGCACCTACGTCCGTCCTGGCCGACGGCGAGGTCAATATGGTCGCCAATCAACTCCGCCATCAGCACATCCTTCCTCACATGTAAACGGCGTCGCGGGGCGTGGACACGAATCACCGCCACGGCGCGGTACCCGCGTGTCTGGGCGTGATGCCTGGCATGCTCTGCCAATTTCGCACTGCGTGTAACTCGCAACCAATAGACGGGTAAATTTGTGTTTCGACTTCGCTGACTGTCGGTGCGAAATCCGCGATGCTGCAGATACTTCTCCAGCGCGTATACGTCAACGAGTGGCGGTTGGCTGTCGTAATGATCGACGGTCAGGTGTACTTGACCCTTGGCACTCGCCAGTGATAACATGGATCCT
>ERZ887942.1462-NODE-1462-length-16318-cov-26.449978_pt1 | contig 16318 bp, 19 predicted proteins | sample MGYA00521099_ERZ887942 | MGnify/ENA primary metagenome ERZ887942 (study PRJEB32303, sample SAMEA104408605) | aquatic metagenome | biome: Brackish water; feature: Pelagic; material: water | place: Baltic Sea | collected 2014-06-07T06:48:00 | depth 16,251 m ... | reverse complement strand
GATTAGTAAACAAAATAAACTGGTACATGTCTTGTAATCCGACTTCTTTTACGCGGAACTGAAGACCCACGTAGTACCCTGAAGGGTACTCGAAGGACACGGCGTTGCTCGGTTGGGTTTTTTCCACCGAATGAATCGCAATCGTTTGCGGGGAGGGGTAGTCACCTTGTGGTTCCACGGTGTGTGCGAACGCGTGCGAGGTGATGTACCGGTCGTTACCGTTGCGCATCGTAATAAACACGTCGTATCGGTCGTACGTGGGGTCGATCGCACACGCAAGCACGCGCGTTTGAAACCCGTCGCCGAAAAGGTCCTCAAACGGGACCGGGGGGTGAAACTCTTGGTAAAGCCGTCGGACCGATCCGTCACGCACCGTCATCATGTGTGCGTTAACACTTTGGTCTTTGGTAACGTACACGGTTTCGCCGACGAGGTCCGGGTCGGTTAAGGTCACGGTCATGACGCCGGTCTGATCTAGGGAAGACAAAGTGATCGCGTTCCCGGTATTGTCGTACCGTATCAACTGAATGGACGAACCGTGATGGTAGTTGGAGTAGTCGAAGGTATACGTACTTCCGAGTTCGAAATACTCGATTTGCGGGTTGAACTCCACGATGTTCCCATCATCAACAAGAACAGTGCTTATTGAAACGTTCGTGTTGACGTTGGACTCCATAAAAATACCGAAAGTGATGTTGTCTTCAAAGGTTTGCAAAGAACTAGAAGGAGGGAACGTTCGAATCCGAACGGCGTGTTGTGACTCGGTCAAGCGCGTGTGGTGAATGTTGAAGGCGACGTTGGACACGAGCGTTTCGCGCGAGTACGGTTCGTCGGCGAGATTGGACACGGGCCAGTACAAATAGCTCAAGTCGTTGTGACTGAAGCCGTCTTCCCATGGAGTGGTTCCGTCCGCCTGTAGGGGGATTAGATTTTTGATTTGATACGCACATCCTGGGTCCAAGTTTGCGAACACGATCTCGACGTTCGCGTCTATGATACTATTGGGTTCTAAAAACTGTTGTAATGTGGGACCATCGTTCGTCCATTCGAATCGAATCATTTACTATTTAAATCTGGTTTTTTGTAAACCGTTTTATGACGAGTACATGCGTTTCAACATGGACCGTACGTGGTGCCTACAATCCATGTACCCGATGAGATACATGCGAGGAAGATCGGCTTCGAGGAGCACGAGTTCTTCGATAGAATACGGAACGTTTGGCAAAGTGATGGCAAACTCGTCCCTCCAATCGCTAGACATAGACAAGGAATATTTTTCGCAGCAATAAAAGTCACACGTGCGATCTTCGTTCGGTACGAAGAACTCCAGAGACACGTGTCTAAATTGAGGATCGTCGCGATTGCGTAGCGCCGACGAAACAAATCGCACGCGCGTACGACCTTCGCTTTTTTTGTTTTGTACGATTTGTCGAAGATCCTTGTAAAGGAACTCGTAATGAGGTGCGTGACCGTCCAGTGTGCTCAAAGAACGCAGGATCGCGTCGGACATGTTATCATTTTACGGATAATAATATCTGGATTAGGAAGACGCAATTCTGGGTCTCGTTCGGTACATCGCGTAACGAGGTCTTGAATCACGGGGTCGTCATCGATGTCGCTCAAAAACGTACGGATATTATTATGCTTCGCGTACACTATTTTTGCGTAATTGTTTTGGTAATCTTTCCAATACGGAACGTCGCCGTTGGTGAACACGAAATAAATCAAAAGTCCGAGCGAGTAAATATCCGACAAGTGCGAGTATCGCTCGCCATTCTTTGGGTAAAGGATCTCCGGCGCGGACCATCGCACGGTTCCTATACTGCCGTACGTAAGGTCGCACGAATGAACAACAGCGCCACTCGGGGACGTGCCTGGCGACTCGTTTAACATCTGTTTGGATATTCCGAAATCGGCAATCTTAACCTCTCCGTGGCGGTTGACGAGTATGTTCTCCGGTTTGAAATCGCGGTGAATGATATTGATGGGTTTGCGTGAGTACAAATAATGCATACCGATGGCAATGCGTCGGATAATCTCGCACTTTTGAGGATACGTCAGTTGCGTTGTACGCATATACTCCGACAGATTTCCATTTTCCATGTACTCGAATAAAAAGTATGCGTACTCCTCGTTGTTTTCGGAGATCTCCACGCATCCGCCGTAAAATTGGTACACGCAAGGATGTGCACAAATTTTTAACGTGTCAAATTCTCGTTGGACGTACTTGTGGTTACTCGTGGTAACTTTAATTCGCTTCACACACACCTCCTGAAACGTTCGCCAAATTGACTTGTACAAGGTCACGTTCTCATGCTCTGTAATCACGAGGACGTGCTCTAGATCTTTCAATTGAATCTTCCAAGTAGTGTCAATCATGATAATGGTGTCCATCTTTATAAACATTACTTTAAATACCCTTTAAGTTAATGTTCGTAGTGGTTTTCATAGTTCCGTTGAGCGCGGTGGAACCGTCGGTCGCGATCGTCACAATGTACACAGAAAGAGTACTAGTGTCGGATATATTTATTGGTGTCGATGGTGCGGATACGTTCGCGTATGTTTGAAGTAGCTTACAAGAGTAGACCCCTTCATGTTCGGACATTTGCACAACGGAATATTTATGATCAGTATTGTCCTTGTGGTTGAACACAAACGTTTGAATCGCCTCGTTTGATTCGGTGCTTTCAAAAGATATCGCGTACGCGTCTATATTGGAAACCCCGTGTGTATCGATATTGGCGGATACTTCTATCCACATTGTTATAAATGAAAAGATTTACAAATCGTTATAATGAACGTGTATGTAATTCGTTACTTAATAGCTTGGCTTATATATGCAATGGTGTTGTAAGAAAGTACCGAGTTATAAACAAATAGACTATACAATTCGCCTTTGTACGTTTTTAAAAGGGCTTTACCAAATTTATTATGAGTTGCAGTTCGGTTCAGTGGATCATTCATTAGTACCTCCTTAATAATAGGGTCATCAATACCTGGTCGATACATATTCATAATAGAACTATCCCCGTTCCAAGTAACGGCTATTACTTGATCTGGATTATAAAAGTCATTATCAGGACCACCGTAATGATTAATGTCATTTCCCCATGAGAACAACTCGACACCTGGTTCAGTGATTGTTCCTCGAGGAGGGTCGTCCCTTAATCTCATACCAAGCACCCCTCTAGGTTGAAATGCTCCATCATCATATATCGAAGTGCCATTCTGAAATATACCGCCATCTGAAGCACCGAAGTTGCCGATATGGGTGATATAGGTTGAACTTTGGTTGCCAATAGGCATAGAATTGTCGGGTAAACTGAAATAGGTATCCGTAGTTGTTACGAAGCTTTTATTTTCATAAACGAATTCGAAACTTCCATCACCCGTTGGGATTGCGTCCCGCCCGTGACCACTTTGGTCATAAAGCGTTACAATTATTGCTTCATCACTACCAATCCACGTGACATACTCGGTTGAGTTTCCATCCGTATTAAAAGTCCAATCTAATTCTGATAAATCTGATGACCGTTTTATTCGCATTTGCGGACCTGTATATTCTGAATAAAGTGCTTTCGCAGAGTATGCGCATGTTAAACTTGTATATGAACTGGACATATCGATATATTGTTCCGTTGACAGCCTAGTGACGGTTTGCATAGTCTGGTTCAGCGCATTAGACGGCGTACCCGCGTCGAACAACGTCACAATGTACACAGAAAGAGTACTAGTGTCGGATATATTTATTGGTGTCGATGGTGCGGATACGTTCGCGTATGTTTGAAGTAGCTTACAAGAGTAGACCCCTTCATGTTCGGACATTTGCACAACGGAATATTTATGATCAGTATTGTCCTTGTGGTTGAACACAAACGTTTGAATCGCCTCGTTTGATTCGGTGCTTTCAAAAGATACCGCGTACACATTCATGTTAGTAACATTAGTGTCCAGGGATGTATTGACCGTAATATAACTCATTTCAATATACAATAAGCGTCCGACTTTTTTTTTCGGAATATAGAAAAAAAATGTACTTAATTCAGTGATGTCGATCGTACTGTATCAACATTTGATCGAAACGGTCCGACTGTTGACGAGTCCCGTGACGGGGGTTCCGCAAATTTCTAGAGGTATCGCCCAAGACATGCATAAACACATTCGAACACTCGGCGAGTTCATGAACCCTGCGGAAAAGCGATATATATTGGAATTTGATTTGGACGGGTTGTCGAGTATCATTCCGTTAGTTCGATACCTCATCTTAGAGTTACCGTCCTTTTTCATGGCGCATGTTCCGATCGACGATCGTGAACTTTGTGCGTATTGTGAAACGTTGTTATCGATTGTTGAAGAATCCCTGAGAATTCTATTAAAGAAATGGAGTCTTAAATAGTAAATGCAAATATTTGTAAAGACGCTCACTGGTAAAACCATAACCCTCGAGGTCGATTCCAGCGACACCATTGATAACGTGAAGGCGAAAATCCAGGACAAGGAGGGTATTCCTCCCGATCAACAACGTCTCATTTTCGCGGGGAAACAGCTTGAAGACGGGCGCACGTTGTCTGATTACAATGTCCAAAAGGAGTCGACGCTGCATTTGGTCCTCCGTTTGCGTGGTGGGGTGTTCAATAAGTCCATAAGGATCCGTCAATTGTCAAGTAGTTTCCGTTGACGTAAAAGGAGTCCACGACGAGACAATCGATATGTCGCGTGATGAGTTCGTCGACCAGCGGGTCCGAAGGGTCGAACGGGGTGCATTGAATATCGTCAATCTTATTGTACCCTTGTTTGTACAAAGTATGAAAAGACACTTCGTCGGTGTTGTTACATTTCGATACCGTCCATACGAAGGAGCGTGTGTCCGCGCCACGGATTACTTCGTTACGGAACCGAAGCGCTTGTGCGGGTGAATTAAATACCGGTAGCGAGCACGGATTCTTTGTGTTTCGCGCGCTGAAATACAGACAATGCGATCCGTTTTGTAATACGCACGCCATCTTGTTATAGTTTTATGCGACATTCTTTAAGTGTTTATTGTTTATGGTACAATTGCCAGACGTGTTCCACAAACACGGACGATCCGAGCCAAGTGAGGATGGGATTGTCGTACTGTATTCCGTAGTACACGACAAGGAGTCCCCACGCGAACGCGAGGATGTCCGTCATGGGTGTTGCCATAAAACTACAATTGGACTCTTTGGGTAACGATTTCCACATCATACAATAGTAAAGCGTACCCACGATTGTCGCTGCGAAGATCGCGTAGGCGTGTTGGGGGTTCATTTATATATTATATACAATCATATTATGATCGAGTGTATAGTTGCGGTAGGCAAAGGGGGTGGGATCGAAACGGCGCAAGGGATTCCGTGGCATATACCCGCGGACCTGAAGCGGTTTAAAGACATGACGATCGGTCACGTCGTGATTATGGGACGAAAGACGTTCGCGACGTTGAACGACACACCGTTACCTAGGCGCACCAACATCGTCGTCACCAAGTCAACAACAGAGAAAAAGCACCCGAATGTTCTGTACATGTCATTGGAACAATGCAAAGCGTACATAAACGAGACGTATACCACCCAACGTATATTTGTGATTGGTGGAGAGCAATTGTATACGGCGTTGGAAGTGTTTATATCGACCATTCACATGACCGAGGTGTTTCATAGTGAAGAGTACTCTTTCAACACGCATTTTTTCCCAATATCATCGCGGTATCATATTGCCGACGTTTCGGCAACGAATGTAAAAGACGACGACATTTCCTATCGGTTCGTGAGAATCGTTCGAGCTTAAGAAAATGGAACTATACTATACTAATGCGTTTTCCAGCCCAGATTTTCCAGGACCGATACACCGAACAACTCATGCAGGCGGATCTAAACAAACTCCGACTACCGGACCCACCTGGACAGGACGAAGTGACCCGTATGGGTCGTACTCTCCAAGCGATGTTCGCGGACAAGACGCTCGTGCGCATGTGGATTGACCGAGACACTCAGGAGGTGCTTTGTGAATGAATTTGCATCGTCTTGAAGTAAGAAAACTGTTTGGTCGGACGATGTTGATGCGTGTAATTGAAATGGACCGTCGGAAGGATATCGTTCATTGTCAAACATTTTTCATTCAAAAACGACAAAAAATGTTTTGACCGTGGTGATTGAACTTGTCGGTTATAGTGTTCTTCGAAGACAATCCATGCCCAGTGTTCGTAGATACCCATGAGATATTCGAACATGAGGTTTGTCAAGATTTTATTGTTGAACTTGAATTGGTCAATCATGAAGCTTAATTTGTTCAATTCAAGAACGACACGCGACTTGTACGGGTCGCTTTTGACGTACAGGTCGTATCGCGTGTCTATCATCGGCGCCAATTGCTTGAACACCATTCTATTTGTAAGGCACAAATGTATAACGTCTTGATTTTCGAGATAATTTCCGACAAAATATAACGCTTGTTCCATTGTACCAAAATATCGTGAAGAATCTCTTTAAGTAGTAATTCACATTCTTTTCATGAACGTATTTTGACGACCGTTTCTCGGACAAATATTCGGTTCAAAGCTCGTCTATACACTCGTCCACGGTTTCGTCAAAAACCATTCCAACACGGGATTTCACTCGGCTAATAACGGGGCCGTGTTTATAAAACGTGCCACTGATGCTTTAGCCGCGATCATCTTTTGCCATTTTTTTAAACTGTATTGTGTTCACCCGGACTGTCGTGTTGTAGTACATATCACACCAAAAGTTGACCGATCTTGGACGTACGAAGCACGCACCGCTTCGTTCGCGGGTTCAATACCTTATCTGGGGGGCAGGTCGTCGTGACGCGAACTCGTGGGCGAGCAAGGGGGCGCTTGAAACAACACTGGTGACCCTTCGAGTTAGGTCGCGAGTACGGGTATTTTTCCGGGCACGCGTCGGTAAGTTCGTCGGGGCGGCGTTTAGAAGGGCACGAATTTTTCTTCTTTCGTTTTTTTTTATCCCGTTGGATTGAACCGAAGGTCAAGGGTTTCGTGATTTTTTTGGGAACCTCGTTGGTCGGAACAACCGGTCCTGGGGGGGGTATAATATTTGCCTGGTTGTTAGTAGGAACAATAACCGGTGCGTTGTTTGTTTGTTCCGTGGGTGCGTCGACAATAAGGGTTGAAAGGAGTCGGTCACGTTCTCGGTTGGATACGAGGTCGTGGCGGAAACAATGCTTTTCAGGGGGCTCGTTGAACGCACGGAACGTGTTACAATCGAAGGCGGTCTCCTGGAGAATCGTCTCGAGGATACGGATTTTGCGTATCTTGGTATTGGCCATCTGGAGTATTCGAAGGTCCACCGACAGTTTCTTGTCGGACGGAACCGCGTAGTAATGATATACGTCCACCTTGCGTTCGTTTTCGGGCAAGTCGGCGTGCGAACGGAAGCGAACGGCGCGGCCCATAACCTGTTCGGTTCGGCTACGGTTCCAGTACGGATCCAAGAGGTGAACGGAACGTACTCGGAGGAGGCTAACCCCCTCCTTCATCGCAGGGGACCCGATGATAACTTTAATCAGAGACCCGTCCTTGTTTTGAGGACTGTTAAAGATTCGTACGATACGGTTGTTTTCGACGGGGTCGTTTGCGCGGAACACCGCGTATCGAGGCATGGCTGAGCGTGGCACCTGATTCTTTATAACGGGTGCGTACATATACTTGTATCGTAGGATCCGAGCGAACGCTTCCGTCCCCGAAACGGACACGAAGTTGCTGTACACGAAAGCGGGACCGGGGTTCGAGCGGATGTATTGGATGCACTTGAAGAACTTGGGGCTATGTTTCCGTACGTCAAAGGTCTGGTCGACGTGCGTCAATTTACCCACGGTTGTCGACGTGAGCACGAGGTTCGCGCTTTGCCGAGGCGTTATTAGGAAGGCTCGTTCGAGGTGAGCGTTGAGCTCGTCCATCTCGATATGCCCTATGGATTTCATGTAAACCTTTTCTTGAAAAGACGACATAGGACACTCGACGACATGTTCGAGCTTTTGGGGGTACTCGCGCGGGTCCGCGCCTCTATAATAAGAGACCTTGTCTTTGAAAAAGGTGTAAACCACTTTCGGGTTTTCGGACATCAGTTTGTGAAATTTGCCCGGGTGGGTAGGCAAGCGGTACGGATCGTCTCTCGTGAGCAACAAATTTCCGAGTAACGCAATTTCAGACGCCCTGTCGAACATGGGTGTGGCGCTGAGGAGGACCGCGTTGAAATCGTCCTTGCTGTGAAACGCGGACAGGAATGTCTTGTACATATCACCGGTTTGGCTTAGTACGTTTTGTATCTCGTCGACAATCACCATGGATTTGTGAAGGTCGATGGAGCCCTGTTTGTATCGTTTGGTAAACCCTTGGTAACTCATAATGTCGAAATCCCCGGACGTCATGCGATTATGGACTCCACATGGACCGTTCGCCTCCTTGACGAAATTTCCGCGAAGCGACGCCGGGACAATCACGTAAATACGCCGCCTTGGAAAACGCCGACGAAACGATGCCGCTAAACTTACAGCGGTGCATGTTTTACCCGACCCAATCCCGTGATATAACAACAAACGCGGTGTGTTGTATACCGATTTTAAAAGACGTTGATGTGTTTGTAATTGGAAGTCCATAATATAAAGAATTATTTTTATTGAAACTAAAGTTTACTTCGCGTCGGTTATTTGGACCCCGTTTGAATTTCGAAGATGTAACATTGGGTCGCCGAAATAACAAAATTGACCGTAATGATTGAGTTTCACAGTAAGGTCCGCGAATATTTGTCCGCCTGTTTTTTGATACAACCGGCAGAATCCGTAATCTTCGCTAAGATACCGACCGTCAAATACCTGACTTGGGAAAAGGTTAAAGAACCGATCATCGGGCGTGACTTGATAGGCGCGAACGTCGTTGCGATACTCCGATTCCGGGTACGTTCGCATCAAATCGCGAAAAACCTGCTTGCGAACCATCATGAACCCGGTGGGGGCATCGAGTACCTCGACCACCCCGTGTTCCACGCGGTGGGTACTTTGCGGCTTAAAATTAAACGCGTAATTCACCGACGATTGGATTAATTCCATGGTGTTCTCGATTTTTGAAATATGTTTTTTCAAACTCTCAAAGTCGAGTGCCTTTTTCGGGTAACACCCGCAGATGACGTCTTTGTTTTCACGCAGCATTTTGATCACACTGAGAGGATGAAACTGAATATCGGCGTCGACAAAGAGAAGATGGGTCGCGTCTTCACTTGCCATAAACCGAGTCACCGAGGCGTTACGGGCACGTGGGATCAGGGAATCGAAGGGTATCGTGAAAAACTCAAACCCGATACCGTTCGTAATCAGGGCGTGTTGGAGGGCCATTACACATTCCATAAACTTTACATGAACCTGACCAGCATAACAAGGGGTCGCCACAAACACCTTGGGTTTGGCATAGTCCTCTGTTTTGGTTTGATAAGGGACGTCTTTCATATCATAGTTTCAAGTTAATTTCTTAAATCGTCATTCGCGGTGTCACCCCGACGGACATGAGCTCCTGAAAAAGAAGCTTCGTGGCGAACGGGATATGCACCTGCACGACGTCGGGGACCTTGCACGCGTCACAGTAGTATCGATGGTTTTTCATATTCCCTGTAGCCATAAGCCCGCATTTTTTACAGACGAACACTCGGTACGCGTCTGATTGAAGAAACAGTCGCTCTCGAAGGAAGGACGCGGATCCGTGCGCTTGAATCGCGGTGGACTCCATTTCGCCGACGCGCAGTCCGCCGTCTCTGGACCGCCCTTCCACGGGCTGGCGCGTGAGGACCTGCACGGGTCCCCGCCCTCTTGAGTGAATTTTGTCGTCCACCATGTGCTTGAGCCTCTGGTAGTACGTGGGTCCCATGAAAATCGCGTGCTCCATCACCATCCCCGTCATCCCGTTCACCAAAATTTCGTTACCGTGGCGTTGATATCCCGTATTGTGTAAAGCGTCGTAAAGTTCTTGTTGGTTGTGGGTGGTGTTGAACGCGGTCGCGTCTTTGAGCTGGCCGTCGAAACACCCGACCTTCCCGGATACGCACTCCAAGAGCTGACCGATTGTCATGCGCGAAGGAATCGCGTGCGGGTTGATGATAATGTCCGGTGACATACCGGTCTGCATGGAGAACGGCATGTCCTCTTGCGTGTACGTCATTCCGATCGTGCCTTTTTGTCCGTGGCGAGCGCTGTTACCGCACCATACGGAGCGCATGTTTCTACGCACGTGTAAGACACCTGTTCGTACCGTGACACAATGAACGGTTCCCGAATATACGCGCGTCGACACGTCCCCGTCTGACCGAACCAACGGGTTCGAGTCCCGAATCGACGGGCGATACCCGCGCTTGTGTTTCGTTACGTCGACGTTCGTACCGGCGTGTAGCGCGATTTGTTGAACGACGTTTACGAAGAGGTGGGTCCATTCGTTTTTATCGGTCATGATGCCGTTCAAAAGAGACATGCTGTGATACGGTGACAGTCGGAAACACCATTCCGGCACACCGGACTGTGCGAGTAGAAATTCGGCCAAACACGCGTTCTCTATTAACACCATTCCATCCGTAATCAGTGGACGGAATCCACAACTAACCAAATGCCGTTCCAAACCTTTTTTTAATGGCAGTCGAATTGTATCTTGTAACACGGAACCGGCCGTTATCCAGACTCCGTAAAAGAACAAAAAGTCGACGAAACTGCGTTTATGGGGTACCGGCATCGGGGGTAGCGAGTACGTACCGAACGGTAACCCGGTGTCGCAATTTTTCAAGTACCGGACGTCCCCCTTTATTTGCTCGGCTTTTACCAGCTCGTACTTCGAGCCGCTGTTCACGTACATTCGGTGGTTCGTCGTGGTACAGAGACTGACACTCTGGGTATTTACTTCGTATAACGTTTCTTGGGCGACCGAGTACGCGTGTACCTCGAGAACAGGCTCGTACGCCATCGAGTTCGTTCTGGGGTCGAGTGTCAGTACGGGGGTTCCAAGACGAGCGGTCGTCACCGGGATCCATCCGTGAGGCGTTAGGAGTTCGTGATCCGGTGTGTAACAAAACTTATCTCCGATGGTCGGGATTTTTGTTTTTCGTACGCGCACTTTCACCATGCTCGAACCGCTCTCGGTGGTTGTGAGCATGGTCTTGTCGATTACACCGTCCTCGTTATGACGCGCGATAGTGCTCGCGTCGCGCTCGTCGTCAGTGTGGCTAACCGTTTTACCGATGATAACGTCGTTCCCGTCAATATGCACCCCAGGGGATACGAGTCCGTCGTCTTCGAGCTTGTCGTAATGCGCCAAACGCATTCCGCTGCATTCAGTATTGGACTGACCCCATTGTTCTTTTTGAGTCGATTTGAGCTCGTCCTTGTACGTGCGATAAAACACACTTCGGAAGAGTCCACGATCGATCGAGCTTTGGTTCATAATGACGGAGTCCTCCTGATTGAACCCGCTGTAACAGGCGATTGCTACGATCGCGTTTTGTCCGGACGGTAGGTCGTTTACGTTTAAGAGGTCGCTCGCGGCAGTCTGTACAAGCGGTTTCTGCGGATACGTGAGAACGTGCGACAGTGTGTCGAACCTCTCTTGATAGTTCAACGCGTACATTCCGATGGCCTGCTTTCCCATGGCGGACTGGTACGTGTTTCGGGGACTCTGATTGTGATCGGGAAAAGGAATCGACGACGCGCACACCCCGAGGATCATGGCCGGTTTGATTTCGCAATGGGTGTACTTTGTATCGCTGTGCAAGTCGTGTGGGAACATCGCCACAAGCATGTTCTCTTCCTCGTCCGAATCTGAGATTTCGACGATACCGTTCACTAGCATGCGCATAAAAGACATCTTCGACGCGTCCGGAAACTCGTCGTAGACCAATTTCTGTGAACCGGAGACCACGAATAACGGTCTGCAGATGCGCCCCGCGTCCGTGTGGACGCGGAGTTCGCATTTGGACGTGTCGATGACGACGCTCGTGTCGAACGCGACTGTACCGGACCGTTTGAACCCGCGTAGCTGCTCGTAGGTATCGTTCGGGGTGTCCGTGGATCCCACGAGGTCGCCGTTTACAAAACATTTGACCGCTTGTGTCAAGTTGTTGGTGCGTAAAAAATCTTTCAAGTAGGTCGAGTCGGTTTGTCTCGAGATACACGCCATCATGGAGAGGTTCTTCACAAGACCACACGCTTGGCCCTCGGGAGTCTCCGCTGGACACACTTTACCCCATTGCGAGTTATGGAGTTGACGAGGACCCGTCAGCTTGCCGTCTTTTCCGATAGGAGAATTTACGCGCCGGAGGTGAGACAACGCGCTCGCGTACGTGAGTCGGTTCAGTACTTGCGAAACACCTGTACGAACGTTTTGCGACCCGATACCCCAGTTCCCGGTACTAAGAGAATATTTGATACCGTTCGTGATGATTTTCGTCTTCAGAATGTGATTGACGTTGAATATTTTACCCGACCTCAACGACTTGGCACACCCGCTGAGAAACTCCTTGTACATACGTCGAAACAGTTGCCTGAATAGATTAGCTAGCAGTTGACCGGACATGTCCACTCGTTTGTTTTTGAAATGGTCTCGGTCATCTTCCATAATCCGGTCGTTCCCACAGTCAACGAGCTTTTCAATCATATAAACCAGTAGTTGTATTTTCCCTTCCATATTCTCGACATGCGGGAAAATTTCTTTGACGAACAGATCGTGTGAGTACGAAGAAAAGACCAGTTTCGTCGAAACGAACTCAATCGCGCTTTTTTGGTCGTGCACGAGTGTCTCTTCGAGGCTCGGTAACAGATCATTCTTGTCGATGTTTTTGAATCGAGACATAATATACTCGCGATCATACCCTAACAAATAAAAGAATACGAAGATCGGTATGTCGGATTTTGTAAAAGGGGACTGCATACGAATGAGACGCTCGTTAACCGAGTTGGGGTATGTAAGTAGCGCCACAAACGTGCTGGTCGACTTGATATCTTGCTCGCGAATGCATCGGATTTCCGCGCTATGTGAAAACTTACTCGGGGGTTTTTTCTTGAATACATATATTTGATTGTTGTTCATTTTTTCTTGTGCAATAAGAACCTTCTCACAACCGTTCACGATAAAGTACCCGCCCATGTCGTGCTCGCATTCGTGGTTATGTTGAACGGTCGACAAGGTTGATTTTAAATTACACAATTTCGAATGAAGCATGACGGGTATTTTACACAACAGACAACGATCGAACCTTGTTGTTTCTTCGTCATTCTCTATAGATATATCGGCAAGAACGGACGTATTATACGTAAGATTTCGTAGCCTTGCTTCATTCGGGAAAACGGACCTAGACACACCGTCCGTTTCTGTATGGGACGGTTTTGTGTATTTAATGTTCGTAATGCACACTCGGTATTCCTTATTATCACCGATTATCGCGGTTTCAAATTCGCGGACGATATTCGGTAACAACACTTCTATAAAATCATTGTACGAGTTGATATGTTGTTGTACGAGAGACACATCTCTAAAGAAAGCGTCTACGACTTCCTTCATTGTTTTTTATGTAATCGTTCATTTTCTTAAGGTGGTTTTTTAACGGAGAAGCACGGGTGCCACGTCGGTCTTCTTAAAGGAGGGCTTGAGAAACTTCTTGGTAATCACAAACACTATGGCCGAAAGAATGGTCACCACAAGGGCGTACACTACATGCATTTGCGCCACGTTGGCGTTGCTCTTGATGAACTTCTGGATGACCACCTTAACGGTGTCGTTCCAGGCGAGAGCGGTGGCCAGTGCGAAACCGGTGTTGATACCTTGTACCGAGGAGTTGTAGGTTTCGTCTATCATGGTGCGGGCGAGCGCAGTGCCATCGACAAGGATGGAGGGTTGGGCGGGGGCGGGACGAGGAGCGGTCGCAACGACGGGAGTCTTGGGGGTGTTTTCGGGGATCATCATCATTGTATATTCTATATGTTTATAAAATAATTTCTCTAAAACCCGCAATTTCCTCACCGGTTTTATGATCGATACTGTACGGTACACCTCTAATGTTTTTACCGCTTGTAGCTTTCTTAAAGGCGTTATTCCCGTCCGGTTTATTCACATCGACGAACGTGTAAGACATTTTATGAGCCTCTAAATAATTAATCATTTTTACTGTATATCCACATCGCATAGACCCGTATACTGTAAAACGAGACCCCTCGCTCGCTTTCAGGACCTCCCGACTGCTACAGTGTGTATATAACGCGAAACACACGATGGCAATAATAACAATCGACACGATAATGTTTTTTCGAAACATGTATTATCATATACAGAAAAAAAAGAACTCGCGTACTAGTTTCGAAAAAAAAGTATCCAATGATCACATCAACATGAGTGTGTCCGGAGGTTCGGAACATCCTTCTCAAATCGAGTCTGACATGGAAGACCCCGACTTTGAGGAGGAGAGTCTTCACGCCGTATTAGAGACGTTCTTCTTAGAATCTAAAAAGAACCGTAATGTCGTCGATATTCTTTTGGAAATCAAGAGAAGTTTAGAGATGCATAACAAGATAATGGTAAAGATGCTGATGCATCTTCAGGGGTCTACTTCTTCGTAAATAAACTCGTCCGGTATCAAAATATCGATATTTGGTTTCTTTTTGAATGTTTTTTTGGAACCATGTTCTATGCATATAAACGAATATTTACATTGGTACTCCTCGTCCGTATCTTCTGAGTCGATATCAGAATCCTGTGTATAATAATCGGGTAATTTTTCATACGATACATACTTTGCGTATTTTCGGTTCATATTTTATTACACACAAATTACAAAAGGATGAAAAGGGCGATATTAGTTATAGTGTCTATCATCGTTTTGTATTATGTGTACGAACGCGCTACCCGTGTTGCGAACGACGACTCGTTAACGTACCACGAACGGCAAGTGTTCGGTGCGAGTCATGTCGAACTTTCTAACGACACTGAATGTATAGGTCATGAGGATATATTAACGGACATAAGCGATGTTTTAAACTTATGGGAGCGGGACGATACGGAACGGGTCGGACTCTACGAACCACCCAAAGGCGTGCTATTATACGGTCCTCCAGGCACCGGGAAGACGACCCTTGTTAAGCAGTTGTGTAAGGATCACCGTGTGTCTACGTGTCTCCGTATCACACCCGATATGGTGGAAAACAAATACCAAGGCGAGAGCTTCAAGCTCCTCCGCGCGGTCTTCACGATGGCGAAGAAAATGCAACCGTGTTTGGTATTTTTCGACGAAATCGACGGTATTATGGCATATCGCAACGACCTCGATCAGTCGCATACAAATACCATGAAAACAATGTTTCTAAACGGGATGGACGAAATTGGGGTGTCTAAAGTTCTTGTCGTCGGTGCCACGAACCGTCCGGAAAGCTTGGACCTCGCGCTAATGAGGCGCATGGAGCTCAAATTCGAAATGGGATTTCCTTCACAAGACGTAAAGGAAAGTTTCGTTGACACGTTTAAACATGTCGAAAGCGAAACTAAGACGTTCGTTTGTGAGCGTTTCCAATCTCTACACGATATAAAGGTCTTTCTAAAATACATCACACGTAGTAAAGTAAAGGATCTAGAGAGCGCCCATAACAAATTTAAATTGCAATTTAACATGTAAATGATAACGCTTGTTTTAAACACGGAAGAGACTGTCGAGCATACGCTCGTGGTTGATTACAGCACCGACCGCGATTGTGTAGTGTATCCGTTCAACGAATTGCTTGAAGCGAACAATACACAGGTACGTATTCGGTTCACACAGGCTGTTTCGGAGGCAACAATCGACGACCCTGAAGAAACGCTCGTCCTTCGAAACGTCATCTTATTTCAAGGATGGGTACGACAGACCGAGCAAACGGTATCCATGACACAACTACGCAACGTGATGATCGGGTACGGTGCAGGGGACGAGACCGTCGGAGGTCTTAATTGCTTCGTAGGAAACGACACGAATGTGTTGCGAGGACAAAGCAATATCATAATCGGCCACGACACTCGTTTGCTTTCGGGAACGAACAACATTATTATAGGTCATGGTGTTTCGTATGCTGACAAAAACGACACACTCGCTATCGGTTCTCTTATCGAAGGTGATTTTACGAACCCGAGTTTACGTATGAACGCGTCGGTGGAGGTAACGCACGCGCTGAATGTGGGGGGCGTTGTTAACATAAGCAGCGACTCGATTACCGACGGTTTTCTGAGCGTCGCGCGTGGGAACCTCGACACCGGCAACGTGTCCGTCACGGGCGAGTC
>ERZ887942.1455-NODE-1455-length-16347-cov-23.192303_pt1 | contig 16347 bp, 13 predicted proteins | sample MGYA00521099_ERZ887942 | MGnify/ENA primary metagenome ERZ887942 (study PRJEB32303, sample SAMEA104408605) | aquatic metagenome | biome: Brackish water; feature: Pelagic; material: water | place: Baltic Sea | collected 2014-06-07T06:48:00 | depth 16,251 m ... | reverse complement strand
CTGAGGTGCGTCTGACCGAACTTGAGGATCTCTTTTAAGACAGGTTGAAGAGAATGCCCCAATGGGGTTGGGCGATATTCGTACCGTACAGGCTTGGCTTGATATGGAAATTTTTCAAGCATGCCGATCAATACCAAGCGTTTCAGGCGCTCAGCCAAGAGGTTGGTTGGGATTTTTTCAGAACAATTCGCAAAATCGGCGAAGGTACGGCAATCGAAGAATAAGGCATCGCGCATAATCACCAGGGTCCATTTGTCACCAAACAGATCCAAGGTGCGCGCAATAGGGCAAGACGAGCGGAACGCTCGCATGGGCGGGCTCGGAGCCACCGCGGCCTTTGTGCTCGTCTGATGGTCCCTTGTTTTCGGCATCGCGGGTTAACCTCCTTTTTATCGACGCCAAGCGCCGAGACGAATCGCAAAAGCAATGATCAATGCGTAAACCATCATCGCAAAGGCGGCAGCGTAATAAATACCCTGCAGGCCAAGGTCCAGTGTATACGCCAACAGTAGTGCGCCAAAGCCCGCTAAGAGAACGCGTGAAATCGTCGCGACTACTGGCCATAGCATGAAGCTTGCGCCTTGAGAGGCGAAGTAAAGCGACATACCCAGCCCTTGAAAAAAGAAGAACGGCCCCACGATCTGGATATAGTCTGTTGCGGAGGCTACGACCGCCGAGTCATTTGTAAACACAGTGATCCAGGCGGCTGGGAACAGCGCTAGCAAGATTCCCAGAACGCCAGCGATGCCACTGGCGCAGGCGCCACCGATCCAGGCGATCCGTTCAGCGCGGGCTGTGTTACCGGCGCCAATGCTCATGCCGACCAATGAGGTCATTGCAGCGCCAAAGCCAAAGACAAGCGGAATGATCAAAAACTCGACCCGGGAGCCGATGCCGTATCCGGCCAGCGCGGCATCCCCAAAGGTGCCAACGAGCGCCGTGAGGATGAGGACGGTCGAAACCGTGAGTATGGGGGATAGCGACGCGGGTAGGGCAACTTTTAAAATATCCTCGAAATTCGCCTTTGAAAAAACGAGTGCCGAAAAGCGCAGTTTGACCAAACTCGATGGGTTACGAAGCTGCATTAATAAAACTCCGCTCACCAGGGCGCCTGAGACAATTGCCGATACGGCCGCGCCGGTGATCCCGAGCTTGGGCAGACCAAAGGCGCCGAGAATCAAACAACCGGATAATGGGATTTGGATTAGCGCGCCCAAGATCATTGCACCTGCGGGTAACTGCATGTTGCCCATGCCTCGAAAAATGGCCGTGGTGATGCCCAAGCTCCAAATTAAGATCCCGCCGGAGAGGAGTAGGTAGGTGTAAGCATGGGCTTGGGCGAGCGCATCACCATTGCCACCGAGTAATCGCAGGAAAGCCTGGCCGCCAAGGCCGAATAAGAGGAGTAACGCCAGCGCGCCAGCAGCCCCAAGAGCCAACGCGTGCCAAATGAGTTGCTCTGCTCGATGGATGTCACCCGCGCCTAGGGCGCGCGCGATGGCGGAGGCAACAGCACCGCCCATTGCGCCACCCGATAGAGTTTGGGTCAGCATGAGGAAGGGAAAGGCCAACGCGATCGCAGCAAGCGAAATCGAGCCGAGCTGGCCAATGAACCAGACTTCAGCGAGGCTGACGGATCCTTGGACCAAAAAAGCGAGGGTGCTGGGCGCTGCCATTCTGACCAATAAGGGCAATGGTTTCGCGGTGAGTAGATGTTGGGTTTTCGGATCCATGAAGCGCTTTCGGTTTAGGCGGTGTTTGAAGGTTACATACTTTAAAAAGTAAAGTCACTAAAATCATTGGGAGTGTGCTCCCATTTCAACGCGGATTAAGGGTTGGGTTTATACAGCAAATAAAGCTGGGCCGTTCAATGTTTCACCGCGGTCTTGTTTGAGTTTCGCGCGCCGCCGAATCACACCGGCCAAATTGTGTTTGGCGAGCGCGCTCCAGGGCGCCTGGATAAGGCGGTACCATGGTCGGCTTTGTTAGGGTGATTTCGGAAATGAGGCTGCGTGTTAGGACGCAGAAGAATCTGCTGCGCCATGACATTGCTGAGGCGTAATCATCCCCAGACGTCCTCGCCTGAGGTTTCAGCGGCAAATAGGCGATTTAAATCGTGGGTCAATGTTTTTTCGATCGTGAGTTGCATCATATGGCGATCTGGTGCGTCGAATTTTTCAATTTCTTTCACGAGGCGTTCCTCAGTTGGGGGCTCGCTGCCAGGCCGCATGCTCAGAAAAGACTGGGTAAATTCTCGCAGCAGGGCTGCATCTTTGGTGATCCGGACAGTCCCGCGTAGGGTAACCTGACGGCCAATGTTCCCAGGCTCCCAAATACAGAAGCAGGCTGACGGATTCCGTCGCCAAGCATGATATTTCGCACGATTGGTCGTTGAGGTGATGGTGATCACACCATTGATGACGCGATAAAGCATGACAGCAGACGCGGGTTTGTGATCTTTGGTCACCCAGGAAACAACAGCGTGGGTGGCCTCGTTGATGATCTTTTCGACCGCAGCATCACCGATTGTAAAGGGCTCGATATTACGTCGGGTAAACCATTTCGGTCGTGTTGTTTCTTCGCTCAAGCGGGTGCTCCTTCGTGCCATATTTGAATAAAGCCGCAGGTTATCATGGGCTGCCGCACAAAGGGCGGGTACTGCGCATCAAAGAAACGCCGTATGATCGGATCAGGGTTGTCAGTCCGGCATGATTATCACGACTTTGCGTCTTAACAGCGTCAGATCGTCACGAATAAGTGGGAGTGGTCACGGTACGGGGCAATCAACGCAGCCCGTCTTTGGGATAACAACCAGACGTCTCTTGTTACATTAGATTGGATCCGTTTAATGCGAAGGTCATGCTGTTTTGGCGTTTAAGACGACCCGACTCGATCGGTTTATCGCTCGAAGCAGCGGTTTTTCGATTGCCGACACGCGCTTACTAATTGCGCAGCAGCGTATCATTGTAGATGGACTGCCTGCCGAATCAGCCCAGCAGCGCGTAACGGCTTTTACCCAGGTGATGCTAAACGGTAAAGCGTTGAACGATACCAAGGCTGTTTACCTGATGCTCAATAAGCCCCAAGGGGTTGTCAGTGCAACGAAAGATCCAAAGCACGCGACAGTTTTGGACCTTATCCAACATCCCGCCAAGGAGTCGCTCCATATTGTGGGCAGGCTCGACTTTAATTCAACGGGCCTGCTGCTCTTAACCAACGATGGTGCTTGGTCTCGTAAGATTAGTTTGCCGGAGACAAAACTGCGTAAAACCTATGAGGTGACGGTGTCGACGCCGATGAACGAGGCTTACATTTCGGCTTTTCAGTCTGGGATTTATTTTGGTTACGAAGACTTAATGACGCAGCCAGCAGAGCTTGAAATTGTTTCACCGTTTACTGCCCGGCTTTCATTAGTTGAGGGGCGCTACCATCAAGTAAAACGGATGTTCGGTCATTTCCAAAACAAAGTGCTCGCCTTACATCGGGTTTCGGTTGGGTCTTTGACCTTGGGAGGTCTTGAACTCGGTGATAGCCGGTTGCTCACGAGGCGTGAATTAGAAAGGGTCGGTCTGGATTGACGCGCTCGGTGGCGTGATCGCCCGACCTAATCGGACTTTCTTTCAATGGTTTACGCGGTGGCATCGAGTGACATTGCGGCCTACGCGCGTTGAACACCGGCCAATTGCGAGTCTTGGGGCGATTCGCGAAACGCTTTTGTGAACGAATGTTCGGCCTTGTAGACGTTATTGCCTTTTACTTGCGCCAAAATAGGGTAAGTTGGCCTTTTTAGCGTAAGGCATCACAATCGATGGCTTGCACCACATTCACTGACGACAGCGGCCGCTCTTTATGGCGATTCATTGGTATCCTGGACATATGCACAAAGCCACCCGCGAGATGACTAAAATCTTGCCAGAGGTTGACCTTGTGATTGAACTGCTGGACGCGCGTTTGCCCGCGAGTAGTCAAAACCCAGTGATTGCGGCGCTGTCCCAGACCAAGCCCTGCATCAAAATCCTGAGCAAATCGGACTTGGCAGATCCTGAAACCACGACCGCTTGGCAAGACCATTTTGAGCAGGATGCCTCGGTGAAAACGCTGCAAACCACGCTGGATCAGGCAGACAAGGCGCAAAAAGTGACGCGGTTGTGCCAGGCATTGGTGCCCGGTAAAGCCCTCGAGCATCTCAGGATCGTAGCAATGGTGGCGGGTATTCCCAATGTTGGGAAATCAACGCTGATTAACGCGCTCGCGGGACGTAGGGTGACCAAGACGGGCGATGAGCCCGCGATTACGAAGAGCCAGCAAAGAATAAAACTAGAAGAAGGCATCACATTGCTGGATACGCCCGGCATCCTGTGGCCAAAAATTGAAAACGAAAATAGCGGGTATCGTTTGGCTGCGGCCGGTGCCATTCGAGACACCGCCATGGGCATCGAGGACGTCGCGTTTTATCTGGCCGATTATCTGATTAAGCACTATCCCGAAAACTTAAAAAACCGGTATGACCTGGTGTCTGTGCCAACAACAGAGATTGAGTTCATCGAACTCATGGGCGCGCGGCGCGGTTGCCTGAGTTCTGGCGGGCGGGTCGATTTGGAAAAAGCCTCCGCGATTTTAGTCAACGAGTTCCGGGCTGGGATGCTCGGCCTGATCACGCTGGAAACGCCGGTCATGATCAAAGACGAAGAAGTGATTGTTGCGCAATTAAAGCAAGCCAAAATTGAACGCGACGAAGCCAGAAAGCGCAAGTTCCGGTCAGGACAGCGCGACGCCAAAGAAGAGTAGACAGTCTGGCCTAATCGCGGGACACAGTTCGGCGCCGATTGGTCACACCTGCTGCAAGCGATCCTCATACAAGCCTTATCGGAATCACAACCTAAGCGGTCAATCGTGCTCGCCTGGATCGGCGTGCGCCAGCGGCAAGGTGGAATACGCATCGTAATTTTTTGCGGAGATGTTTAAGCATTCAGACCCAAACGCTGGATTTCCGAGTTTTGTTCCCAGCTGCTATGGTATTCCCGAGAGGGAGAACGCATTGATCAAACTAGGAGCAGCAATGAAAAAACTATTGATGTTGGTCGCGCTCTCGTCCCTTTTAGGGGCTTGCGCGCAGGAAGAGAACGAGGAAGTCGCGGCGACTGCCGTCGACGCGGCGGTTGCGGCCCCAGTCGCTGCATTACCACCCGCGACGCCTGATGGGTATTACGAGTATTTGTATTGTAAAAATGGCCCGAACTATAGTCAGGATGCCTTTTGGGCCATGGTAAAGGATTGGAATGGGGTTATCTCATCGTTAGAGGCGCAACCGACCGCCGCTTTTGGGTATGTCCCGAGGGGTTGGGAGAACGAAAACTTCGATGGGCTGTGGGTCATGCGTTGGGCGGATAAAACCGCAATGCAAGCGGGTTGGGCCGCGTATGCCGCAAATGATTCCCAATCGAAAATGGATGCGATGCATCCTGGCGTACTGACGTGTGGTGCTGTGCCCAGCACAGACCGATTCGGTTGGACCGCCTATGTCCCGCGCGATATCCCCGATGGGTTTGATCCAAGCAATTCACCCTACTATTTAACCAATGAGCTTTGTGCGTTTAACGAAGGCAAATCGGCAGACGATATGCGCCGGGTGGTTAGGGATCAATTCCTCCCGGCGGTTGATGCGAGCATGGCGGCTAATCCCGACTCGACCTATTGGTTTCGAATAGAGCGAGCTGATTTTGTGTCGGCGTCGGGCATCCAAGTTGATACGAATTGGGTCAATTTTTGGCAAACAGCCGAGGAGGGAGAAGCCTCCGCTAAAACCTTTGAGACTTCAGAGGCTGGCCAGTCGATTCGAAGCGCTTTTAATGAGGTTTCGAGCTGCCAGGATATTCAAGCCTGGGATGGTTGGTTACTCAGAGCGCCGGCTGCAGCGGCAGAATAAAGCGGTTAATTGGTAATGCAGTACAGAGGAGCAGGCCTTTTGGGCTTGCTCCTTTTTTTTGCGTGGGATCCGAGCGGCTGGTTCGAAAATCCTCTCAATTGGTGTTTGTCGTGGCTTTCGATTCGATACGGCGTCCTGCCAGAGCCATCAGACGCTCGGCGTGATCGATACGAAATACCCTAATCCTCGTAAATACGAAAGATAGGAGGAGTTGTGGCGAAAGAAACGATACATTTTACGGAGAGTGAGTTGTCTCGAATTGTGGAGATGGCTTGGGAGGACCGTACGCCCTTCGAGGCCATTAAACGAAGTTTTTCACTCAATGAGTCAGCCGTTATTCGGGTGATGCGATCGCAGGTCAAGCCGCGTTCGTTTCGGTTATGGCGGCAGCGGGTCACCAGTCGAAAGACGAAGCACTTAATGCTGCGATCGCCGGATGTGTCCCGAGGCTACTGCGCAACGCAGTACAAGCAGCGGTAGTGTTGCCCAAAAACTGAAAATGCGTCGACTCATCAATAAGACCGGTGAAAGATCTTGTCGAGGTTCGAGACTTATTCTGCCAAGAATGACAACCAACAGATGCGCGGCCGCTTAATGGATAAGGCGGCCTGCAGTCTTGCAAGACAAGCGTCGCTCGAGCTAGTTACTTCTAATGGAATGCAGGGGTTCGTCCCCGGACAGATTAATCGTGACCGCCTGGATTTGGTTTTGTAAATAGCGCTCAAAAATCGGTTCTTGCGCCTTGGATAACGTCGGTCGCATCATTTCTTCGAAAGCCCGCCAGTGGAACTTGTTGGCGCGTTTTATTTTCTTTTCGAGTCCAAAACCGCCACGTTTGGTGATTTTGTGGACGTCGGCTTGTACAGCCCGCAAGGTGTTTCCCAGTTCCGCTTGGAGCAGCGCGCGTTGGGAGGCGGTCAGTTCTAGCGCGACAAGATCTCGGATAACGGCTTCTGTCATCCATGCGGGTTGAACCGGCGCACTTTGGGCCGCCAAAGTTGGGGCGCTAAGCATGAGGCCGAGCAATCCGGCAAGAAAGATCTGGTGCAGGTGGACCATTGCGGTGGCTCCTTAAGACAGAAACGTTAAACGTAGCAGTTGGCCTTTCGGTGTGCAACGAACCCAAGTATGGGTTTTATTACCCACCCTGATAGGAGCCTGCTGACACGGGACCATAGGACGCCAAATTATTAGGGCGAGGATCGTTGGAGATTTGGGGCAGCAATACAAACGCTTACCGGCAACTCGCAGTATGCGGCATAATACGCAGGCGATGGGCCGCCTTTCAGAAGCACTCAACGGCCTTAGATTCTGGCATTGATTGTGATCTTTACGCCGCAGTCTGGCGATCGATTGGTCCTTTAATCAGCTTTGACGCGAGTACTGGATCAGAGAGGATGGGTGCGCGTTTGGGTCGAGGCGATAACAGATAGAGAAATACGAGGTTTAAATAGGGGCAAAGCCTGATATGACGAACAGCCAGACCATCGCTTCGGCAAGACGGTGGGTAGAGACCGTTGTTGTGGGGCTCAAACTGTGTCCTTTTGCCAATCGAGCGCTAGAGGACGGTCAGGTTCGCTTTGCGGTCACGGATGCCGAAAATGAGGCTGAATTGCTGGTGGCACTCCGCTCGGAACTGAACCTGTTGACCAGTGATGCAGCGGTCGAGACGACCTTGCTCATTCATCCTCAAACGTTGTTGGATTTTTATGATTTCAATGACTTCTTACAGATCGCCGATGATTTGCTGACTGATCTTGCCCTGCAGGGCATTGTCCAAATTGCCAGCTTTCATCCGGATTATCAATTCGGGGGCACTGCGCCCGATGATGTTCAGAATTATACGAATCGGTCGCCGAATCCGATGCTGCACTTGATTCGGGAAGACAGTCTTGCGCGGGCGATTGGGGCGTATCCGGATGTTGCACAAATCCCCACGCGTAATGTGGCCCTAATGCAATCGATGGGCAGCACAAAAGCGCGGGCATTGTTGGCGAGATGCGCCGAAACAAAATAGTCACATTCCTAGCAGACCTGGCCGGTGATAACGCCGCATCTGATTTCGGGGACCAATGATCCGGAGTATCGTGATCTTTACCGGTTGCGACTCGAAAGGTTACAGGGCAGCGCCAAATTCGATCAAAATACCGTCGGGCCCCTCAATGAACATGACGACTGCAAGGTCGCCAACGTTATAGGGCTCGGTATGGATTGCGCCGCCGCGGGAGACGATTAACGCGCGCGCTTCTAAGACATCCCGGATGACCAGTTGCAGCAGGCTCATGCCCAACATTTCGTTCGGCATTCCGACGATCGCAGGTTGGGAGGTGGGAACCTGCCAAAGATTTATAGTGCTTTGACCTAGAATATATTGATGCGGTTCGGCATCGTTTTGGCCTAGCGACATGCCGAGCATTTCTTGCAGAAACTGACCACTCGCTGCCAGGTCAGATACCCCGAACCCAAATTCCATTCGCACAATGTCTGGGTCTGTCGGCTCATCCGTTATAAAGGCCAGCTCAATGTGATTGCCTTCAAAGTCTTGAAGCGCGTAGCGGGTGGTTTCAGTGTTGCTGGGTAGTGCTTTGGGGACTGGCAATCCATAGACCGCGAGTCGCGAGAACACAGATTGTCGCCGTGATTCTGGCAAGACGAATGTCAGTGAACGGATCCCTCTGGCAGCGGTTAGACCGCTGGCGGCGCGGCCGCTGTCTTGATCTGTCACGATGAATTTCAGCTCAGTTGCACCGCCATGGTAGCGCAACATATAGCGCCCGCCTGGAAGCGGAACATTTGGGATTCTTCGCAGCCCGATGATGTCGCCATAGAACCTTTCAATGCTGGGGCCATCGGATGCAGAAAAAACGAGGTTAAGGTGATCCTGAATAAGCCCTAAAGGCAGGTCGGCTGGCATGGTCATGTGAGTGCCTTTTCATTGTTGATTTTTGAAGGCGCAGTCTACAGCAAGTAAAAGCGCTCGGTAATCCGTGCTGGTACAAGCGGCCGGCTGGTGGTGTTTGATGTTGACCTTAACGGGGTCATTTTCTGCAAAGAAGGCTACTTTTTTCGGTAATTTAGTAGAATTTTGGTCTTGAAAGTCTATAATCTCCGGCTGAAACTCAGTGCGAAGTTGAGGCCCTAAAAACATTGAAAAATGTCATGGGCAGGCCCTGCTAGCTAAGTCGCTCATTGCGTTGGAAAGCGCCCTTGATTAAATTTGACTTACTCGCGGTTAGGGCCTGATCGTTGTTGGAGATGGATCACTCAGCAACGCCTCAAGTTGGGAAAATAAAGATTTTTTAATGAGGTTTAATACCGTTTACACGATTTTAATCTTTTTTAAGGGTGTCTTTATTTAACTGCCGTACTGGTCAATCACAATGCGCGCTATCAAAAACAGGAGAGTCTAAGTTGAGATCGAAAACCAATTCCGTGGGGCTTAAAGTAGCAGCAACGTTTGCGCTGCTAATGACGGTAACCTTCTTCACGACAGTCCAGGCGCAGATCACCACTGCGATACGGGGCACGGTCGTTGATCAGCAAGATAAAGCGGTTGTCGATGCGAGTGTAAAGATTACCCATACCGCCTCGGGTACGGTCTCACTTGCGTCCTCGAATGAAAACGGTGTGTTCTCGGCGCGCGGAATGCGCGTTGGCGGGCCCTATTCTGTTGAGATCAGTGGAAGTGGATTCTCTGCGGTTCGGATTGACGATTTATATCTGGCCCTAGACCGCACCCTGAATCTGCCGGTGACCGTACAGGCTGAAACGACACTCGAGGAGATCGTCGTTACCGGGACCCGTAGATCTGTTGGGTACGAGAATAAAGGATTAGGGACCGATTTCGGTATCGAGGCTTTGGAAGAGGTTGCGTCGATCGATCGGGACATCACCGATGCAGCTGCACAAAATCCCTTTGCGATTGTTAATGTCCAGTCTGGTGGTGCAAAAGAGCTCACCATAGCGGGCGCAAATAATCGGTTTAACTCCCTCACCGTTGACGGTGTTGCACTTAATGATCGTTTCGGTTTGAACGCTAACGGCTATCCGACGCAACGGTCGCCGATTTCTTACGATGCGATCGAGTCACTATCGATCCAGACCGCGCCCTTTGACGTGGAATACAATGGGTTTACTGGCGGAACAATTAACGCGGTTACCAAGTCAGGCACAAACGAATTCTTTGGTTCTGTCGCGTATTACTCAACCGATGACTCGCTGATTGGCGACAAAAACAAGGACCAAGATTTCAACTTCACCTTCGAAGAAGAAACAACGGTCGCAACGCTCGGCGGACCCATCATTCAGGATAAGTTGTTCTTCTTTGTTGCTTATGACAAGTACGAAGAAATTGCGCCGCTGCAGAATGGCCCCCTGGGTTCGGGCGCCTTAAACATTCAGCAAGATATTACGCTTGATGACGTTGCAGAAGTAAGAGGCATTGTGTCCGATGTGTGGGGTTTCGATATTGGTGGCTTTAACAAGGCGCCCGCACAAGATGAGAAGATCCTCGCTAACGTTGACTGGAATATTAACGATGCGCATAGAGCCAAGTTCACCTACATCAGCACCGAAGGGAACACGATTCGCGAGCAAAATGGGAACAACTTCCTGGCATCTGACAACATTCTGGGCGCGTCATCAGCCTGGTACGATCGGTCAGAAGAAATAGAGACCTTCACGGGCCATTTGTTCAGCGACTGGACGCCCAATTTTTCGACGCAGCTGAAAATTGCGAGCACCGAGCAGGCGACGGGTCAGAATTCTCTCAACGGCGCTGAATTCCCCTCCTTTGCAGTGTTCCTCCGTGAGGTCGACGGCGATGAGAACTACCTCGTGATCGGACCAGACCGCTTTCGGCATGGCAACTCCTTGAACCAGGAGTTCTTCCAGGTGAAAGCGATTGCAGAGTATGTAACCGGAAACCATCTGATCAAGTTTGGCTTTGAGCGCGAAGAAGTGGATGTGAACAATCTGTTTGCTCAGAACTCAGAAGGCTCCTATGTTTTCGATAGTACCGATGACCTGCGAAACGCAACGGCATCGGGTCTGCTTTACGACAATGCGGTGACGAACAATGAAAATGATCTGCGGGCGATCTGGGGTTACGAGTCCAACTCGTTTTACATCCAAGACACGTGGGATATCGCAGACGATCTGACGCTTGATTTTGGTATCCGGTACGATCGTTATGGGAGCAACGGCTCAATCCGTGAGAACCAAAATTTTGTTGACAACTACGGCTACTCGAACGCAAATGACATCGACGGTCTAGACGTTGTGCTGCCTAGAGCGTCATTTGAGTGGAACGCGAGCGATGCGTTGACGGTTCGTGGCGGTATCGGTAAATTTTCGGGCGGTTCGCCCGGCGTTTGGATTTCAAACAGCTACTCTAATGACGGCGTGATTTCTGATGGTTCCAATGCCTTTGGCGTAGTCAACGTGCCGACCACGCCGGACGCGGCAACCGGTCAGTATATTCCAGCGGATGTTCTTACTGACTTAGCCACCAAGGCGCCAAATGGTTCTGTCAACGCTTTGGGTGATTCGTTCGAAATTCCGACAACGTTGAAGGCGAGCCTTGGTGCTGCGTATATTACTGAGAGCGACTGGTTGCTCTCGGTTGATGTCTTGTATAACGACTTGGAAAATGCCTCTTTTTGGTTTGACCAACGTTGTGCCGTACAGGCGGAAACGGCGCCCGATGGCCGGCCTATCTATGATTGCAGCGGCGGCAACCCAGAAGCCATCGTGATTGGTTCTACGGATCAGGGCAGCGGGCTGTTATATGCTTTTGCTGTAAGCAAAGATTGGGATACAACCTACGGCGCGATCGATATGTTCGCAAGCGTTACGCTTTCTGATGTAGAGGATATTGGGTACGGAACCTCTTCCACCGCGACCTCAAATTATTCTGATTTTGCGGCCTATGATCGTCAGCGGCCTCGCTCTGGGGTATCTAACTTCGAGACCGAGACAGCGATCAAATTCCGCCTGAATTGGTCAAAAGACTTGTTCAGTGGCTATGAGACTAAAGTGTCTCTCTTCGCAACCGGCCGGACGGGTCAGCCCTATAGCTACACCTTTAATGAAAACAATTCGTGTGTATTTGATGTAGGCGGCGGTCGGTGTGCGCGTGAGAGCCGGAACGATGATGCAGGCCACCTGCTTTACGTGCCATCTGGACCGAGTGATCCTTTGTTCGCAGCCACGTCTTTTGGTGGTGACCCAGTAGAACAGCAGGCGTTTTTCAACTACATCAATGGCTCAGAGTTGGCCCAGTATGCAGGCGGTATCGCTGCTCGAAACGGCGACACATCGAGGTGGTCTACCATTGTCGATTTGCGCATCAAGCAAGAACTGCCTGGGTTCTTGCCAGAGCATCGAGCCATGTTGTTCTTCGATATCGAGAATCTGGGCAACTTGCTCAACTCTGATTGGGGTAGGGTTGAGCGGACTCGCTATGAATATGAGCGTGATGTTGTCTCTGCGAGCATTGTTGACGGTCAGTACGAGTATTCCCGGTTGAATAGCACTCGCAGCATTGAGAACCTTGAAACCCTCAGCAGGTCGGTTTGGCAACTCCAGTTGGGTATCAAATACGACTTCTAAGATTAGGGTTGCACGAGTTGAGATCAAACTCAACGGTTAGACAAAAAAGGGAGCTTAGGCTCCCTTTTTTGTGGGGATTAAAGGGCAGTCGGGCGGTAGCCGGGATGTTTTTTGTTTCGGTAAACCGGGGTGGCCAAAAGTTGTTTGGTAACGCTCGATGAATTGATCCCATGTAAAACCTCGATGACCAGCGAGGGTCGGGGCCTTATTAATTTCCGGTATTTCGATCACCCGATGCCTGATGGCCAGGATAATCTGCCTAATTGTATTATTGAAATTCGTTGACGCAGAAGGCTTGATATAGCGTCTCATCCTATCGTCGTCGTTCTCGCGCTTGCTCGCCACTGAATGCGCGCGGTGGGTCGTTGATCCTCAGATCCTCTGGACATGGACATGGTCATAGTCCTAAAAGATCAGTAAGGTTTCGGTCTTGAACAAGTTAGTGAGGATGCCAAATGACAAGCCAGCCGGTTGTCGAATCTGACCGAATTGAAAGCCTAGATGTTTTAAGAGGCTTTAGTTTGCTTGGCATATTGCTGATGAATATTATCGGCTTTGGCTTTGTTGCGGCGGCCTACACCGTGCCCGGGCTGATGATCGAGGACGGCGCTGATGTATTTGCATGGGGCGTCATCGAGCTGTTAGCAGAAGGCTCTATGCGCGGTCTTTTTTCGATTCTTTTCGGTGCGGGTGTCATTCTGTTTCTTGGGAACAAGCGCGAGGGGCGCGGGTGGTTGCACGTGAAAAGAACCACTTGGCTGCTCCTGTTCGGATTGTTCAATGGTTATGTTCTGTTGTGGACGGGTGACATTTTAGTAACGTACGCCCTGGCCGGATTTTTACTGTATTTCTTTCGAAACTTACAAGGCCGCACCTTGCTCCGACTGGCTATCGGGCTCACGGTGCTGATCACGCTCTACAACGCCGGCAGCCATTTTGGATTAAAACACCTGCGCGCCAATGCCGAGACTGCCGCCGCACTGCAGTCCGTTGATCAGCCCGTACCAGAAGATATTGCCGCCTTAGCCCAGCAATGGCAGGGCTTCAAAAGTGAGTATGCTCCTTCTAATACAATGATTGATCAGGAACTGTTGGCGAGGAGCGGCTCCTTTGAAAGCGCATTTATGTGGACCGCGCACCACAACACGGTCATCTTAATGAGCTCGCTCTGGAGCTTTCTCCTGCCGGACGCGCTGGTCATGATGATCTTGGGTATGGCGCTGTATAAGCTTGGCGTGCTGCAAGGCCAGTGTACTCGTGAAGTTTACGCAAAAATGGCAGTTGCCGGTTTCGCTGTCGGGTTTGCGATTAATGGTTTCGAAGTTTGGTTCGCGGTTCAAAGCCAGTTTGACCTGATCGATGCGTTTCTCAAACTTGCACCGACCTACCATCTTGGTCGCATGGCGGTAACCCTTGGTTGGATCGGTCTACTGCTGTGGTTTATCAAAGGTGGGTGGCATAGCCTGCGTCTTGCCGCGGTTGGTCGAATGGCGCTGACCAACTACCTTATGCAGTCCTTGCTTTGCATGCTGGTGTTCACCGGCGCAGGCCTTGGATGGGTCGGGCAGTTGCAGCTCTGGCAAGTCTACGGCATTGTTTTACCCATTTGGCTGTTGCAACTGTGGTTATCGCCTTGGTGGTTAAAACGGTATTACTTTGGTCCGATCGAGTGGCTTTGGCGGGCGCTGACCTATGGGGCCATCCCAACGCTGCGGCGATTCAATGAGCCAACCAGGGCGCAGTAGGTAGGTCGGCGCCAAATTGCCGATTGGTGCGTGGGGGTAGATGTGAGTCCACCGCACCCCTTTTTATAGATAGGTCTGCTTAGACGTTTAATGTGACGTTGGCTCGCGTCACCTAATCAGCCGGGACAGGCGCGGGGACCGCGCTCAACCCCGCTTGCAAAACAGGGCTGGGTTACTGCAATTGGTTCCTGATGAACAGGCAGCTTCGTTACTGGAACAGATAACCAACGATCGTCAACACAACGGTATAAGGCAGTGCCATGTATACCATTCGGCCATAGCCTAAACGAATGATTGGTGCCAGCGCGGAAGTCAGAAGGAATAAGAAGGCAGCTTGGCCATTGGGTGTTGCCACCGACGGAAGGTTGGTGCCGGTGTTAATGCTGACGGCTAAGGTTTCGAAATGAGCGCGGGTAATATCACCGGCGTCAAAGGCGTTTTTGACCTCATTAATGTAAACCGTTGCAACAAACACATTGTCAGAAATAGCAGACAAGATGCCATTTGCGAGGAAGAAGGCGCCTGGCTGTATATCCATTGGCAGGGTCAGTACCCAAGTGATGACCGGCGTAAACAAGTGCAAGTCGTGGATCATGCCAACCACGACGAAAAATATGCATAGCAGGGAAACAAATGGCAAGGACTCTTCGAAAGCATGACCAATACGGTGTTCTTCGTTAATGCCTGTCAGTCCAGTCACGACCACCAAAAGACAGAGCCCTATGAGGCCAACCTCCATCAGATGAAGTCCAAGTCCGATGATGAGCAAGACCCCACAAATGCCTTGTACCCAGAGCCCATAAACTTCTCTTGGGGTCCGCTTTGCATCCTCCTCGGCGACATAGGCGGTAAGAATATCCCGTACCACCGGGTCCAACTTTTTACCGTAACCAAACTTACCCGATAGCTCTAAAAGCACACAGGTCAAAAATCCAGCAATCACCGCCGGTATCGTCACATGCGCCATGACCTCGACAAATTGGATGAAGTTCCAGTCCATTTTCTGAGCGATTAATAGGTTTTGCGGCTCTCCAACCATGGTTGTGACGCCCCCAAGGGCGGTGCCCACGGCACCATGCATCACCAAGCTGCGAATGAAACTCCGAAAGTCCTCAAGCGTTTCCTCCCCCATTTCTTGAGAATCAGGAATATTGTCCTGATTGTAATCGGTGCCCTGGGTAGAGTGGATCTTCTCGTAAACGCCATATAGCGCCACAAAGACAGCGATGAGTACGGCTGTGACCGTGAGCGCATCTAAGAATGCCGATAAAAAAGCGGCCATGACCGAAAATAAGAGAGAGAGTGCCACTTTGTTATGCACCCCAACGATGATCCTGGCGAAAACAAAACTCAACAGTGGTTTCATAAAATAAATAAAACTCACCATAAAAATCAGCAGCGCTATAACGGAGAGATTCTGTTTAATTTCGTACCAAACTGTTTCTGGCGTGGTCAGGCCAAGGGCCAGGATTGCAATCGCGATGAGTCCCCCGCTTTGTAGGGGGTAACATTTAAGCGCCATGGCGAGGGTCAAAATAAACATCGCGATGAACATCCAACCGAGCACCGTGGTGCCTACGATCAATTTGAGCGGCAAACAAACCACCAAAAACAAAAGAATAATGTTTTTAAACCAGAGTGGGCTGTTGCCCAGAAATTCTTTGTAAGCCAACGCAAGCATGATCTACCTCGGTATTGATTCCGGAGTCTTAATCTACTGACTCCTGTGCAATGGTTAAACTGGGCGCTTGGATAAAGTCTAAAAGCGCAATTTAGTTGTGTTGTGATTCTAAGCGAGATCCCCTGACTTTAGGGAAATTTTTTGTCGAAATCGTCGTATGAAGGTGGGCCAAAAAGTAAGGCCTGATACTAAGTGTTCAAGAAGGCTTGAGGACTTTCTGCAATTACCAAGCAAAGCGTCTACAAATCTAGGGGCTTGCCACAACACCACAGGCATCAGGTTATGTGTCTTACCCGCAACGCAGTGATGCTCTAGACAGCTCTGTACCCGCATTTGATTACTTAAGACATGGTGAGTGTTAGTTGGGGTACGGGGGGGAGGTC
>ERZ887942.1454-NODE-1454-length-16353-cov-5.993926_pt1 | contig 16353 bp, 10 predicted proteins | sample MGYA00521099_ERZ887942 | MGnify/ENA primary metagenome ERZ887942 (study PRJEB32303, sample SAMEA104408605) | aquatic metagenome | biome: Brackish water; feature: Pelagic; material: water | place: Baltic Sea | collected 2014-06-07T06:48:00 | depth 16,251 m ... | reverse complement strand
ACCGAGTAATTACCGCTCTGGCACGGATGACGAACCAGCCGAGGTTCAGGATATTTATATGTCCGATGTATATGAGGGGCCTCGTCTCCGAATATTCTCCATGGCTATTGAAGGACCGGAAACGAACCAATGGCCTCCTGAAAGTCACCAGGCGATATTCGGTTCCAGACTAGTTAAGCCGTCTCGAATTGATCCTACTGAAGTGATTGAGCGGTTTGCTCCCAAAGCCTTTCGCCGACCCTTGCTTCCGACCGAGCGAGACCGGTATGTAAGGTTTTTTCATCGGATGCGTGAGATGGGAAGTAGTCCTTTGGCAGCTATTAAATCGACTCTGTCTGCTATTTTAACCTCGCCCAACTTCTTGTATGTTCAGCGGCCGTGGGGCGATGAAGATTCCTCTCCTGAGCATGCCGATCAATTCACTTTGGCATCCCGCTTGTCGTATTTTCTATGGAGTTCCATGCCGGATGACGAACTTCTTGCGATAGCAGCACGTGGTGAGTTGGCTACACCTCACGAATTGCGATATCAAGCCTTACGCATGTTGAGGGATTCAAAAGCACAGGCGTTTACTGAACAGTTTACGGATTCCTGGTTGCGTTTGAATACGCTGGGATCCATGCCGCCCGATGCAGGGAAGTTCAGAGTGTTTTACGACCGTAATTTGCAATCTGTGATGAAGGAAGAGACGCGTTCTTTCTTTCAATATATCCTTGAGCAGAACCGTCCTATCGATGAATTCCTGCAATCTGATTATACGTTTCTCAACCGATACCTGGCCGACCTTTATGGAATCGAAGGAGTTGTGGGCGATCACTTTCGCAGAGTCCAATTGCCTTCTGATTCTTTACGCGGAGGGCTACTCAGCCAAGCTAGTGTATTGACGACCACTTCTAACGGTGTGGAAACGTCACCTGTTGTAAGAGGTATCTGGATACTGGAAAATATCCTGGGCACGCCGCCTTCGCCACCTCCTCCGGATGTGGAACCCTTGGAGCCGGATATTCGCGGTGCAACAACCATCCGCGAACAACTTGTAAAGCACCGAAAAGTTGAGACCTGCGCTGAATGTCACCGAAAAATAGATCCGTTGGGTTTTGCTATGGAGAGCTTTGACCCGATTGGGCGCTTCAGAGAAGTTTATACGAATGAAGCAGGCGAGGTAACCAACGAGGTGGAAACTGCTGGCGAACTTCCTACGGGCCACCGTTTTGAGGATCTTGAGGAACTTAAAATAGTACTCCTCGAGCGGAAGCATCTGTTCGCCAAGTGCCTGACGGAAAAAATGCTAACCTACGCATTAGGCAGAGAACTGACATTCGGAGATCGTGCTACGGTGAATAGAATTCTTGAAGAGTTAGAGCGGCGTGGAGAAGGATTACAGGATCTGGTCGAGCTTGTAGTGACGAGTGATGCGTTCCAATCGATTTAGTGTACTTGCTATTGAACAATTGGAATCGGTCCCCTAGTGATTCCAACTTACCCTAAGTTATTCTCTCTATTCGACTTCTTCTGTTTATGATCAATGAAAAACTTGCTCGCCCCCTGTTGTTTCTAAGTGCATTGGCGTTTCTGCTGACTGTGATATTCGCTTTTCTGGGAAATTATCCGGTAATGGGAATGATTGCCGTGCTCATGTTTGTCCTGTTGGGATTTTACTTCCAGGCACATGCGACGCTGAAGACCTTTACGTTTACCTGTTGGGTGTTTGCCTTTTTCATGGGTGCACTGGTTTTCCCAAAGCTCTTTATTGAGGTAGGTGGGTTTAAGCTAAGCGTTCTCATCGTTCCGCTTATACAAGTCATCATGTTCGGTATGGGTGCTACGTTGAGCCTGGAAGATTTTGCACGAGCTTTGAAAATGCCGAAGGCCGTTGGATTGGGAATGCTGCTGCAGTTTACGATTATGCCGGTTTCGGGTTGGATCATCGCTACGATGTTTGGGTTCGATCCGGAAGTTGCTGCGGGGATTATTTTGATCGGTAGTTGTTCTGGTGGTGTGGCTTCCAATGTCATGGTTTACCTGTCAAAGGGGAACGTAGCCCTTTCAGTCACGATGACGGCTTGTTCTACCATCGCCGCTCCTTTTGCTACGCCTTTTGCGATGAAGCTATTAGCCGGAAAGTTGATAGAGATCCAGGTCTGGGCCATGATGCTTTCCATCATTAACCTGATCATTTTGCCCATCGCGGCCGGACTGGTTACTCATTATCTCCTACATTCTCATATAAAGGGAAAGATCTGGCGGCCCGTAGCGGTGGTGTTGGCCGTGGTTTGCTATTTTCTTGCACAAAATTTTCCGGCTGCCCAGACACAACTCAACAGCTTGTGTGGTGCCTTTCTTCTCATGGCGATACTCCGCCAGGCATGGTTAGATAAGGGGCTACCTCTAGTTTCCATGGGCGGCATTATCTACATTATCGCCATCATTGCGGCAGGCTCGCGGACAGAAATCCTCAGCGTTGGAATTGGTCTGTTTGGCGCGGCGTTGATTCATAATTTGGTCGGTTACCTGCTGGGTTATTGGGGGGCTCGGGTATCTCGCCTGTCGGAACCGGATTGTCGCACGGTAGCATTTGAAGTGGGCATGCAGAACGGTGGTATGGGTACGGCGTTGGCCATCGATGTATTGAAAAGCACCAGCGCAGCATTGGGCCCGGTTATTTTTGGGACCTGGATGAATATTACCGGATCTATCCTGGCGTCTTACTGGAAAGGGCGAAATCCCGATTCTGAAACCGAAAAAGACCCTGCCGATTGAACCTAGTGCCAAATATCCGTGAAATCTTCCCCGTCTCCTAACTAGCCATTCTCAATTAATAACAAACCCCATGAACACAAATTACCTGCGCATCCTAATCTTCGTCTTAATGGGTGTGCTGGCATTCTCCCAGACGGCATTCAGCATGCCACTCACCATGAGCAAAGAGCAACTCGTTCGTTACACCTCGGAATGGGAAGGTGAGCGTTTCCCGGACGGACGTCCTAGGGTTCCGGACGATGTCATAGAGAGAATGAAATTGGTAAATATCGAGGAAGCCTGGTCAGTGCTGCGGAGGGAAGGTTACGAATACCAATTCGAACGTGGATGGAAGATGGTTCATCCCGGCAAGGTTCTTTGTGGAAGGGCTCTCACCGTGACTTACATGCCAAAAAGAAAAGTTGCCGATGATGTTACTAACGAGATTGGGAAAGAAGATGGTCGTATTGGGAATCAAATTTCATGGCCGATCGACATGTTAAGTCCGGGTGATGTTTATGTGGCGGACATTTATAAACGAGAGATAGGAGGGCCCATCATTGGTGGTAATCTTGCCAATTCCATATTCGCGAAATCAGGCAACGGAGTCCTATTTAACGGTGAGGTTCGTGACCTGGCTCAACTGGAGGCGATTGATGGTTTCAACGCCTTTGTTCGTGATTGGAATCCAGGTGTTTACCAGGCGTCGATGATTATGGGTATCAATATTCCAACGAACATTGGTAATGTTGCCGTATTTCCGGGGGATGTGATCTTGGGCAAGCGGGAAGGGGTGATTGTTGTACCTCCGCACCTGGCCGAGCAAGTGGTCAAGACGGCTGAGTTTATTCGACTTAAGGATGCCTTTGGCTTCGAACGACTCAAGGCAGGGGTATATACCCCCGGTCAAATTGATACAGGCGATTGGAGTGATGAGATCGAAGAAGATTTCACTCAGTGGATGCGTGATAATATAAATAATCTTTCTGTATCTAAAGAGCAAATACAGGAGATTTTGAAAGAGAGAACCTTGTGAATTTACCCCTTTTGCTATTACCCGAAAATCATCTGCCAGCATAGCTGGAAGCTAAAGCCCTACCGTTAAAGATTGAATGGTAGGGCCACTGCATCCCTGCAGTGCCGGTTACGTTCAAATAGAACAGGATGGGCGCCTATGAAAATATACTATAAAACTATCGTTGGTTTCTTGCTACCTCTAGGTTGTTTAGTTTTGGTTTCTTGCACAAATCAAAGCACGAGCCCACGGGTAGAGGACAATCCGCCCGTTGCATCGCGTAAGACGGAGGCAACATCCGTAGACGGACAATTCATATCCTGGAAGGAACATCTTATTGATGGCGAGGAAATCAGCGGTGTTCCTCTGAGTGGAAGCGATGGAATCACTATGGGCGATCTCGATAAAGACGGTTATCCTGATTTCGTTTCCGTCCATGAATCCGATGTCGAATACGACGGGGTGGCAGATGGCTACATCCGTCTCGCTTTTGGCTCAGCTGATCCTGATCAATGGGAATTAGTCACCTTAGCCATGGGCCCCGAAGCCGGTGCGGCCGAAGATACGGATATCGCTGATTTCAATGGGGATGGATGGCTAGATATTATAGCCGCCTGCGAGATTGAGCATATTATCTATTTCCAAAACCCGGGAAACAATATTCGAGACGGAAAGTGGGAACGGGTGATTCCGCCTATCACAGCCAACCGCGGATCCTTCATTCGTGTGTTTTTTGCTGATTTCAATAACGATGGAAAACTGGAGATTGCCGCTCCCAACAAAGGTGATCAATCGGAGGTTAAGGCGGCAGAAAAAAATCATCCCATCTCATGGTTTGAAATCAACGGAGATCCTCTAGACGGCGATAGCTGGATCGAACATGAGTTGACCCGGGTGATTGTTCCGGAAAATTCCAGGCCCGTCGATTTGGACGGTGATGGCGACCTCGATATCCTCGGTGCCTCGCGGGGTGAGGGACGTATCATGTGGTTCGAAAATCTGGGGACGGATCCTATCTCTTTCAAAGAGCACGCGATCAACGCGATGGAAGATGGAGCTCCGTACCCGATCACGGGAGTAAATGTAGATTTTTACGACTTCAGTCAGGACGGTCGATTAGATATCGTGGTCTACCAAAGCCCCGATAAGAGAAAGTTTGGATGGATAGAGCAACCCGATAACTTTGAGAAGCCCTGGATTGTTCATCCGATTGGTCACACCCTACCGGACATGTTAATTGGAGTGGTTGTGGCCGATATCAACTCGGATGGGAATCCGGATGTGATGATCGGTACCTACAGCGGGGGACCCCGGGACAAAGATGGAGAGGACCTAACGGTAAATGACCGCTTGGGTAGGCTGACCTGGTTTGAGCATCCGGAAGATGCTAAAGGAAAGTGGATGCGTCACGATATCTCTCGCCGTCTACGAGGTATGTTTGACCAGTTCGTGCCGATTGATCTCGATAACGATGGTGATATGGACTTCGCATCCACCCGCGGAAACAGCTACCCTTACGACGGAGTATTTTGGTTGGAGCAGATTCGCACGAACGAACCAACCAGGCGGTTTACTCCGGCTCGAGAAGAAGAAAGCCGTGAAATGGGTTTACCGACCGGACGCTGAATTGTTTAAACCATTGCCAGGAGAGTTCACTCCTTTGATCGAACGGTTGGAATCATCGTTCTCGCTATCGCGTAAGAAGGCCGACCTGTGTTTGTAGGCCAAAGCAGCACTGGCCCAAAGGCTTGCCGATACTGTCATTCTGTGCGGGACTCAGAGTGATTGTTCTTCTCTCGTTTGAATACTCCTGACTCTAATCATGCCTTCAATGTTGAATACCCTCAACCGACGTAAGTTCATTTCTCTTTTAACCGGCGCTCTAGCTTCGAGCTTCGTGACCGCATGCGCTCAGAGTCGAAAACCGAGGATACTACTTTGTTCCTCCTGGCAAACGGTCAACATCGGAGACATCGCACACACGCCCGGTTTCTTGACTTTAATGGAACGGTATCTGCCGGAGGTGGAAATCACGCTTTGGCCCCCGGATATAGGACAGGGGGTTGAGCAAAAACTGGTCGATCGATTTCCTGATCTGAAAATAGTATCCACTGAATCGGAACGCCTGGCGGCGTTTAAAGAATGCGACTTTTTCGTCCATGGGTCCTCAGCGAGTGTGAGTGCGATGTCACAAATCACCCAATGGGTCAGCGAAACGTCGAAGGGTTTTGGTATTTATGGTATCACCTTCGATGACCATCAGTCGTGGAAGCTGCTACCCGACACCCCGGAACAACTGGCGGCCAAGGTTGCGGTGCTTAACCAGGCAGCCTTTGTATTCTTTAGGGATTCGGAATCGATGGGATTGGCAAAACAACTAGGCTGTAAAACCGAGGTTACGGGCTTTGCACCTGATGCAGCTTTTGCCTGTGATGTTCGTGATGATGCAGTTGCGGATGCTTTCCTGAAGACGAATGATCTCCATCCTGGAGAATTTCTATGCTGTATTGCGAAACTACGCTACGCGCCTTACTGGCTGATGAAAGAAGGATACCCCTTCGATGCGGGGAAGCAGGCATTAAATGAGCAGTTCAAAGAACAGGATAATGCTCCCTTGTTGGAGGCTGTGCAAAGAGTTGTCAGGGAAACGGATTTGAAAGTACTTCTATGCCCGGAAGACATGTCTGAGATGGCGGTGAATAAGGAAATGATCTATGATCGCCTCAGTGCTCGTGAGAAAGAGAGAGTCGTCTGGAAATCGGACTATTGGTTGGTCGGAGAAGCGATCAGCACCTATCGGAGAAGCGCAGGATTGTTTAGCCTCCAAATGCACTCACCGATCCTGTGTATTGGGCATGGGATACCTGCAATCCTATGCGGATTGGAACAGCAAACGTCCAAGCGCATGATGTGGAATGATATTGGTCTCGACGAATGGCACTTGGATTTTGACAAAGTTGAAGGGCGTCAGCAGTTGCCTGATACGGTCATCGAAATGGCTTTGGATCCTGAAGGCTCGTTTCGAAAGGCAGCCGAAGCAAAGCGAGTGGTGGAAAAGTATCAGAAATCGACGATGGCTCACCTTGGATCTTTGCTTTGAGCGGTTGAAGGTGGTTGGAGCAAGGGTCTCGCATATCTTAAACTTGGAAAGTGCTGACCGGAATTCGCCAGCTTCTGTTTGTCTCCCATTGAATCAAATAGTGGATACGAATGACATCTGTAGCTCTGTTGTTAGATTTTAAGAAATTCTCTTGGTGGAAGTTCGAAAGTGAGCCGTCCTAGGGGATGAAGCCGCCATTCATATTGTAGTTATGCAGTCAGATCACATTTTTGAATATTTTAGAATGTAGTAGTTCTATTGTAACGTGTAGTAGTTACGGGTTTGAAAAAGGGCTGCTTGCAAGGGCAGCCTTTTTTTATGTACGGGTTGGTGCTCGAAGCTTTGTGATTCGTCTAAGACTGAGGTAGCCAACCTAATGATTTTAGCGAACTTCGTTTTGCTACAGCCGCTTGCCCTGTTTTACACTACAATTATGCATAATTCATTCTTTAGAGTCCTGCTGGTATTTCTCGCGTTGGTCACCTTTCATTTGAATGAGATAGAAGGGCAGTCGACCTCCGCCGAATCTGAAATAAAGGTGCTTACGATCGGTAACAGCTTTGCCGATAATTCGACCCAGTTTCTTGTGGAGCTGGCTGCATCTCAAGGCGTGAACCTCAAATTAGGGAAGGCCAACATCGGTGGTTCCTCGATGGCGCGCCATGCAGGGCACTTGCTGGTGTCCCAGAAAGACCCACAAGATTCTGAGGGCCGCCCTTACAGAGATCGTAGTAATCCTGATGAAGCTCCTTACAGCTTGATCGAAGCCCTCAAGTCCGACGACTGGGATTTTGTGACCATCCAGCAACTGAGTCGTGAGAGTTTCAAGCCAGAGACCTACGAGCCTTTTGCCTCTCAACTGGTGAATGCGATTCGTGAACACGCGCCGCAGGCTGAGATTCTGGTACATCAGACATGGGCCTATCGCACGGATAGTCCTTTTTTTGAAGCCGGGTCCTTATCTCAACAGTCCATGTATGAGCGCTTAACGGCTGCCTATGACGAGCTGGCCGAACGGTATGGCCTCAGAGTTATTCCGGTGGGAGATGCATTCCAGATTGCTCGTGGGATGCCGCGGTTTTACCAGATTACACCGGATCCGCATTTTGATTATGAAAATCCGCCAGCCGGCGAGCTTCCCAATCAAAAGGGGAGTTTGGTAGCCGGTTGGTATTGGAGGAAAAACATCGATACTGAAATCCACGAATTCAGGTTGGATGCCAACCACGCGAATGTCTTTGGCAAATACTTGGGCGCATGCGCCTTCTACGAGGTGTTGACTGGGTTGAGCTCCCGTGAGCTCACCTGGTATCCGGAAGGACTCTCTGACCGTGAAGCAGAGGACTTACGTCATGCGGTTCATAAGGCTGTGGCTACACGTCAGGCCGAGGAAGGCTTTGTTTCAATATTCAATGGGAAGAACTTCGACGGCTGGGAATACGATCCCCGTTACTGGCGGGTTGAAGACGGTGTTATGGTCGGTGAGGTAACCGCTGAGCTAATCCTCAAACGCAATAGCTTCATGATTTGGCGGGGTGGGACTCCGGCTGATTTCGAGCTGAAGGTTGAGTATCGCGTGTCAAGGGAAGGCAATAGTGGCCTTAGCTACCGCAATGTTCAGCTGGAAGATGCTCCGTATTCGTTATCTGGATATCAGGCGGATATCGATGGGCGCGATCACGATTCACGTCTGCCGCGCCAACGTTACGTGGGACAGGCCTGGGAGGAGCGAGGGCGTAGATTCCTCGCCCGGAGGGGCCAAGTCGTCCAGATGGATGAAAGCGGGCAATCGGTCATCGTGGGCTCCTTGGGAGACATCAATCAGCTCGAGACCTATGTGAAAGACAACGACTGGAACGAGTATCACCTCATTATTCGGGGTAATGTGCTCATTCACATGATCAATAGGCAACTGATGAGTATGGTGATTGATAACGATCCAGTAAATCGCCGCATGGAGGGTCTCATTGGGGTGCAGGTCCATACCGGACCGCCACAGAAGATCGAGTACCGTAACTTTCGCTTAAAGGAGCTTTAGCTTCGAGGTCGTTTTGGAACACGTTTATAACTCCGCGAAATGTAGAATAAAACGCTTATAGGTTGCGCTAAGTCGGCTTGTGAGTCGCCTTGTAGGGCAAATGGATATTCCTTTTCGAAAACTTGATCATGAAACCCTGCGTTCGGTCATAACAGAGTATGTGACCCGCGAGAGCACGGATTACGGCGACAAGGTATATTCGCTAAACGAAAAGATCGCTGCTGTCCAACTGAAGCTGGAAGAAGGTAGTGCCAAAATCGTTTTTGATGCCAAAAACGAGACCTGCAACATTCTGGTTGTTTCTTAGGGAATCAAGATAGGGTCAAGCCTTGGGCGAGATGCTCGAACCAGCGGCCATGCCTGGAACCCGGTTTACTTCCAGTAAGTGGAAAACTGACACTATGCTGTTAGGAGGATGTGGATTGGTTGGGACGGAAATTTTTCCTGGCTATTGATAGATCCTGGAAGCTTGTCTTACCCGCTTATTGTTCATGCAGAGCAACAATACTTGTGATAGGCAATTTCGACAAACGGACTAATCATTAGAATGGATTGTAGGAAAGCTAGCGGTGGTCCGTTGCGTGCCTTCGGTTCCACTCAGACTGTTCCGTTCCATACAAAATGATCCTGAATGTGTATTTCTCATCCTTTTAGAGTGTAACCTATTTTGTTTGAATCAGACAATTGAATGAAGTCGGAGCTGGAAACATGCACAGTCCTTCAGTTGGGATAAAAATCCTATTGACACAGGTATCATGGATTCAAAATTTAAAAGTGGAATGGGAGGAGTGAAGCGAAAAGTTACGGTTGTATTGATGGCGATCGCCATCCTGCTTCCGAACTGCCCGTGTGAAGTTTTGAGACTCTTTGGAATTGAGGTGAATGAGTCCATAGGGTCATCCGCTTTTAATCAGAATTCAGCTGAGTTTGATATATTCAGTGGGAGTACATTCTCGTTAACTTGTCACTGCGATGAAGAGGACGAAGCCTTCAATGGTCCCTCCGTTGATGTCAGGGAAAGCGGTATAACTACCCATTCGGATGCCTATCACCTCTGGTCTGAGAACGATACATTCGCTTCTCATGAAGCCATCCAAAGCTCCAGACAAAGGGCTCCACCAGATACGCAAGGGTGCGGGATCCATATTCTGTCTCGCGATTTCCTCTGCAGTTACCTCATTTGATTTTCATCTGTCCAGCTTATGACGGAAGTTAGATTTCTGGTCTAAAGCTCGCGTGGTTTTTCGGTTAGTTACTGAGGTGGTTCGACATGTTAGGTCTGTCGGTGTAAACTACTCTCGAGGGCCGAGCATCCGTACCATTTTTGAATCCATGAAACCAATAATTACAGATGAAGCAAAAGACTTCAAAATTTCTATCCACACTCGCCTTTCATTGTTTAGTTATACACCCGTTAACAGCCGATACTGTTTCTCGGACTGGTGATCCGCCTTTAATTGAGTCCACAGAGAGCTTGTCTCTGGCCGATGCGGTAGCCCTTACTCTGGGCAATTCTCCACACCTAGAGCCTTTTTCCTGGGATATACGAATTCAGGAAGCTGAGGCGATTCAAGCTGCTGCGAGACCAAACCCGGAACTCGCGCTCGAGTTGGAAAATGCGTTTGGAGATGGTATTTATTCAGGAACGGGTGTGGCCGAAAAAACGCTTTCGATTGGTCAATTGATAGAGCTTGGCCGGAAACGGGCAAAGCGGATAGATGTGGCTGAACAATCGGTCAAGCTGGCTAGTCAATCCTACTTGATCAAGAGGACAGAGGTACTCAACTCTGTCGCAAATTCGTTTCTTGAGGCCTTGGCTGCAAAGCAGAAAGTCGAATTCGCTGAAGCAACCTTGCAGATGGAGGAACAGTTGGCTGCCGCTCAGGAAGAGCGCCTGCAGGCCGGCAAAATCTCTGGGTTGGAAGTGGAAAACGGAAAAACTGCGTTAGCGCTGGCCAACATCGAACTAGAGGCGGCTCGAAGAGCGCTCAGGCAGGCCAAGCTGCTACTCACCTCTCATTGGGGCGACCCGAATCCCCAGTTCAAACACCTTGAAGGTACACTGAAAATAGACCCCGTTGCGCCCGATGCCCGGATTTACCGCGAGAGCCTTAGTAATAATCCTATCCTTGAGTTCTCTGCGCGTCTCATAGAAAGACAAAGAGCTAGCCTAGCTCTTGAGGAATCTTCGCGAATACCTGATTTGACTGCTGGAGTAGGATTACGGAGCTTCGAGCAAAGTCGGGATAACGCGATGGTTTTTCAACTGTCCTTACCCTTGCCGCTCTTCGATCGCAATCGGGGTAATATACAGAAGGCACAGGCAGAATTGTCTAAGGCCAGAGCCAGTCATAAAAGTACGCAAGTCATGCTGGAAACCACTTTTTCTGAGGCTTATGAGAGACTATTGGCCGCCCATCAGGAGACAGAAGCCATTATACAGTCGGTACTCCCGTCTGCGCAATCGGGGTTTCAGCTCGCGCAAGAAAGTTACCAGCTAGGTAAGTTCAGTTACTTCGAACTAAAAACCGCCCAGACAATCTTGATCGACTCAAGAAAGAAACTGCTGAGCGCACAGCTACGCTATCACAAAGCCAAGGCCGATCTCGAGATGCTCGCAGGCAAGACCCTCTAATTATAAATGCTAAATATTTCCCTTTGAATACTTATGAAACCCATACTTTTCATCCTACTTATTCCGGTAATCATCATAGCCGGTTGCAAAAAACAAACAGACAATATTGTTGCTGACCCAGTTAGCAGTTCCACTCAGCGGCAGACGATTACCCTCAGTGACGAGGTTCTTAATAACGCAGATTTTGAGTTTGCTGAAGTAAAACCAGCTGAGATAAGTGACCTGGTTTCTGCCTTTGGGGAAATCAAGCTGAACAACGACAAAGTGGCATCCATTGTAAGCCGGGTTGAAGGGGAAATGATGGAAGGTCTCAAGCAACTTGGCGATCAGGTAGAAGCTGGCGAAATCATTGCCCGCATCGAAAGTCACTCGCTCGCTTCATCCATTGTTCGATATCTTCAAACTGAGCAGGAGCGGCAGTTTTCAATGGATGCTTACTTGCGAGAAAAAGAGTTATTTAGCAAGAAGCTGACTTCTTCTGCCGAATTTCATGCGGCCGAACAGGCCTACCAACGAGCCCGCATTGAGCACGCAGCAGCATTACAGCCGTTAGAACTACTAAATTTCACCGAAGGGCAGCTCCATGGATACTTGAATGATCCCAACGAAGCTCAACTAACGATTCTGGAGGTTGTTTCGCCGATAAACGGAATCGTAACCAGAAAATCGATCATTACAGGACAGGCGGTTCAGGCGGACACAGAATTGTACATGGTGGCCGACTTGTCGGAAGTATGGATCGATTTTCAAGCACCGCTTGCTGCTGCGAATGGAATATCAGCCGGAGACCGTGTGCAGATAAGTATCACAGGTGGAGCCGCGTCCAGTACCGCTACTATTAAATATGTAGCGCCTCTTGCTAACGAGATCAATCGTACCGTCGAGGTGCGCGCAAGCATGCCAAACACGGAAAGGATTTGGCGCCCCGGATCTCCCGTGAGCGTCGAGTTCGCAAGGGAGCGATTGGAGGCTGAGGTTGCTATTCCATCCGAAGCCTTACTAGACTTCGAAGGCGGATTTGCCGTCTTCGTAAGAAGAGATGCGAACACCTTTGAACTTCGAAGGGTAAAGCCAGGACCGCGCGATAATGCACGGGTTGCCATTGAGCTGGGACTGGTGCCAGGAGAGACGGTGGTGAGTACCAATGCATTTCTGTTGAAGACTCAATGGCAAATGGAAACCGGAAACTGAGCTCTAACACCTTCATATCATGTTGAAACAATTGATAAAGTTTTCGTTATCAGAACGCTTCCTACTCGTAGTCTCAGCGGCGGTGATCGCCGTCTGGGGGTTTTATTGCTACCAGCATTTACCTATTGATGCGTTTCCGGATATTTCGAACACCCAGGTTCAGGTGATCGTAAAAGCGCCAGGTATGACACCCCTCGAAGTGGAACAACGCATAACCAATCCCATTGAGGTAGAGGTTCGTGGAATCGAAAATCAGACGATCTTGAGGTCCATTACCAAATACGCCTTATCGGTTATTACCATCGATTTCGAAGATGGAACGGACATCTATTGGGCACGTCAGCAGGTCTCTGAAAGGACAAGCCAGATTCTGGCGGGTCTCCCCGAAGGAGTCGAAGGAGGTCTGGCTCCAATCACGATGCCTCTTAGCGATGTTTATATGTTCCTGGTCGAAGGCGAGGGGTATAGTAAGATGGAACTCCGGAGTGTCCTGGACTGGGTCATCCGTCCGAGGCTACTGTCTGTGGATGGAGTGGCGGATGTCAATTCACTCGGGGGTGAAGTTCGAAGCTTTCACGTTATTCCGAGTCCGGAAAAACTGGCGGCATTCAATCTCGGGCTCAACGATATCATAACAGCTTTGGAAAAGAATAACCGGAATGCGGGAGGAGACCGGTTTACCAGAAACAACGAAGTCATACTTGTTACCACAGTGGGGCAACTTAAGGGCATCGATGATATAAAAGGTATACCGGTGGCCAATCTTAGTGGTGTTCCCGTTCACATGCACGATGTAGCTGAGGTGGTGGTAGGTGGACTGACTCGTTACGGTGGGGTTACTGCCCATGGCAAAGGCGAGGCCGTCGAAGGTTTGGTTTTAAACCGTCGAGGAGCCAATAGTCGTAAGACGGTGGAAAGCGTAAAGGAGATTCTGGAGGAGATAAAACCTTCTCTGCCTGAGGGTGTAAAAATCATTCCGTTCTATGATCGCTCAGATCTTATTACCAAAGCGGTGGGAACAGTGGAAACCGCTTTGATGCAGGGGGTCGTGCTTGTGCTGATTGTTCTGTTTCTGTTTCTGTTCAATATTCGAAGTGCCATCAGCGCTGGAATCATTCTGCCACTTACGGTACTGGCCACCTTCATTCCTATGTATTACCTGGGCATTACCGCCAATTTGATGTCACTGGGTGGGATAGCTATCGCTATCGGTATCCTGGTGGATTCGGCGGTCGTCATGGTGGAAAATGCACACGGTTTACTCAGTGGACAGAAAGGTGTCGATCGATTGCGTATTGTCTGGAAAGCATCCAAAGAAGTCAGCACCCCGATTCTATCCGGTGTAGTGATCATCATCGTTTCGTTCCTCCCGATACTCAGCCTCACGGGCATCGAAGGTAAACTCTTCAGGCCATTGGCTATTACTATTGTTATCGCACTCGCCAGCTCCCTGTTAATATCCCTGACAGTCATCCCGGTGGTTTCGAGCCTTATAATGGCGGGTGGAAAAAGCGGGAGTAACAAGATCATGGATTTATTGAATGGGATCTATGAACCCGTCCTGCGGTTTGCTTTAACGAAGCGATGGGTATTGGTAGTGACAGCGCTGATACTTCTGCTTGTTTCACTCTTTATTGGCATGAGGACTGGACGTGAGTTCCTTCCCTATCTCGACGAAGGTACCCTGGTTGTACAGTTGGAAAAACTTCCCAGAATCTCACTGGAGAAGTCGATGGAAATTGATGACGCCATCGCCCGTGAATTGATGAAACTTCCGGAAATCACCGGACTCGCTTCAAGAGTCGGCTCCGACGAACTTCGCCTGGATCCCATGGGGTTGAATGAAAGCGACGTATTTTTTGAAACGATTCCAAGGTCAGAATGGACCGTGGATAGTATAGAGGAGCTACAGCAAAAGATTCGCACGGTCATTGAGAAATTTCCGGGAACTATCTATGGATTCACCCAACCAATCGACATGAGGGTATCAGAGATGATCTCGGGAGTAACGTCTGCCGTCGCTATTAAATTGAAGGGTGATGATTTGGAGGAACTTGAGCAGCTTTCCAAAAGGGTTGAATCTGTGGTAGGTTCAATAGAAGGTGCAGTCGATGTGGCACGTACTCCGCTGACAGGGCAAATGTACCTCAGCATTCGCATGAATCATTCCGAGATGAGCCGCTTGGGAATCTCTGTTGAGGACATTAATGACCTGGTAAGCACCGCGATTGGTGGAAGTCAGCCTACTGAGATCATCGAAGGTAACCGGCGTATCCCGATAGTAGTACGTTATCCAGAAAAATACCGTGCATCCCCAGCGGCCATGGCTAACCTCTCGTTGACCACTGTCAATGGTGTGCGCGTTTACCTGAGCGATGTAGCCAATATCACCGAAGAGGACGGTCCGGTGCTGATCGAACGCGAGAATGGCAAACGGCAGGTGATCGTTGAAGCGAACGTTATGGGTCGCGATGTGGTGGGTTTCGTTGATGAGATTCGACGACGTATTGCATCGGACGTTAAAATGCCAGCCGGTTTTTACGCAGAATACGACGGGCAGTTCGCAAACCAAGCTCGCGCCTCAGGTCGTTTTGCACTGGTAGTCCCGATATCCTTGTTTCTGATATTCATGATTCTGCTTTCCACTTTCAACTCGCCTCGTCAGGCACTACTAATTCTTTGCAACGTGCCTTTTGCTTTCATCGGTGGAATCCTCCTCCTTTACTTTTCAGGCATGTATTTATCCGTGCCGGCTTCCGTAGGTTTTATAGCCCTACTTGGACTCGCCGTCATGAATGGTGTGGTGCTGGTAAACTACTTTAATCAGCTAAGAGATGAAAATCCGGATGAGGACCTTGAGTCCATTGCCATTCGTGGTGCACGAAGACGTTTACGCCCCGTCCTGATGACGGCAATTTTAACCGTCCTGGGACTGGTGCCTCTTCTCCTGGCCAGTGGTCCGGGTTCAGAGGTTCAAAAGCCGCTTGCAGTGGTGGTAACCGGTGGAACTTTCTCGTCAACGATTCTTACTCTGGTTCTCCTGCCGACGCTGTATGTATGGTGGGAACGACGTGCGCAGAAACACGGTGTCGGCGTACACGAATCTGGGGGTATGCATGTTTTCTCAGAGCCGGATTAAGATCCGAATGCCCAACAATATATTGAATACGTCGTGGGCAAGTATCTCAGGCGAGTTTAGCTGAATGGTATGTACTATCGGTTCGTAAGGAACCGACTGATCGTTCCGGAATGAGCCTCACCCGGTCGTTTCCTGATGTCGACCTCGTCAACTACTCGACAAGCAGCTAGGCGTTTTGAATCCCACTATTGGACTAAGGCCAATCCTGCCTCTGTAGTCTGAGCTCTGTTGGGCACGCGGCTCAGGCCATTGGCTAGTATCAGTTCTATAACTGTATCATAGGAAAGACCGGAGGCTATTTCACAAGCCCTTGGAAAGTAGCTCGAAGCAGCGGCCATACCTGGAACCATGTTTGCTTCCAGGAAAAAACACTCACCGGTTGCCTTGGTCTTAATGTCGATTATTGCGAGTCTCGAACGCCCAGTTTCTTAAATACATCGATAGCCAGGGCCTTGACGTTAGTTGTTAACTCACAGTCTTCGGGTTTCCTGAGTTC
>ERZ887942.1453-NODE-1453-length-16359-cov-6.128925_pt1 | contig 16359 bp, 15 predicted proteins | sample MGYA00521099_ERZ887942 | MGnify/ENA primary metagenome ERZ887942 (study PRJEB32303, sample SAMEA104408605) | aquatic metagenome | biome: Brackish water; feature: Pelagic; material: water | place: Baltic Sea | collected 2014-06-07T06:48:00 | depth 16,251 m ... | reverse complement strand
GGATTCGTCAACGGTGCTGATCTCGGGCTCATGCTGGTCGCATGGGGGCCATGCGGTCGTGACTGCCGAGCCGATCTTGACCAGAACGGATTCGTCGACGGCGCTGATCTCGGCCTGATGCTCATCGACTGGACCGGTTGAGCTGAGACTCCCTCAAACCCTTGAAGATCAAAAGGAACGACGTCCGCCGATCGGCGGACGTCGTTCTATTTTCTCTTCGGGCAACCGATGATCAATCCCAGCGGAAGACACCCTTCTTCCAGGCGTAGACGTAGGCCACGACGCTGGTCGCGATAAAGAACATGATTCGTCCGAGGAACAAGACTGATTCATCCGACCGAGGCTCGAGTTTCGAGAACGTCACCGCCCACGGATAGAGGAAGATGATCTCGACGTCAAAGACCAGAAACGTCATGGCGAGGATGTAGAACCTCACGTTGAAACGCTTCCGGGCCGATCCGATTGGATCCATGCCCGACTCGTACGCAAGCCCCTTGACCGCGCCTTGAGCACTCGGTCCGATGATCGAGGTGAGCACGAGGTTGGCGACGATGAAGGCGGTCGCCATCAAGATGATGACGCCGACCGGGAGATAACTGATGATGCCGTCGAGGGCGAAGGTAGTCATGGGTGGGCCTGAATCCGGGAACGATACTGATCGACCCGCCAAAGCCGGTGGCGGGTTCGGAGAGGATACCGATCCCAGCTCGATCACGACGGCCCCGTGAATGTGACGAGCAGGCCCCACGGTCTTGGAATACCCTTCTGCGATGGCCTCGAAACCCTCAAATCGGCATCCGGTGGTGTTCCTTCACGGATGGTGCGGACATGCGGACGAGGTCGAGTTCATCCGATCCGCGCTTCCCGGGCCGGTCCTGCCGGTCTCCTGGATGCCGGCCGCAGGTGAGTTCAACCTCGAAGAATGGCCGGATGACCCCGATCCTGAGGCCAAGAACGCGATCGCCCAGCGGTTCGCCGACCGCGTCCTCGAACGGGTCCGCCGGACCATTCTCGATGCCGGATTCGCCGGCGCCAGTCTGGTGGGTCACTCCCTTGGTGGTGGTATGGCGTGCGTCCTCGCCACAGACCCAGATCTTTCGATCGACCGCGTGATCATGCTGGACGCTAGCGTCCCGATGCCAGACCAACTCCGTTGTGAATATCTCACACAGATGATCACCTGGGTGGATCGCGCCGCCGCCGTCGGCCGTCTGGCGACTCAGGCGGGCTGGATCGCCGAAGCGTCTTCGTGGGTTCCCGATTTCTTCTCCCTTGAGGATCAGGGCGAGTCGAGGCTCCGTATCGAACGGCGATTCATGTTTGCACCGGTCGTCGAAGCCGCCTTGATGATCGCCGGCGGCGTGCAGTGGCCCATCTCCGAATCCGTCGCATCCATTACCTGCCCGATCTTCGGCTTGGCCGGCGAGGCGGGCCGAATGCCCGTCGAGGAATTGCGAAGCATCCGCCCTGACGCGAGGGTAGATCGCTGCCCCGCGACCGGTCACTATCCCCACGTCCTCGCCCCGGAACTGGCCCGGACCTGGCTTGAATCCGGCCCACTTCGGAAGACGTCAAGCTGACTGCAGCGTTCGCGAGATCAGGTCGACTTCGCTGACTGACAAGCGCGAACATCCGCACGACGGCGAGCGCGAGACCGATGCGTCGAACCACCTTCATCCCGCCGATCGCTCGGTCGATGGCCGTCTCGGTCTGCGAGATCATCATGCCTTGAAGCATCGTGATCGTCACATCGCGTTCGCGGCGAGAATCCTGAACCGTCGGCACTCGCTCCTGAAGAAAGCGCCGGGAGGATCACCGCCCGCTCCACCTTCAGGACCTCGTCCGTCTCGAGGCGTTGGCGTCAATGTCTCGCGACACCACCCCGATCGACTTCGACGATTTCTTCGATCCGTTCGAGTCTTCGAGTTTTGTTCAACCTCCAAACCCCTTACAACCCAAAGGGAAACACCTTAAAAACCGGGTTCTCCGTGATTAGCCTAAACAGGCGTTGAACTCGCCGTTGATCCTTGTATCTTGAATTCATGAGATCAATCCTCCCCTCGTGTTGCGTCCTTGCGATCGCAGGCCTCTCGACCACCGCCTCAGCAGGAGATGGCGTCACGCTTCGCGATGGCACCCCAAATCCAAAGTTCGCTGGCCTCTACGCCTGGTATGACGGAGCCAACGGCGTCAACGGCGCCGAAGGCCACGCCCAAGACGGCGCATTCGTGATCTCCTGGAACGATTCGAGCATCAATGATCGGCACCTGACGCGAACCACGCTCGGATCTCAGCCCAGATACAACCTGGACGCCGGCGCGGGCGTTCCCGGTGTCGAGTTCACGGATGACTTCATCTGGGCATCGAGTGGCGAGTACGGGAGCCTCTCCGGGCCGAGAACGTTCTTCCTCGTGACCCGACCCGACCTGGCCGACGGGGGTTACGTCATGGACTCCAGTTCGATCGCGGGCCGAAGCGCGTTGTTCACCGGGCAGGACTCGATGCCCGAACAATGGGTCGGATATGCCGGCGGATCGAACGTGTTCAGCGGTGGCGAAGTCGCGATCGGGGAAGTATCGATCGTGACCTTGATCTTCAACGCCGACGGCACGCAAGACATCCAGGTCAACGGCAAAGACGCGGGGTCGAGCAGCGGCATCCCGGAAAGTCAGGCCGGCATCATCTTCGGATCTCGATACAACGTCGAGAATCGGCTGACCGGTGGCATCAGCGAGGCCGTGGTGTACGCCGAAGCACTCTCCGAAACCGATCGGGACGCCGTGATGGAGTATCTCCTCATCAAGTACGGATTCGAGGGTGATGCCTGCATTGGCGACCTGAACAGAGACGGCGACGTCGATGGCGCCGACATGGGCCTACTTCTCGCGAGCTGGAGTACGAACGGGGCTGGTGATCTCAATGGAGACGGCATGGTCGACGGCGCCGATGTCGGACTCCTGCTCGCCTACTGGGGCCCTTGTCCCGCGGATCCCTGCGACGGGATCGACTGCGACGATTCGGACCCATGCACGACGGACACCTGCGTTGACGGCAGGTGCATTCACACCCCGATCGAAGGATGTTTCCCGGGATGCGGCGATCCTGCTTCCGGATCGTGCCATGAGGACAACGGCACTCCCGGCTGCGATGATCCATCGTGCTGCTCCTTCGTCTGCGAAATCGATGTGTTCTGCTGCGACGTCGAATGGGATGCGTCGTGCGTCGCCCAGGCTAAGAACTGCCCTTGATCATCACCCGATCTCTCCTTCGTGGAACTCCGAACATGCGAGCCCTCATCGTCGGCGTACTCGTCCTTGCCTGCTCCAGCGTCATGTCCTTCGGACAGTCCATCGTGCTGGAAAATGGGGATCCGAATCCCGCGTTCTCCAATCTGCATGCCTGGTACCGACCCGACTCTGGCGTCAATGGCGTCGCCGGACTTCCACCCGACGGAACCAGCGTCCAACGATGGGATGACGCGAGTTCCAACGGGCATGATCTGACTCGAGTCGCGTCGAACGCTCGGGCGCGACCGATTCTCCGCCACGATTCCGGAAACGGAATGCCCTCGCTCGAATTCGATGGCAACGATTTCATCTGGGCGTCGAGCAACGAATTCGGCACGATATCTGGGCCGCGAACGATCTTCGTGGTGACTCGTCCCGATTCCGTCAACGGGGGCTACGTGTTCGATTCCAGTTCGAGCGGCGGCCGAAACGCCCTGCTCACTGGAGAGTCCGCCAACCCCGCCGTCTGGACACTGTTCACCGGATCGAATCCGACGATCACGTCGGACCTCATCGGACCCGGCGCACTCACCATGGTGACGGCCGTCATGGCACGCGGTGAGCAAGAGTTGCGGCTCAACGGAAAGACCGTGGCCACCGGGGCCAATTCCGTGAGCGATCTCGACGGGTTCATGCTGGGGTCACGGTACTCCTTGAACCAGCATCTCTCCGGAGGCATCTGCGAGATTTTGGTCTATGCATCAGCGCTCGACGCGAGCGACCGCGATGCGATCGAGACCTATCTCGATCGCCGGTACGACCTTCAGGAACCGCCCCCGCCCCCACCCAGCTCGGTCGTCTTCCAAGTCGGCGTCGATACCTATCCCGACATTCGAATCCCCTCCTTGCTTAGTCTTCAGGACGGAACGATTCTCGCCTTCGCCGAAGGACGCTACGGTGGCGACCACGCCAAGAATGACATCATTCTGAAGCGATCGACCGACGGCGGCGAGACGTGGGGACCGCTGCAATTGCTCGATGATCAGGGTGGCACCTCGCTGAACGATCCGCTTCCTGTCGAAGTGCGGGCCGGACCGAATACTGGCCGTGTCTACCTCTTCTATATGTCTTTTCCCGAAGGCTGCCATACCCACTGCGTGCCGACGGGATACGGCCCAGGAACCTCGCGAAACTGGTTGATGCACTCCGACGATCAAGGCGCGACGTGGACAGCGCCGCTGGACATCACCGAGGTCGCGCGACCCGCATCGTCAAACTTCGCGGGAAGTCCGGGGGTGGGAATTCAACTGCGGCATGGAGATGCCGCTGGTCGTCTCGTCATCCCGCTCCGCAAGGGACCCCCGAGCTCGATGCAGATATTCATGCTCTACTCAGATGACGGAGGCGAGAACTGGGCGCGGGGCGTGGACGTCGACAACGGTTCCGGAAACGGAACCGGCGATGAGGTCGCCATCGCCGAGCTCGACGACGGGACCATCCTCCTCAACGCCCGCGGAAACGGTTCGCCGAACTACCGCCTCCGATCCCGATCGATCGATGGCGGCCGAACCTGGACGACGCTCGAACCAGATGACGAGCTGATCACCCCGACCTGCATGGCCTCGATCGTTCTCTTCAACGACACGACGGACGGATTCTCGACCAGCCGCCTGCTCTATGCAGGACCGTGGTCCACAAGCTCACGCTCGAATGGATCGGTGGTGATCTCCGAAGACGGAGGCGAGACATGGCCATTCGTGACGACGGTGGTCCCCGGAGGATTCGGCTACAGCCAACTCGCCGTGCTCGACCCCTGCAAGGATGTCGGCCTCCTCTATGAGGGAGCGGGGTACGCGACCATCCGCTTTCTCCGCCTCTCACTGGAGGTGCTGACTGACGGGAAGGAGACCAACGACCCGGAAAAACCCTGCGCCATCGATGAGTGCACCGCCGATCTCACCGGCGACGGATTCGTCGATGGCAGCGACTTGGGAATCCTCTTGAGCCAATGGGGAACAGACGGCACGGCGGATCTTGACTTCGACGGTGTGGTTGGGGGCGGCGATATCGGCCTGCTGCTGGCGTCGTGGGGTCCCTGCTGAGCGGCCATCGGCTCCAGAACCTTGATTGACCCTCTGCAAATCCCCTGAGCATGCAAGGCGCGGAGCTCCGGGTGGCGATCGTCGACCACAAAATCCCGGTGGAGACCCTCCAGAATCGAAGGTTCAACCCTCTCTGGGCCCATCGATGTCCGGGATTGTCCAAAAAGGATTCACGGAACTCGGTATTCCGAGTCGTCCAAGGCCTTGGCGAAACCGATCGTCCGCGTACAATCCCCGATCAATTCAGGGCGTAGCTCAGCTTGGTAGAGCGGCGGCTTTGGGAGTCGCAGGTCGCAGGTTCGAATCCTGTCGCCCTGATTCAGGCCCATCGGAATCCATGATTTCGATGGGCCTGTTTCTTTGCGCGACATCCGCCATCCCGGATCATCATCGCTTGAATGTGAAGGTCATCTTTCCATCGCGTTCAGCCATCTCGACGAGCTTCTCGCCGTTCGGTGGTCGCACCCGAACCCGTTTCGCCGAAGCGCTCGAGAACTCCACCCAGATGTCTTCGGGTGTCCAAGCAAGGCGGTCGATGGTCAGCCCGCCTCGAACTCGAAGCCCTCGCACCTCGCCACGGGGCCACGCGTCGGGTAACGCCGGCAGCAGATCGATCTGAAACCGCGGCGGGACGCCGGGCGCGAAGGCATCCGGGAGCGGCACGTGAGACTGGACGAGCATCTCTGCGATCCCCGCCGCCCCGCCGAAATTGCCGTCGATCTGGAACGGTGGATGGTTGTCGAAGAGGTTCGGCAGCGTTGACTTCACGAGCAGCAGCCGCAGATTCTCGTACGCCGCTTCGCCGTCATGCAGTCTCGCCATGAAGTTGACGAGCCACGCGCGGCTCCATCCGGTGTGTCCGCCGCCGTTGGCGAGTCGGAAGTCGAGCGATTTCCGAGCGGCGGCCAGAAGCTCGGGGGTGGTCTGGTGATTGAACTGAGCGCCTGGATGCAGTCCGTACAGATGCGAGATGTGGCGATGTCCCGGTTCCGCCTCGCCGAAAGGTCGCGACCACTCCATCAACCGACCATCAGCGCCAATGGTCGGCATCGCGAGCCGGTCCCGAGCGGCTTTGGCCGCGACGACCACCTCGTCATCCGTCGCTTCCAGAACCGTCGCCGCATCGATCAGGTTCGTGAAGACGTCCCAGATGATCTCCTGGTCCATCGCATTCCCCATGCCGATGTCTGCGCGCTGCCCATCCTCGGTGATAAAGGTGTTCTCGGGTGAACTGCTGGGGCCGGAAACGAGCCGGCCGGTCGCGGGATCTTCACAGAGGTAGTCGAGATAGAACTCGGACGCCCCTCGCAGGAGCGGCCACGCCCGCTCGCGGAGAAACTCCTCGTCCCCCGAGTGCAGGTAGTGCTCCCAGAGGTGCCGGGTCATCCATCCCCCGCCATGGGGCCACATCCCCCACACCGTTCGACCGATGGGGACCGTGAAGGCCCAGGCGTCGGAAGTGTGATGGGCCATCCATCCGTCCGCGCCGTAGAGCCGCTTGGCCGTCTCTCGACCGCGAACCGCGAGCCGTTCCGTGAAGTCGAACACCGGCTCGTGGAACTCCGCGAGGTTTCCGATCTCCGCGGGCCAATAGTTCATCTGCAAGTTGATGTTGACGTGGTAGTCGGCGTTCCATGGCGCTTCGACGTGTTTGTTCCAGATGCCCTGCAGATTGGCGGGCATGGTCCCCGGTCGTGAACACGAGATCAGCAGGTACCGGGCGAACTGGAAGTAAAGACTGAAGAGCGAGGGATCCTCGGCGCCCGCACGAAGTTCTTCGAGCCGCACGTCGGTCGGCTTCGCCGCCTGCGGCGACGTCCCGAGATCGATCGACACCCGCTGAAACGGGGGTTGAAACGACGCAAGATGGCGGCCAAGGAGATCGTCGAAGTCACGGTCCAGTGCCACCGACGCGATTCGTTCGACTTCGGCCCGGGGATCCTCGACGCCGTATCCCGGCATGTCGGTCGCACCGGCGATCACCACGGTGTAGGCGCGGACGCGGCGGGCGATCTTGGAATGACTTCGAACGCGTCCCAGGATCTCATCGTCCGGTACCGGTATCGCTTCGCCAATCTCGTGCAGCGCATCACCCTTGGTCACCGCGATTCCGGCGTATCGCACGCCCGGATGCGTTCCGTTGATCGCACGCCCGTACAGCATCAACGACTTCTCGTCTTTCGTCGCAGACGCGTCGCCGCCGACCACCGTGCCTCCGTCGTGGGCGCGGTCTCGCCCGATCGCGACCGCGGCATGCATGCCTCGGGGTGCGTCGGTCTCCCATCGCACCACGATCACGTCGTCCGCCTCGCTTGCGAACATTCGGCATCGATAGTGATGTCCGTTCGCCGAGAACGTGGTCTCCGTGACCCCGGTCCCAAGATCGAGCGATCTTCGGTAGTCGCTGATCGCGTCGAGATCGTCGACCCAGCGAGTTCCCACCGTGAACAGCGTCTGATGACTGCGGGTGAGACGCTCGCTCATGAATTCCTGCTGCATGATCCGCTGCGCCCCGGTGACGTCGCCGGCAAACCAGAGATCCCGGGCCCGTTGCAGCGCGTCGCTCGGCGGATCGCGATGCCGATCGATCGGCGAGCCGGCCCAGACCGATTCCTCACTCACCTGGATCGTCCCCAGCGGATCGCCGAACACCATTCCACCGAGGCGGCCATTTCCGATCGGAAGCGCCTTCGTCCAGGCGTCCGCGGGGCGTTCGTACCAGAGGACATCGCCGACTGGTGAATCCGCGCGGCTCGCCGCGATCCAGCCGGACGCGACCCCCCCAGCTGGTTCCACACCAGCATTGGCCGAGGCATCTCGCAGTTCCTTCCATCGTGCCGCTCCCGCCTCCGCGTCAATCGCCCCAGGCTCATCTCCAGTCACGAACAGCCACGTGCCGGACAGGTCGAGGGCGCCGTCGGGACCTTCGAGTCGCGGCTCGCCACTCCAGATTCCGCCATTGCCGCCCGAATCGTGCACGCGAACTGCGATGATGCTGGTTCCACCCGGTCGCACCAGTTCGGCGGGAACCGAGTAGCGGCGATCGGCCTGCCAGGCACTCCGACCCCGTGGAGGCATCCCACCCGTGCCGCCAACCCGAACCCCATCGAAGAACGTTTCATCGGCGTCGTCGATCGACCCAAGGTCGAGACGAAGATTTGAAGACTGCCATTCGGCGGGAATCCGCACCGGAAGGACGTACCAACCGAAACCATCGTGATGCGGAAGATCCGTACTCGACTGGTCGTTCCAAGACGCCGGCACGCCCAGCAGCATCGGCGGGTCAGCGCGACTACTGGAGGCGACGGCTGTGATGGATCCGATGGATAAAACCAGCAAGATGATCGCGGCGTCGACGGCGATGCCACTGACGGTGATTCTCGGCATGGGTGACTCCTGGTTCGCGGCCCGCTCGGCGCGAAGTCGTAGACGGGCCCCTTCAAATGGTATCGTCCACTCGTGCTTCGACCAGCGATACCCAACGATGCGGCTCAGATCGCCGCGATCTACGCCCCCTTCGTGGATCGAGGGGTGGTGAGTTTCGAGTCGATCGCGCCCGACACCACCGAGATGGCCCAACGAATCGAACGCACGCTAGAAACACACCCGTGGCTCGTCGCCGAAAACGAGTCGGGCGACATCACCGGATACGCCTACGCCACCAGATTTCGAGATCGGGCCGCCTACCGCTTCGCCGCCGAGACCTCGGTCTACATCCGGCCGACCGAACACCGTCGAGGCCTCGGTACCGAACTCTCCCTCGCACTTCTCGATGCCCTCCGCGCCGCCAGATTCCGAATCGCCGTCGCCGTGATTACCCTGCCAAACGACCCCAGCGTCCGAATGCACGAACGCATCGGCTACCAACCGGCAGGCAGACTGCCGGCGATCGGTTGGAAGTTCGATCGCTGGCACGACATCGGATACTGGAGCCTCGACCTTGGCGGCGAAGATCCCAGGCCGCCAGCCTGAAGTCGAGTGGCCTCGATTCGACGTGTGGTGCCGCTCCGATACGATCTGTGACGGAGAACCACCATGCCCATCGCCTGCAGCCTACTCATCCATGCCCTTCTCTCGGCCGGCGCTGTTCCGCCTCCGGAAGATTCGTGGTGGCCATCCGAGCTTCCATCCCGCGTGGCAACGCCGCTCGCAGAGTCGCCCGACCAACACGACGCCCGGATGGCTTGGTGGCGCGAATCCCGATTCGGTCTGTTTATCCATTGGGGCCTCTACGCAATCCCCGGTGGGTACTGGGAAGGGCGACGAACCGGCGGTGCGGAGTGGATCCTCAACTCCGTGAAGATTCACCCTGACGACTACATGCCGCTTCAACAGCAATTCGACCCGGTCGATTTTGATCCCATGAAGTGGGTGATGATCGCGAAGAACGCCGGCATGAAATACATCGTCATCACCAGCAAGCACCATGATGGCTTCTGCCTCTGGCCGAGCGAACTGACGGACTTCGATGTTGAAGGGACGCCGTTCGGCCGCGACATCCTCGGTGAGCTCGCCGAAGCCTGCCGCAACGAGGGAATCGTTCTCTGCCTCTACCACTCCATCATGGACTGGACTCAACCCGACTACCTCCCTCGACGCGCGTGGGATGACCGCCCGGCCGACGGCGCCGACTACCAACGGTACGTCGCATATATGAAGGGGCAGCTCCAGGAACTCGTCGATCGATACCAGCCCGCGGTGCTCTGGTTCGACGGGGAGTGGGAAGGGACGTGGACGCACGAAGATGGCCAAGCGATGTACGACTTTGTTCGTACCATCGACCCTGCGGTGATCGTGAACAATCGCGTGGACACCGGACGGACTGGTATGGCGGGACTCACTCGATCCGGCGGATACCGAGGCGACTTCGGAACGCCCGAACAGGAAATTCCCGCGACCGGCATGCCCTTTGGCGTCGACTGGGAGACCTGCATGACCATGAATCGGTCGTGGGGATACCAATCGTTCGACGTGGCATTCAAGCCGACCCAGGAACTCCTACGCAAACTGGTCGATATTGCCAGCAAGGGTGGCAACTTCCTGCTGAACGTGGGACCGGACGAACGCGGCCGCTTCCCCGAAGAGTCCATCGATCGACTCGCCGCCATCGGCGATTGGATGCAGGTCAACAACGAGAGTATCCACGGCACTTTCGCATCCTGTTTCACGGACCTGGACTGGGGTCGCTGCACACGACGGAATCTCCCCGACGGGAATCAACGTCTCTACCTGCACGTTTTTGATTCGCCGGCATCCGACGTGATCAGACTTCCGGGCATCCTCAATGATCCGGTGGAACGCGGCGCCTATCTCTTGGCGACACCTGGCGCGGGACCGCTGGCCGTCGAACGAGCGGGCGCTGATCTTGTCATTCGACTTCCTGAGGGCATGTCGCCGGGAATCGACACCGTGCTGGTACTCGATATCGAAGGCCCCGCGATCGTTGTTGAGGCGCCGAGTATCGACGTCACCGAGCCGATCTTTCTTGAATCGGCGACGTTAAATTTCTCCGCTGTCAGCGATGACGTGGAGATTCGTTACACCCTTGATGGGACCACGCCCGAACTTGGTTCGGCCAACGGTGGAATTGGCCCCATCGAGATTCGGCGCTCCGCCACGGTCATGGCCCGCTGCTTCTTCGAGGGCTCGCCGGTCGGCAGCGTCGCGACGGCAGCACTCCGACGAGTGGAACCACTGCGAGCAGTTCAGACCCTGACCTCCCGGCCCGGCCTTCGCTGGACGACGCACCTGGGCGCCTTCGAGACCGTTACCGACTTCGCCGACATCGAGCCGGCGGCGGAGGGTGTCGCCACCTCGATCGACCTCTCAATGCAACCTCGGCCCGAGAATTTCGCGGTTCGATTTACCGGTTTCCTCGAAGCCCCCCAAACCGGGGTGTACCGATTCTCGCTCGATTCCGACGACGGCAGCAGACTCAAAATCGGCGACGTGGTCGTGGTCGATAACGACGGCCTGCACTCGGCGCTCGAAAAAAGTGGCGTCATCGCCCTTGAAAAAGGTCTTCATCCCTTTCGCCTCGATTACTTCGAAGGCACCGGACAAGACGACCTGATCCTAAAATGGTCCGGCCCCAACTTTGAACTCCAACCCATCCCCGCGGAGGCGCTCAAGCGATGACGGTCCCGTTCAGTGAAAAATGGCACCGCCGATTTCTCTCCCTGGCCGAGGAAATCGCCAGTTGGAGCAAGGATCCATCTCGAGGCGTCGGCGCGGTCATCGTCTCACCCAACAAACAAGTGGTCTCGACCGGATTCAATGGTCTCCCACGAGGTGTTGAGGACCGACCGGAGCGACTCGAACGACCCGCCAAGTACGACCTCGTCGTGCACGCGGAGATGAACGCGATCATCCAGTGCGCCCGAAACGGCGTGAGCCCGATCGATTGCGCGGTCTATTCTTCGTTCTTCCCGTGCGTGAGCTGCGCGATCGCACTGGTTCAGGCGGGTATCACCACCGTGGTCACCTACCAGCCTGCGGAAGGTGATGCCCACTGGCTCGGTTCAATCGAAAAGAGCCGGGCCGTGTTTGACGAAGCTGGCGTGGAGTTTCTCGAACTCGATCGAACGGACTGACCGAACTCAGCCCTCTTCAGACCGGATTCGTTCGATCTCTCCGCGAATCTGCCTTGAGATCCGGCTCTTTGCCTGGCGAATCGCCTCCGCGGTCATCCCAAGCCGCTTCGAGGTTTCGTCGATCGGCACCCCCCGACGGCCGTAGAGATCGAACGCTTCCCAGGACTGCTCGCTCTGCTTGCCGTTGATCCGCACCGCGACGATCGCCCGATCGATCACGGATCGCGTCCATTCCTGATCCCAGGCCACATCCAGCTCGTTGGAATCCTCCACCGGAAGCCCGGCTTCGTCCTCGACGTTGACCAAGCCCTTTCGCTTCCGCCATCTCGCCCGCATGGCATTGAGGGTCGCCGCCTTCAGGTAGCCCCGGAACCGCCCGGCACTGGCGTCATATTGAAACCGGTGGGATGCCCGGAAGAAGTTGGCAATGACCTCGTGAGCGACGTCCTCCGCCACCTCCTCCCCGGCCCCAGCACGACGCGCAAACCCCTTGATCAACGGGACATAGCGGTCATAGAAATCTTTCCAGCCGATCTCCCGTTCCATCGTTCCAGAGGCATTCAGCCGGAGCAGAAGGCTTCCCCGAGTGCGGAAATCGTCCTGGCTTGTCTCCTGGTTAGCCTCAATACTGAGATTTTTCTCTTTTTCTCTCTCCTGACCGTCCCCTTCGGGGAGGTTCACAACAACCTCTGTATCGCCGAATCGTAATCGGTCGCCGGTCCGAACCCGCGGCGCTTCCGATTCGTCGAGTCGAATCCAGTTCAGGGTCGTTCCGCCCCGGCTTCCGAGGTCGCGAACAAACCAGCATCCTGAAGCATCGGATCGAAGCGAGGCGTGCTGGCGACTGATGGAGTCGCCAAGGAGGCGAATTCCGGACTCAGAAGACCGGCCGACCACGATGGACGCCTCAGGATTTGCGACCGGATCCGCCGTCACACGGGCCCCGTCTTCAAAGATCAGTTCAATCGGCGAGACCTTAGAAACCATTTCGATTGCTCCAGCAAGAGAAATCCTCAATCACCCGGAAATCACGGTCATCTTATCGCTCGATCTTGAGAGGTTTGAATCTGGGCCTCCTTCCGCTGCGATTTTCATAGAAGACAAAGTTCACTTTTTTGAGAGAGACCCCATGTACGGAAAGCAGACCGAAACCGCCATTGCCGCCGTGAGTTACCTCGCTGCGCTCTGGGAAGGCCCAACGACTCGACGCGTCTCCGCAGCAGACATTGCCGACGGCCGCGGACTCCAACGTCCTTTCGTCGCAAAGTTGCTCTCGTCCTTGAGCCAGGCCGGAATCGTGAGCGGCTCTCCCGGACCCGGCGGCGGATATGCCCTCGCGAAAGACCCCCGTGAGATTTGCCTTCGAGATGTCTGGGCGATCTTCGAACGCCCCGAAAGCAGCCGAGTCGGCTTCGTCGGGAGTGAAATCTGTGGCGTCTCAGTACCAAACGGATTGTCCGACCGGATCGGCCGCGTCGAACAGGCGATGAATTCGCTCCTCGACGAGACCACGTTTGATGTTTTCTGCGGTCATCCGGAAATGCTCGCCGCCGGAAGTCAAACAATTGGCCACTCCGAAGAGCGTCAAGCCGGCTGATCCAGAGCGATCTCGACCATAACCTCGAACTCGACGCTTCCGAAGAGGTGGCGTCGAGTTTTTCTATGGAACCGCTCTCACGATTCGTTCAAGCCTCGAGTTGGCCAATCGCCGCCGGGAGAGTCGCTGGCGTTTCGATCACGACCGCTGGGGAGGGTGTTCGTGTCGCGATGTCCCTTCCTTCGTTGTAGCCGCCACGTACCGCAATGAAAGGAATCGATGCCGCGTCCGCCGTGTCGCCATCGACCCCAGAATCACCGACCAAGAGCACGCTGCTTCGGTCGGTACTCCCCACCGCTGCCGACACAAAATCCGGATCGGGCTTGAGGCACCCGGCATCCTCAGGACAGCAGAGTTCATCGATCAGGTCGTCAAGGCCGAGATGCCTCAAGACAAGTTCGGCTGGTCGGCGAGGCTTGTTGGTCGCGACCACGAGACGACGCCCTTCGGCGCGAAGTGTCATGAGGCTCTCCGCCACGCCCTCTCGGAGGTGCGAACCGCCGCCGCAGGCGGACGCATAGTGACGGTCGAAGGCCGTCCGGGCCTGTCGGTGCAAGTCCGGATCCAACATCGCCTCCGCATCCCGGCGGAGCACCAGATGAAGCAGCCGGTCTGATCCGCGTCCAATGCTTCGACGAACGAACTCAAGATCGGGGCGTGGACGTCCGATGGTTTCCGCGGCCGCCAGACAGGCGGCGTGCAAACCTTCGATCGAATCGACGAGTGTGCCGTCAAGATCGATCAGAATGTCGTTGAATCGCTCGGGCATGTCGCCGAGGCTACCGGTGATGACTCATCGCCGCTCATTCATCAGGCCTGCAGCATTCGATCGATTCGAAGAAGTCGATCGATCACCGGAATCATCGTGGAGGGACGATCGCCCCTGGAGACCCGAACGCAATCGAGCACAAGGTCCGAGATTTCGACCGGTGTTCCGGGGACGAGTTCCGTCAGTGGAGTCGCGGGTGCAATGCGATCAGGCCCCAGCGGACCGGTGGCAAGACCGCTCTCGGATCCCCTGGGCGGGAGCGCGGTCGGGATCAACTTCCCCGACAACACCCAGTGCATGGTTGCACCAAGGTTGTAAACGTCTGTCCGCTCGGTGATGCGACGACGATGGGCCTGCTCCGGCGCGATATAGCCAGGAGTGCCCTGAATTCGTTCTTTCGTGGTCCCGATCGGACAAGCCTGTCCGAGATCGATGATCTTCACGACCGAATCGTCGACCAGCACATTCGTTGGCTTGATGTCTGTGTGGACAATTCCAGCCTCATGCATCGATAGGAGGCCCTCCGCGATCCGCGTGAAGAGCCTGACGTTCTCGAGCAGTGATTTGTCTTCCACCGAGTCTAGACCTGGAGCATCCACGTACTCCATGATCAGTCCCACTTCCGCGACCCGGAATTTGCGGCGCTTTCGAAGCAATCGGCCGATTCGACGAATCGAATCGTGGCTGAACCGGGATCCGATTCGATGTTCCTCGACCACCTGATCGATGAACCGCTGGTCCTTGTCGCCTCGCTTCACCACATGCTTGAGCGCATATTCCTCGCCTGAATGTGGGTCTCGGATTCGATAGATCGTGCTGGCCGCGCCGTCACCAAGCCGTCCGAGCACCGGGTATCCAAAGAGTTCGACTGGATGTGACATGACAGTCCCGATCGAGAGCGATTGCAGTCCATGCCGCATGGTCGGCTTCCGATCAACCGTTCGAAGCCCTCCGAAATCGTCCTGAGGGCGTCCGGAGGCCTTTAGTTACCAGTACCTGAGAGGTGCGCTTCGAACTTCGCCGCGGGGAAAAACCGACCGGGGCTGCGAACATCGCTGAGATCAGAGTGCAGAAGCACGGCCCCGTCCGCAATATTCAGACGGCTCTGAAGGTTCGTCACCAGATTGGCAAGGGCCTGAGTCTGCGAGGGCGTGAAGGTCGATTGCTCGCCATTCCCCACCAAGCAGATGCCGATGGCCACGCGGTTGAGTTGATCAGCATCGAGCGGATCCGCCCCGGTTCGCGATGCGACGTGGGCACCGGCGAGTTGCAGGTCCCAACGATTCGACACGAAAATCTGACCGTCGGAGAGGTTGCCGTTTCCGTTCCCGATCACGAAGTGGTAGCCGATGTCCTGAAGTCCAGCGGCGACGTGCCGCCGCGTGATGTCTTCCGCATCATCGAAGTAGAAACCCGAATCGTGAATGACGATCTTGTTCCAGAGGGTCTTGAGATCAGCTCTTTGCGGGCCAAAGCCGTCCCTGACGCCAGTCTGATCCGGCGTCAGTAATGCCGACGTTGATGCAAGCGGAAGGTCACCCAACGCACGACTTGGATCAGGCTTGGTCAGAATAAAGAACAGACCGAAGACCGTCATACACGCCATGAAGGCGATCCAGACGATCTGCGTCCGATAGTTAAAACCACTAGGTTCAGCGAGTTGGGTCTGATTCGTCACGCTGCCATGCCCTCCATGCCCTCATTGAAGCTCGCGGTCCTTGCGAGCCCATCCCATGCGTCGATCCCGCCGATCGGGACGACCTTTTCATGCTTCTCTTGCCCATGCGTCTCTCTACCTCATCCATCGGTCAGAACCGAGGGGCAGCATTCATCAAACAAGGGATCTCTGCTGGTTCCGTTCCATGGAGCGCCAGAAAGTTGGATCGGTGCAACTGGCGCGATGCCACCGGTCGTACCAGCCACCGGGATGATACCGGACCGTTTTAGGACGTCAGGAGTCCGGAGAAAGACGTGCACGAAGCGCCGGTTGAGGCTGCCCGAAGACGTCCTGCTCTTCCAAGGGGATGTACCGCTGTCTCATGCGGTCATGCACCTCGAACTGGGTCCGCGG
>ERZ887942.1451-NODE-1451-length-16381-cov-6.060149_pt1 | contig 16381 bp, 7 predicted proteins | sample MGYA00521099_ERZ887942 | MGnify/ENA primary metagenome ERZ887942 (study PRJEB32303, sample SAMEA104408605) | aquatic metagenome | biome: Brackish water; feature: Pelagic; material: water | place: Baltic Sea | collected 2014-06-07T06:48:00 | depth 16,251 m ... | reverse complement strand
AGTAATAATATGCCTAAAACCAACAAAGACCATTTGGTAACCTATGCACGGAAGCTCATACGCTTCGTCAAGGCAAGAGGTGGGATCACCGCAACGGCCATGAACCATGACCGTGCTATTCTTCGGCTGTGTGCAACCCAACCCGACGTCGTCTTATCCATGGTCGAATACTACGAGCAAATGCAAACGGTAGAGCAAGCTCTTGTTGAGTCAGACAAATGCAAAAACAAAAATGACGACGCAATGCGACGCGCGTGTATTGAAGGGTTCGTGACTACCACCTTCCCCAAGAAGCAAGCTACATCGAAGAAGAGGGCCAAAGAGGCGCGTACCGGCACTGCGAATGGTTCTCGAAAACGCAACCGCAGCTCTCGAAAGACTGAGGCACTGCAAGTGTTCAAGCAGATTGTGTACGTCCATGAGGTTCGCGACCCCGGCCTTGGCATAATGCGTGGTGTCATAAAATGCATGATAGGTCGACTGAGTGGACTAACGTCGTCTGAAATACTCCCCACCAAAGATAAGGAAAATTATGAGTACTACAAGGTGACATCCGTGCGGTCTGTTAAACTTCCCAAATTCTACGTTGTGCGCGATGATAATACGATTTACGCTTATGTGAAAACCCGCGAACACGAACACAAAGTAATTTCACGTACTCTCGAAGACAAAGACGTCGATGAAAAAGAGTTAGATGAACACGTCGTGTATGTGTATAGAGGAAAAGAAGAGAAGAGAGATACTCTCCGGTCATATACCATAGACAGCCTTATTCTCAAGCTTGAAAAACAAAAAATACGCGCGTTTATCGACCAGGACGGGTGGCTAGTCAATTATACGATGAAGGAGATGGCAACTCTGCTTCTCGAAAGCTCGAAGCTAACAGGAGTGAACCGCGTGGTGTACCCCAACGAGCACGACGTCATCATGCAGTACACAAAAAACAATAGATACAAGGTATTCGACGGCAAGACCGACAATGCCTCGTTCTACCTGTATGACCAGCGCCACATTGTGGGCACCGACATACTTCAGCCAGCTGATCTGAAAGGTGCGTGCACGGTCGGTGCCACGTCGCGAATGACGGACGTTTCGCAAGCCATGTACAGGCTGCGTAAACTCGGTCAAGATGAAACCAAGATCGTGTTCTGGTATCGAAACAACAAACACTCCCCGATCGAGCGACAGGAGATCGATCCTTACTCTGCAGGCGAGCTGCGCGAATCCTCCGATGTGCACTCCCAGAATGTTATCTCTTCATCAATAGCAATAAATTGGAAAGACGTTGTCGATGAGGATAAAGACGAAAGTGAGGATAATCATCATACTCTGATGGCCCATCTCTACCCGCTTCTCGATGGTCACTTAGGCAAAATAGCCAGCGGCAACTCTTTTCAAATCATTATCGATATTTACGAGCCCATTATACTTGCTGCGATGCGCAATATTAGCAACGACGATTTTTCATTCGCATTCGAAATTAAAGAGGATATCCATGATATTGTCAAAGGAACCAACGACAATATACAAAAACGGTTGCAAGGCCTAAAAAAAGCAACTCTGTACGGGAGTGGATGGGCAAATCACCTAACTACCATGTACATCGAGCCGAACGACAACAACGCATTCACCGTTTGGTATTCTAACGCTGGCGCAGGTGCATCCAACCAAACACTCGAGGGTGCATCCCCAAAAATGCACCGGATAGTTAGAACAAAAGACAATGTATCTGCAAACGATCTTGCTGCGTTCCTAATCGAATATAGACAACTTTCGGTTAAATTTTATGGACCCGAAGAAACCCCAGATAAGTTGTTTGGTCTAGTAGATACATTTTTTAATGAAAAAAAGACTTTTACGTCGTACACTGATGAAAAAAACAATATACACAGTCGAAAAATCGGTAAATTTGCATTCGTCGACGAGGTATTGTACGCTGTGCCTCACCAGTCGGGGTCGTGTACATTCTATTCCTTCTTTTGGATGTGCCTGTACATTCTGAAGCAGAAGAAATATTTGAACAGCGATGATATGATTAGGTACACGGATGAAATTTACAGTACCGTGAAACAGCATGTAACGAATCCGGATATTATCAACAATGCACCAGTGAAACTACTTGATAAGATAAATGTCATTTTCAGGAAAGACCAATCGCAGAGTAGGCTTGTCAAGTATAAGGAAATAATATCGACAGACAAACTCTCACTAAGCGTAGATGCGCCGCTTAATTCCTCGAATTTCTGTTCCGAAAAAACAGAAGATCTTAAGTGTATGTCTTATCTCATTGAAATACTTGGTGTTAAGCATAATCAAGACATTATGCTCAACATGCTGTTGTGCCGTCGTATGGACAAACTGCCGTGGGACAGCGCGATGGATGTGATCAGTAGTTGGAAAGTTGAAACGTCTGTTTTGACAAGGAATAATGGCGATTATGATATATTTGCACCTGTCCACGGTGTTTCATACAGGCTGAAGATGATGGGATTCTTAAAGATTCTGTGTCAGTTTGTTACTTGTATACCGTATAAAAACAAGTGTCCCATGACGGACGTTCTATCCTTTTTACGTGTGTATGACGTACGACTGTTTGACAATTATACGCGTTCATTGACCAAAAATGGCCAACTGCATACCGATGATTTGGTAACTAAGGCCGTCTGCCTGTTGCATAGTCCTAAAATGCTAAATTTCGTAAGAAAATTCGCGAAAAACGGAGTCGATGGGTCTCTGGAAACATGGGGTACAAAGGGCTCGCATGAGTTAGCAACGACTGAGTTGTTTAACTGTACAAGCAAAGCAACAGGGTTCATGACATATTTTATAGGAGCCTATCTTGTTCTTAATAAACGATACATCATAGACCCCCGTCGGTTGCAAGCGAAAGATATTAAAGTAAAAGATTTTGTATTATATGGATACGATGGCAACATAAACATAAATATATCAGACTCAGAGATGGCTGACTTTCAAAAATCTCAACAAAAAGACGCTGTTATACCTAGTGCGACTCCCATGGCAGTTCTCTTCGTGTTATTCTACCATTTCATAATAGCAAACCCCAACCAGATAGTGCTCTACATATTCCCCGACAATATCATCAGAGCAGTAAACGACAGTGAGGAATTAAAGAGTCAAGGCTTACTTGCAATGGATGGTTCTATATCGCGCGTATCACACGCTCTAGATCATTACAAAATTGTTGACGATATGAAGCGCATTTTCAAAAAGGATCAAATGAAGGCATGTCCAGAAGAGGGCAAGCCGGTGGCATACTATGCGTACGGCAGATTTTTGGAAATTGCATCGTTGATGAAGACGGGTGATATTTACAATATGCACGGCAATTTGTCCTGGGTGAAAAAGGCATGTTGGCATGTTCCATATTACAACAGCGTGAGTGATATAGCTGCAAAAGACACTGTATTTATGGTGCAGCAAAAAAATACCGCGATCATACCGGTTTCTGTCGATATGCACCGCAAATGGTCCGAGATCTATACGTCCATCAAAAAGGTTATCACGAATGAACCAACGGTGTCCATCAAAGAGTGGTCTCCGGACATGTTTTGTCTTGTCGTGTATTTGTACACGGTGGGGTGGTTTCACAGCAAAGATGAAAAAAAAAAAAATGATAGAGTGTTCGTCCAATTCAGTTCGTATGACACCCAGGATAAATCCATGAAACAATGTGTACAACTGGCGATTGCTTTCGCAAATTTCATTTCCAACGGCGACTTAAAAGCAATGCGAAATTTCTTTGGTATCAAGCACCGTATGGCCCGCGATTTAAAATCAACAAGATCGAACACCAGTGCCTTTTCGCTATTGCTACAGCACTCGCTGGTTTCTTATGCCGCTGATGATAGGCTGAAAGATATAACCACAGAGTTCCAAAATGCACAGGAAAAAGTACAATCTGATGAAGGTTCCATTGTACTGGGAACACAAGAGGTCGAAAAGGCACTACAGCAACATGCGTTTTCTGACGTATACACGCTTGTAAGCACATCAAAAGATACAAAAAAGCAATTCACGTACAAACTGGACGGTCGGCAGTATATGATGGGTCGTATTTCTATATCTAAAACTAAAACTACACAGCCGCAGCTAGAGAATATTTGGAAACATTATGAAAAGAATTCAACGGGCGTGCTAGTGGCGTACGACAACGACGAAGGTGCAGTGCACATTGTCACCCCGACGACCCCTCCAATGCGTGTAAATATCAAAAGCAACAGGATTCATATCGACAAGAAAGTGTACGAGCTAACAGTCAAACATGAAGACATTGAAATGGCGCGTATGTGGATGCTCTATCCCAATCCGCTTGTCGTAACAGTTTTGGTGCGCGACATTACCACAGATGAGCTGTGCATTGTTTTGTTGTACATGAACATAGACGATGAACAAATTAAGTCGGTGTTCAACGACGAGGCGATTGGTCTTCCTAACGATAAAAAAGACCACATTTTCGTCCTTCCCATTCACCACACTGGATACTTTCTAAAGGCAAGCGCAGAAAGCCTATATATGTACTGCACAGCAGCCAGAATATCCAAAAACAACACGGCATTTGAGCGGACATTCGAATCGCTCATGGTTTGTGCCGTTCGCAGCGAGAATTTCAAAACTCCAATCGAACCCGGAAAATGTGTATCCAGTCACATCGCGAACGCTTATTTCCGTGTCATGTGGAATACTCGAGGATTCAACGAGAGCTATCAGCAGGATCCTACGTTGGAAAAGTACACTTTTATAAAAACAGCACATGGTGTTTTACCGGAATGGCCAACGATCGCATCGTGTAGATGGAAAATCACCGAAAACAATAGCACGTGTGGGGAACCTGTAGGACGCGAGGCTCCTCTGTTAAGTACGTTTAGACACTGCTGCATGTCGCGTGAATATTTAAAACAGATACGACGAGATAAATTAAAAAATGGCGATACGTACACCCGTAAATACAAGGAACATGAGGACTACATGCTCTTGTTTGAGGTGCTCTTTCAGAAATCCATTCGGGATGATCAGTACCATACACTCAAGTACCTCACTAAGGAATGCTGTGACGAACACAATATCAAACCCCAACCGATTTTCAAACAGGCCATCATGGGCATGGGCAAGACGGCTGTTCTCATTCCATGTCTCATACTGTTCGCCATGCTGAATTTATCCAAGTCCGTGCGTAACATTGTCATTGTACAACCCGCCCATCTCACATCTGCTACATTTCATTATCTGGAGGAGATCTTCGCCGGGACGCTGGGGTTTGCCTACCGTCTCACACACGCGCACGATGTGACAAATAAGACCGTAAATGATCTAAGCTTTTTGTACACCGATAAATCACGTGATGCTAATAAAGTCACAAATATTGTTGTCATGAACGATACTTGTCTCAAATTCGTATACTTGCGGGCAATGACTGGTGGTAACCGGCTTGATTGGAATGAATACTTTAGCAAGAAAACATTCATGATAATGGATGAGTTGGACACCATGTACAACCCTCTGACTAGCAATCTGCTGATACCGGACATGACCAAGAAACAGGCCCATCCTATAATCGCCAACGAACATATCCATGATTACCGCATGGCCATGTACGAGCTGTCGGAACTCGACCTTGGAGAACAAGAGCAGGTAGATGTATGCAAAAAGTACGACAAAAAAAATGTGAATCTTAGACTCTTAGACCTGTACGACAAAAAGCTTAAAAAAGACATGCTCTTCGTCAATACGCAAGTACAAAATGAAATGTACGGATTCTCGCATCAGCATGGGACGCTGGTTGCCATACCATACTCGCGAGGAGTTCCCGTTACCGGTTCTCAGTTTTCGGACATTGACATTCGCATCATTCTCACGTGTCGCTTGTACCAACAAGCGTATCAGTATCAGACCATGCCCTCGCATGTGAAGCATGCCATGTCGGATAAATCGATTCTCGAACGATTGAAATATTTCAATTTCAATCAGAGTATCTCCCCTCTGAAAAGATTTGTTGTGTTTGAGGTCCTCGAGAGCGTGTGGACCACTAAGAGACGGGATCAAATATCATTCCTGGACTGCATGCACAAGAGCTGCTGTGAACGGCGTGTGTCCTTCTCAGGTACGGCATCTGTATACACCACTCATGACTGCGAAAGTTCGAAAGGAATTAAACTGCTCTTTAGAGAAAGCAACTACGGTAATACCGACAACAACAAAATCACCGATAAGATTGATAAAAACATTACAGACAATGCCGTCAGAGATCTCGCAAATCGTAATGAAAATAAATACTTGCAAGCTATGCGCCAAAAGCACATGATTCAGAACGCATACCTATGCGCACGAATTAAACGTGAGCATGTAGCTATGTCGTACAACCAAATAACTCCGTATCGAAGTTACAGAAGCATAACTGATGACCTGCAAAATTATATCACCAGTCAGATGTTACAAACTCTTTCTGAAAGCACGCCGCACACCGAGACAGAGACGGAAATTGAAATGGAGCAAGAGGAAGAGGAAGAGGAAGAGGGAGAGGAAGAGCAGGACAAAGAGAATACTGCGGGTGCGGGATATACACTTTCAATACGTCCACCCGAGAAGAATATTTCATACAAAGATTACATGGACCTTTCGAGTGTTATTACTGGCATGTCGATATATAAGAACAATCATTCGTTGGAGTATAATATAAATGGGGTCCATATCACATTTGGTGCTCATGTTTGTGACATAATAAAATACGGTGGACCCTCGTGGAAAGAGGACTACGACACTGGAATGCACGCGTACCATCACAGGTTCATCGTCAGTCACACCGAAGCACACAGCATCGAAGATGCGTTCATACTGCGCATCATCACCCTCGACGAGTATCACGCCCTGATGCCTCACGTTAATGAAGAGGGCCGTGTGTCCATTGTCGACATAGACGCTCTTCTCCACATCCAAAAACATTGCGACACAAGTATTAAGCATCACAAAGACGCGATGCGTACCATCATTTGTGCGAAAAAACTGCTGCGCATCCCCTTGTCGCCGAACGATGTTGTTAAATATAATGAAATTCCTGATATAAACAAGTTTGGGATATTCGTCAACTGCATGGACACCTATTTGCACAAGCACAGACTGGAGTTCTTCCCGGACGTAGATACTACAAATTATATTTTATGATAAGTAAAAGAACAACCGCACATGCGAAGCAAATATACAACCGACGTCGATATCACTCCAGCGCTGGTGGTTATATGTGTCGTTGGCATTGCATTGGCTGGGGTCGTGATTCTCGTCTGTGCATACCGACGAAACAAGTCCATCGGCGCGTTGCAGCTTCTCGAGGGCAGTGTGAGCGCCCCATCGGGGACGGCTCGTGCCTGCCTGTGGCCCTATCCCAATCACATAACCCAGGGTCCGAATCATTCGGAAGTGACCGTGGTCGTACCCGTCCTCGCGTCGCACCGGGCGTTTCGATCCTACCGAAGCGAGCTCGACAGCGGCCTTCAGAGCCCCCTGACAGATTTTGATGCGTACGTCAAGGACGTGAGCGGAGCGTCTTCGTTGTCCGCTTCCAAAGGCACTCGGTTGACGTTCAAGGTGACGATCGACCGAAAGGGGTACATGTTGGCCGATCGAAACAGTCACACGTACGCAAGCGACGAGGGCCACAGCTTGAGCGTGAGCATGAAAGGTGAAGTCGCTATACACGCCTCGACGTATGTGGGGGTCGGCTACGCACTATGCAGCCTCCGGCAGCTCCTGCAGTCAGACGGAAAGGGAGGTGTTTCCATCTCGCACATGCCAATAAGCATCCAAAATGACGCCCCACGGACGTACCGTCGCGGGGTCATGCTCGACACCGCTCGCAACTTCTGCAGTACGACGGGCGTGTGTCGCGTCCTTCAACAAATGGGCGCGCAGAAAATGAACCACTTCAGCTGGCACATCTCCGACAACCAGTCGTTTCCCCTGAACGTTGGACCGATCTCCAGGCTGCTGTCTGTGGTCCCGAGCACCGACCCCCTCTTCGAAGGCATGATTGGCGCATTTGGACCCGATCAATCATACAGCCTTCGGGACGTGCGTACCATCATTGGCACGGCACGCAATTATGGCATCACAGTCGAACCGGGCATTGACACACCAGGACACTGCTCGGCGTTCATGTACGGCAGTCGAGCGGCTTCGGAGCTGGTGCTTGGAAAGGGACACGGCTTCCAAATGGTGACCTACTGGCAAACCAAGTGGCAGGGATTCAACAACGCCCCCGAACCAGTCATTGGCTATCTGGACATTGCGAATCCCGACAAGCACACGTCCATCGTGCGGGTAGTGCACGCGCTCTTCGACGAGGTCTATGAGGCGTTTCAGATGGGACCGGGGAGATACGGACGGTGCTTCAACATCAACGCAGACGAAGTGAGCACCAACGTGATATCCAAAGGCGCATATGCCGACTACCTCAATGCCCTGTTGGAGATCTTCCACACGCCCAAGTGGACCGACGTGCGAGTGGGTATGTGGGCAGACGCCGCCCTCGGGATAAATGTCAAGGCGGACGGAGTCGCGTACGCATACAACGACACGATACACCTCAAGGCACTCGATGGCAGACTGACCATCGGCCTGTGGAACTTATGGCCGACCGTATCGGTGGACAAGAACAACACGCTCGCGCGAGCGCTTCCGCGGAGCGACGTCGTGAATTTCAACGCCAACTGCATGTACATGGACGCCGGGTATCCGGGGCAGATGTGGAGCGGGTACAACTACGATCTGAAGCCACCCACCGCGTCGACGTACTCCGCCTTGGCCACTTCGCTGAATCAGTACTGGATTTCTGCCGCACCGACCGTCGGTCCACAGTGGGGTGGCTTCCGCGGGTGGCCTGTGGCGTTCGGGAAGATCTACACGTACAACTTCCATTGGGACTTTGAGGGGGAGTCGCCGACGAGTATTGTCAGCGACGTTGCCGTGGGTACGCAGACGGCCAAGCTGGAAGGGATCGTCGGTGCATCGCTTGCCGTGTGGTCCGAGACCATCACCGAGGGAGAACTGGACGGCAAGCTGGTCACCAACATGGCCGCACTTGCCGAGACCACGTGGAAATACGACGAGACGCATGCACCCGACAACCTGAACCACGCCACGCTCCGGCTGCACGCCCACTTGCAGCAGCTGAGTCGCATGCCATTCCACGTGCGATCGGCCACCTCTGTCTACTCGGGTGCAAATATTGATAGGCCCTTCCCGCAGGGGTGCATCATGACCATTCCCACGACAGAGCCGGACGGCACGATCACACAGGCATACATCGACGCACACTACAAAGACTGGGACATGCAGATCCGCTCCGATTACGCGAGTGTCGTCAACAACGATATACTCGCCAACATCAACCCCGAGGGCCCCTTGGGAGCCAACGCCATTGCGCTGTGCCCGCTAGCGTCGAGGTATGTATTCGGATTGATGGAAACGGGGGGGGGCGGGAATCAGGCCAACACTGGTCGCGTCAATCCATGGCTTATGCAGGACATTGGCACCGTGCTGCGCGGTCAGTGCATGCGCGAGCGTCTGAAACCGGACAACGTGGCGCGCTCGAACTTTGCCTCGTCGTCGCCGCACTTTGCCTCGTCGCCGTTCTACACGGACCAACGCGACGCGCCGGTGACGTTGGCCACCATCCCCGTGCCGCCAGCGTGAGTAGCAAACCTACCGGATGGTTTTATATTATTTGCAACTGAATAAAACATATATGGACAAATATACAGATTACGCGAATGTATACGTGTCGCCATGGCGACTCGTCTCGTGGTCAACGTACCGCTATTGGATGATGTGGACATCTATTATAATTTTCGTGAGCTTGATGATCGCTGCTGGCATCGCCGCGAAAAAAGTAGAGACGCCCGTCAGAGAAACCGAACCACCGCAGACGACAATCTACAAGAAAAAAACGCAGCTTTGGATCCATCTCGGAGCTACTGGCTGTGCTGTACTCATTCACGCCGTCGTGTATGCGATTGCACAGTGGAACGACGGAGGGGGTGTCGACCAATTTCTCGAACGTCTCGCTCTGATTGTACAAAACTACCACTATTTGAATCTGTTTGTAATCAAGATAACGAATAAGCCATATGGCGTGGCCGATCTTTGGAAGTTCAAGTACTTACTCCACACGAGCACCTAGCTGCCGCTCGTCGCCGTGCGCTTGGTGATGTTGGCTTGCATGATCGGATAGTTGCCGAACATGGCAAACTGACGCGACCCGCCCATGTCGCCGAATCGCGCACGGAACACCGTGTAGAGGTAGGCCATTTCTTTGCTCTCGATCTTGGCATCGGGGTATGCACACTGCAACCGGACCAGCTCCTCGTCTGACACCATGCCCTGGATGCGCGAGATGATGCAGCGACCGCCGCTGCCCTGGTCGAAGGGCTCCTTCTCCCGCCACACCACTTCGGCGGGGAGGACGTCCGCGAAGGCCTCGCGGAGGATGTGCTTCTCGACCACCCGGCCGTCGTCGCCTCGGCGCAGCTTGCAGCGATAAGGCAAGTTCATGGCGTACTCGACAAGCCCACGGTCAAGAAAAGGACACCGCGCCTCGATGGTCGCGGCCATGGTCGAACGGTCGAGGCGCTTGCACTCGGTCATGTGAATGTTCTCGATCATCTGCCACGAGCTCTTCACGAACTCCTCACAGCCCATGTCACGCAGGACAAGGTATCCACCGAAGAGCTCGTCGGCCCCCTCGCCACAGAGGATCACAGAGAGGCCCATCTCCCGGGCCTTCTGAGCCGCGAGGTAGTTGACGACCGCGCAGTTGATGGCGGACGGGTTGTAGCTTTCCAAGTGCCAGACCATGTGGGGGATGAGTGCCATGAGCTCGTCTTCGGTAAACGTGCATACGATGTGCTCGATGCCAAGGTGGGTGGCCACGCGGCGGGCGTTCGTCAGGTCCGGCGACCCCTCCACACCCACGGTGATGGCTTTGAGGGTTGGGCAGAAGGTGCTCGCCACGGCGGTGATGATGCTGCTGTCCACACCCCCAGAGAGGAACGTCCCCACGCCTACGTCGGCACGCATGCGCTTCTGTACGGCGTGTGTGAGCAGGGCGCGAACCATTCGCGGGCAGGGAATCTGGGGGCGTCGGGGGATGTGATAGTATCGGTCGACAGAGAGACGACACGTGTGCGTGTCGAACGTGGCCACATGCCCTGGAGGGAGCTCGCAGATGCCAGAGATCATCGATGATGTAAGCGCGGCGGCGAGTCCCTTGCACTCGGAGCAGACGAAGCAGCTCGTCTTCGTTGCCACGTAGTAGAGGGGCTTCTTGCCGATGTGGTCCCTGGCAAACACCAGGATTCCAGTACGCTCGTCGAACAAGCAGACGGCGAACATGCCGTCCAGTTGCTCCACGAATCCTCGACCCACCGTCTCGTACAAGTAGGGTACCACTTGGAAGTCGTTGCCCGTTGGGGGGACGCGACCACAGTCCTCCATGTCCATATTGATGCTCTCGTAGTTGTAGAGGAAGCCGTTTCCCACGACGTGCACCAACCCACCCGCACCATGCAGCGGCTGATTGCCACCATCGACGTCGACGATGGCGAGGCGATTGATGCCGAGCGACACGCTGCGATCCGCGTAGGAGTCCACAGACTGATCGTCCGTACCGCGGTGCGTCGTCTCACCGAGCATGGCGCGCACGGCATACTGCGTGTCGACGGAGGACGGATCTGCGCAAATGGCGGCGATGCCACACATGCTCGCTTTTAATTGGGATTGTGCATTTATCCGCGGGGGTATGAACGACGAGGGGGTAGTGAGGTTGGATATACGAACACGCTAAAATACACAGGCAGCAATGATATCATCATCCCGTTGTAACTCGGACGATGCAAATAGATAGGCAAACCCACACTGCTGCACCGCCGCTAGTGCCACCTCCTTGTCTCTTTGCAAATCAACCGATGTATACGCCAACGCGCGTCCGTCTTGTCGGACAGCCGCCAGTGCAACCTCTCGGTCACTTTGCATAGCGACCGACGCCCATTCCAATGCGTACCCACTCCGTCGCACTGCCTTTAGTACGATATCCTTGGTGCTCTGAAATTCAGCCGACGCATGCCGGAGTATCCCACCGTCGCACACTTCGGGTGGGTAATATCGAATTGCGGTCAACACGACGTCCCTGTCGTTGCAGAGCTCTTTGACTTGCCGCACGATAACTGGCAGATTTTTCGCTTTGCATATACTCTCAATGGCACAGCTTGCTTGCACCGAGAGTGCGATAACCAAGAACGCCGGATTGCCTGTGCACTTGATCTTGTAGAACTCGTCCCAATAAGGGCGATATTCGGAACCGTCGTCGATGCTGGTCAAATAATGATTGTAACGTGTATAGCCGGTACCCAGTGCCTGTAGGTCCAACAAGGTATGTCCGGATGGAACTGCGTGCACAACTGCCGTTCCTGTCATATCCGCCACCATGACGACCGACGTTGAAAGCGAACTTGGGTCTGACATGTGTGGTCACGGGGTCTGTTCTTAATTAAATAAGCCATCTGCAGCGGACTCGTGGAGCACCAGGAACAAGCATATTTTCGAGGAGCAGAGCAACCTTGGCCGTTCGCAACCGCACCACGCTTGGTCGAGTTGGGTAAAAGGTGATGGGATTAAGATCCATTGGTACCGAGTACCGCAGCTTGTAGACTTTTTTTGCTTCGCCGATGCCCACCAGACACCACACGCAAATTGTGTCACCGTTTCGAAAGAGTCGCGAACAAGTTCACATGCAATGTATCTCCGAGGCGCTGTACTCATCGTTCAAATAGCCCCTGATGACCTGCACCACTCTTTGCGTGTTCATGTAGATGTTCAATTTCTTCTGACGTATTCCTTTATTTCTTAATTCAGTCGAATACGGTGTGACAAGCTGTCCATCTTGGATCGAAATGTCATCGCACAACATGACATGGACCTTTCCCGAACTGGAGGAGAGACCTGGAAAGTAAAACATCGGGTGCCACTCGTCGTGACAGCACTCGATAATACACGCTCCATCTGGGGCAAAAGGAATGCTGCAGAGTTGTGCACCGTGAGGACTGATGATGATTCGGTGTTCCTTGAAAAAACGAGCTTGCTCCAGTAAGCTCTTGTCCTCAAAGTATGTAGTATCCACTGAAAGGCCAAGTTCTTCTTCGATGGCCTGCTGGATGGCATCTGCATTGAGTAGTATGCGTGTATTCTTGCGATTGACAAGACCTACCCTTGGGATTGACGATTGGGGTGAGTCTGGTATGATTGTGTCGCGTATCTTGTTTGCTCCCCGGTACCCGGTCGTGAACCATTGATAGCATCTAGCATGTGCAGTGTCTCCCTTGATAGAATAAGGAATTATCGTCCAAAGTTTTTTGGGGGGGTGATCATCTGTGTTGACATCTGACAACACAACACGAAAGTTAGTACACGATCTACATATAGACTCTATGAACTCGGCCACATATCGAGACCGATAATGGACATGTGGCTGTATCACGACCTCGACCTCTTCATCTGGGTTCAGTACCGCATACTCCGCCGCCATGTAGAAAAACTCCATGGCGTGCACGAAATGAGGGAGACCGAAGTGTGTAGTAGACAAAGCTATACGCATGTTTTCGTTACAAAATTATCACAATACAATAAACATGCCATAATACCAATTGTTCAACATTCAGGTCCATCACCCCGGAGTACCTCTGAGGTGTGCACGCGGACCTCGAGGGGGCAATGAGGGGTTTGCGTTCGCGCAGAAGCTGGTGCTACCTGTCACCCAAAGGGCAGTACGTGCTCTGGAATGGGGGCAACAACACGGGAAAGGAAATGACCGAGGAGGTGTGGTTGACATTCAAAATGAAATCGACATCCAAAGTGCACATCCGATGCTCGAAGTGTACGGCCATCAGCGACAGTGACAACAGGATATTCAGCACCGCTCTGACAGGTGAATTCGACCGCTGCGAGCGAATGAGCAACCTTCGTAGCATATGTTCAAAAGGGTTTAGCTATGAAAGCTGCAATTGTTCAGAGAGCGATGTGTATTTGGCCGAGTTGGTTAAGGCGGTAGATTCAAGATCTGCTGGTGCTAAGCACCGCGTGGGTTCAAGTCCCACAGTACACACATGTCCCCGTTCACAACCACACCACACGCTTGGCCGAGTTGGTTAAGGCGATGGGCTTAAGATCCATTGGTACCGAGTACCGCGCGGGTTCGAGTCCCGCAGCGTGTAGACTTTTTTTGCTTTTTTTGTAACCACAAAGGGACAATCAACTGTCGGTGCGGAATTTCAGATGATCAAATATATGGACTCGGGAAATACCCTTTTTTGCACTCCCGTCGTGTCGTATGTCATACTTCGGGTCGCCAGTCGATGTGCTAGGTTCGAAATGTCGCCAGTAGGCCGTAATGGTCACTCAACCCCTCGTCCGTGAGTACAAGTGAGCAGTCTACGCAGTGCAAAATGGGATCGGTCGTACGCACGTGCATGACATAATCCAACTGCGCCTCTCTGGTAACTCGAAGGGATGTCGGGTCTGTGCGAATCAACACATTCGTGAGGGGCTGCCACGTGTTATGCAAGCCGACGGAGTCACAAGCCACGGAGGTGTCCACGATGCGCACGTTTCGCTCGAGCGACGAGGCGAACGGTAGTTCGTCGTATTCACGCAGTGTGTTCAGATCGCCGCACACAATGACCGCGCGATCTCTCGTCGATCTCGCGCTTGTATCCGCGTGAGCGAAGAGCTGGTGCAGTTGCGCCTTGCGGTGTACGCTCCGGATGGGTGTGTCGTCGTAACCCTCGGCAAATGGGAGCGCATTGGGATGGGCATTGTACACCCGGAGTCGGACGCCACGAGATGCCGACGTCGAACGACGGCACTCGACATCGACGTAGGTGAACCCACGTCGGCGGAGGAGGTTAAGTGGGTCACCGCTCTGACAGGTGAATTCGACCGCTGCGAGCGAATGACAGCATATCGTTTCACGACGACACAGAGTCACCAACCCACCGGTCTGCACACGTCCGAACGTGAATATGAAGTTGACGCTCTCTGATAATCTGCGGACAATGCGCGTAAATACCGCATAGACACCCGCCAAAACGAGACACCACGAAAGCCGCCTGATACGTCCCGAGACGTGAATCGCATGCATCATCTCGTCAACTGACCAAACCAACATGCACGTGATCAAAATACAGCATATTGCCAGCACATGCCATACCGCTTTGCCGATGTACCGTGGAGCCGAATGGCGGGTGTTTGCGGTGTCCAACTCATAGCAGACTTCGTATACGTCCCCTACTTCGCGCTCCAGCGCGCGCACGACCTCGTCGTCGTGGACTTCTTGTAGACACACGACGTCCGCACGGAGTGCGCGCAGGGCGTCGATTTGCCTCTGAAGACGGCGTGTGGGATCGTATGCCAGAGAGGGTGCGAATGCACAGCTCAGGGGTCCGTTGTACACGTTGAAGGTGCATATGCGGATGCGTGGCATGTGCCTAGTCGATGAGAAAGGGCCTAGGTGAGGAACGATAGACTTGCCAAAAAAACACAATACAAACGGATCGCTCAACATGACCCTCACTCACTATGCGTGAAAGCAATTGTTCACTTTAGTGACGAAAGACCAGGAAGTGTATTGATCCATGAATTTAGAGCTTCATTTTTTCATCGACGGTTTACTGAACGAGGTTGGCACATGCCCTCGCGCACGCGCCGAGCCTCGGCGGCGTCGAGGGGACTGTCCATCGGGCTGCTGTTCGTGAAGGACGCGCCGGAACGGAAGACCGATCGGGTCAACGGCATGTGCTACGGGTGGAAGGGGGCGAAGCGGCTCTGGTGCGGGGCGCAGTGGCACCTGGCATGTACAATGGTGGGGTGCGCGAGACAGGCGCTGGCCCACGCCGAGCACGGCACGAAGTGCGGTACACACTCGAAAGCGAAGCCCTTCAAGTGCCCCGTTGAGGGGTGCGACTTCCGGTTCGCGCGGTCGGGCGATCTCACTACCCACGAACGCACGCACACGGGCGAAAAGCCCTTCAAGTGCAACTTCGAGGGGTGCGACTTCCGGTTCGCACGGTCGCATAATCTCGTGACTCACAGACGCACGCACACGGGCGAAAAGCCCTACAAGTGCAACTTCGAGGGGTGCGACTACCGGTGCACGCAGTCGAGTCATCTCGTGACCCACGAGCGCACCCACACGGGCGAAAAGCCCTACAAGTGCCCCGTTGAGGGGTGCGACTACCGGTGCACCACGTCGAGTCATCTCGCGGTTCATCACGACCGCAACCACACCAGAGAGGGTCAGGCCCGGCGCAAGCGGCAGGAG
>ERZ887942.1449-NODE-1449-length-16388-cov-5.841364_pt1 | contig 16388 bp, 10 predicted proteins | sample MGYA00521099_ERZ887942 | MGnify/ENA primary metagenome ERZ887942 (study PRJEB32303, sample SAMEA104408605) | aquatic metagenome | biome: Brackish water; feature: Pelagic; material: water | place: Baltic Sea | collected 2014-06-07T06:48:00 | depth 16,251 m ... | reverse complement strand
TCCCTGATGAAAAAGACCTCATCGAAATTTCGAAGCGGACCACCGGATTTCACACGACTGAACTGAACCGCGTGATTTCTGCGGAAGATTTGCTTCGTTTTCAGGAAGTGCTGACCCACGTGCCGATTGCAGATCACGTGACCGCATTTGCCGCGCAGTTGGTCCTCGCGACCCACCCCGAAAATGCTTTCGCCAACGATCAGGTAAAACGCTACGTCAGTTACGGCTCCAGCCCTCGCGGGCTTCAGGCGCTCATTCGCGGGGCTCGCGTCCATGCCGTGCTTGACGGTCGGACCGCGGTTTCAACCGATGACATTCGCGAAGTCGCCATGTCGGCAATGCGTCACCGCGTGATCTTAAATTTCGAAGGCGAAGCAGAAAACATCAACGTCGACGCTTTGGTAAAAGACATCATCGATGGTCTTGCCACATCAGGTCAGACCGCAGCCGCCGCAGCAGCCTGATCCAAACGAGCTATGGCGAATTGATGAGCGAGTGTGTAAGTTAGTAAAATGCGGCGCGGTGTTAAAAAAATAGTTCTCCGAACCAACAGGGTCTGTTCATCGAACAGACCCTGTTCGTTCGTGAAAATTATTCTGGGCCTGATTCTGTCGGTGAGCTTCGCTTTTTCACAGGACGCTCCGGCAGAGGCGGAACTCTCCGACTTCGATAAAACGTCGCTGAACTTACGTACCGCATTGCATTACGATTCGGCAATCGCCGCCCCACTGGATAGTCTGGTTCGGTTGTATCAGAAAGAAGATCGGATTGAGGACTTGATTGGTCTTTACCAGGCGCATATCGCACAATATCCGGAGGATGCCGGTGCAAAAGCGGTTCTCACACGGCTCCTGCGAAAATTGAATCGGGCGGGGGCTGGTGAATTTGTGACTGCTGCGTCTCAGCTTCATCCGGATAATTCAGTTTTGCAGCACCTCTTGTTTCAGCATTTGCAGGATCGGAATGACCCGCGTGCGGTCGAGGTGTTGTCTCGCGCCATCGAACTGGAATTGCTAAAACCGGGCCGTCGCGATGGCTGGTTGGAAGAATTACTCAAGATTTCAGCCGAAGGTAAAGGCCGCGAGCTTGCGATAGGGCATCTAACGGCGTTGCTAAATTTGGAGAATCACACAGCAAAGACGCTGGAGGCTTTGTCTGCACGAATGCAGCGCTATGGGTTTTGGGAGTTGTCGCTCAGCGCGGTGACGAAAGCTCTGGCGAAAGATCCGGATGCTGAAGCCAAAGTGGAGCTGCAGGTTCGAGCAGCAAAAGCAGAAGCGTCCCTGGGGAACCGGGAACCGGCAGGCCAGCGGCTCGACGGGTTACTGGCAAAGTTGGCGCCCGATTACTGGCGGCGTCGTGAAATCATGAGCTTGCGGGTGAATTTTCTCGCCAATGACGCGGAGCGCGAAGCGATGTTGGCAACGGCAAAAGCCGGCTGGGAAGCGAATCCAGCGAGCGAATCTGCGGTGCTTGATTATGTGGAACTGCTGGCTGCCAGTGAGCTCCGGCGAGATGCCATCAAAGTGCTCAACGATGCTGCGGTGGTGTTGCCAACTTCGGAACGGCTCGAGGCAAAAACGCTGGAGTTGCTTGAACGAATTGGTGATGAGCGGGAATTGGAAGTGTATTTGGAAAAGCGGCTTGCAGCATTTTCGGAACGGGATGATTTGCGATACCGAATTGTGAAAGCACAGTATTTGCTCGGAAAAACTGAGCCGGCTGAAGTGAATTTCAAGCGGGTCATGGCAGGGCTCTCCGAGGAGGATAAGGGGCCGCGATTACTCGATTTGGGGCGGTATTTACGGAATTCAAATTTGCCGGGGCAGGCGGTGCCGATTTTTGAAACGTTTCTTGCTACAAATCCTGCACGCCTCGATGTGCGGCGGGAACTCGCTGAAACACACCTAACGCTTGATCAGAAATCGATCGCTCGAAAGGTGGTTGGGGAATTGGACGTGACTCATGCTGAGATTGAGAATTTCCTCGATGTCGTTCAATTCATGGTTCGCGAAGAGTTTTTTGCCGAAGCGAAAAAGGCGCTGGAAAAACGACTCGGCATAGAGCCAGAGCAATTCGAATTGCGATTGTTGCTCACGAGAGTGTTTGGAAAGACCGGAGATCGTGAAGCCGCAGAATCCTTGTTAAATTCAACTCGTGAAATCGCTGACACGCCGTCCCGTTACCGCTCGTGGTTGGAAACAGGATTGGAAGTTCATGAACTCTTTGATGATGTCGCGCTGTTTTTTGATCGCGAACAGGCCCGGTTTGGAACGAAGTCGAACGGTGGAGATACGGCTGAAAAATGGACTTCTGCTGAGATCGAAAAATTTCTTATTTTATGTGAAACGGGCGAACGCAGCCAACTCACTGATCGGGTTACTCAGGCAATTCGGACAAAGCTCCTGACCGATGATTTGGCGCTGGATGTTCGACTGAAGCTTCGATTGCTACTCGTTACCGCGCTGGGAAATCAGCCAGAGAGGGGAGCTGAGATTGAGGAACAGATCAAGCTCTTGGCGACCGAAAATCCGTCGCAAAAAGATGAATACACGCTTCGTCTGGCGCTTTTGTATCACTCCCTGAATCGTCCGGATTTGACGAGTCCGGCGCTCTCGGAGGTCACCGTGTCGAATGTTTCTGACGTGTCGGTTTTACGAGCCGCAGCTCCCGTATTTATTGAGTTTGGACTTGTGGATGCGGCATCAACGACGCTTGAACGAGTGACTGCGGCCGAGCCGGAAGCCCTCGCTAACTGGGAAAAAAGGTTGTCGCTTCTTGCTGCATTGGGCCGGGAAATTGAACTTCGGAAGGTGATTCGGGATCTTCTTGGAGGCGTTAATCGGATTGAGTTGAGCGTTGATTCGATCGATGCTTTGCGCCGTCATTTGCTTGATTCTCATTGGCGGAGTGTGGCTTCATTGATTGCTAAACAAACGCCGGAATCGCTTGCCGAAGTCCTGCCATTACTGGAATCCGTCCAGCGCGAGGCGACTGACAGCGATCGGCTATGGGGACTGTGGGCGCGGGCATTTGTGTTGAATGCGCTGGACCGAGTTGACGCTCGTGACGCGGCGATCGAAGAGTTAACGGCTGCTGCGTATGAAGGAAATGCAAATGCAGCGAGGGCCGCCGCGGATGCGGAAACACAGATTGTTTTTCCTGACGGGCTCGCGATTTCACTTCCTGCAGCAATGGATCTGTTGACGGGCCCAACAGGGGACAAAAGCGCCGCGGAAAGCCGCCAGAAGACAGAGGGGCCGCTGACCCAGCCTAAGCTGGACTGGGCATTTGAAGTCGATGGCGGTGCTCGTGTTTTACAAATTGAGCCCGTTGGAAAAGACGTGGTGCTCATTCTCGATGATCGCGGAACGATGTATTCGGTTGAAGCAGCGAGTGGGAAATTGAAGTGGCGGGAGCGCTTTGGATTGCCGGAGACCACCTTTACAAATTCAGGTTCGAGGCGACTTCGAGGAAATACACTAGGGGCAACTGGAGGCAGTGGAATTCAGATCGCCAACCAGTATTTTCGCGTTCAGCAAAGCGGTAGCTCGCTGTCAGTTCAGCAGTTAGTGGCTCCGTTTCAAACGGCAACGTTGAACGCGGGCGGAGCTTCAGTGACCGGTGCGGCGGGGATTGGAGCGACCGGTTGGGATGCATCATCCGTCAAGCTCGTTCGCCGTTTTGCCACGGATGGTGAGAGCCAATTTTTCATGACATTTGGCGATGAAATCAGTGCGTTCGAAGCCACAACCGGCAAGCTTTCGTGGAATGCGCATCTCGGGGCGTTGAGCGAAGGGGAGCGCCAAATGGTCTCCAATCTGGCGCGGCCTGAGACGTCATTGGCAATCGACGGGGAGCGGCTCATTGCCTTCTCACCAGCGACTTCGGTTGCGTCCGGATTTTCTGCAGAAAATGGAAAGTTACTGTGGCAACGAACGTTGAATTCCAATGCCGCAGACAACCTCTTTTCGCTGAACAGTGGCATGACGGTTGATGGAGGGCGCGTGTTTCTGTTTGGAAGCGAAAGCGTGATTCTTGATTCCCAAAGCGGCGACACCATTTGGAAATTTGACGGCGTCGGAGTACAAAAATTTCCCGTGAAACTGCGAGCGCAGGAAAAAGCTGTGGCGGATGAACTTGCCGCTCAAGCTGAAGGTCCGATCGTAACCACTCCAACGAAAGCCTGGGCTGGAGGTAGCGTTTCGCTGTCACACGAGCGTCCTGGAATGCTTGATCACCTCACGGCAGGGAGTGATCGGAAATTGACTGTAAAATCATTTACAAAGAACCGCGGTGCGTTGGTTGCCCCAGCTGTCTACTGGTCGGCATCGAGAATTCATAATCGAACGCCTTCTGCAGCTTCGTTGGATGGCGACCGCCTGTTGTTGATGGATCAATACGGCATTCGCGAGATTTCGTTGCGATTCCCGCTGGCCTCCCGTCAAATCGATGTGAGCGGCACATTTCTCGGAACCGCAGGTGACAACGCGTGGTTTTTGGAGCGCGATTCGATTGTCCGCGTTGATTTAGGAAATCGCGAGATGTCTGCGGATTCAAAATACTCGATTTCACTGGCGGGTCTTGCTCTCGATGGTGAATCCAGTGCTGTGATGAGCGGTTCGCGTGTCTATGTGACTGGTCCGGGCGGCATGGCGATTTTCAATGCTCATAGTGGGCGTGTGATTTCCGAAAGCCGCTGGCCAGAAGAATTGGAAGCCTACCGCACCAAATTTGGTGGGAGTGCCGCTGGGATTACCGGGACTCGTTACGTCATTCAAGGACTCGTGAGATCACCAGCTGCCGGATATGCCGCAATCGCGAATAACCCGGTAGAACGCACGTCAGGATCGACTTTGTATTCCAAGATCGGTGAGTCGAGCGTGGTCGCGTTGCGGGGCGAGTGAAATCAAGATTCCGGCTCGGGCCAATCGTGTTTCGGGTAACGTCCGCGTAGCATCGTGCGGACACCGGCATAACTGCCTTTCCAGAATCCGGCTAGGTCTTCGGTGACTTGTACCGGACGAGAGTTTGGCGCGAGGATTTCGATGAGCAGTGGCACGCGGCCGTTGGCGATAGTCGGAGTCTCGCGAACTTTGAAGAGGTGCTGAATCAGCACGGAAATCTTGGGTTTAACCGCCGGATCGGGATCGTAAAAAATCTTCACACTGCGGCCACTGCTCAGCTCGATTCGTTCGGGAGCAAATTGATCGAGCAATCGATATTGGTGAGGCGGGAGCCACTCCGCTATAGCAGTTTTGACGGCGCGATCTTTGATCTGCTTGTAGCTTAGCCCACCATCACAAATCTGAATGAGCAACAACAGCCGTTCTTCTTCGCGAATTGAAGGGATTTCGTATTCGGGAAATGCCGCGGCGACCGTGTTGATCCGACCGATTTCCTGCTCGATTGCCTGATCCCAGCGTTTCAAAATTAAATTTCCGGCCATCACTTCGCGGGCCAGAATTTCGGCGGCTTCATCAAGCGGCGGTTCGCCACGGGGGCGGCTTTCGAGAACCAAATCACGGAAGCGGCGTTCTTCGCGGGCTTCGACGCGACGATTGGTTTCATTGTAAACCGCTCCGACTTTGTCGACAAAATCATCGGGTAAAATCTCCGCGAGCATCGATTCTTCAAGCCGTGTGGCGAAGTTCAATTTCACGTTCAAATTGCGACCTTCGATCTCGATCATTTCGCCGGCGATGAAAAGCCGCGTTCCTTTTGAATCCGAAGCGACGCTGTCTTTTTCCAGTTGTCCGCACCGGCCGCCGATCACGGAGCAGGCGAGGGTGCTCGTGCTATTTCGCAACGCAACACGATCGGAAAACCCGGTGAGCAAAATCCGCGCAACCTCGTCCGAATCCGGTTCGCGATCCTGATGCTCGACGTTGGAAAGCCGACGAACCGATTTCGAGAACTGTTGCGCCATCTGGCCAATTTCTCGCGATGCATTGGCGTTAATGCCCATGCTATCACAATGGCCGACGTTGAATTTCGCACTTGAGGCAGAACTCCAGGCGCGAACCAATGCTTGGAAATCAGAGCCGTCGTCGGGTTCACGAAAATCATCGAGCGTCAGATCTGAGCTACGTCGTTTCTGTTTTGGAAAGATCGGGCGGCCTTGGGTGGCGGCGGCGATGATCGAAAAGTATTCCAGACATCCGGCATCCGCTGCTGCGATCAATACGCGGGCAAAACGAGGAGTCAGCGGCACTTTCGACATCGCGAGACCAATTTTGGTGAGCGATTCATCTTCGGGATCCAACGCCCCTAGTATCGTGAGCCATGAAAAAGCCGCATTCAAGCCTTGAGGATTGGGAGCTTCGAACCATTCGAATCCACGCACATCTTCAATGCCCCCGGCTTTCAAAACCAGCACGGCTTCGCTCAAATCCATCCGCTGAATTTCGGCTGGCGTTGCCGGCGGGCGGCCTTCGTGATCGCGTTCACTCCACAAACGGATCGCCACACCGGCGCGGGTTCGTCCTGCTCGACCGGCGCGTTGATCGGCCGAAGCTCGCGATATTTTCTCGATCGTCAGTGTGGAAATCCCGCGTCTCGCGTCAAAACTTGAGCGCCGCTCCACTCCTGAATCGATCACGGTAGTGACACCATCGATCGTAATTGAAGTTTCGGCGACATTCGTAGCGACGACGATTTTGGGCTGTGAACTTTTCCCGACCGCGGCGTCTTGTGCGTTTGGGGAGGCCTCGCCAAACAGCTCGTGAATTTCGATGCCCTTTGTCCAACTGGCGTTTTTCAAAGCTGCGACCGTTTTGCGGATTTCATGGCGGCCCGGCATGAATACCAACGTGTGGCCTTCGATTTTACCCATCTCGCGGAACCGTTCGCGGATGGCCCGCGCTGTGTGATCCCACAACTGATCACCGTGCCGTTCTTTGGCTGGCGAATAGCGGATTTCAACGGGGAACATTCGTCCTTCTGATTTTAGGTGTTGCGTTCCGTCGCCAAGGTAGCCGACCAATGATTCCGTCTCCAACGTGGCGGACATCGCGACGATTTTTAAGTCGGGCCGCCGGATTTTTTGAACTCCAAAACAGCGGGCCAGGGTAACGTCGCCGAAAAAATGACGTTCGTGAAATTCATCAAATATCACTGCGGAAACCCCATTCAAGTTGGGGTCTTCCAGCAATCGACGGAGCAAAATTCCTTCAGTGACATAACGAATTCGGGTCTCCCGGGAAACCACATTTTCGAAACGGACCTGATAGCCGACGTCATCGCCGCACCGGCCGTCGCGTTCCTGAGCTACCCGCCTTGCCAGCATTCGGGCTGCCAACCGACGTGGTTGAAGCACATAAATATCGCCATCGCATTTCCCCGAATCGAGCAGCATCTGCGGAACTTGAGTCGATTTTCCAGATCCCGTCGGCGCTTCAATAACGATGCGGACATTCTTTGAATCCAACGCAGCACGCAGATCGGATTCGATTTCAAAAATAGGCAGCGAGCGATCGCGAGGCATTTAACAAATCAACAGGGTTTGATTGCCAAATCAACCGAGTTGATTCGTAAATAGGCTGCTTATTCCACACCCGTCATTTATTCCCCGGGGCCGTCACTCTCAGACTTCACCAATTCAAAGGACGTAATCATTTCCTCGACCTTGGGAAACATCTTCGCTTCGTAGTCGGGAAAAATCGTGATGACAATGAAATACCCGCGGTTTCCATCCATGAAAATCCATTGACGCCAGCGGACTTTTTCACCCTCCAGATTGGAGGGGATCATCGTATCGTAAAAGAGCGCGTCCAATTTGCCCACTTTGGCGAGTTTCATCAGGTCTTCGGTCGCTTTTGGGTTCACGCGTTTGGCCCAATGCATCGCAATCCGGAGCCGCATTTTTTCTGAGAAATCCGGATCGGCTTTTTCACTGGCTTTTTGGGAAAACTCACCCAGCTCGTAGATGTCCATGCCAACTGGATATTCCGGGGGCCGATGCATCACCCACGTTCCCTGATCAATCGCGGCCCAGCCCTCTGACAGTTTGAATTTAAAAGATTTGGTTCGTTCTTTGGTCTCCTTAAACTCAAAAATCGCGATGTCCTTGATCTGAGCCGGCTTCTTTTTCTCCTTCGTCTGCGAACCGATGAATTGATTGGTCGGATCATACTTCCACGTGGAAGTTGTCTGACGGCCGATTGAATCGAAAAACTCGCGCAGAGTTGGGTTGTAGCCGGTTGGAAAGGTCGATTGCAGGGGCTTTTCAGGAATTTCCTTCGATTTGGACATCAACCCGATGCTGGTTCCTAAATCGATCCGGCTTTTGACGAAAAACATATTCCCAAATTGTTTGAACGAATAGCTCATCCCGCCTTCAAGCCTTTTGTTCAGAATCTTTTCCAGTTTGGCATCGGTCAATACGACCACGGCCTGTTTTTTTATTTTAGCTTCTGTTTCTTTCGGCTTCGAATCCTGAGCAGACAGATTGAATGATAGAAGAAGCGACAGAAAAATGGAGAAAAGGGTGATTCGCGAACAAGTGAAATTCATTGAGACGGAAACGGTTGTAGTGGCGCATTCAGAGTCTACCCAGAAGTCGAGGAACGAAGAAATCATGAACGAAGCCGATCCACTTTGAAAATGATCAGCGCCGCGTTACACTTCGTGATGAGCAATGCTAAGGCCTTTCGTTTTTTAGCCCTGCTGGTCGTTTTTTTCGCCGGGAGCTCCCATGGGCGACCGCACTTTGTTTTGATGGATTCTTCGTCCGTGGATCATGCTCCATCCAGTTACGGATATACCGTGAAATCAACGGAGAATGGGGCGAACACAGTTTTCCTGTTAACACTCACGGCTTCTGCGGCGAAAGCGTTGAGCGGTGCAAAGGTGTTTTTTCATACCAATGTGAAAGATGAGCCATCGATTAAGGTTGTGATCGAAGTGGTCGAGAACAAGGGCAAGACGATTCGCTTTTCGGTTCCGACCAAGCATCTAAGCAACTGCCTTCTCGAACTGGATTCGGTTCCCGGTGAATTTTCAAAACGCCCTGTTGGAAGCAATCCTATTTACGCTGATTTTTCAGGTTATCGGTTGGCTCTCCATGCTGCGAAGGAGGTTAACAAATAGCCAGTGAGCGGTTGCATGGCATTATTAAATACAAGAGAACATCACGTTTATAATTTGCTGGATACGCTCTTTATTTAAGGAGACGCCAAAAATACCGAATGAACAGTACGACGAACGATTCAAAAAAACTGTTAGCACTCAATAAGCCGAAGGGATATGTGGTTACCCGCTCTGACGAACTTGGGCGAAAAACTGTCTATGATCTTTTACCTGATTGGGTTTTTGAGGATGGATGGATGCCCGTCGGACGCCTTGATCTGGATTCCAAGGGCCTTCTATTTTTCACAACCAAAGGCAAAACCGGTGATGCGTTAACCAAACCCGGGAATTGCATGAAGGTATACGAGATATGGGTCAGGGGCCACGTGACCGACGAACATATTGCCGCGGCAAAAAAGGGAGTAAAAAGCAAAGGCGATCTGCTCAAAGCGGTTGGCATCGAAAAAAAAGGCATTGGTGGCGCAAAAACAAAGCTCACAGTAGAAATTGACGAGGGAAAGAATCGGCATATCCGCCGTCTTTTTGGAGCACTGAAAGACCCAAAGTTTGGGACGCCTTTAAAGGTCCTGAAATTGAAACGAATCAGCATTGGCAGTTTGAAACTCGACCTCGAAAACGGGAAGTGGCGTTTTCTTTCCGTGGAAGAAGAGAGGATGCTATTGAAGGATCTTGATTAGCTCTTAACCTTTAATCTTCTCCTGACATCGATGGCATAATTTATGAGGGGCCGATCCGATCCCTGCTTCTATCAGAACGAACTTGAATGGACTCTCCAGAAACTTCATCGAATCCACCCCTGCTCGCTGGCATCGAAGCAGGCGGGACGAAATATGTTTGCGCAGTCGGGCATGATCCTGAAAACCCGCTCAGTGAAATCCGTTTCCCTACGGGGGAGCCGGGCGATACGATTGGTGAAGCCGTCAATTTTTTCCGTGAAGCAATCGAGCAATATGGGCCGATCGGGGCAATGGGAATTGGCACCTTTGGCCCCGCAGATATCAATTCACGATCCTCCGGTTACGGCGGAATTTTAACGACCCCTAAACCGGGCTGGGCTGGATACAACGTAGTTTCAGCGCTTCGAGAGCGGATGGGTGAATCCGTCCCGATTACATTTGAAACCGATGTGAATGCAGCTGCTGTGGGCGAAGCTGAATTCGGTGCCGCGATTCAAAAACGAAACGTCTGTTACATCACCATTGGCACGGGAATTGGCGGCGGATTTCTTCACGATGGAGTGCCTCTCCATGGTCGGATGCATCCGGAAATCGGGCATATGTTGGTGCCCAATCTTGAGGGGGAATACGAGATGTCGAATCCCGGCAGCGTTTGCCCGTTCCATGATAATTGTATCGAGGGATTTGCAAGTGGCCCTGCGATTGAAAAGCGGTGGGGAGCGCCTGGCCACGAACTCTCTGATGACCACCCCGCCTGGGATTTACAGGCTCGTTATTTGGCGCACGGTTGCGTGAATTTGACTGCCGCGTGGTCGCCTGATGTCATCATTATTGGTGGCGGGGTGATTCAGCAGAAGGGATTGATTCCAAGAATCCGTGAACATTTTGCGAAACTGGCCGGCGATTACTGGGGGAATTTGCCGCCGATGGAAGACTACATTCAGGAACCCGGTCTCGGGCAACAGGCGGGTATCGTAGGTGCGCTGGCGTTGGCCCAACGATTGCTTTGAATCATGTGGGGGCGAGCGCGTGAGCGAGTGGCTTATAAACTGATCTACTCGCTCACGCTCGCTGTCACATTTTTACGAACCAACCCTATTGGTTCGAAAAAAAACGAAGGTGAATCATAACGTTTTTTACTGAATTTTTGCTTCAATGGGCGTCGATTAGTCCCCGGCATGATTTTGGCACTGATGACGCGCTTCTGAAATGGGAACCAGTTATTGACCCGTTTCTTGCCAAAAAAATCACATCTCAAGAGAGGGTGACGACTTTAAAATCCAGAAGGAGTCCCCGATTCCAGGCTGTGAGATAGTAGGAGCCACCGCCATCGCCGAGCTCAAATTGGGGCAGTGACGGAAGGAGTGAATTGATTTGTGTCGCAGTGAGCCGGGTTGGTGCAGACCAATTGGGTTCCGTCCGGTCAAGTTGGTTGTTTTGGAAATGGGTGAGCCTGCGGTTGAAGTCCATTGCTTTTATCAGTCGTATACCTTCCTTCAATTGTGAAACAGTGATTCGGCTTCTGTGAAATTTGGACGAAAACTGAAAATTCGACTGATTTTGCTGCCTCAGCCTAAGGCAAAGCGATTTTTCCAATGAAGGTTCACGATAGAGGCAATTTTTCGTTTACAAATTCGGCGTCTCTCCGTTCACTTCTTCTTTGTGAGTCGGAAGTTCTCCATCGCCATCTTTGCTATCACTGCGGCTTTTTTCGCGGTGTTTTTCCTGTTTCCTATTTGGAAGACAGTTCAGGAAGCGTTTCGCGGAGCCGATGGTGGTTTCACGTTGGCTTATGTCGGCGAGGTTTTCAAAAACCCGATCTATCTCGAGGGACTGATCAACTCGTTGAAGATGGGCGTTTTCTCGACCCTAGGTTGCATCATCATCGCGCTGCCTTTGGCCCTGATGGCGAACACCTATCGCTTTCCGGGGAAAGATGTTTTGAATTCGATGTTGTTAATCCCCATGATTTTGCCGCCATTTGTCGGGGCATTGGGAATCAAGCAGTTTCTCGGGCAAGCCGGGGTGCTGAACGCATTTCTTGTCAAAATCGGAATAATGGATCCGGGGGCTCCGATCGATTGGTTGGGCGATGGCGCGCTGTTTGGCGTGGTTGTGATGAACGCGCTGCATTTGTATCCGATCGCGTATCTGAATATCTCGGCAGCGCTGGCAAATCTCGATCCGGCGATGGAAGAAGCCGCGGAAAATTTGGGGTGCACTGGATTTCAGCGACTTCGGAAAATCACTCTGCCGCTCATCATGCCGGGCATGTTTGCCGGAGCGACCATCATTTTCATCTGGGCATTTACGGAATTGGGGGTGCCGCTGGTGTTTGATTTTGGGCGCGTCACGTCCGTGCAAATTTTTGATGGAATCAAAGACCTCAGCGGCAATCCGTTTCCCTACGCGCTGGTTGTTGTGATGCTGGTATCGACTTTGATTTTGTATTTGATCGGTAAAATATTCTTTGGCCGCGACAACTTTTCATCATCCGGTCGCGCCTCGACCGGCCGCCATCTAAAAACGCCCAACCCCTGGATGGCCGCGCTTTGCACCGGTTCGTTCGTTTTTGTGACTGGAGTGGCGATTCTGCCACACATCGGTGTCGTGTTGCTTTCCGTGTCGTCGGATTGGTATCAGACCATTCTCCCCGAAGGTTTTACTGCTCAGCATTACGAGGACGCGTTGGGGCATCCGCTCACGGTGAATTCCATCGCGAATTCGCTGAAATACGCTTCTCTCGCGACTGTGTTTGATATCGTTCTTGGTATCGGGATTGCCTACGTCGTCGTGCGGACTCGTTTGCCCGGGCGACAGCTGCTTGATGCCATGGCGATGCTACCACTCGCCGTTCCCGGATTGGTTTTGGCCTTCGGTTTTCTCGCGATGACTCGGGAAGGACAGCCGTTCCACGGTCTGATGCTCGGCGAAAATCCACTGATTATTCTGGTGATCGCCTATGCAGTGCGAAGGCTGCCCTATGTCGTTCGGAGCGCCGCGGCCGGATTTCAGCAAACCAGTGTCAGCCTTGAAGAAGCTGCCCAAAACCTCGGTTGCCCGCCGCTACGGGCGATGCGCAAAATCACGATCCCACTAATCGCTGCGAACCTCATTGCCGGCGGCTTACTCGCGTTTTCATTCGCAATGTTGGAGGTATCCGATTCGCTCATTCTCGCGCAGCAGCAACAGCATTTCCCGATTACAAAGGCGATTTACGCTCTCATTTCATCGCTGGGAAATGGGCATCATCTCGCCAGTGCACTTGGCGTGTGGGCCATGGTTTTCCTCGGGGTAACGATTATCGGGGCCGGGATTATTCTCGGGAAAAAGATGGGGGCTTTGTTCCGGGTGTGATCAAATCATCTTCACTTGTTGCCGTTTCCCGACGAAAGGCATCGAATTCCTTTGTTCCGGTGTTGCGTCGGCGTGTATTGCCGTCTAGTTGATTTAAAATGAGTAAGTTATCAATGATTTTTGATCGTCTCACGGCAAGTATTGTCCCGGGGATGATTTGCGATGGAAATCGACGGATACTTTTTATCAACAGAGCGTTTTTGGAAATGTGCGGGCATGAAGAGGGTGATCTGCTTGGGAAGACTCCGGGGCGATTGCTGCAGGGGCCGGAATCTGATGTCGATACCAAGGATAAAGTTAAGAAAAATCTTGAGATTGCAGTTCCGTTCGATTTTTCGATCACCAATTACCGGAAGGATGGCTCAAATTTTTTTGCCGGGATTTTCGTAAACCCGTTTGTCGAAGGGAGCGATTCATCGGGCTATTTTGTCGGAGTTGGATGTGAGCTTGAGCAATTGGAGGACTCGCCGGTCAAGACCGGACCATCAGAATTCCGAAGGGCTGCGAGAAATATTCTCCAGCTGGTTCATGGCTGAAGAGCTTGCGCAAGCCACGCTTTCGATTCAGCGATTCGGGAATTGCGTGCGGGCCATGAACATTTTGGCATGACGATTTTCGGGCCGCTAGGATTTTGGATCTGGAGGCAGTCGCAATATATCAGGATCGTTTGCGAAAAAATAGACATGTCCGCAATTCCCGCAAACGACTGCTGAGGCTTCGGTTCGTTTGCGTCCTTTAAAAACCAGTGCATCTGGATTGGAATCTCTGGCCAGCCTCATTGTTCACTGCCGTTGGCCTTCGCCATAGTCCAAGGGCTTCACATTCGGAATCAGATCTCCCGACCCGCAAATCACACACTTTTCGAATTTGATCAGTTTTGCCATAGATAACAATTGCATGCCCTGGTTTCCCGATCGATTACAAAGACCCGCTCAATTTCTCTTCTTCACGCCGAAATACGCAGCTTGATCCGCATGAGTTTCCAGCACACACTCACGATCCAATAGGTTCTGTTCATCGAGCGGATAGTGTTGGATCGTGGCCTGTTCTGTTTGTTGGACGAAGGTCCAAAGCTCAATGACCTTTTCATAAACGATGCCGGAAGCCACCCCTGAATCCAAAGCTGCAGAAGATTTCTTTGATGTGGAATTTCTTGATCGTTTGCGGGCGCTTTTCCTGAAACTGCGGAAGCGCCGTCAGCTCAAGAAAAAAGGGATGCAATCCACGCCGGCGACGGGTTACACGCGGGAGTTTAAGGATTTCCGGCATTACACGAAGAACGACGATTACCGTGCAATCGATTGGCGGCTCTACGCGCGGTTGGATCGGCTTTTTGTCCGTCTTTACGAGGAAATTCAGGAATATCACATCCACGTGCTTGTCGATACCAGCGCTTCGATGGCGCAGCCGTTTGCGGAAAAGAAAACGGCCGCGCTGAAACTGGCGGTCGCGCTTTCGTATCTTGGACTAGTGGGCCAGCATCGGGTGAGTTTGTATCAAATGGCGGATAAAGTTGGTGATCCGCTCCCACCGATGAAAGGGCAGGGAAATGTGAAGCGAGTGATCGATTTTGCGAAGCGACTCGAATTTGGTGGCACGACGGATCTGAACGCGTGTTTTCGCGATTTTCAGCCGTCGCGTCAGCGCTATGGAATCGTATTTGTGATATCGGATCTGTATGGTCAGGATGTTGATGAGGCCCAGAAAGCGATTCGTCACGCAACGAGCTGGCCGGGTGAGGTTCATTTCATTCAGGTGTTTCATCCGTGGGAGGAAAAGCCGGAGATCGATGGCGAAATCGAGTTGATCGACGTCGAAACCGACGAGCATCGCCGCTTGTGGTTTACGCCGAAGGATTTGAAGAAATACGAAGCCCGTTATCAGCAGTTTTTGTCGGAGATCGATCATGCCTGCAAGACCCGGCAAATTGATTATCAGCGCTGGCGAACGGATTTGCCCTTCGAAGAGCTGTTTTTGGATTTGCTGTCGCGGGGGAGTGCCTTGGCGAGTGGGAATTGATCGAGCTATCGTGTTTGAAACTTGAAACTGAATCCTTGAAACTGCGCCAGTGACTTTTCTAAATCCATCTCTGCTCGGACTTCTCGGACTGGTTCTGATTCCGTTTGTGCTGTATTTTTTTCGTCGAAAATCGAAGCGGTTTAGCGTTTCGACGTTGGTGTTTTTCAAAACGCTGGCGCGGGAGCATCAGGAATCGGCTTGGCTGCGGCGGATGAAGAAATTTCTGTCGCTGCTGATGACGCTCATCATTTTGTGCGCGGCAATTTTTGCGCTGTCGCGACTGATTTTCTCGTCGGGGACAGCGGACGATGTGCGGACAGTCGTGGTGCTGTTGGATCGATCAGCATCGATGGCGGTTGAGGACGAGAACGGGACTTCCCGATTGGATGCAGCGATTGCGCAAGTTAAGGACGAGCTTTTAAAAATCCCCGAAGACGTAGGAGTCGCGCTGATTGCGTATGACGTTCGACCGGAGATTTTGCAGCCACGAACGTTCAAACGGCGCGAGCTGATTTCGCGTTTGGGAGAAGTGGCGGTTCGGCCGATGTCGGGAGATTCCGGTGCTGCGCTGGACGCTGCCAACGTCCTCGCCAAGCTGGAAACTCCGGCGGCGATTTGGCATTTGAGCGATGATCCGGCGGGTTCATTTTCGAGCGATCCGGAATCGGAATCGACTGAAAACGCAGAGCCGGAAGTGGCGAGTGCTGATGCCGGTGTTCGAGTCGACGAAATTTCGGTCGCGCTGCCTAATCCGATCAATGTTGGCATCACTGCGTTCAATGTCCGTTCCGTGCCGTTGGAGCATGGGCAATTCGATGCGTATGTTCAAGTTGCCCTGAATGATGATGCTCCGAAAGACGAAACGGTCATCGCCAAACTGGAGGTTATCGTCGGGAGCATACCTTCCCAAATTCGTGAACTGGAATTGAAGCCTGGGCAGCGGGAAGGGCTTGTTTTGAAGCTGAATGGTGCTGAAAATCAAATGCTGCGGCTTCAGCTGAGTTCGGAAAAAGATGCGTTATCAACTGACAATGTAGTGCTTGCACCATTGCCCGACGCCCGCCCAATTGTTGCGGCGTGGATTCGGCCAGATCCCGAGAAAGAGCCGGTCGATCCGTATTTGCAGCTTGCACTGAACTCAATTCACGAAGACGGGCAGCTGGAACTCTATGCAGGAACGCCGGACGATTGGCCGATCGAAGGCGTTGATGTGGTGATTTTTGATCGCTGGTTGCCGGATACCTG
>ERZ887942.1447-NODE-1447-length-16413-cov-22.034968_pt1 | contig 16413 bp, 17 predicted proteins | sample MGYA00521099_ERZ887942 | MGnify/ENA primary metagenome ERZ887942 (study PRJEB32303, sample SAMEA104408605) | aquatic metagenome | biome: Brackish water; feature: Pelagic; material: water | place: Baltic Sea | collected 2014-06-07T06:48:00 | depth 16,251 m ... | reverse complement strand
CACTAGAATGAAGGCAGAATCGGGTAGGCGGGAGGTTTTAACTACCGCCCCCCACATCACCGGCCATTAGGAAGGGACTGGAGACTTGCCCCAATCAAACCGTCACCTCGTAGCGGATCTCTGAACTCATCGTTTTTCCGCTCCGGTCCTGATCACTGCTCTCAATTCTTCATCGCTGAGAAGTCCGGCTTTGTGCCACCGCTTCGCGAGATCGAGTTGCCGGGCTGTTACCTTTGCGACCTTCCTCTGGTTGAGGGTGAGCGGCATCATCTCCAAGTTGAAGAGAGTGTTGTCGAGTTCGGGAGTCACCGACCGGGTGTAAACGCCGGACTAAATCCGGTACGGCCGCCCGGGTAAAACCGGTACGCTTTTGGTTCTTCTACTTCTTTGTTCTGGGTAAGGGGGATACCAGATCCGTCTTTTTTTGTTTCAAAGTCTTGACGAATAAATGAACTTTCAGTAATTACTGAAAGCAGATGAGCGAAGAGCGTGTCAAACTCGAAGAAACCCGTGAGGAATTCGTGACCCAGTGGGGGATCATGGGAGCCCAGTGGGGCATCAATCGAACCATGGCGCAAATTCATGCCCTCCTGATGACCTCTCCGAATGTCATGAGCACCGATGAGGTGATGGAGGCTCTCGAGATTAGCCGGGGGAATGCCCACACCAACCTTAAGGATCTCGTCGGGTGGGGGCTCATTCGCATTGTGACCAAGAAGGGTGAGCGGAAGGAATTTTTCGGAGCGGAGAAAGATGTCTGGGAAATTTTCCGCCGCGTCGCCCGCGAGCGGAAGCGTCGCGAAATCGATCCGGCTCTCGAAACGCTGCGCAGCTGTAAATCTGCGACCGAGGAGATGAAATCGGTCGAAGGCAAGGCCTTCCACGAGCAGATGGGACAACTCGAAGACTTTGTCAGCTTCGCGTCCAAGATGGGAGACCGGGTCGCCTCCATGCAGCACGGCAAGGCGATCAAACTGGCGATGAAGTTCTTCGGATAGGGCTGGCTGCTTGAAATTGAAAATCCCTCGCAAAACGCACGGAACAAACTTTCAGAAAATACTGAAAACACAAAACAACCAGAAAGAATGAAGCTGCCGATCCCCCTTAAAAAATACCATGAACGAAACAGCAACAATCTCTGCCTCTTTAGCCGCGTCCGTAGCAAGGGAGTGAGGACAATTCCACTACCATTAAACCAGTAGAAGACCAGAGCGATGATCGAATGGATAAAAAAGTTTTTTCGAAGAAAGAACAATGAACACAAGAACAGACCCCGGCGTTTGACGAGGTTGTTTGAAATGTAGAGAAAGCCATGAAAAGCCAGGAAGTTTTTACGCCGGGTGACTTATTTGGAGCATGTGTTTTAGGCGGGATTTACGGACTCGTCACTGCTGCCGCCGCAATCACCAGTCGCAAAAAGAATTTCAAATGAACATGGAAACAACACTCATACTTCTTCGCCTCGCGGGCCTGATGTGCCTTGGCTTGATTGTGGCAAACTTCGTGGCGGCACCGCGATTGGGATATGCCCGTAATCTCGCTGGGTCGGGGAATCTGGTGCGGCAGATTTTCTACGTCCATTGCGGCTATATTGTCCTTCTTATTACGGCCCTTGCCGTACTTTGTTTGGGGTGGCCGCAGCTGCTCCTTGCGGAGGGAATGGGGCAGGTTGTGAGCGGATTTTTTACCGTCTTCTGGGGGAGCCGGGTTGTCGTCCAGCTCACCTACTATGATAAAACGGAACGACGTAAGGAACGCTTTTGGGATCTCTTTTTTCTCCTCGTGTTTTTCACCCTGGCCGCAATTTTTGCGACCGCCACCTCTTCAACTCCATGAAAGAACTTCTGAACTACGGCCTTCTCTTCGCGGGCTTCGGTCTGACCGCTCTCGTGATTGCCAGTCTCTGGATTCCCAAGGTGCTTGGCTGGAAGGAGAAGCTCAAAGACCTCAGTCCTCTCATCAAGGAGCTTTGGTGGACCTACTCATTCTACGTCTGGGCCAGCAATTGCTTCTTCGCCGTTCTCGCGCTGGGCTTTCGCGAGTGGTTTCTGGGCGGGAGTTCATCGGCGGCGGCGATGGCGGGATTCATCTGCTTTTGGTGGTCGGTGCGGGTCTATCTTCAGTTTTTTGGTTTTGATTTCGACGAAGTTGAAGACACGGGAGGCAATCGTATTGCCAAGCTTCTGCTGACCCTTCTCTTCCTTTACCTCATGATTTTCTTTGCAATCATTCTTTGGTGGAATCTTGGAGGGGCGCGATGATCTGGGTTTTTCTTTTGATCGCCCTCGGGCTGATTGCGGGAAGGCTTCGCTGGCCCAACTACATTGGTTGGGTTGTCGTGTTGGGTCTCGTAACCGGAGCTCACTTTACGCTCAGCGCAGCTGATCCAATTGCCCGTATGGTGGGGATTTGTGCGGCACTGCTGGCCGGGATGAAGGGGTTGGTCTACGTGGCGTGGGGTGGGCACCTGAGCTGGGGGCGCTATCTTGTTTTTTCACTCGCTTGGTTTGGCATGGATCCGGGGACCTTTGAGAAACGCCGTGATGGTTTGAGTTGGCGGGAAGATGTTCTGTGGGGAGTGGGATTGATGGCTCTGGGGACCTTGGGAGCGTGGGTGGTCTGGGTGATGGAATGGCGTCAAATTCTGGTGATGTTCATTCCCATGAGTGTCGGATTTCATTTCGGAGCCCTGCGGGTTTTGAAGGGCGGACTGAGGAAAGCGGGCTTTCCGGTGCGAACTCTTTTCCCGAATCCGCTAAAGGCAAGGGGAGTGGCGGACTTTTGGAGCCGTCGTTGGAATGTCGGTTATTCCCAGATGATGCAGAGAGTGGTCGGCCGACCGATTGAAGGAATTTTTGGGCGCAAGGCCGGGGTTTTTGGAGTCTTTTTGATCTCCGGATTATTGCACGAAGTGGCGATTACGCTGCCGGTGAACTCCGGACATGGTCTGCCAACGGCATTCTTTACGGTTCATGGCCTTTTGGTTTTGCTTGAGGGGAAGTTGGAGAGGCCCTTGGGCAGGGTTCCCGCCTTGTTGGCTGTCGGTGTGCCGCTGGGCTTCCTCTTTCCTCCTGAATTTCAATCCGGGGTGATCGAGAGATGCCTCCAAATCTTTGACTTTCTGACATGAAAAAAGTGATCATTGCGGGAGCGAATGGCTTCCTTGGGAAATACCTTTGTCGTTGGTTTCATCGAAAAGGGTGGGAGGTGGTTGGCCTGAGCCGAAATGAGGGAGTGACTCCGGAGGCCAAATCCGTTTTTTGGGATGGACGAAGACGAGGGGGAATTGGGAACAGGGTTTTCCGTCGAGGTTGCCAGGGCCTGGGAGAAGGCACTCCGCGAAAGTGAAGTTCCCGAAGAGGTCAGAAAGGTGGCCTTGAGATCGGCGATAGTTTTGGCAAACGAACCGGGATCGGTTTTTGACTACCTGGGTAGGATCGCAAAGTTCGGTCTGGGAGGGCGCATGGGAAGTGGGCGCCAAAAGATGAGCTGGATTCATGTTGATGATTTTTGTGGCGCGATTGAGTGGATGATTGGGAGGGAGGAATTGCAGGAGTTTTACAACCTTTCAGCACCGAACCCGACCGATAATGCCGGCTGCATGGCCGGGTTTCGAAGGATTGCAGGAAGAGGGTTCGGCTTGCCCGCGACCCGGTGGATGCTGGAAGTTGGGACCTTTTTGATGCGCTCGGAGACCGAACTGGTGTTGAAGAGTCGTTGGGTCCTGCCAAGACGACTCCTGGAGGCAGGCTATCAATTCAAATGGTCAACGTTCGATGAGGCTTTGGACGAGCTTGCGAAACAGGGGGAATAGGGTTCATTTTATCCTGAACGAACAGACTTGCGCATTTCGCGCGGTTGGGTTACGCCGCCACCGACATGAGGAAGCCCATCATTGCCGCAAACTGGAAGCTCAACAAAGGACCGTCCGACACCGAGGACTTTATCAAGAGCTTCGAGAACAAACTCGCTGATCTCCCCAAGGGAGTGGATATCGTGCTCGCGCCGCCTTTTGTTTCCCTTCCCAAGGCAACCGAGTTGCTTGCTCATTCCAAGGTTCGTGTCTCCGCTCAGAACATGAGCGAGAAAGACAACGGAGCCTACACCGGTGAAGTGAGTGCCTTCATGTTGAAGGAAATTTTCGTGAATTACGTCATCCTCGGACACTCGGAGCGTCGCGCGATCTACGGTGAGTCCGATGAGATGATCAATGCCAAGATTCTTAAGGCTCATGAGGTTGAGCTGAAGCCCATTTTCTGCATCGGTGAAACCCTGCAAGAGCGTGAAGACGGAAAGCTGGAAGATGTTTTACGCACTCAAATCACCGGGGGATTGAAGAACGTGACCGAGAAGCAAGCTCTCGATACGGTTGTCGCTTACGAGCCCGTTTGGGCCATCGGGACCGGCGTCACGGCCTCTCCCAAGCAGGCGCAGGATGCCCATGAATTTGTTCGTTCGGTTCTCACCGACCTCTACGGAGTTTCGGTCTCGGAGAAGATCCGCATTCAATACGGAGGTTCGGTTAAAGCGGACAACGCCGCCGAGCTCCTTGGACAAAAGGACATCGATGGTGCCCTTGTTGGAGGAGCAAGCCTCGAAGCTTCAAGTTTCGCCGAGCTCATCAAGAATGGTGTGGTAGAGTAGCCGCATCATGGAAAGAGCGGTTTTTGGAACCCGGACCGGCGAGGTGATCGTTGGATACGGGCCTTTCACTGCACATGCTGATCGGCCTCATGCCGGAGTGGCCTTTTATAAGAACGATTTTTCGCTGAGCGAAGCAAAACCGTGGTTGATTCCAGATCGGATTGAAGTGCTGGAAAAGCCTCCTGCCCGGGGTCCAATTGACATTGATTGGGCAGAGCCGGATCCGGCGGGATTTGCCGAGGTTTTCCGCGAAGTGTCGGGAGCGATTGGACGGGGGATTATTGAGAAATCTGTTCCAGTGGTGACGGCGAAAGGAGAGGGAAGCTGCACTCCGGAGGATCTCCTTGCGTCTCTTTTGAATCTTCCAAAATCCCTCAGACCTTATGGTTGGATTGGAGAAGAAGGGGGCTTTTTGGGGGCTACTCCCGAGGTTCTCTTCCGTTACTTTGACGGCCGGATCTACACAATGGCCCTTGCCGGGACGGCCCGGAATGACGAACGAATGCTCTTCGCAATCGATGAGAAGGAGATCCGGGAACACGAATTCGTGGCGCAGACACTCATCGCCAAACTTTCGGATCTGGGTATGGTGATTCGTCACGAAAGAGAGATCCTGGATCTCGGCAAGCTAATCCACTTTCAGACTCTCATTAAGGTGGAGCTTTACCAGTACGAGGAAACCAAGACTTTGATCGAACGGCTTCACCCGACTCCTGCTCTCGGGCCTCTTCCCCGCACCGACGAAACGATGGGGATGCTGACAGAGTGGCGGGAGCGACTTGGATGTCCGGTGGAGTTTGGCGCGCCATTTGGGTTGTTGCGCGATGGTGACTTTGAAGCTCTGGTGGCAATTCGGCAGGTCGCATGGAGGGGGGATCAGTTCTTTCTACCGAGCGGATGCGGCGTGATTCAAGAGAGCCGCCTTGTGAACGAGTGGCGTGAACTGGCATTGAAACGTGGGGCGGTGCGTGATTTATTTTTCCCATCCTAAATGAAGATTCCTGAATTAGAACGTCTGGCTGAAGGACTGGAAGAAGCGGCACATCTGGTTGTGTGGGAAGCAGCGGGGCGGATCGAGGTGGTGGCACTTGGAGGCGAAGCCTTTGAAGACGCTTTCCCCCTGCCCATGACGGTTCAAGCAGCAGCTGCCGAGGTCGGGATGATTCTTGATACCACGACTGCGGCACGACTTGCGATCGAGCAACTGCCGGATGATTTTTGGGAGTCGCTTCATGAAGTGGAATACGGCGAACAACTGCGGGTCTCGATGTTGGGAAGGCCGGGGAAAAAATACCTCCATGTTTTTCATGCTGTCAGTGCAGGTGAAGGACATGATTTGACATTGCTTGAGGAGCTGGAACTGACTGAGTCGGAGCTTTTCCAGGTCGCCAAATGGATGCGGGAGCAATCTCTCTTCGACCACCATAGCGGGGATGTCATGATGAAAATCCTAACCCGGCTCCGCTAGACCACTTTTTCAGATAATGAGTTCAACGGTCCATCATTTTGAGATGATTTCACGGGAGGGATTTCAAGCAACCGACGTCCCGCGAGGATTTCACTTCACGAAGGTCTGCGATCCATCGGTGAACGCGCGGTTCTATCGCGAGGTCGGTGGAGACTGGGAGTGGATGGACCGCTTGAAGTGGACTGACGAGGAGTGGGCGAGCTGGGTTGAACGGGAAGAGCTGGAGACCTGGGTGGCGTATGCCAATGGCGAGGAAGCGGGGTATGTGGAATTTGAACGGCAGGAAGGGGGGAATGTCGAGATTGTGTATTTTGGGCTGCTTCCATCCATGATCGGGAAGAGCCTGGGAGGGCCGATGTTGACGATGGCGGTGTCACGGGCCTGGGATATCGAGGGGACGCAGCGGGTCTGGTTGCACACCTGCACGGAGGATCATCCGCATGCCGTTTCGAATTACGAGAGGCGGGGGTTCCGGCTGTTTCGGACGGAGGTGATTTAATCTGGAAAGACTTTCACGCGGTGGAAAGAAAAATGACGAAGTCCGTGAGAGCTCCGCCATTTCAAAGGATTGCATCGAAGGAAAGCTACTCGGCTTTCATTTCTTTCATGAGGGCATCGACAGCTTCGTCCATGGCCTCGCCACGGGCGTTTTTGTATCGAATGACGCCTTTGGCATCGAGAATGTAGATCGTGGGCCATCCGGTGACGGCCCATGCGGTGGCGATGGGGCCTCCGGTTTTTCCGCCGTCCCAGAATGAGGGCCAGGTGATGTTGTTTTCCTTGATGGCCTTCTTGTATCGTTCAACGGGGTCACTGTTGACTCCGAGAATGGTGAAGGGCTTGTCTTTCATCCGCGCAACGAGCGACCGCTCGTGGGGATACATGGCGCGGCAGGGGCCTCACCAATCGCCCCAGAAATCGAGGACTACGATCTTTCCCTTGTAGTCGGAGAGCTTCATCTCGTTTCCATCAACATCTTTGCCGATGATTTCCGGTGCTTCCTTGCCAATTGCGAATTTCACGTGGGCTTCTTTTTTTGCCTTCAGTGCGACGGCAACCTTCCGGTTCCTGACTTCAAGGTCGGGATAGTCGGCGATGATCTTCCTGGTGAGGGCATCATATTCCCCAGCCTTGGACTTGTCTCGTTCGATTCCAACGGCACGAGCGTAGAGGGCGGTGCCACGAACGGTTTTCGATTTGCTCTTTTCGCTCACGGTTGTGAGGAAGGATTGCGCTTCGGCATTTTGGGAATAGGCGAGTGTCAGCGCGACCTCTCCAATTTTTTCGTGATCGAGGAAGTTCTTTTCGAGGTTAGCGAAGTCCTTTGCATCGAGCCCATTTCCACGAGTGGAGGCAGCAATCCATGCCAGGGCGTCGAGAGTGGCCGGGTCCTTGGGGTTTGCGTCGATTACGGCACTGAGAGCGGAGACCGCCTCGTCGGGCTTGGGATAACCTGATTGGTAGAAGTCGCGCTGCTTATCCCTCGGAAGCGCGCGCACCTTTTCCATGAACTCGTTCATCGTCTTTTGGTGGCCAGCAATGATTGCTTGGATTTTCTTTCCGGGATCGGCTTTGGTCCCCACTTGCGCCAGGGAGGTTCCCAAGGCGAGGGTGAAGGTCAAAAGTATGTCTCTTACTTTCATGAGCCATTGATTAGGGCACGTCAGGCCGAATGTCGATGAGGGAATGGGTGACCAATCCTTTACATCTCGTAACTTAAAGTCACGGTCCTGACCGTGGCCCGATTGGATCCAGCTCAAGTTGGCGATGCGTCCTCGAACGCAGAAGTTCTCGATGTCTTCCTCGAATATCTCATCGAGAGCGGGATCGAACCCTATGATCATCAGGAAGAGGCGATTCTGGAACTTTATGAGGGGAAGAATGTCATCCTCAATACTCCGACCGGGTCGGGTAAATCATTGGTGGCGCTGGCTCTGCATTTCCGGGCGATTTGCCAGGGGCGCCGGTCATTTTACACCGTTCCCATCAAGGCGTTGGCGAACGAGAAATTTCTGTCGCTTTGCGAGACCTTTGGGCCGGAGAACGTGGGGATGATCACGGGAGACGCGACGGTGAATGCCGGAGCTCCGGTGATTTGCTGCACTGCGGAGATTCTTTCCAACATGGCCCTTCGCGAGGGATCGAGTGCCCGGGTCGACGAGGTCATCATGGATGAGTTCCACTACTACTCCGACCACGAGCGCGGGGTGGCTTGGCAGATTCCTTTGCTGACGATGCCACAGGCGCGCTTTCTTTTGATGTCGGCCACGCTGGGAGAGACGGAGTTTTTTCAAAAAGAGCTGACCGCGTTGACCGGCGCAGAGACCGCGCTGGTGAAGTCGGAGGATCGGCCGGTGCCTTTGGAGTTTTCGTATAGTACGACGGCGCTGGAGGATCAGGTTGAGGAATTGGTCGAGGCCGATCGAGCGCCCATCTATCTTGTCCACTTTACCCAGTTGTCCTGCGCCCGCACTGCGCAGAATCTCATGAGCCGGAACTTTTGCTCAAAGGAGGAAAAGGCGGCCATTTCCAAGGTGCTGGAGGATGCTGATTTCAAGAGTCCGTATGGGAAGGAGATGAAAAAGCTCCTGCGTCATGGTCTGGGCATTCACCATGCGGGATTGCTTCCGAAGTACCGGGTGCTGGTTGAGAAACTCGCTCAGAAAGGGTTGATGAAGGTCATTTGTGGCACCGATACCCTTGGGGTGGGCGTGAATGTCCCCATCCGCACCGTGCTCTTTACCCAGCTTTATAAATACGGGGGGCAAAGTACGAAGATCCTCGCAGTTCGGGATTTCCGACAAATTTGTGGACGGGCGGGACGGCGGGGGTTTGATGACGTCGGCTATGTGGTCGCGCAGGCTCCCGAGTATGTCATCGATAACCTCAAGTCCGACGCCAAAGCGGCTGCAAAGGGGAAGAAAAGCAAGGGTCAGAAAAAGAAGCCACCTGAGAAGGGCTTCGTGAACTGGGATGAAAAGACTTTCACCAAACTGCAGAGCGCACCGCCTGAGATGCTGGTTTCCAGTTTCAACATTCGTCACGGGACCTTGCTCAATGTTCTTTCGCGCGAGCACGAGGACGGCTGTGCGGAGCTTCGGCGGATTATCGAGGCCAGTCATGAGACGCCGGTTCGTAAAAAGGCTCTTCGCAAACAGGCCTTTGCCCTCTTTCGCGGATTGGTTGAGGGAAAGGTTCTGACGATTATTCCAAAAGGGGAGCGCACCGGGCCGGCGAAGGTGAAGCTGAACGTCGAGTTGCAGGATGACTTTACGATGAACCAGGCTCTTGGGCTTTATCTTCTCGAAACGATCCCGAAGCTGGACCGCGAGGCGCCCGACTACGTGGTGAACATGCTCTCGCTCATCGAGGCCATTCTGGAAGACCCTACCGCCGTCATTCGAAAGCAGGTTGATAAGATCAAGACCGCGCTGGTGGCGCAGATGAAGGAAGACGGTGTGGAGTATGACGACCGGATGGAGGCTCTCGATGAGGTTGAGCATCCCAAGCCGGGGAAGGATTTCATCTATCAAACCTACAACGAATTTGTCCTCGATAACCCCTGGGCCAAAGAAGCGGGAGTGCGTCCCAAATCCATTGTGAGGGAGATGTTCGAGGAATGGTCGTCCTTTGAAGATTATGTCAAAAACTACGGCTTGGAGCGGAGTGAGGCAGTCCTGCTGCGTCATCTTTCCGAAGTCTATAAAGTCCTCGTGCAAACAGTGCCGCCGGCCTTGAAGACCGAGGAGGTGGAAGAAGCCGAGTCCTTTTTGGAAGGGATGGTGCGGGAGGTCGATTCAAGTCTCATCGACGAGTGGGAGAAACTCCGCAATCCGGATGAGGAATTGGCCGAGGTGGAAAAGGTCCCGGTTAAGGAGGTTCCCTTCACCCGGAAAAAGGGCGAGTTCCTCCGTGCGACCCGGCGGGCGGTCTTTGACTTTGTGAAGGAACTCTCACGCGAGAATTACGAAGCGGCAGCGGAGCGGGTGGGTGGAAAGCCCCTTGAGATTCGCGGGATGATGGCGGGTTACTTTGATGAGCACGGCATCATCCGCATGGATCCCGAGGCGAGGAGTACGAAGTATCTCCGAATTGAAGGAGACCGGCTGGAACAGATCTTGATCGATGAAGAAGGTCTTAACGATTGGAGCGCTGTCCTTGAGGTGAATCGCGCGAAATCGGATGAGGAAAACCGCGTCGTCCTCAGCCTCTCGGGGCTTGGCGCCTTTTAGTCCTTAAGTGATGTTTTCCACTTTGGATAGTCTTTGAGGATGGAGCGGGGATTGCTGACATACCAGGCGTAGCCGTTGCGGCGTTCGGTTTCGATTTCGTGGAAGGAGGATTTGATAATGCCGTCGCGTCCGGAGAAGATGGGCTTGCCGGTTTTGAGATCGGAGAAGCGGGCCCATAGGGGTGAGGCATTTACGTCTTGGACGATGATTCGGTTGCCGTCTTTTTTGTCGACGCGGATGCCGGTGATTTGATGGGCGCGGAACCAGGTGACGGCTCCTTCGATGGAGGCGCGGACTTCGGGAGAGGGATCTTTGATCTCCATGAGGTATCTCACGATGCCGGCGCTTTCTCCTCCGCTGAAGGAGGGGTGTTCATAGGAACGTGCTTTGGCGGGAAGAAGGGTTTTGGCGTGGTGTTGGGCACACCAAACGCTGGGTTTTCCGTTGACGCGGATTTGGGTTTTGAGAATGCAATCGAGGCCTTTGGCGAGAGTTTTTTTGATGGCGGCTTTTTCCGCGTCCTTGAGGAAAGCTGGGTCTTCTTCAAGGAGGTCGCGGAGGTAGGACATGACTCCGATCATGGCTCCATCGTTGTAGGTAATGTGAAGACCGTAGCCGGAGTTGTGGGGGCGTTGGGGCCAACCGCCGTTGGGGTATTGGCTTTTGAGGAGGAAAGAGAGACCGCGGTGGATTGAGGATTCGAGGGTGGGGTTGGCTTTGGCAAGCCAAACGAGGGTGAGGAATTTGAGAGGGGTGTAGGTGGCTCCGTTGTCGATGGTGGTGTCCTTGAGGTCGTCGCGTTGTTGGGCGAGTTTTTTGAGGGCGTCTTTGTCGAGGTTGACCGAGAAGTCGGTGTTTTTGGGCCAGCCGCCATTGTCTCTTTGGTAAAGCATGACCTTTTCAGCGAGGTCATGGGCTTCGCTGGTGGAATACCAGTCAGGCTTTTGTTTGAGGGCGCTCTTCCACGAGACTTTGGCGTTGAGCAGGCAAACGGTGGAAATGAGCAGAAGCAGGATCCTCATGGGAAAGCGATACGCTGTGAAGCGAATGGTTATTCCATCAAGAAGTGGAGGGCTTCTTATTTGGAGGAGTTCTTTGGGCAGGCGCAACTTCCGCCGCCGCAGGACTTCTTTTTCCGCTTCACGAAGAAGAGGATGAGGGTGAGGGCGACGACGGCCAATGCTGCTGGGGTTTGCCAATCCATAATCGTCAGGAGTATCCGAGGAGTTTGCCGACTTGGTAGACGAGGAGGGCGGCGAGGTAGGCGAAGAGGGTCATGCCGACAAGTTGGCCGAGGGCCCATTTCCAGGAGCCGGTCTCACGACGGACGACGACGGTGGTGGGGAGGCATTGGAGGGCGTAGATGAAGAAGACGATGATGGAGAGGCCGACGAGCGGGGTGTAAAGGGCGGAGCCGTCGTTGCGGGTGGATTTGCTGAGTTGGCCGCGGAGGCCTTCCTCGTCTTCTTCGTCGGTGGCGTAGGAGATGGCGAGGGAGGAGCGGAAGACTTCGCGCGCGGCGAAGCTGGCCATCATGGCGGTGCCCATGCGGTCGTCCCAGCCGAGGGGACTCACGACGGGCTCGAGGGCTTGGCCGATTTGCCCGTTGAAGGAGTGGGCTTGTTGGACGGCGGGGTCGTCGGAATCGCTTTTGGGGTAGGTGTTAAGAAACCAGAGGATGATGCTGAGGCCGAGAATGACGGTGCCGGCTTTTTTGATGAAGGCGAAGGCGCGTTCCCAAACCTGGCGGAGGACGTGATTCCATTGTGGTTTTTGGTAAGGGGGGAGTTCGAGAAGGAATTGGGGGGCTTCGGTTTTGCCGAGGCGGGGTTTGAGGATCTTGGCGGCAATGAGGGCGGTGAGGGTGCCGAGGGCGTAGATGCCGAAGAGAGCGAGGCCTTGGTTGAGGGCGCCGGCGAAGATGAGAGGGATGATTAAAACGTAGACGGGGAGGCGGGCGGTGCAGGAGGTCCAGGGGAGGATGAGGATGGTGGCGAGGCGTTCCTTGGCGTTGGGAATGGTGCGGGTGGCCATGACGCCGGGGATGGCGCAGGCGTAGCCGGAGAGGAGGGGGAGAAAGGATTTTCCGCTAAGGCCGACTTTGTTCATGATGCCGTCCATGAGGTAGGCGGCGCGGGCCATGTAGCCGGAGCTTTCGAGCAGGCTGATGAAGAAAAAGAGGAGGATGATTTGAGGGAGAAAGACGAGGACTCCTCCGACTCCGGCGATGACGCCATCGACAAGGAGGCTTTGGAAATCTCCTTCACCAATCGAACCACTGACGGTGCCGCCGAGCCACTCGAAGGCTCCCTCGACCCAGCCCATGGGGATTTCGGCGAATCTAAAAATGGACCAGAAGACCGCGAGCATGAGTCCGCTGAAAATGAACCAACCTTTGATGGGGTGAAGGGCGTGGGCGTCGAGACGGTCGGTGAGTTCGAGCGAGGCGTCGTCGGGACGTTGGAGGCCGGCTTCGATCGCGCGGTGAATGTATGCGTAGCGGGTCTTCTGGATGAAATCTTCGGTCTCCGATCCGGGTTCGGCGACGTTCATGAGGCCGTGGGCTGCGGGATTGCGCACCCCTTTTTCTTCGGAAACCCTGGTGGACTTTTCGATGGCTTCCTCAAGTTCGGAAGGACCTTTCCAAAGACGGCCGGGGGCTGTTGGGAAAGGATGACGAAGAGCGTGCTTGAGCTGGGTGAGGCCCCGGCCGGTGGTGGCGCAGATGGGGACGAAGGGAACGCCGAGGTCTTCGCTCAAGGCGGTGGGGTCAATGCGGAGTCCCTGGGCCTCGGCGCTGTCCATTTTGTTTAGTGCGGCGACAACGGGATAGCCGAGATCGATGATCTGCAGGAGGAGGTAGAGGTGGCGTTCGAGGTGACAGGCATCGAGAACACAGAGGACGAGATCCGGGGTTTCTTCACCATCCTGCTCGCCGACGAGGACATCGCGGGTGATTTTTTCGTCGGGAGAATTTGCCTGAAGCGAGTAGGCACCGGGAAGGTCAATGAGTTCGAACTGATGTCCGTGAGGGGTGAAAAAGGTGCCTGACTTTCGGGAAACGGTGGCGCCGGCATAGTTTCCCACCTTTTGGTTTTGGCCGGTCAGTGCATTGAATAGGGTGGTCTTCCCGGCGTTGGGGTTTCCGACCAAGGCAATTTTCGCCTGAATGGATGACTCGCTCATTTGAGTGGGGCAGGGTGCTGGCTAGGCAGGCACAACCCGGATTTGATCCGCAAGATCTTTGCTCAGGGCGAGCCTGGTGCCACAAACCGTGCAGAGCATGGTGCGTCCGTTGGTGAGCTTTTTGACACGCATTTGCTCACAGAAACCGATGTCCCGGAGCTGGCGGCAAGCTGGGCCTTCCACTTCGCGGATCTGGAATTCGCAACCGATCGCGGCCTGACTGAGGGTCAGGGCGGAATCACGTTCAAGATCGGAAGCAAAAGTGGGCATCTGTCTGGGAGTAAGAAAGCTTATTGAGACTGTTTCGCAATAAAAAACGGGTCAAAGGAGGAGTTTCTTTCATTGGGTATGGCTAATCTCGAAAATTGTGAGGGTTTCATCGAAAGAAGAGGCTCCCGAGTCCGTGCGGATGACGATTGCTTTTGCTCGATCCCGGGTTGTCTCGATCGATCAGGCGAGGTGGGTGTCGAGGGCCTCGCGGACCAGCTTGAGCGCTTGATCGATTTCCTGGTTCGTGACGTTGAGTGGCGGCAGGAGGCGGACGGTATCGGGTCCGGCGGGAGGGACAAGGAGGCCTTTTTCGAGGAGCTCTGAACAAAGGTGGATCGAAGGGATTTTTCCTTCGGGGATTTTTAGGGCTTCGAGCTTGAGTCCGATGCCGATGAGGAGTCCGTGGCCACGGACCTCGGTAATGGCGGGGTGATTCCACCTCGCGATGGTCTCCCTGATCTGGACTTCCCGGGCTTTGGCGTTCCCGGGGAGGTCTTCCGAGATGATGGTTTCAATGACGGCTTTTGAGGCGGCGCAGGCGAGGGCATTGCCGCCGTAAGTCGAGCCGTGGCTGCCGGGGCCGAGGAGGGCGGCGTGTTTTTCGGCGACCCAGAAGGCTCCGATGGGAAAACCACCGCCCATGCCTTTGGCCCATGAGATGGCATCGGGCACCAGGCCGGGTGCGATGGTGTCGTAGCCATTGAGGTCGCCGCTTCTGCCGAAGCCGCACTGCACTTCATCGAGAAGAAGGAGGAGATTTTTTTCACCGGCGAGGGTGGAGAGTCCTTCGAGGAATTCCCTGGTCATGGCATGAACCCCGCCTTCGCCTTGGATGGGCTCGAGGAGGAAGGCGACGGTTTTGTCAGTGAGGGCGGCTTTGACAGCATCGAGATTGTTGGGCTCGAGGTATCGGAAACCGGGAAGAAGGGGATCGAAGCCTTCGTGGATTTTAGGCTGCGCGGTGGCGGACATGGCGCCGATGGTCCGGCCGTGGAAGGATTTGTTGAAGGTGATCACTTCGTAGCGACCGCTTTCGAGCCCGAATCTGCGGGCCAGTTTGATGAGTCCGTCGTTGGCTTCCGCGCCGGAGTTTGAAAAGAAAATCTTACCCGGTTGTTTCACCACTTTTTCCACGATGAGTTCGGCGAGATCGGCCTGCGGTTCGATGTGGTAGAGATTGGAGCAGTGCATCAAGGTGCCTGCTTGTTTTGAGATGGCGGTGGTCAGGGCCGGATGACAATGACCCAACGAACAGGTTGCGATGCCCGAGCAAAAATCAAGATACCCGCGATCACCCTCGTCCCAAACCCGGGTGCCCTCTCCGCGAACGACGGTCAGGGGGAATCTCCCGTAGGTGTTGAGAACATATTGCTGTGTTTTTTCGATGGTGGTCATGAGTTTGTTGGTAGGGTTGTTAGCTTTTTCGAGATGGTTTTGGAAGCACGGCGATTGATCATCACCGTGGCAAGGAGAGTGAGAGCGGCACCGAGGAGCTCGATGAGGCCAAAGGTTTCGTCGAAGAGGATCCAGGCCCCAATTCCAGTGGCGATGGGCAGGAGGAGTTGGAGAGAGGCTCCTTTTGAGACCTCAAGGTGACGATAGGAAAATGTCATCGTGAGTTGTCCGGCAGCGACGATGAGTCCTGCGATGAGAAGGAGACCGACGCCCGGTAATGGAATCTCACCTGTTGCCCCCTTTGCGAAGGGAGCTGTCAGGATCACACAGTAGACAGCCTGGCTCGCAAAGATTGTCGAGCCGTGTTCACTTCGGTGCAGGTTTCGGATCAAAACAACGACGGCGGCCGCAATGACCGCACCTGCGATGGCCAGAAGGTCGTAGGTGCTCATTCCGACGGTAACAGCCTTCGGAGCGAGAAAAATCATCAAGCCGAGAAAGCCGCAAGTGATCCAAAAAAGCTTGGTTGCAGTGAGTGATTCCTTGAGAAACAGCTTTGCCAATATCGCAGCAAAAATGGGGTAGGTGAGATTGATGACGACGGCCCGGGCGGCGCCCAGTTCGATGACGGTGATGTAGTAGAGGGCGACTCCAATCGCTCCAAGGAGGCCTCGTGCGATCACCTTGGGCCGATCGATCAGAGATTTGAGCCGTAACCTGCCGTGGTTCGAATAAAGCGCCACCACGACAATGGTGCCGGCGATTCCCCTGAACAGGGTCACTTCCCAACCCGTGCAACCCGGGAGCGCAAGCGCAAGGGCGCGCACCGCCAGGGTGTTGACAGTAAAAAAGATGATAGAGAGCAGCATCAAAACGATGCCTCGGGTCTCGGAGATGGAATTCATGTTGGGCTTGGTGGTTTGGGCCAAGCGGAGCGTTCCGAGCGGGGGGGATGGGGAATCCTGCCAGAAAAGCGCCGCATTGTCGGGCGCTTCTGGTTGAGTGTCTCAAATACGAATCACCTCACCTCACCTCACCTGCGCCAAGCAGAGCCATAGGGCTGCTCGTCGGAGAAAATTCTTTTGAATGTTTTGAAACACGAGACGTCCAATTGCCTGACTTTGAGAATTTGTCAACCCTTGAAGATTAATGCGGTCGGTGCAATCAGGGCGTTTGTTTCGCTAGGGCTTGAAAGCCCATGGCTAGGGGGTTTTTCCA
>ERZ887942.1446-NODE-1446-length-16418-cov-11.271161_pt1 | contig 16418 bp, 14 predicted proteins | sample MGYA00521099_ERZ887942 | MGnify/ENA primary metagenome ERZ887942 (study PRJEB32303, sample SAMEA104408605) | aquatic metagenome | biome: Brackish water; feature: Pelagic; material: water | place: Baltic Sea | collected 2014-06-07T06:48:00 | depth 16,251 m ... | reverse complement strand
TCAGACCTGACCTGTTCAAAAAACAGCCATACTACCTTACGGGATGTGACACCTATCCTTGTGCCGATTGCCTTGGGCTTTGGCATTGATCCCGTACATTTCGGTATCGTTGTCGTGCTGAACCTGATGATCTCTATTCTGACGCCTCCGATGGGCATGGCGCTCTTCATTGTGGTTCAGGTCGGTGGCATCCCCTACCAGAAGCTTGCCGTGGCGATCCTGCCCTGGCTTATCCCGCCGATCGTGGTGCTGGTCCTGGTCTGTGTCTTTCCGATACTTGCCACAGGTTTGCCCGGCCTCATGCATTAGCACCCATTCGGGTAGCGGTTCTGCGATGATCGTTGTCTCAGAGCCATTCATCTCTGCGCCATCAGGTCGAAAATGAACTGTCTTGTGGCCCTACTCGCAGGCGAGTGCCGCGATGCCGATGATGCCGGCATCTGCCCCCAGAGCCGCGCGGGCAAGGATCGGTCGTCGGGGCACGTCGAGGTGGGCCTCGATCCGTTCGATGTAGCCGGGAGCGAGGCCGATCCCGCCGCCGATGACGAAAAGCGGCGGGTCCAGAACAAACTGTAGGTTTTGGCAGAGCCTTGCAATCCGGGCAGCTGAATTATCCAGGATCGCATCGGCCCAAGTCGCGCCAGCGGCGGCAAATACGCCTCGTGCGTCAACATCATGCCCCGCAGCCCGTGCAGCTTTGGCCATCCAGCGCCCCGAGACTGCGTCCTCTATCCGCGTGGCTGATCCATCTGGCGGCAGGGTTTGTCCGAAGTGTCCCGCCATTCCAGACCGACCCGACAACAGCTGGCCCCCTGCGACGATTCCGCCGCCGACGCCGGTCGAAATCGTCAAAAAGACCATGTCCCTTCGTGCGCCTGCCCCAAAAAGATGCTCGCCCCACGCAGCGGCTTGCGCATCGTTTCTCAGGGTTGGCTGGACCCCGAGTGCAGCGCTGGCGCGGTTGGCAAGAGGGTATTGCGGCGGAATATCCAGCGTGGCACGGTTCAGCGCTGACCAGGTCCCGTCCTGCACAAGGCCGGTTACCGTGACCCCGATCCGTTTGTATTCGCCTGACCAAGGCGCTGCCATGTCAGCGATCTGTGCAAGCCAGGCATCTGGCCCGGCGTTGCGATTTGTCGGCGCCTCAATACGGTTGAGTACACGGTGCTCGTTAACCAACGCGACAAGAAGCTTAGTACCGCCTAGATCCACTGCCAGAACCGTCATATTGGCATCTCGGACTTAGGAGTTCCCCGGATTGCGGCCACGAACCACGATGTGATGTGCTCGGGCCGCGTGATCGCAGATCCGACGACAACTGCATCAGCTCCGGATCTAATCGCTGCTCTGGCATCCTTCGGAGATTGATAGCGCCCTTCAGCCACAACAAAACGTCCCATGCTGGCCATTCGAGAAACCAACTCAAGGTCCGGGCCCTCTGGTATCGGTCCGCCGATATGGCCTGAAAGCGTAGAGCCTAGAACGTCAAAGCCCAACTCCACGCTCTGCCACGCCTGAGCAGCCGTTGCGCAATCAGCCATCGCGATGATGCCGTTGTCACGGATCGCGCGTACAAGTTCGTCAATCGGGACCGGTCGATGCCTGTCGGTAGCATCAATGGCGACGATGTCCGCACCGGCCTCGGCCAATGCGGCAACATGCTCAAGAAGAGGTGTGATCCGAACTGGGCTTTCTGGCAGGTCAACTTTGACAATCCCTATGATTGGCGCATCCGTGACTGCGCGGACTGCAACAAGATTTGCGACCCCCTGTATCCGCAGGCCCACGGCCCCCCCGTCAAGCGCCGCAAGAGCAAAGGCCGCCACTATCTCGGGCTGGTCCATAGGACCACCGGTCACTGGTTGACAGGAAACAATCAAGCCGCCGCGCAATCTGTTCAGCGTCACTCTAAGGCTCCCCGTTCAAAAATTTCCATCTCACGATAGCAGATGGCAGTTTTCCGGCAAGTGGTTGTAGGAAAAGAACTTTACCTCGGTGGTGCGAGGCCATGTTGACGAACAAACTTCGTTTCATCTCGCGAACATTGACGGAGATTGCGCAGCGGAGCCACAGGAAACTGGCCGCTGAGCCAGAAACATGGCTGAAAACTCACAACAGCCCATCCGACGATGGGAACGAGTGAGGCAGTGGTTTCGCCGGCGTTAACGCGTCTGTTCTGGTCATCTCGAGTAGGAAAAAACTCTCAATCAGACCCTATATAGAGCCAACCGCACCGCTGGTCGCACTGAGTGGCGCAGTCTCTGCATGGAAAACGGGCAGCTTCAACATCCCAGGCCACACAAGTTCGAATTTGTCTTGCGGCACCCTTTACATCATTCTGAGTTGGTCAAAGGGTGAAAATAACTTCGATGATTGCCGTCTGTTTCCAAGGTATTAACAGCCGACACAACGAGGATGGTATTACATGAAGATTGAAGGCCTTTCAGCCATTGTGACGGGCGCGGCGTCAGGCTTGGGTCTTGCGGCGGCCCATGCCTTGCGGGATGCCGGCGCGAACGTCGTTTTGATTGATCGCGAAGGGGAGCGGGTTACAAAGGCCGCTGAGGCCCTCGGATGCACTGGAATTGTGTGTGACGTGACTGATAGCGAAGCCGTTGCTAGTGCCCTTGATACGGCCGTGTCTGCAAACGGACCGATCCGGATCAACGTCAACTGTGCCGGCATTCCGGGTGGCATGCGCCTTGTTGGGCGTGATGGCCCGGTAGACATGATGGCCTTTGCAAGCGTCATCAACGTGAACTTACTCGGAACGATCAGCGTCATGACTAAATCAGCCGCCCGAATGATGGCGTCGCCTCCACTCAACGACGATGGCGAGCGTGGGGTTGTCATCAACACTGCCTCGATCACCGCCTTTGAAGGGCAGATCGGACAGTGTGCCTATGTTGCCTCAAAAGGGGCTATAGCCAGCCTGACGCTGCAAGCCGCACGCGAATTCATGCCCTGGGGGGTAAGGGTTATGACGATTGCGCCGGGTCTCTTCCGAACGCCGATCGCGGATCACATCCCGCAAGAGGTGATCGACAGCATGCTCGATGGGCGCATGTTTCCTAACCGCTTTGGGGAACCCGCAGAATTCGGACAACTGGCTGTGGATATTGTGCGCAATCCGATGCTGAATGGAGAGGTCATCCGCCTTGATGCAGGCGTGCGACTTCAGGCTCGCTGAGTGGTCTGGTTCTTGCGGTTTTCGGGATCCTTCCGGGCGGTCTCGATCAACCAGTCGCGGAACTTGCCCGCGTCGGGGTGGTCCCGGCCAGCTTCCGGCGCAATAAGGTAGAAGGCTTCGGAGAGTGGCACCCGGATGTCAAAGGGACAGACCAGCCGACCACGTTCGATTTCAGGGCCAAGCATCGAAGATCGCGCAAGCGCAACGCCCCCACCGCGTGCCGCAAACTCAAACGCAAGGAGCGAGGTGTCGAACTGCAGCCCTTGTCCGGCATTGACACCGCCGGCCCCGGCATGATGCAGCCAGTCCGCCCATCCCTCCTCGTAACCCAACACATGCAGCAGACGATGGTGGGCAAGATCTGATGGCGTCGATATGGCGCTGTGTCCTGCAAGCAAGGATGGGGCGCAAACTGGTGTTATGACCTCCCAACTCAGCCGGTCGGCCTGGAAACCGGGCCATTTTCCGGTGCCATACTGAATATCGAGATCGAACCGCTCATTGTCGAATTGGTCCCCCCAAACGCTTGAGACAAGCCGCACGGGCGTATCGGGATGGGTATCGAAAAAACCTTGAAGCCGGGGTGCGATCCAGTTGACGGAATAGCCGACGGGCGCCCGCACGGTCAGCACCTCGGACCTACGCAGGCCGAACACTTCTTCGGTACCTGCGGCAAGGCGGTCAAATCCGTCGCGGACCTTGGGCAAATAGGCGGCCCCCACCTTTGTCAGGGCCAAGCTACGTGGTTTGCGTTCGAACAGCGGTTCGCGCAGATATTGCTCAAGCAGTTTGACCTGCTTGCTGATCGCCGCCTGCGTGAGGTTCAACTCTTGCGCGGCATTGGTGAAGCTGAGGTGGCGCGCGGAGGCCTCGAATGCTCGCAGCCAGGACAAATGGGGCAGTCTTCGGATGGTCATGGCAAACTCATGCATAATCTGGATGTGGTTATAGGTCGCTTATTCATTGCTTGAAAGCCGCGATTGAAGTCCGGCAGACTGCCCTGGACAGCCTGGGGGGACCTCACTGTGCAAAGCGACATGGACAATGGATTTGACCCGGCCCGGCTCGCCCGCATCAGGTCCTGGATGCAGGATCACGTCAGCGCAGGCCGGCTGGCCGGGCTGGCCGTGCAGATTGCCCGGCGTGGTGAAGTCGCGTTCTCAGGGCAGGTCGGCAACCGGGACGCAGAGGCCGGCTCACCGGTGACGCCGGATACGATCTGGCGCATCTATTCCATGACCAAGCCAGTGACATCCCTGGCCGCCCTGATGCTGTACGAAGAAGGGGCGTTCCAACTGGATCAGCCACTTGCTGATTTTCTGCCGGAGTTTGCCAATGCCAGGGTCTGGCAGGGCGACGGCCATCCCCTGACAGCGACAGAGCCCGCGCATCGTGCCATCACCATCCATGACCTTATGACCCATCAAGCGGGTCTCGTGTATGGCGATGCAGGCGGCAACGAGCTTGAACGTGCGCTTGCGGCATCCGGGCTCGACCTTGAACGGGGTTTTGTCACCATGGCCGAAGCGGTCGAAGCGCTTGCCAGGTTTCCCCTCGGCTTTCAGCCGGGAAGCCGATGGTTCTATGGGCTGTCGACGGAGGTACTAGGACGGATGATCGAGGTGCTGTCTGGCAAGTCACTGGGTGACTTTCTGCACCAGCGCATCTTTGCGCCCTTGGGCATGATCGACACCGGTTTTGCCGTTTCCAAGGACAAGGTCGGACGCCTGGCCACGCTCTATGATCACGCGCAGGAAGGATTTGTGCGGGCTGCCGACCAGGACAGCTGCATTGGGCCGGTGACGCTGGAAAGCGGTGGCGGTGGCCTTGTGTCGACGATGGCGGATTACCAGCGGTTCGCGACGATGCTTTTGCACCGGGGGGCCTTCCCGGGTGGCCATCTGTTGGGACGCAAGACCTTTGACCTGATGGTGTCCAACCACATGGGTGGTGATCTGGCCAGTCGGGGGCAGGGACATTTCAGTGAAACCACCTTTGAAGGGATAGGCTTTGGCCTTGGGGTTTCGGTGATGCTGGACCCCACGCGGGCAAAAATCACAGGCAGCCCGGGTGAGTTTGCCTGGGGCGGCATGGCCTCGACCGCCTTCTGGGTGGACCCTGTCGAAGAGATGACGGTGATCCTGATGACCCAGCTTGTCCCCTCAAGCGCCTATACCCTGCGTCGCCAGTTGCGGGTTCTGAGCTATGCGGCGCTGATCGGCGACCGTTGACGTCAAGACAGAGGCAAGTGGTCCGCCGGAAGGTGGCAGGCGATCTGCAATCCGCCGGACAACTCCCTGACAGGGGGCACAACCGTTTCGCAGGTTCCTGAGATGGCCAGAGCACAGCGGTTCGAAAAAGGGCATCCCTTGGCCCCGATTACCACGCTGCCTGCGCTTGCCGCCTTTGCTTCGATGGTATTGGCGACACCTTCCAGCCAGCCTTGCTGCATTTCCGGAACCGACGACAACAGCAGCTTCGTATAGGGATGAAAGGGCGGGCTGAAGACGGCCTTCGACGGGCCCTTCTCAACCACGCGACCGGCATAGAGGACCACTACTTCGTCTGCAAAGGATGCCACGGTGGACAGGTCATGGCTGATGAACATATAGGCCACGCCCAGCCTGTCCTTGAGCGATTTCAACAGGTCGATCACCCCGGCCGCGACGACCGTATCAAGCGCGGAGGTGACTTCGTCGCACAGGATGACCTTGGGATCGGCCGCCATTGCGCGGGCAAGGTTGATCCGCTGTTTCTGGCCGCCTGACAGCTCGCCCGGATAGCGCGAGGCGAAACTACGCGGCAGGTCGACCAGTTCCAGCAGATCGCCGACCCGGTCGGCGCGGGCGGATCCTTTCAGACCCTGGTAAAACTCCAGCGGTCGTCCCAGGATATCGCTGATCCGATGGCGCGGGTTCAGGGCCGTATCGGCCATCTGAAAGACGATCTGGCAATCCTTCAAGGCCTCTCGGGGCCGGTCAGCGAGGTTCGGGGCGACCGCCTTGCCGTCCAGCATGATTTCCCCCTTGCGCAAAGGGGTCAGGCCCGCGAAGACCCGGGCCAGGGTGCTCTTGCCACATCCGCTTTCGCCGATCACCCCCACGACCGAGGCGGCGGGCACATCGATGGACACATCCGAAAGGACAGTGACGGTCCCGTATCCTGCCGTCAGGGTGCGGGCCGAGATCACCGGGGGCCGGGCGGCGACTGTATCGCGATGATCGACAAGATGCGGGGCAGGGCGCACCGCAGCCATCAGGGTCTTTGTGTAGTCATGCTGCGGATCGTGAAGGATCTGGTCGGTTGGCCCTGCCTCGACCATCTCACCGTTCTTGAGGACAAGGATCCGGTCTGCCACTTGCGCCACGACGGCGAGATCGTGGGTGACATAGATCGCGGCGGTGCCCTGGTCGCGGATGATGTCCTTGAACGCCTTGAGGACTTCGATCTGCGTGGTCACGTCCAGCGCCGTCGTCGGCTCATCCAGGATCATGAGGTCGGGGCCGCAGGACATGGCCATAGCGGCCATCAGGCGCTGCAGCTGTCCGCCTGACACCTGATGCGGAAACTTCTGCCCCACGGTTTCGGGGTTGGGCAGGTCCAGCTTTCGGTAAAGATTCACTGCATCGGCCGTCAGCGCGGCAGCATCACTGGCACCATGCCAGAGCGGCGCTTCGATCACCTGTCTGCCAATGCGCAGGGCCGGGTTAAAGCTGGCGGCCGCAGATTGTGCGACATAGGACACCTCGTCCCCGCGCAGCGCATGGCGGTCGCGGGGGGACAGCGCCATGATATCGCGCCCGTTCAGCCAGACCTCGCCTTGAGCTATGCGGCAGCCGGGACGTGCAAAACCCATGGCGGCGAGCGAAATAGTGGACTTGCCCGACCCGCTTTCGCCGATCAAGGCCAGCACTTCACCTTTGCCGACGTTCAAGGACACATCCTTGACGATTGGCACATAGGCCCCCCCGGGAGGGTGGCCCTCGACCCTGAGATGCTTGATCGTAAGGATGTCGGTCATTGGTCAATCTTCTCCAACACGGTCTCGCCTTGCTGGCGCTGTTGGAACCAGTCCACAAGCAGGTTCATGCTCACGGTCAGCGACGCGATACAAGCGGCCGGGATCAAGGCCGCTGACGACCCAAGGAACAAGCCGCCAACGTTCTCCTGCACCATCAGGCCCCAGTCTGCGGCCGGTTCCTGAACCCCAAGCCCGAGGAAAGACAGGCCCGACAGGAAGAGGATCGAAAAGGTGAAGCGCAATCCGAATTCCGCGATCAAGGGGGCTGTGGAATTTGGCAGGATTTCCCGGGTCAGAATCCACCAGGTGCCTTCACCGCGGGCGCGGGCTGCCTCGACAAAGTCCATGACGCCGATGTCATAGCCAAGAGCGCGCGATACTCGGAACACGCTGGTGGACAGGACCAGTCCGACCGTCAGCACAAGAACCGTGATCGAGGTTCCGAAGGCGCCGATTACCACAAGCGCGAGAAGGGTCGAGGGAAAGGCCATGAAAGCCTCGACAATGCGGCTGACGACTATGTCGAACCAGCCCTTGAGGATCGCGGCGGCAAAACCCAGCGTGACGCCGATGGCAAAGGAAATAACCGTGGTGACCAAGGCCAGCAAAAGAGTGGTCCGAACCCCGTAGATCAGGCGCGACAGCACATCGCGGCCAAGCTTGTCCGTGCCCAGAAGTCCACCTTCGCCGATCGGGGCAAAGGTCTGCCCGGAAATGATCTCGGCCTCGCCATGCGGTGCGATCCATGGCCCGAACAGGGCCAGCACAAGCCAGAACAGCAGAACCGACCCAGCGAAAATGGCGGTCCGGGTCAGGCGCAAGCCGGCAAAGGTCGGCTTGCGGGGCACCACGATGTCCGATGTGTCGCTCATTTCGGGTACCTCAGTCTTGGATTGGCCATGATCGACAGGATGTCAGCCAGCAGATTGAGCAGGATGTAGACCGACCCAAAGATCATGGCGCAGGCCTGGATGAGGGGGATGTCGCGCAGCGACACGCCATCGACCAGAAGGCGGGTCAGCCCCGGGACGCCAAAGACGGTTTCAACGATGATCACGCCAGATACCATATAACTTAGGTTCAACGCGATGACTGTCAGGATCGGAGACAGGGCGTTGGGCAGGGCGTGGCGCAGGACCAGCCGCCGTTTGGGCAGTCCCTTGAGAGCGGCCATTTCCATGTAGGGGGACGTGAAGATGTTGATCACCGAGGACCGCGTCATGCGCATCATATGCGCCACGACCGCGAAACTGAGCGTGGCGACGGGCAGGGCCAATGCGCGGAAATTTTCCCAGAAATCATAGTATGGCCGGGTGTTGGCTGTTGCAGAAAGCCACCGGAGTTCGACGGCAAAGATTTTCATCAGGATCAACCCGACAAAGAATTCGGGCACCGCGATGAGGGCGAGCGTCGTCATGGCCAATGTCTTGTCCACCCTCCCGCCGGCCCGCATCGCCGACCACAGGCCCAACGCCAGTGACAGCGGCACGGATATCGCCGCAGCCAGCAAAGCCAGCCGCAGGGTGTTCCACATCCGGCTTTCGATCATGTCGGCGACGGGGCGTTTGGTGGCAAGCGAGGTGCCCAGGTCGCCCTGCACCATCCCTCCCAGCCAGTCGAAATAGCGCACGATGGCCGGACGGTTCAGCCCCATCTCTTCGCGTAGGGTGGCCAGTGCCTCTTCTGTCCGGTTTTGTCCAAGGATTGCCTCGGCCACGTCGCCGGGCAGGATTTCGGTAGCAGCGAAAATTATTACGGATGCCAAAAGCAGGGTAAGCAAACCCTGCGCAAGTCGTGTCGCAATGATCCTTAGCACCCGGTTCCTCCTCCCAAGGCTGGGGACAGCTTCGGTGCTGGGCCGGTATTCGACAAACAACCATTGCAACCAGAATGGGGTGATTTTGGTTATGGCTGGGCTATGTGATGCCTGCGGTTCGTGCATAGCCTTGGTTTTTGTTGTTTGTAGATTTGGGGTCTCAGGCTGCAAAACCATGGCAGCAGGAGATGTCCATGACCGCCTACGCCTATCCTTTGCTGATCAAACAGATACTGACGGCGCCGCTGGCTCATGCGCCTCGGCAACAGATCATCCATGCGGACAAGACGCGATACGACTATCGCACCTTTGCCGATCGCGTCGCCCGCGTCGCGGGGGCGCTTCGGGGAATTGGTGTGGCAGAGGGCAGCGTGGTGGCGGTGCTGGACTGGGACAGCAATCGCTATCTGGAGTGTTTCTTTGCCGTGCCGATGCTCGGGGCAACCCTGCACACGGTGAATGTACGCCTGTCCCCGGAACAGATCCTCTTTACGATCAACCATGCCGAGGATGATGTGATCCTGTGCCACGTCGATTTTCTGCCCCTGCTGTCCGAGATCGCGGCACGCATTGAACGGCCATGGCAGCTTGTCGTCCTGAGCGATGACGGCCAATGCCCCGATAACGTTTCCTCGAGTGGCGACTACGAAGCCCTTTTGGAGGCAACGGCCCCCGTTCCGGACTTTCCCGATTTTGACGAAAACACCCGTGCCACGCTGTTCTATACTACCGGCACAACGGGCGACCCCAAGGGGGTCACCTATTCCCACCGCCAGCTTGTGCTGCATACGATGGCGGTGGCGGCAGGGCTGGGGCCGATCCCGGGGGGTGGCCTGAACCGGAGCGACGTCTACATGCCCATCACTCCGCTTTTTCATGTGCATGGGTGGGGCATTCCCTATGTGGCCACGCTGATGGGCCTCAAGCAGGTTTATCCGGGCCGCTACGACCCGGCGCGGTTGCTGGGGTTGATAGCGGAACATGATGTCACTTTCTCGCATTGTGTGCCGACGATCCTTTCCATGCTGCTGAACGCTCCCGAGGCCGCAACGACCGATCTGAGCCGCTGGAAGGTCATCATTGGTGGATCGGCCCTGCCAGAGGGGGTGGCGCGGCAGGCGCTGGAGAGGGGGATCGATGTTCATGCGGCTTACGGCATGTCCGAAACCTGTCCCTTCCTGACTGTAGCCGACATGATGGCAACACGAGATCCCGACGCGCCGGTCAGCCTGCGGACGGCCACTGGCAAACCTGCGCCCATGGTCCAGATCCGTGTCGTTGATGCCGAGATGAACGACATGCCACGCGACGGGGTCTCAACCGGTGAGATCGTGGCCCGCGCGCCATGGCTGACGCAGGCTTACTTGAAGAACGCGGCGGGGACACAGGCGCTATGGCAGGGCGGCTGGCTGCATACCGGCGATGTCGGCCTTTTGGATGACAGTGGCACGCTCAGGATCACGGACCGCCTCAAAGATGTCATCAAAACGGGGGGCGAGTGGATTTCGTCGCTGGAACTGGAAGACCTTGCCAGCACTGTCGACGGGGTCGCAGAGGTGGCGGCCATCGGAATCCCTGATCCCATATGGGGCGAACGACCTGTTTTGGTGGTGGCCCCCCACGGCGAAACGGTCGATGTGGAAACCCGGTTGCGAGCTGCCTTTGCCGGGGCGGTGACACGGGGCATCTTGTCGAAATGGGCGGTGCCCGATCGCATTGAATTTGTGGACAACCTGCCGAAGACCTCGGTTGGAAAGCTCGACAAAAAGGTCCTGCGGACCCACTTTGCGATCTAGTCGAAACCGACCTCGGACAAGGAAGGCGCTGCGTCCATCGCCAGTGGACAGGGTTTCCCGGCCCGTTTTGCGTACTCATCCATGCATAACCACAGTTATGGCAAAGTCATGAAATCGGTTGTTTGTCGGGCGCGCTCGCAATCCGCAATGTCACAGCAATTGCGGGCCAACCCGCATTTGATTGTCTGGGAGGAAAAGACATGTCCGATATCGACAGCCTGGTTCGCCAATACAGGGCAGGTGCGCTAGACCGGCGCGGGTTTTTCAAACGGGCCGGGGCCTTTGGCCTGCTGGTGCCTGCGGCATCCAGCATTTTGGCCATGGCCGGGCCGGCACAGGCGCAATCCCCGTCCCGGGGCGGTTGGCTGCGTATCGCGCAGGGCAACACCGACAACACGCTTGAGCCAGTGCGGATGGTCGATACGGACGACGGTATCTACAGCAACTGCGTTTACCAGCGCCTTACCCGTTTCGCACCGAGCCTCGAGGTCGAAGGCGACGCGGCAGAGGAATGGAGCGTCAATGCAACGGCCACCGAGTGGAGCTTCAAGCTGCGCAGCGGTCTGACCTTCCACAACGGTCAGTCTGTTACCGCGGCGGACGTGCTGGAAAGCCTTTCGCGCCACATCGCCGAGGGGTCCGAGTCGCCGGCCAAGGCGCTTTTGTCCACGGTGACCTCAATCGAAGCGCCCGATCCTTTGACGGTGAAGATCACGCTGTCTTCGGGCAATGCCGACCTTCCTGTAATCATGTCCGACTATCACTTGGCCATCCATCCTGCCGGCCATTCTGATTTCTCGATGGCAATCGGATCGGGGCCCTTCAAGGTGATGGAGTTCATTCCCGGCGAACGGGTGGTGCTGGAACGGTTCGACGACTACTACGAAGAGGGAAAGCCCTATCTGGACGGCCTCGACTTCATCCCGGTGCCCGACGCGAATGCGACACTCAGCACGCTGCTCTCTGGCGATGTGGATGCGATCCGGGACGTTCCGGCCTTTGCTGTCGAACAGCTAAGCGGGAACGAAGCGGTCACGCTTTACAACACGCCCACCGGTGCCTTTACCAACATGGTGATGATGGTGGACCGCGCGCCGACAAACGACCGGGATTTCCGGCGGGGAATCAAGCATGCGCTGGATCGTGAGCTGATCCTGAACCAGGTGTTCAAGGGCATTGGCACCATTTCGGCCGACACTCCGATCGGGCCGACCTACAAATACTGGTGCGAGGATGTGGTGCCTGCCGAATATGACCTCGACAAGGCGCGGTTTCATTTTGAAAAGGCGGGCGTGAGCGCGATCGACCTTTACTCGTCCGAGACAGCAGGCAGTTCGGCCAATGATATTGCGCTGACCTTCCAGCAGTCCGCAATGGGCGCCATTGACATCAATGTGATCAAGGCACCGTCGGATGGTTACTGGTCCAACATCTGGATGCAAAAGCCGATGACGATGTCGGGCTGGCAGGCCCGTCCGACTGTGGACGCGTTCCTGACCCTTGCCCACATGAATGGTGGCAGCTGGAACGAAACCATGTGGGGGTCCGAGCAGTTCGACGCAATGATCATTGCCGCCCGGGCAGAGCTAGACGAAACGGTCCGCGCCCAGATGTATTGCGACATGCTGCACATGATGAATGATGACGGTGGCTTCGTGAACGCAGTGTTCCAGAACCAGCTTGAGGCAACGTCCAAGAACGTGATGGGCTGGACTGCTCATTCCGTGGGCGGCCTCGGCGGCTTTGGGCAGACCCTGCGCAACGTCTGGCTGGCCTGACGTCCACTCCCTGTCGTCGGTGGCATTTGCCCGCTGACCCTGGGCCGCCGGTCTTTCCCGGACCGGCGGCCCATAGTGCTGGCCTCATGAAACTCCGGAGCAATCATGTTCTCCATTACCCCGTCGTCACGCCTGCGGCCCTCTCCCTACTACGAGGCAACATTGGCCGAGGGCGTTTGCGCCATGACGACCTACAACCTCATGCTGATGCCAACCTCTTACGGGCATCCAGAAGAGGAATACTGGCGCCTCATCAACGGCGTTTCTATGTGGGATGTCGCGGTCCAGCGGCAGGTTCAACTGCAGGGGCCGGACGCCGGACGGCTGGCGCAGATGCTTGCCGCGCGTGATCTGTCCAAGTGCAAGATCGGGCAAGGGAAATATGTGCCGCTCTGCAATCACAGCGGCGTCCTACTCAATGATCCCATCCTGCTCAAGCGGTCCGAAGAGTGCTATTGGCTGTCCATTGCCGACAGCAATATCTGGTTCTGGGCCGAAGCCATCGCCCGTGAACGGGGGCTGGATGTCGCCGTCAGCGAACCTGACGTTTCGCCACTCGCGGTGCAGGGCCCGAAGGCCGAGGCCGTCGTGGCGGCGATCTTTGGGGAATGGGTCCGGGATCTGAAGTACTTTTGGTTTCGCGAGACAGCGATCGATGGCATACCCGTCATCGTCGCCCGGTCGGGCTGGTCAAAGCAGGGCGGCTTTGAACTATATCTTATGGATGGATCGAAGGGCACCGCGCTTTGGAACATCGTCAAAGAGGCGGGCCAGCCTTACGATATCGGGCCCGGTAACCCGAACTGGTGCGAGCGGGTGGAAAGCGGTCTCGTTGCCTATGGTGGTGATACCGACGGGCGGACCAATCCATTCGAAGTCAGGATGGGTAAATATGTCGATCTCCATGTGCCGGACGATACCATCGGCATTCAGGCCCTGCGCCGGATCTCGGCCGAAGGGCCGACGCGCCATCAACTTGGCGTGGTCTTGGAAGGGACCGAACCCGCAAGGGCCGATTTCAAATGGAGCGACATCGAGATGGACGGCAAGAAGATTGGTGACTTGACCAACTGCACCTGGTCCTTTCGGATGGCCAAGAACATTGGGTTCGCACTTGTTTCCGTCGCCGCAAGACCCGGGGACAAGGTTGTGGTGAGGCGTAGGACGGTTCCGATCCAGGGGACACTTTGCGAATTGCCGTTTCTTTGAGGTCTATATGAACGTCATCACCGAGCCTGCGCGCCAGACCCCTGTCATTCATCGCACAGAGGTGCTTGTCGCGGGCTCTGGCCCCGGCGGGTTGGCCGCGGCACTTGCCGCTGCGCGGGCAGGGGTAGAAGTCTGTCTGGTGGAACGCTTTGGCTGCTACGGCGGCAATATCACTGTGGTCGGTGTCGAAGGGCTGGCGTAGTATCGCCACGAGAAGACCGTGGAGGCCAACGGGATCGGGCGCGAGTTCGAGGACCGGGCAAAGACCATGGGCGCCGCCGTCCCCGAAAGCCAGTCGCTCAGCTACGAATTGGACAGCGAAGGGTTCAAGTTGGTGGCCGACCACCTGGTCGAAGAGGCGGGTATTCACGGCATGCTGCACCGCCAATTCGTGGCCCCGGTGATGGACGGCGACCGCATCACTGGCATCATCGTCGAATCCAAAGCCGGACGCGAGGCGATCCTGGCGAAGGTCGTGATCGACGCAACCGGCGACGCCGATATCGCTGTGCGCTGCGGCGCACCCGCACACAAGACCCCGACCGAAGACATGCAAGCGGCCAGCGTGATGTTCCACCTGGCCGGCGTCGACAAATCCGCCTTTCTGGCTGAAGTGAAAGCCGATCCCCAAACCTACAAGGACTGGTCGACCGGAGAGTGGACGGTCGAAACGGACGGGAAAGAGGACGACATGTTCTCGCCCTTCCTAAAGAAGCCCTTTGCAAAGGCGATCGAGCAGGGGCTGATCCCCCGGCATCTGAACACCATCGCCGGCACCTGGGGCGCGATCCATGACACGGGCGAGCTGACCTACATGAACCTTGTCCATCTTGCAGGCATTGATGGCACCGACCCCGACAGCATGACACGCGGCGAGGTCGAGGGGCGGAAGCAGGCGATGCTTGCCATCGAGGCGCTGCGTCAGTTCATGCCGGGTTGCAAGGGTGTGCGCCTGCGCAACTTTGGCATGACAATCGGAATCCGCGATACCTGCAAGATCGACGCGGTTTATAACATGACCGAGGCCGATGTGCGCAATCAGGGCCGCTTTGACGATAGTATTGGCATCTATCCCGAGTTCATTGATGGCTACGGCATCCTGATCCTCCCAACCACCGGGCGCTACATGCATGTGCCCTACCGTGCGATGCTGCCCAAAGAGGTCAAGGGGTTGCTGGTGACGGGCCGCGCGATCGGGGGCGATAGGGTGGCACATGCTGCGACGCGCAACATGGCCTGCTGTGCCGTTGCGGGTCAGGGCGCCGGCATTGCGGCCGCCCTTGCGGTCAGGTCCGGCCGGGATGTCGCAGACATTGAAATCGGCGCTGTCCAGTCAGAGTTGCAGCGCCAAGGCGTTCGGGTTCAATGACAACTTCGCCCTAAAGGAAATCACATGTCCCAGACACTGCCCGATTGGGCGATAAAAGGCGAACTCATCCTTAACTGCAACTGCACGGTGTTTTGCCCCTGCGTTGTGTCGTTAGGGAAGCACCCCCCGACTGAAGGATATTGCCAGGCCTGGGTCGGTGTCCGCATCGACGAGGGGCATTTCGATGACGAAAGCCTGTCGGGCCTCAACGTGGGTTTGCTCATGGACATTCCTGGCAACATGGGGAGGGGCAATTGGAAAGCCGCCGCCTACATAGACGAACGTGCCTCTGAGGCGGCTTACGACGGATTGATCCGGATCTTTTCGGGCAACGTGCGTGGCACCACCGGGCTGTTTTCGATCATGGTTTCGGAATTTCTGGGCGCCGAGCGTGCCCCGGTTGCCTACACCACCGATGGCAAGACCCGCCACTTGATGGTTGGCAAGAAGATCCAGGGCACGGTGACACCGATTTCGGGCCCCGACAGCACCCAGGATGTCGTCGTCTCGAACACCGGCTACTGGATGGGTCCCGACATCACCATCGCTCAGGCTGACAGGGGGCGGGTCAGGGCGTATGGCCGCGTCTGGGACTTTGACGGACGGTCCGCCGAAATCTGTCAGATCGATTGGCATGGTCCAAACTGAATCCCAGGCCTAAAGGCGACAGGTGAGCAGTCATAAATTGCTATGCCGCGAGCGCTCTCATTTAAGGGAACGTCTGAAAAACCTCCCGCTCTCAGTCTGATCTGGTAGTCTCGGGCATCCCCTGCAAGGAGCCCATCAGATGCCAAAGCAACCTGCATTCCCTGGCCTGCGCGTTGATGAAGAAGAAGCAGACGCGGCGCGAAGTGTTCCTGTCCGAGATGGAGGCGGTGGTCCCTTGGGGGCGGCTGTTGGGACTGATCACACCACATTATCCAAAAGCCGGACCGAAGGGCGGGCGCCCACCGTTGCCGATTGAGACCATGCTGCGCGTCTACTTCCTCCAGAATTGGTATGCTCTGAGCGATCCGATGGCGGAGGAGATGCTCTACGACAGCGAGGCTATGCGCCGCTTTGCCGTGATCGAGCTGGGCGACGACCGCATTCCGGACGAGACCACCATCCTCAACTTCCGCCACCTGCTGGAGCGGCACGGATTGACCGAGGCGATCTTTGCGGAGGTGAATGCGCATCTCGCCGACAGGGGCATCACCTTGCGCTCGGGCACGCTGGTGGATGCGACGATCATCGATG
>ERZ887942.1444-NODE-1444-length-16422-cov-42.844199_pt1 | contig 16422 bp, 10 predicted proteins | sample MGYA00521099_ERZ887942 | MGnify/ENA primary metagenome ERZ887942 (study PRJEB32303, sample SAMEA104408605) | aquatic metagenome | biome: Brackish water; feature: Pelagic; material: water | place: Baltic Sea | collected 2014-06-07T06:48:00 | depth 16,251 m ... | reverse complement strand
CCCATGCCTGGTCCTCCCATGCCGGGTCCTCCCATGCCGGGAGCTCCCATGCCCATGCCACTGCCAAAACCGCCACCTCCTCCAAAGGCTGCGCCGCCGCCACCAAAACCACCGCCGCCACCAAAGCCGCCTGGCATGCCTCCCATGCCTGTCGGGTCGCTGCCTCCCATGCCTTCGCCGCCGTATCCTCCATCGCCGCTGCCATAGCCGCCGCCCATCATTCCTGCGGCACCGCCAGCAGAAGGTCCGCTTCCGAATGCAGCGTCGACACGGACAATTTCAACGGGAAAGCTTGAGTTTGTGAGTTCCGCCAGCAGCGTGGGAATTTCTGTTTGCACAATCTTCACTGTCAGCGTGAAAGCTCGAGTTCGATATCTGGGGTTTTCGTCAACGTACCGACTGCTGGCCCCATCCTCTTCTTCTTCAGCTGCCGCGTCTCCACTGCCATAGTCACCTTCCATGCCCGGCATTCCCATGCCCATGCCCATGCCCATGCCCCCAAAGCCGCCAGCAGCAGCGTTGGCGTCAGGACCGAATTCTTCTGTCAGCAGGTCTGCACTTAGCGAGCCGTCGTAGGCCGACCATGCTCCAGATGCAGCCCCCATGCCTCCACCGGGTGAGCCAAAGCCTCCGCCCATCATGCCCCCGCCACCGTCGCCGTAATCTCCGCCGCTTTCCGGGCCGCCCATGCCGCCCATTCCTCCGGCAGCACCGCCATCACCGGGTTTGGTTTCTCGGTCGCCGCCGCGAAGCCACAACAGTGAGATTGCTCGTAATGGAGCTTTGTCGATACGGTCTGCACTGCCGTTAACAGAAGCGATTGAGTCCAGGATTGAGCGGATTAACCAGATGTCTTCCTGAGCGTGCCAGATCTCGGTCGATCGAGGTCGTTGCGTTCTCCAGCGAGAGTAGTCTTCCTGCGTGATCTTCAAGTTGGAGATGTCGACCAGGCCTTCACCATTTTCGAAAGGCCTAATCACCTTCAACTGTTCTCGAAAATACGATGGATACAGCTGAGCAAAGCGTTCTCGCAACGCTTTCTTCTTGATTTCGCTGTTGAACTTCAGCGTATTAAGTTCGTCACGAATTGAACGCGGATAAACACGAGCCTTCAGTTGATCTTCGTACAACGAGGTGGCTGACGTGTTGAAATCCGCTTTATGTTTTTCGTTCTTCTTGGCCGCACCTTCTGTCCAGCGGGCGTTTGGCACGGCGCCGACGTTTTCTTTGGCGTCTGAAAAGGCCTTGTCAACAGCCGATCTGCGGGTATCAATCTGTGTTGTCAAATCGCCCTTGGCGCTCCACCAGCCAATCAGCAGGAACAGCAAAGCGAAGCCGAAACAGATCCAGAATATTTGTTTAAGAACAGGTTGAAGCTTTTCCATGACGACCACTCACTAAACGCAGGAACAAAGAAATGAAGAAACGGTTCAACCAAAACTATTCTGCTGCTGGCTGCTCGCCACTAGCGGGAGGTGAGTCCAGTCGATCTTGCGCGGCCACTGGAATCCAGGCAAACTGCACGACAAATGTCGTCACCGTGACCTCTTTGCGTTCATCCTTCTCTTCCGTCTTACCTTCAACGGGGGCAAGGTTGGGAGCCTTTACGCCACCACCGACACCGTAGCCGCCACTGGGGTCGTATCCGTCGCCCATTCCCGCTTCCATTCCATATCCGCCGCCGCCCGGAGTTCCCATGCCAGAGCCCATTCCCGGCCCCATCATTCCAGAGCCGCTTAGACCAGCTTCGCCGCCGTAGCCGCCGTCCATTCCATAGCCGCCGCCTTCGCCGCCTTCGCCGCCGTAGCCACCGCCACCGCCTCCGCCGTAGCCACCCATGCCACCGGCTGCTGCTCCAGCACCGCCGACTCGAGCATTGGGATCATAGATCTGAGTATTGTTAACAGCGTGCACGACAATGGGATGTGAAATTCCCAGCTTGCCAACAGGCGTGATGCGACCGTTGCCGTCGTCCAGCGTCCACTGTGCCAGCGAAGCAATCAATGTGTCTTCGACAAAGTTCACGCCAAGTTTCGTGTAGTCTTTGACTTCTTCACTGTTGTAATAGTGATGGCCTTTGACGGTCACGATGTAGCCGACACCAGTTGGTGCAACGGTACTGTCCTCGGTGCTGAAAAAGTCTTCAGCCTTTCCACCTTCCACCAACGCTGTATGCCACTCAGCAACGTCCGCCACCTTTTTTGTGGCGAAGCTGGTGATGCGCAGTCGTTTTTGCAACGTAATATCGACTTCATCAAGAGCCTTGCCGGTTTCCCGAGGCAGGCAATCGTTGACTGTCTTAATCAGCTCCATCCACAGTTCCCGCTTTCGCAGTGGATTCGTCAGCTGTTCAATCGCTTCTTGATTCTCCGCATGAGCCGCTTTTTGAGCTTCATACGACTGCTTGTTGGAAGAAATGATTCCCTGCAAGCTGGTGACTGCATCATGCCCGGTTTTGAACTTGGCTTCGCTTAGCGAACTCAACACGCGAGCACTGGCTGCGGTTGAAATCCCCATAGCCAGCAGAAGACTGGCTGCCAGCCCCACGGCCCATGGCTTCTTACGTTTGATTGTGCGTGCCACAACAATTTCAGGTGGCAGCAACGAAGTGTGAATGCGAGTTTGTTTTAGTGCCTGCAGTGCCAAACCATAAGGCACGGCAAACGTCATCATGTTGTCGATGAACAGTGGATCACTTAACACACCGTCACCGGTAACGCCGTTTAGTTCGTCCAGTCGTTCAACTTCGTATTGCAGGTTTTGCTGCAGAAATTTCTGCAGTCCGGCCATCTTGAATCCGTTACCAACGCCAATGACTTTCTTGATCTTCGCCGTCCGATTGACGCTGCCGAAATAGCCAATCGATCGCTGAATTTCTGTCACGTAGTCGTTAAAGACCGGACGCATCGCCTGAAAAACGGCCTTCGGATCGGGTGCTTTGGTGGCGTTGCACTTGAGGTGTTCTGCCTTGGCGAAGGTTAACTTCATTTCACGAGTCAAAGCTCTGGTGAAATGGTTACCGCCAATTGGCACGTTGCGAATCCAGATATTTCGGCCATTGGAAACTATCAACGTGGTATTGTCGCAGCCCATGTCCAACAGAATATAGTTGTCTTCCGAATTTGGCGGTTCGTTTGTGCCATCACCGGTGCGGAAGTTCAAAACGTCGTAAGACAGATAATTGTACAGTGCCAGCGGTGCGATCTGGACAAGATCGATTTCAGTCTTCCGGTCGGTCAGCGGTTGCATCGCCTGATAAACCAGGTCGCGTTTCATCGCAAACAAGCCGACTTCGGCTTCCAGCATAAAGCCGCTTTCTTCAGCTCCCCCGCCAATGGGCTGGTAGTCCCAGATTACTTCTTCCAAAGCAAACGGAATCTGCTGCTTGGCTTCGTACTTAACAATCTCCGCAACTCGACTGGGTTCAACGGGCGGCAGCTTAATAAACTTCGCCAGTGATGTTTGCCCAGGCACACTGATCGAAACCAGATCGTTACCCACCTTGTTGCGAGACAAAAAGGTTTCAACAGCCTGCTTGATCAGTTCCTGAGGAATAGCGTCCGGCTGACTCAGAATCTTTGGATGAGGAATATAGTCAAACGCAATCGCTCGAACGCTTTCACCATCCTCGCCAGCGCGAATTTTGATGGCCTTCAGTCCAGCCTGGCCAATGTCTATTCCCCAAGCACTGCGAGTTTCTGCCATGATGGCTCCTCAATCCAACAACGCCACGTCGCCTGCGTAAACCGGTCAGGCACTGTGGACCATGAAAGAACTGTAATATTTTGATTTGTATCGCCGGAAAACGGCGTATCGAAAGGCAACTTGTTAACTGTCGGTCAGCCAGCACTGTCCGCAAATCCGGCATTTTCAACACTGGACACATTCGAAACTGCCACCAGCAACCAACTGTCAGAACAACAGCCGATTCTGAATTAGACACAATCCCGCATGAAACCTACCAGAAGAATCGTCGTATCGTCAACGAAATCAGTACTTTATGCAAGTTTCGATCGCTCTTGATACCGCCATGATGGGAACAAAACGGTAGTAGAGTTTTATCAGCAACAATACAGCAAGTGTTCGCTTGTTTTCTAAGCAACCACGAAACAGTCACCCGCATCTGCTAAAGTGAACCGGCCGCCTGCAGCGTAATAATGAAGGTTTTGCAGAACATTTCCCGAGGTCCAGTTGTAGTGATTAGATCGGACATGAACCGTTCATCTGGTCATCTTTCGAGTACCAATGACTGCCATTTGTTCCCGCAAAGTTTCAGCTTTTACAAAAATTGGTCAACTTCGCAGGTTTCTGGCGTATTTCCGCAGAAAATCCAGCCAACGCTGAAAGAATGACGGCCACGCAGATTCTCACAACGCTGCGGAACGCGGGCAGATCATGTGGTCGCAACGCGATTCCAATTCATTTCCTACCTAAACGGCAGTAAAAACGGGCAAAATGGCCGATCCCCGACAATTTCAGAAAATCGACATTCTTATCCCAGGTTACTCCATTGAGGACATTCCTACGGATTTGAACGAATCCAAAGCCGCTTCCCTGCTGAACGCCTTTTCTGTGGCATGGCATCCATGGCTGCTGTCCGCTGCCAACTGTGTGCCCGCCTTCAAACAGGCGGAATCCACGGAACTGCCGACAGGCCAGCATATTGTACTTGTGCCTTCCTGCAGCGAAGACTGGCTCGGCCACGATTGGAAGGAACACTTCGCCGACACTCTTAGCGTGGTGCTGCACAACTGCAGTGACCGAACCGAGTGGCTGGCTGCAATTTCTGAGCACTTCGCTGACGAATGGCCAGCCGTTGACTCGGAACTTCTGTCTCACTTTTTTGCTTTGGGAACCGTTCATCTGCAGGTGTCGCTGCTAAGTCGCAGAATGCACCACTATGTCGATCCCGATAGCTATTTGCTGGAATCGGAAACTCTGGCCGCTGCCAAGGCGGCTTTGGAAGGCGATCATGCTGCCGCTCACGAGCATCTGCGGCGTTGTTTCGAATGTCTGCAGGAATGTCGCGAACAGTTTCAGCCGGTCAATTGCTTTCTTGTCGATGTGTGCCTGCCGTCTGAACAAACGTCTGCTGAAGAGCTCAGCCAGCTGGTGACAGGCTCTAAAGCACTGAGTCTGATTTGCAGTGGCAAAGAGCTTGAGGACTACGCGGCACAATTTCCCGAGTTTCAAGCCTCAGTCAGCACTGCGGTTAACGAAGGTCGCCTGAGTTTGCTGACTGGGCATCAAAACGAACTTCGCACTTCATTGGGATCCGTAAGCAGCCTGTATTCAGATCTGGCGGAAATGCCGGAATGGGTGCAAGCGCTGGCGAAAGATCGTCCACTGCATTGGGCTCGCCGTCGCTTCGGAATGACCAGCGGACTGCCGTCGATTTTGAACCACTTCCAGTTCGCTTCCGCGCTGCACGTGGTGTTAGACGACGGCTTGTATCCTGATCGGGAATACGGGCAGTTATCGTGGCGAGCTGCAGATGGTTCGGTCATTCCGGCGGTTTCCCGAATTCCCGTCGCCATTGATGGAGCAGCCTCGTTTCTGCGTTTTGCAGATCGCTATACAGAAAGCATGCAGGAAGATTCTTCCGCAGTCATGATGCTGGCTCGCTTGCCGAAAGTTCAAACGCCGTGGCTCGGTGACCTGCAACTTGCCGCCAGCCATGCTCCCGTGTTGGGGGCGTTTGTGACGATGGCCGAATTCGTGGATCAAACGGGCGACCATTCCTTCGGCACAAAGTTCGACGAAGGCGAATATCTTAGCCCTTACCTGATTCAATCATCAGTATTGAAAACGGAAGCTCCGATTTCGTCTCCCGCAGAACTGCACCACCAGCGTGCATTACTGGAATCCTGCTGCCAACTGGATGCGCTGTGCTGCGTTTTGAAGCCAAAGCTTGTGCAGCCAACAGACGCCTCAACTTTAGAACGGCAGCTGAACGAAGAAGAGTCACTGCGAATTGAACTGGCCAACGATCGTGCTGACAACGCTGCAGAACAGCAGCAACGGCTTGCGAAACTCGGCACCAAAATCTCCGCCGCAGTGTCTCAATCTGCCGCCAACCTGGCGGAGATGCTGCCATACCAGGATGCCAATACAAACGGGCTGCTGGTGACAAATCCGCTGCCATGGAAACGCAGCGAAACCATTGCATGGCCCCACGAATTGAAGCCTGCTGCAACGTCGGCAGGAGTGACGGAAGCGTGGCAGCAAAACAAGCAAACGTATCTGGATGTGGAAATCCCGGCTGGTGGCTTTCTGTGGCTGAACGAAGCGACCGCGAATGGTTCCGCGTTGGTACCGAACCCATCGAAGGGCAAGCCTTTGGCGGAACACTTACTGCTTCGCAACAAATTTTTCGAAGTCGAAGTCAGCCAGTCAACCGGCGGTTTGACGGCGGTACGATTTCACAACCAACGAGCGAACCGGATTAGCCAGCAGGTCAGCTTTCGCTACGCGAATTCGAAAACGATTAAGCTTGATGACGAAGAAGAAGTTCAGACTTCGTACGCGCTGACAAGATTGGTCTCTTCTCGCGTTATCGAAGCGGGATCAGCCGTTGGGATCGTAGAAACAACGTGCGAAATCGTTGACGCTGTCGACGAAAGTGTTTTGGCACGATTTCGTCAAACATTTCGCGTCACCAGAAACTCGACCAGGTTGCAGCTGACCATTGAATTCGACAAGGTCGCTGTGCCACCCACTGGCAACCCGTGGATGACCTACTTTGCCAGCCGCTTTGCGTGGGACAACGAATCTGCCGCGATTACTCGCAGCATGCTTGGCCAGGCGGCTGGGTTTCGTATGGAACGTTTTGAGGCTCCCGATTACATCGAAGTGGCCGACAGCGATCAGCGAGTATTGATTATTCCTCACGGACGCCCGTATCACCGCCGCAGCGGTCCGCGCATGCTTGACAGCCTGCTGCTGGTCGAGGGCGAATCTGCCAACCGTTTTGAATTTTGTCTGGATTTCGACCAACCTCTGCCCATGAGAACTGCCGCAGAGATCGCTCAACCGTGCACGATGACCGCGACAAAGGGACGACGTCCGAAGTCAGCAGATTCCACATGGTTGCTGGGGCTTTCTGCGAAGAACATTGTCGCTGCCAGAACCAGGCTGTTTCCCGCTGTACCGGCTGGCAGTTCGGGCGATGTGTCTACGGCACGTTCAGCTTCACCACGGCTAAGGCTGCTGTTGCAGGAATCTGAAGGACGGCCCGCAAAATGCTTCGTCAAGACGGCTAGACCACCCGTTTCTGCGCGGCTGGTGAAAGCCAACGGAGATCCCGTCGCAGAATTGAAAGTTGCCGCCGAAGGAATTCTGATCGACTTTCTGCCGTTTCAAATGAAGGAAGTCGAACTGACTTTTTGACATTACGGCGGGCCGCTAAAACTTCCACATTCTGCGGACAACGCATGGGCCACCTTACGGAATGCTGACCAACTTCGAACCGTGTCAGCTGACGTTTCGACCATTCAGTTCTGAATCCATCTTCACATGATTATTACCATAGACGGTCCAGCGGGGTCGGGGAAAAGTACAGTCGCCAGGTTGCTGGCGGAACGTCTGGGAGTCCGGTTTCTTGACACCGGAGCGATGTACCGCACCATTGCACTGGCGGTGTTGCAAGCAAAGATCTCTGAATGCGATCCGGCGGCCGTGGCTGCGGTTGCCGCAGATGCTAAGCTGGAATTGCGTGACGGCGTGATGCACCTGGACGGCCTGAATGTTGCTGCCAAAATCCGTTCGCCGGAAGTGACCGCCATTTCGTCAATCGTTGCGGCGAATCCGGCTGTGCGAGAACGTCTGGTAGAACTGCAGCGCGAAGTTGGAACAATGGGAAGCCTTGTCACAGAAGGACGCGATCAGGGCACGGTGGTATTTCCCGCAGCAAAGTTCAAGTTCTTTGTGACGGCGACGGTTGATGCGCGTGCTCGCCGACGGCATCGTGAGCTTGTGGCGAAAGGGTCTACTCTAACGCTGGACACCGTAAAGACACAGTTGCGGCAACGCGACGAACGCGACGAAAATCGTGAGCATGCGCCCATGAAACCCGCAGACGACGCCACAATAGTGGACACGTCCGCAATGTCGATCGCGCAGGTCGTTGAAGCTCTGGTTGCCACCGTCACTCACGAAGCGAACTAGCAGGCACAGTCAAATGCTGCTTGCGGCACGAATCGACTCAATAACGCTCGAAAACGATTCTGCCGGCGGGCATGCGATCACGGTGAGTGTATCGGTAACGGGATGCACGAATTCAATTTTCACGGCGACCAGCATTAATCGAGTCACATTGGTGTGCTGCTGAAACACTCTGTTCAGCTTGGTGTCGCCGTGTTCAGCATCGCCGATAATCGGGTGAGACGTGCCTGCTAAATGTCGGCGAATCTGATGATAGCGTCCGGTGACTGGGCGAGCCTCCACAAGTGAACAACGCGTGGTCGCATGTTGGCCCGACGCAAACGGCAGCTCAAATTTTTCCAACAATTCAAAATGAGTTTCCGCGTCCTGTGGAATTGTTTGAGGGTGACCGGCCGGTTTGCCTCGCCCCTTAGACGACACCAGCGGTCTGTTGACTGTGAAACTGTCGTCGCAATATCCTCGAGCCAAAGCGTGATACGTTTTGTGGATTTTTCGTTCGGCAAACATTTCAGAAAACAACGCCGCCGCTTCGCTGGACTTTGCCAGCAACAGAACTCCCGAAGTCGCTCGGTCAAGGCGATGAACGGGATAGACGAAACTTCCAATCTGATCTCGCACGTTCTGCACGACAAATTCCGTGGCTGACCGATCCGCTTCGCTGCGGTGTACGAACATTCCAGACGGCTTCGACACGGCAACCACAACGTCGTCTTCGTAAAGAATCGGAACGTGAGTCCACTGCGGGTTACAGGTTGGTTGCTGAGTTGGATCGTCATTTGAGTCGACGTTGCTCATATGATCATTCGTGCGGTCAGATTTGAATTCCAGAATCCACCGTTTTTGCGATCGCCATGGTTTCGGCGGTGCCATACCGGTCTCCCGACGAGTCGGGACAAGCGAATCAGGTTTGACAGCCTGGGGAGTATATCAATCCCAGACAGTAACTTGTTATCAGTGAAGATCTGTGTTTCATCTGTGGCCCTGAAGTTCATCAATGCATGGCCGCTGAAAAGAACTGCAGATCGCTCAATAGCAGCAAAGTAAGTCGCGGTGGTTTTGGCCACAGATGAAACACGGATTTGCACAGATGCCTTGCCCCCGCCGAAACAGACCTCCCGTGGTAAAATGTCACGTGAATTTAGAGTTTAGCCCGATTCAGGCGCAACAGCGTGGAAATGATTAGCATTCACAATCTTTTCTGGCCGCAGGTTGCGACGTACAGAAATTATCGCCCAACCAGCATGCCCAGATACTCTTTGCTGATTCGGGTAACTGCCGTAAAGTTGTCCGCTTGAGGAATGAATGTCATCAGCCATTCACCTGCTGTCCAGGCGACGTTGGGGCCACTCATGAAGTCTGCGGGAAGTGGCTGCGGGCTAAGTCCGTTATTTTCCGCCAGCCGCATGGCTCGCTGCATGTGCCATGCTGATGTCACCAGGCCGATTCGCTGTCCGGATTTGGCGAATCGTTGGCCAAGTGTCTTCATTTCTTCAGACGTGGTACGACCGTCAACCGTTTCAATTACTGCGGCAGGCACGCCCAGTTTCGTAAGAATGGTTGAAGACAAATCACCTGGATCATTGTTGGTTGTGGTGAGCTCACGAATGCGTGTTCCGGTGCAGATAATGCGTTTGGCGATTCCCGCGTGGTACAGTTCAGCCGCCAGAATCAAACGGTCTCCGGACGCGTTTCCCTGAAAACGTTGGTTCACCCCCTGAGACGCTCCGCCGCCCAGTACGATGACATAATCACAGGTGGCTTCGTCCAGCGGACTGACAGCTTGAAACGGACCTTCAATTGAGTTTGCCAGCAAGGTTGCCAGCAGCCCACTTCCCAGAATGGAATACAACAGCCAGGTACCAGTCAGCACACGCGACAGCTTTCGTTGTTCAGACGCGATTGCCAACATGATTCCGCACAGCATCAGGTACCAGATGATTCCGCAGGGCATCGCCAAAATGGTGGCCACTTTTTCAAACACGCTGCGTCCCAAAACGCCCCAGACGATTGCCAGCAGCAACGACGTCACAAAGCCAAATCGAAACAGCGTGCGGATGACTCGCAATTCGTGAGAGTTGTTGGCCGTGGTGAGCATTAAAATTCAACTATTGAAGCTAAAAGCGTGAACAAAATCGCAGCCCCAAATCGCGGCCACTACTGCACAGCTGGCGTTGCCGAGCACGATTGTCACGCTACGGTAACTCATGCTTCACCAAAGTAAAGGTTGCCGCACGCAGTCACGTTTTAAGCCGTTCAGGAGAGGGCTGGCGGAAAAAAAATAGTCGTGGAATAACTTCCGACAGGAACCTGCCCCACTTTGAACGCGAATCGGGGTGACTATCCAGGAGCGTTTCAAAAGGGAAGAGTGAGCACGTATCTCGCGCGCCCCAATCTTCCGTGCTGGTCTTTTGAAGGCGTTGTCATGAGCTTAGTGGATCTTGCTCAAAGATCCCGAGCCCGGAGGACCTTTAGCAAGATTCACTACTTGAGCTTGAAGAAAAAATTTCCTGCCGTTCGGCGCCAGCCCTGTGGCAAGTCGCAAAACTGGCGTCTCAATGCCTCAGACCATGGGACGACGCAGCGATGTCGCTAAACACGCGAAGCCTCCGCCTGAAATGAATCAAACGGAGGCTTCTTCGATACTGCACTGAAAGCTATCGCCCGGACGTTTCCCCTGGGATCAGACGATCTCGGGCATTTCCACTCAAGCGACGCTTACAAAGTAAGACGTGTTAAAAAGTTGTTTCCAACCAGACGCAATCATATTCGTATGCGTGCGGGAAGTCTCCGTGGGTACTACCCCTCGCTTCCGGGGTGATTCATCGTAATTTGGATGTAACACCCTCATAGTAAATCATCTGATTTCTTTCAAAAGTAGTACAATCACCCATATCGGTTCGGTCGATGTAACTATCCATGGCCATCGCTGCGGATTCCTGATCCCGCAATTTTGAGATCTGCAGCAGTGAAAGGTCGGTCTTCTCTTAGCGAAGACGACCAAATTTGCTACACCATAGCATCGTATACGTTTCTCAACCATTAAATCAGTCATTGAAGAAAGGCGGACGGATGCCCATCCTTCAGGACAATTCGTTGTCTATCGGCCGAACTCCACTTGTTAGAATCAATCGCCTTACGTCCGGCCTGAAGGCCACCGTGCTGGCCAAGATCGAAGGCCGCAACCCGGCGTACAGCGTAAAATGCCGTATCGGAGCGTCCATGATCTGGGACGCAGAAGAACGCGGAGTTCTGAAACCCGGGATGGAGGTTGTCGAACCAACCAGCGGCAACACCGGAATTGCTTTGGCATTTGTCTGCGCTGCTCGCGGCTACAAGCTGACATTGACCATGCCGGACACCATGTCCATCGAACGCCGCATGATGTTGCGAGCGTTTGGGGCGAACCTGATTTTGACTCCCGGTGCCGACGGCATGAAGGGTGCGATCAATAAGGCGACGGAATTGTCTCAGCAAGACAACTTCTTCATGCCGCAGCAGTTTTCAAACCCCGCGAACCCGGCGATTCACGAGAAGACCACCGGCCCGGAAATTTTTGAAGACACCGAAGGCAAAGTGGATATTCTAGTGGCGGGAGTCGGTACGGGTGGCACCATTACCGGAATCAGCCGCTATCTGAAAAACACCAAAGGACTGCCGTTGCAAACGATTGCGGTAGAACCCACAACCAGTCCGGTGCTTTCCGGCGGTGCTCCTGGCAAGCATCCGATTCAGGGAATCGGGGCGGGCTTTATTCCTGAAAACTGCGACACCAGTCTGATTGACGAAGTGGTGCAGGTGACCGGCGAAGAAGCCATGGAAATGGCTCCCAGAGTTGCTCGCGAAGAAGGTATCATTTGCGGAATCAGTTGCGGTGCTGCCATGGCGGCAGCTCTGAAAGTTGCCGCCCGAGAAGAAAACGCCGGAAAGACGATCGTCGTCATACTGCCTGACTCAGGCGAACGCTATCTATCCACACCAATGTTCGAATACGCTCGGGAAGTTTAAATAGATCCTGGTCGATATGCGGCCGCGATGGGTGGCCCGTGTTGCAGCGAGGTACAAGCGAAGCCCCGGGGTTCCTTTGCAAGCTCTGTCCAGCCACCCACATAGCAGCAGTGCTCTCATTTTGGTGCGGAGTTATTTCGTTCACTGTTGATTAAGGAGCTGCTGGGGAACGTGCGTTCTGAAGCAGAGCTGAAGATACAATTAGTCGGACTCTAATCCGCGGTTGCGTCTTCGATGGCAGATCTCGACATAACAAAACAGCCCGGCATGATACATGCCGGGCTGTTTTATTGGATGATCTGCAAGTCTTGCGGACAGGCCGCAGTTGCGAATTATGATGCGTTATCGCATATAGCTTTGGTTGTGGACCGTTTGGGCTTGTCGGAACCAGCCCACAAAGTGCGGTATGCGCATTCCGCAGTCAAAAGACAGCGAATTCGCAGTAAGCACTACGTGTTGGTTTCAGCGGTCTTTCCGGCAACTGGTTCCAGAGCCGCTTTCCAGTCAATACGAGTCGCGTTCGCTTTCAGGTTCTCCAGATCATACAGCTGTCGACCTTCAGAAGTGAACACGTGCAGTACGACGTCTCCGAAGTCCATTAGAATCCAGTTGGCTTCTGTGCGATAGCCTTCGATTCCAAGTCGAGTGTTTCCGCCTTCGCCTTTTAGCTTTCGATTGACTTCGTCTGCGATGGCATGCATCTGGCGTCGGCTGGTTCCGGTACAGATGACGAAGAAGTCGACAATGGACGCGATTTTGGTCATGTCCAATACGACAATATCCGTGGCACGCATTTCATCTGCGCATTGAGCCGTCACGATGGCATTCTGCAGGCTGCGAGCGTATTGGCTTTCTTCGCGAGGAGCCGTGACAACCTTGGTGTCGAAGGTTGGATCGATTTCTGCCAGCTTGTCGGCTTCCGCAAGTCGCATCGCGGCAATTTCAGAATTCGCAGGCGATTCGGATTCAGTTTTTTTTGATAACACTTTGTCGTCAGCAGACATTTCAGCAACCACCGGGAACAGCAAACAGGATACAGCGCAGCACGTCAATTAACGTTCGGCGACACGGTATATGTTACGCGGGTTCAGGGGCGATTATCCTGCGGTCTTCCAATTTCCCGAAAACTGAGCGAAAATACCGCTGTTTTGCGTGGGGAGCAGGCTCAATTGTCTCCAAATTGCCATTCTTCAGCCCTTGAGTCTGTGCATCGGCAACCAGCATGCCTGTCAGATTGTGCGGCCAAACACAAGTGAATAAGTACAGCATGTCGTGTGCTGATGTAGCATTAGAGTTTTACTCAAAATGATGAGCGCACCGTGCGCGCATGTTGTCCGTAGCGACAACGGAGCGGTTTGGCGATTCCAGCGTTCCATGTCTTGCCGCATTCCACGCCACCAGGTCAAGGGCGAAGCCCTTGTTGGGAACCGGGCCGCACACAGACATTGACGCGGCCATGCTTGACGAAGCCCCGATTGAACGTTTATCGTCACCCTGGGTGGAGTTAGTCTTTTTTTCAGTTTGACCGAAGGGTATATCCATGCGTCCGATGTTTTTACTATCAGGTCTTGTTCTTGCAGGCACTTTGCTTGCGGTGGCACCGGTCGCAGCAAACGCAGCGTCCTTGAGGCAGTCAGCGTTGATTTCGGCCTCTGTTCAGCTGCCATCCATTGTCAGCGCAGTTCCTGTCAACGCACTTCCAACGCTGGCTCAGGCATCTGACGATAGTTCGTCCGGTGGTTCAACTCGAGTCCGAACTCGCGGCATTGGCAAGCTCATTGGGCTGGTTGTGGTAGGCCTACTGGCCGCCGGGAAGTTCATTATCGGAATGTTCACGGGCAAAGGCGGCGACGAATAGCCGCCGCCAGTAACGTTCGCCTGAATATGAATCTGAACAACGCAGCCGGAATTGTCCGCTGCGTTGTTTTTTAATGGGTCGCATTCTGGAAGAAAATCATGGAACGCCGTTTGAAGCAGGCAAGCAGAATCTTTGCAGCAAAGCCGATTGCCGCGTCTATCATCAGGCTGTTATAACATTCACGCTGAATTCTGATCACCGATCTTTGAACGGACTGCAAGCAATCGTTCTGGAACAACACTTCTGCTATAAGCTCAAAAATCTACATCAAAAGTGTTGCGGCTTCATCAACATAGTTCATTAGCCGTAAGGATTTGTGGAGTGTCGGCGTCACTGGGGCTGCCGGGAATTGGCGGCGAGTTTGTTCAATTTGGCCCTGCTTCGTTAGCCAAAAAACACGATCGTCCGCTGAAAGTTTAAGCGTTGGATTGCCGTCAAAAGGATTTAACAATGAAATCGATTTCCTACCTTGCCATTGCAATGTTTGCGAGTCTGTCTGCCTGGGGTTGCACGGCAATTGAATCGGACGAAGCAGACATTCCAGTCAAAACAGCCGCGTCCGTTGTCGAACAGCAGACCGGCCAGGACGCCACTCAGCCCACCATTGAGCCTGAATCAACCACAGAATCAGAACAAACAACAGCATCTAATACAGAAACGAAAGCAATGACTGAACGAGCAGTACTGGCCGGCGGATGTTTTTGGGGCATGCAGGACCTGTTTCGCAAGCTGCCGGGGGTTATTGAAACGCGAGTCGGCTACACCGGTGGAGAAGTAAAATTCGCGACCTACCGCAACCACGGCAATCACGCAGAAGCTATTGAAGTGATCTTTGATCCAGCCAAAACCAACTTTCGCAACATGCTGGAATTCTTCTTTCAGGTACACGACCCAACGACCAAAAATCGACAGGGAAATGATATCGGAGCTTCTTATCGGTCGGCGATTTACTACACCAGTGACGAACAAAAACTGGTCGCTCTGGATACCATCGAAGATGTCAATGCGTCTGGCTTGTGGCCCGGCAAGGTTGTGACGGAAGTTGAACCCGCCAGCGATTTCTGGGAAGCAGAACCAGAGCATCAGGACTATCTGGAACGAATCCCCAACGGCTACACGTGCCACTTTGCTCGTCCAGACTGGGTGCTTCCGAAACGCGACAAGTCTGCAAACGAAAAGTCCGCAGAGTAGTCGCTGTCGATTCAGATCAAACGCCGCCAAGGCAACGGTTTACCTTGGCGGCGTTCACGTTATGGAAACATTCTCGGTTGCTATCGTGCGGTCCAGCCGCCGTCGACGGTCAGAATGCTGCCGGTCATATAGCTGGCAGCCGGACTGGCAAGGAAGATTGCCGCACCTTGAATTTCATTCAGCTCGCCCCACCGTTCAAGAGCCGTCGCGCCGACGATGAACTTCTTCGCTTCTTCGCTTTCAGCAATTGGCACGTTCATCGGTGTCAGGAAGGGGCCTGGGCAAATGGCGTTCACCGTAATTTTTTCGCAAGCAAGTTCCAGCCCTAACGCTCGAGTCATCTGCACCACCGCGCCTTTGCTGGTTGCATAGGGTGTGCGATTGGCCAGGCCAACCAATCCCAATGTGCTGGCCATATTGATGATCCGCCCGTAGTGGCGTTCTTTCATTAATGGCGTCACATGTTTGCAGCATAGCCACATCGCATCAACGTTGATGCTTTGCACCTTGCGAAATTCTTCAAGCGACAGTTCTTCGATCGGTCCACGAATATTGATGCCCGCATTGTTGATGAGAATGTCGACGCGACCGAATTCGTGGATGCAACAAGCAACCATTGCTGCAACTTGTTCTTCGCACGATACGTCAGCAGCCATGCCAATCGCTTTGACGGGATATTCTTCAGCGATTGCTTTTGCGGCTGCGGTTGCTTCGTCTTTATTGCGACTGACAAGCAGCAGGTTCGCGCCAGCGGACGCCAATCCGGCAGCCATTGCTTCGCCCAGCCCCTTTGATCCGCCAGTGACGATCGCCACATTATCGCTAAGCTGAAACTGTGAAATACCGGGCCATCGAGTCATCGTGGATTCGTTCCTTCAGAATATTTGGAGATTGCGGCGTGAACATTCATTCGGACGCAGAAGCTGCTTGAGGAAGTAAGAATAGAAAGCGTGCCGCAGCCTTACCACTTAGGAATTGCCCCGAAATAGAATCCTGAATTAGATTTCCCGCGAAGGATGTTTTGAAAGATCATAGCCTTCAAGAGTTTCGCTCGGATAGTGGATAGCGGAGTGTGTTTTCGGACCGCCGACGTGTCATTGCCCGCCAAATATTTGACCAGTGAAATCGGGCCAAAGGCCCAGCAGCTTACCTAGCAGCGTGTCCGGATACCGGTTTCGGCCTGGATATGATTACTGAAATGATGT
>ERZ887942.1443-NODE-1443-length-16424-cov-6.651964_pt1 | contig 16424 bp, 11 predicted proteins | sample MGYA00521099_ERZ887942 | MGnify/ENA primary metagenome ERZ887942 (study PRJEB32303, sample SAMEA104408605) | aquatic metagenome | biome: Brackish water; feature: Pelagic; material: water | place: Baltic Sea | collected 2014-06-07T06:48:00 | depth 16,251 m ... | reverse complement strand
CAACGTATCCTCTGAAAATTATAGCCCGGTGTCATTTATTTGTGGCGCAACACGCTCCCAACCCCAGCCGACCCAATGGCAGAAAAGGGCGTGATTTTTTTCTACGAAAAATGTTAACATCTTTTGATGCCTCGGCATTTGCTGATGAACGACGTCCATTTTCCCCGATGATCCGAAACAAATTTACGCTCGCACCCCTGATTCTTGCACTCGCTTCGGCTCCGGGTATTGCCGAAGAAAAGTTCTCCGAAGCAGAACAGTTATTTACTCTGAAGGTGGCTCCCATGCTCTCCGAAAAGTGCAACGGATGCCACGGAAATGACGGCAAGATCAAAGGCGGCTACGACATGCTAACGCGTGAAACATTGCTCGCAGGCGGTGACGAGTTTGGCAAAGAATCCCTTGTCCCAGGCGATGCGAAAAAGAGTTTCATCATGGACGCGGTTCGCTGGGACGATCCTGACTGGGAAATGCCGCCAAAAGAAAACGACCGGCTTTCGAAAGAACAAATCGCTGATCTAGAAACATGGATCGAAGCTGGAGCCCCTTGGCCCAGTGACGAAATTCAAGGCGCCATCCGCTACGCTGAATCACATAAAAAAGTGACAGCAGACGGTGTGATTGTCGACACCAGCGGAGGCCTCGGTGACGAGTGGACCTTCCGCCGCTACCAGCCGGAGGACATCTGGGCTTTTCAGCCGGTTGTGAAACCTGAAGTGCCAAAAACTGAAATTTCAAAAACTGAAGCAACAGGTTCAGTTCATCAAACCAACCCTGTTGATTCGTTTATCGAAGCAAAACTTGCTGAGCAAAATTTCACGCTCGGCGAAGAAGCTGAGCCCCGGAAATTGCTCCGCAGAGCGAGTTATGATTTGATTGGTTTGCCACCAACTCCAGATGAAATCGACAAGTTTTTGGCTACATGGGAAAAGGCCCCGGAAAAGGCGTGGTCAGCGGAGGTCGATCGGCTTTTGGCAAGCCCGCATTACGGTGAACGGTGGGGGCAACATTGGCTGGACGTAGCGCGCTATGCCGATACGGGTGGTTTTTCGAACGACTTTGAACGCTCGAACGCGTGGCGTTATCGGGATTATGTGATCCGCGCTTTTAACGAAGACAAGCCGTATAACCAATTTGTGATTGAACAGCTCGCAGGTGATGAATTGGCCGATGCATCAGTTCGCAAGCGCGGAGAGAAGGTTGAAGAAGTTCGGAAAAAGGGCAACTACACGCAGGAAGAAGCAGAGTGGATTCTCGCGACTGGTTTTCTCCGCATGGGTCCATGGGACGATGCGATGGTTCCGTTTGAAGAGGCACGCCAACTCTATCTGGATGATGTGGTGAATGCCGTTGGGCAAACATTTTTGGCGACCACGATGCGTTGCTTCAAGTGTCACGATCACAAGTTTGATCCACTTCCCACGAAGGATTATTACCGGATGTATTCAACGTTTTCAGGGACTTGGGCTGCTGAACGTGACGTTCCATTTCTCGAAGAAGAAAGCAATGATGGTTTCGCTGAGGGAAAATCTCACGTAGATAAAATGTGGAAATTCGCGAATTTGGAATCAACTAAGATTCTAAAGAAACAAGAAGATGCGGCGAAGGTATGGTTCAAAGAAGCAGGACTTGAATACAAAAACGAGAATGCTCGCAAGAGTCTTGATGACGAAGTGAAGCCGCCGCGTGACGTGGGTCTTGATGAGACGGAAAAGGGCCAAAAGAAGGTTCGGACGCAAGACAAGTGGGTGTGGGATCGGCGGAAGCAGCGGTATGATCCGATGGCGCAGAGCGTTTATAATGCAGGTGTCAAAAAGCCGAAAGCGGCCGGAGCGAAGGCACTTCGGGTCGACAAAAATGCTCCGATCGAAGGTGAGATCGAGAGTTTCATTTACACCGGCGGAACGTATGAAGCACTGGGTGACAAAGTGGGGCCGGGGGTGATTAGCGCCTTGGGTGTTCACGTCGAAGGTGCGCCGGAAGACGATCCGTATGTCTTGCCGGAAGGTATCGAAGGGCGTCGTTTGGAACTTGCCAAATGGATTGCGAATCCAAAGAACCAACTGACGACGCGTTCGATTGTGAACCGCATTTGGCAGGGGCATTTTGGACAAGCAATTGCGCGAAACCCAAACAACTTTGGAGTGAAAGGCGCGAAGCCGACGCATCCTGAATTACTCGATTGGCTCGCTGCTGATTTCGTCGAAAACGGTTGGACGATGAAGCGAATGCACAAAGTGATCATGACGTCACAAGCCTATCGCGTCGGCACAAAACATGATGATCTGGAGAGGCTGCGCACGGTTGATCCAGACAACAAACTGCTGGCTTATCGCACGCCGCGCCGACTTTCCGCAGAGGAAATGCGGGATAGTTTTCTTGCCGCAACGGGTGAACTAAATGAGAAAACGGGTGGGCTATTTGTGAAGCCTGAGATCAATATGGAAGTTGCACTTCAGCCGCGGATGATTCAATTCTCGCTCGCGCCGGCTTACCAGCCAAGTCCGAAGCCAGATGATCGAAATCGTCGTTCGATCTACGCCTATAGAGTCCGTGGATTGGCCGATCCATTACTGGAAATTTTTAATCAGCCGAGTCCAAATGACTCATGCGAAATGCGTGATTCAGCCGCCGTTTCTCCGCAGGCGTTCACGTTGCTAAATAGCGATGTGATAACGGATCGCTCGATCGCTTTCGCAAAGCGCTTGAAGCAAGAACAGTCCGAGCTAAACGCGCAAATTTCTGAAGCATTTGAGTTGTCACTCGGTAGAAAACCAGACGCCAATGAAGTGGGTCGTCTCACAAAATACGTCGCCGAAATGCAGGCGTATCACGAGAAGATCTCGCCTTCGCAAGAAACTTACCCCGTTCAAATCACACGGACACTCATCGAAGAATTCTCCGGCGAACCATTTGATTACGAAGAGATTTTACCGGCTTTCGAAAATTACATCCCGGATACAAAAGCCTCCGATGTTGATGCTGAAACGAGAGCGTTGGCTGATTTGTGCGTTGTCCTTTTTAACTCGAACGAATTTATCTACGTTTACTAAATCTCAGCAAAGAAACCCTAGCTTATGAAAACACCTCTTTGTTCTCGCCCACCAAGCTCTCCCGCGTCTCGTCGCGAGTTTCTTTATGGACTCGGCGCCGCGTCACTCGGTTCTATCGCATTCTCAAACATGATGGCAGCTGAAAAAGCGGCAGGCCCACTGGCCGTGAAACCGCCAATGATTCCGGCGAAGGCTAAAAATGTGATCATGCTTTTCATGGAAGGCGGCCCTTCACATGTCGATACGTTTGATCCGAAACCGAAACTTCAGGAGCTTCACAAAACGGAATCGAAACGCACCGAAGGACTCGCGAATGGCTTCCGCTTTTATGTTGGAAGTCCATTCCAGTCTAGGAAAGTCGGCAACGGCGACATCGAGATGTCAGACCAATGGAAGCACATGGCGGATCCAGAAGTCGCGGATGAACTCTGCAATTATCGGGGTTGCACAGCTGAATCCTTGAATCATCCGGAAGCGCTTTTCCACATGAATACCGGCAGCCGACTCGGAGCTGATCCGGCATTGGGCGCGTGGGCAACCTACGGTTTGGGAAGTGTGAATCAGAATCTCCCTGGTTACGTTGTCATGACCGAGCAAGCGCTCCCACAAGGCGGTGCGCGTAACTGGAGCAATGGGTTTTTGCCTGCTTACTATCAAGGCACGCGACTTCGTCCCGACGGTTCTCCGATTTTGGATTTGGAGTCTCAGGAATTCAAAAGTCGCAAACATCAACGGCGAGCGCTCGATGAACTAAGTTTATTAAATCAGAAACATGCGGCTGCGAATCCCGAGCACGCTGACCTCAAAGCACGGATGGAAAATTACGAACTGGCCTATCGCATGCAGATGGAAGTGCCGGATGTCGTCAGTATTTCCGATGAAAAAGAATCGACGAAAGAAGCTTACGGATTGAACAACAAAGACACCGAGAAGTTCGGTCGACAGTGTTTGATGGCCCGTCGTCTTGTTGAAAAAGGTGTCCGTTTTGTCCAAATTTTCTCCGGCGGTTGGGATAGTCACGATTACCTCGAGCGCGGGCATTCGAACCGAATTCGTAGCGTCGACCAGCCGATGGCGGCGTTGATCAAAGATCTGAAAGAACGCGGCATGCTTGAAGACACGTTGGTGGTTTGGACTGGAGAATTTGGGCGCACTCCGGACAACAACAAGCGCGGCGGAGTCTATTCTCTTGGCCGCGGTCACAACGCTGATGCGATGACGATGCTTTTCGCTGGCGGCGGTGTGAAAAAGGGGGCCGTCGTCGGGGCTACTGACGAGATCGGCGCGAAGGCGGTCGACGTCGTTCACCCGATCCGCGATCTCCATGTGACCATGATGAATTTGCTGGGGCTTGACGACAACAAGCTGACTTACTTTCATGCCGGACGTCACAAACAGCTCTCGCAATTTGGCGGGCAGGTGATCCCCGAATTGATCGGGTAATTTGTCGCCGCGTTCGTAATGTTTGATCGTTAGAACCGACTAACAATCACCTTTGATGAACGAACCAAACGAAGAAATCATTCGTGAGCTGAAAGTGGCTTACGGAATGGAACTCGAAACCGTCCAGAACTACATCGCTGCATCGATCAACCTCGATGGCGTGCGGTCCGACGTGATCAAAAAGGCGCTCTCTGCAGACATTGCGGAGGAGGTGACTCACGCACAAGCGCTTGCATCACGAATCAAAACGATTGGCGGCACGGTCCCAGGCAGTTTCGATTTGGAGCGTGCTCAGAAATCGCTTCAGCCACTCGAAGACACAACCGATATCGTTGCGGTGATCAAAGGCGTCATCGACGCGGAAAACGGAGTGATTGCTCAGTATAACAAAATCATCAAAATCAGCGACGGCATCGATTATGTAACTCAGGACATAGCGATTACACTCCTCTCATAAGAAGAAAAGCACCGTCGCGAGTTCATCGGATTCCTCAAAGAATACGAGAAAGACTGATCTCACTCGGATTTAGAATCCCGAACCGCATGGGCCTTCAGTGCATTTAGAAATTCGAGTTGAATTTCTTCAGGAGCTGCATGGCCCATTTTCGGTTCGTTGATGATTCGTTTCTCTCCACGCAGCTGATTGTATGCCGAGTAAACACTCGAAGGGGGGCATACCATGTCAACGAATCCAACACTGAAAATCGCCTCGCCATGATAACGCGACGCGAAATTCACTCCGTCAAAATAACGTGACATCTCGGCAACTTGCGGGTCCGGTTTTTGCGTTGCTTGATCCAGCGGAATAACCTTGGGCCAGCCTGATAGTCGCTTGCGCAAAAGCCCTGTGTGATCGCACATCGCTGGCACGCCGGCACCAATGAAGGTCACCCGGTCGTCCAGCCCGCCAGCAACGATTGCTTGAGCCCCGCCCTGGCTGTGGCCGATCACCGCAACTGTTTTCCCATCCCATTCAGGTTGGGCTGTCAAAAAATCCAACGCACGAACCAGTCGCAAAAACATCCCACGGAAATAATAGCCATCTCGATTCTCGCGACCTTGCAGCGGATAGTTTTTCAGGAACCCGACTGAGAAAAGCTGCTTATAAAATTCGGGTGATTGCCCGTTTTCGATCCCGTGAGCATTGATATCCATACTCAGGAAATTTTGAACCGCCCCGACTTCTGCCTGTCCTGCCATCGCCGATCGAACTCCCGCTCCATGAACCCACAAAACAATTGGAAGGCTTTTCGCAGCAGCTGCTTTTGGACGCGAGAAATATCCTGACACCGGTCGAATCTCATCCCCGCACGGAATCTTCACATCGAACGTTTCCAGTTTGGGATTTTTAGTTTCGAAAGCGGTCAGCTCTGGTGCCAACTCGACCTCAGCCAAACGGGCTTTCTGCTCTGTCCAAAATGCTTCAAAATCGACGGGGAATTCGCGGCTTGGCGAAATCTCCTCCGGCGAAACAGCAACGACTGCTCTTCCTCGAATCGAAGCCTGCCCGCCACCGGTAAAAGCAGCTTCACATCGAACAAAACCCGGTCGAGTCACCGTCGCTTCAATTTTCAGGGATTTTCCAGTCACTCCCAGCGTGTCTTTTTCAATTAATTTCAGACCATCAAAAACCCCAAAATCAACACTCCCGAAATCCATTGCCCGATTGTTGTCACTCGAATCCACCGCCAATATTTCAAACGTCACCGTCTCGCCAGTGTCATACCGATGATCCGGCCGATCTGCCGTTATCTGAACCCGATAAGGATTCGGCACGGGCTTGGACTGTTGCTGCGCGAGTCCGCAAGTCGCGACCGCGAGGAGAAAAAATAAGATACGGTTGGATTTCATACCTTGGTTAGTAGCACCGTTTTACCGCTTTCTGTCAACTGGCTGAATTCACAATCACCCGATCATGCGCGTGCGCTTCCGGCTGAATTCTGTTACAACCCAAACATGTCATTACTCAAAACTTTGCTTTCAGGGCTGCTTTTCATCGGCACGTTTGCTGCAGCTGCAGATCGCCCGAATATTTTGTGGATATCATCAGAAGACAACGGTCCCGAGCTAGGTTGTTACGGGGATGAGTATGCTGTGACCCCACACCTCGACGCGTTCGCAAAAAAATCGCTGCGCTACACCCGCGCAAGCTCAAGTGCTCCCGTTTGCGCGCCAGCACGGACGACGATTATTTCGGGAATTTTTCCACCAGCAACGGGTGCGGAGCACATGCGCTCGATGACGAAGTTGCCTCCTGCTTTCAAAATGTTTCCCGCTTTTCTGAAAGAATCCGGCTACTACACGACCAATAAATCGAAGGAGGATTACAACCTGAATAAATCGCCAAACCCGTGGGATGATTCTGGAAAAAAAGCGCACTGGAAAAACCGTGCTGATCGGCAGCCTTTTTATTCCGTGTTCAATTTCACCATCTCGCACGAGTCAAAAATTCGTGACAAAATGGATGACGAGTTTCGAATTCACGATCCCGCAAAGGCTCGCATCCCCGCATATCATCCGGACACTCCCGAGGTCCGCAAAGACTGGGCACAATACTATGATCGGATCACGATGATGGACGCCGAGTGCGGGCGAGCGCTCAAGGAAATTGAAGACGCCGGATTGATGGACGACACCATTATTTTCTACTGGGGCGACCACGGGTCAGGCATGCCTCGCAGCAAACGCTGGCCCTACAACTCCGGACTTCACGTTCCCATGATGGTTCATTTCCCCGAAAAATGGGCGCACCTCGCGCCGAAAGGTTACGAAGAAGGGGCCACAAGTGATCGCCGCGTTGGCTTCATCGATCTCGCTCCGACCATGCTCAGCCTCACCGGAACCGAGCCTGCCAAATGGATGCAGGGCGATGCCTTCGCCGGGAAGTTCCAGACTGAAGATCCAGAATACAGCTACGGATTCCGCGGTCGCATGGATGAACGGATTGACCTCGTTCGGACGGTTTTTGGAAAGCGCTACATCTACATTCGCCAGTACATGCCGCATCGGCCTTATGGGCAATACATCGACTACATGTTCAAAACGCCGACCACCCAAATCTGGCATGACAAATTTCACGCAGGAGAGTTGAACGAAGCGCAGTCGCACTTCTGGATAAAGAAACCGGCTGAAGAACTCTATGATTTGGAAACAGATCCCGACGAAGTGAACAACCTCACGAAGTCCCCCGAGCATCAGGAAATTCTTGCGAAGATGCGTAAAGCTCATCAAAAATGGGAGAAAGAAATTCTCGACGTTGGCTTTCTCCCCGAAGCAGAAGTTCACGCCAGAAGCGAGGGCACCACGCCATACGACATGGCACGAACACCGGGGAAATACGACTTCGATTCTGTCTTTGCTGCAGCTGATTTAGCCACGCGTTTGAACGCTGAAGACCTTCCTGAAATCGTAAAACTTCTCGATTCCAATGATAGCGCCGTTCGTTATTGGGGCGCGGTTGGCTTGTTGTGTCACGAAGAAGCAGGCGTCAAAGCCGGAGGAGAAAAACTAGTCGAAGCGATGGATGACAACTCTGCTGTGGTTGCAATTTTTGCTGCTGAAACGCTGGGACGATTTGGCCCTGATCAGCACAAACATAAAGCGCTCGAAACGATTCTGAGCCATGCCAATCAGGCCACCGGGAACGTCTTCGAAGCAATCGTTGCCAACAACGCACTCGATTATCTTCCGGTGGAATTGACCAAGCCCAAGCTGGCAGAAATCAAAGCGCTCCCTAAGAAACCAACCGGTCCCGCAGAACGCGTCAATGGATACGTCGGCAACTTGCTCGGGAAAATCATTAAGGATTTGGAAGCCCAGTAATCTCTCAGGAGTTTACCAGCACCTCAAATCCACAAAAGAGCCGCCCGTCCGCAAACGGATCGGCGGCCATCTTTTCGGGAGAATCGAGATGGCGATCGCACACCTCCCAAAAGTCAGCAGGCGTGACCGCTCGTCGGATTTCATCGGTGAACTGGCCATCAGAAATTCCCGAAGAAATGTAGTTCATGAATTTCTTCAGGCGCGTCACGTGACTTTTTTCATGAAACTTCGTCGAGGTCGCGGCCACCGCTTCGTAAAGGTCGCTGATGTAATCTTTAAGATCGATCAAAGTCGGTTGAAACATTTCTTCTCCCGCTATCGCCTGACGAACCTGGTCGAAGATCCACGGATTTCGAATCGCTCCTCGACCAATCATCAATCCAGCGGCGTTGGTTTTCTTCCGCATCGCGAGAGCCGATTGAACCGAAACGATGCTTCCGTTTGCCGTGACGGGATAGGGCAATTCGAGGACGGCTTGAGCAATTTCATCGGTGTGAACATCGCTCTGATATTTTTCCCTAACGGTTCGCCCGTGAATGGCGAGTCCATCCAGTGGAAGCGTCGCAAAAAGCGCTAACAAATCTTGAAACTCTCGTTCCGTTTCGAATCCAAGCCGCGTTTTGAAAGTCAGGCTGCCGGTAACTACGGGACGGAGTGCGTCCGCGATTTCACGAATCAAATCGAGGTCCATCAAAAGCGCGCCTCCTGATTTTTTTCCGCAAATACGGGGTGCAGGACAACCGAGGTTCACGTCAATCCCGGCGCAATCAGATCGGCTTTGAAGCTCGATCGCTGTCCGCGCCAGGTCCGCAGGGTCATTGCCGATCATTTGTGCAATGACAGGTTTCCCCGTATAGCTTTCGGTGATCGATCGCAGGATTTCTTTCGAAGGATGCGAATCAGAATGGACTCGAAAATATTCGGTCACGTAAACATCCGGACCACCACGCCGATGCATCACCTGCCAAAGCGGGAGCGTCGAAACGTCCTGCATTGGGGCGAGGGAAAGTGTTGGCGGGGTTGCGGTCATGAATTTGCTGGGCAGAAACCAGTTAAGTTTGGGAAAGTAGCCGAATGTCTCCGCTCGTCCTCCGAATTTTCTCCTGCTGGATTGCTGCCACAATTTGCGGCATTGCAACCGAACCTCCGTTCACGGTTGAACTGACCACTGCCCGGCAGGGATTTGATAAAAAAATGTGCTGGGTTCATGCCCGGGCAGGTGCGATCCCAAATGCCGACGATCCGGACAATCCCCTTGTGGTGATGACGCTCCAAAAGCTCCAACTAACCGGATCCGACATATTTTATGCACTCAATGAAATGCGAACCAATGACGGTGGCCAAACGTGGACAGAACCTTTCCAACACGAATCCTTCGCCCGCGTGCCGTTCAGCTTTGATGGCAAAGATGACCTCGAAATTACCGTGTGCGATTTCTGGCCGCGCTGGCACGAAAAATCCAGCAAGCTTCTGGGAACAGGCCACACCGTTGTTTACGAAAACAACCGCGTCATGCACAAGCGCCCACGCGCCACGCCCTATTCCGTTTACGATCAGAAAACGCATTCGTGGTCTCCCTGGAAAACGATCAAGCTCCCTGATGATCCTAAATTCGGCAATGCCGGCTCCGGTTGTGTTCAGCGTTTCGACCTACCAAACGGCGATATTTTGTTGCCGTTTTATTTTGCCGAAATCGGGGCCGGACAATATTCAACCACCGTGATGCGGTGTTCGTTCGACGGAAAAGACGTTCGCTACGTCAATCACAGCAACGAATTGACTGTTCCGATAAAACGCGGGCTTTACGAGCCGTCGATCACAAAGTTCGGCGACAAGCTCTTTTTGACGATGCGGAATGATGAACACGGCTATGTTTCCGTAGCCGGCGTTGGTGATTCGTTGAACTTCTCAAAGCCAAAAAAATGGACGTTTGATGACGGCTCCGATCTTGGAAATTACAACACCCAACAACATTGGGTCATGCACCCGAAGCATGGAATTTTTCTCGTCTACACCCGGCGCGGCGCAGAAAACGATCACGTCTTCCGTCATCGGGCACCGCTGTTCATTGCAAAAGTCGATCCGGAAAAACTCCATATCATTCGTTCGACCGAACAGATTCTTGTCCCTGAGAAAGGCGCGCGGATGGGGAATTTTGGCATCACTGAAGTCACGCCAAACGAGACATGGGTAACGGTTACGGAATGGATGCAGGCCCCCGGGCCAAATTATTCAGATCCTGAACCCCTGATAAAACGCGGAGCGGATAACCGCGTTTGGGTTGCCAAATTGAAATGGGAAAAGTGAGTTTTCGAACCAACCCTATTGGTTCGAGAGAGATACACTATTGCTTCGTGAAAGCCAAGGAGGGGCGTCTTTCCAAGCGCCCGGCAACCTCGGCAAAATTCTTCGCCGGCGCTTGGAAAGACGCCACTCCTTGTTGCTCCTATTGGATCGTAGAAAGATAAAATTCTAGAATTTCCTGATACAAATCGTCGCCCCCTTCGAGCAAGATATTTCCGTGAGTCGCGTGATCGAACTCGCGCCAACGCTTGTTTTCATTTGGGATTGCCCCGAAAACCTGACGCCCGTGATCCACTGGGATCACGCCATCTAACTTCCCGTGGATCACGAATGTCGGGACCGCAATCGGGGTTGCCGCCGTCAGAGGATTCAGGTTTTGACTTCGAAAACCTCCCCGCAATTCTCCCAACCGAACGACTGATTTGGCCATCCAATGCGGAAGATGCCCGGCTGAATATTTTCCACTGGAGTAGACCACGAGTTCTTCCAAATCACAGAACGGTGCAATGGTTGCGGCTGCTTTAATTTTGTCAGTTTTCGCGAGTGTTTGCACCAAAACGGCCGCGCCAAGGGAATATCCGAATCCAAACGTAGGCGCAGTTGAATCAATCCCTTCGCGAGCCCGGGCGGCTTCAAGAACCGTCAGCGCGTCATCAACCTCGCACTGTCCGAATGTGCAAAACCGGCCTTCACTCTGCCCATGAGCACGGGCATCAAAAATCACACAAGTAAACCCAGCCGCGACAAATCGCTCCGTGATCGGCAACGCATTTTCCTTCATCCCACTCCGCCCATGAAGTAGTAAAACCAGCCCGCAGTTTTCAGTTCCGTGCCCTGATGCGTGAAGCCGATTTCCCATCCCAAATCGCTTTTTTGCAGTGCCGGGAGTTTCGTGAGGCATTACCAGAATTGCCTCAAGTTTGGTGCCATCGGAGGCGATGACCTGAAACGGATCCACCGCGATTCCATATTCGGCTGGCTCATTCAGAATTTTTCGCTGCCAGTCCTGAATCAGCATGCGACGCGGCGTCACCATTTTGTCAGCCAACAACCAAATGCCGACGCCCGTGCCGAAGACCGCAAGCGCACTAAAAATGCCGATGCATTTTCGAAATCGTTTATTAAAACGAGGGGTAATCCATTTCCGGAGAGTCATGCCGCCAATACGAAACCGACGGCGACGTTCTTTCGAAAAATATTCAACTTCAATAATCTTCCCCGTTGATACTGTCAGTCACAGATTTCATCCACGTCTCCAACTCAGCCTGCATCTTTTTCGTTCGCTCAAATTCTGAGTCGACGAGATCTTTTTCTTCAAAAGAATCGGCTTTCAAATCGTAAAGTTCCCAGGTCAATTTGTTGGATTTTTTGTCGATAATCCGATGCAGCTTCCAATCACCTGAAATCCAGGCTGCGTGACCTTTCAGCGAATCAAGCGATTCCGGCGGATTCGGCAACGTTTCCGGATGCTGACTGCTTTCAGGTGGCGGAAGATCTTTTCCTGCTTTTTGAGCCTCCAACAATTCCGTCATCCAAACATCGGACGGCGTGCTGACACCCCGTTTTGCTGCGTCCCAAAATCCCATCGCCCGGCTTCGTTTCGAGACTTTTCCTTCGATCAGCGGAACCAAGCTTTCTCCGTCGAGCGGCGCTTGATTTTCGATCGTGACACCTGCGATTTCCAACAGCGTTGGATAAATGTCGAACGTGTTTGCGCGAATATTTGTCGTGACGGGTTTCTTGATTTCAGCCGGCCACTCGAGGATCGCCGGCACTAACAAACCACCATCGTAAATTTTTCCTTTTACTCCACGATGTCCGCCGGTGCTGCCAACCTTTGGGAGCGCTCCATTGTCGCTGCAGTACCATAGAATTGTATTTTCGCGGATTCCCATATCACCCAACGCGCCGCGAAGTTTTCCAAAAGCACGGTCCATTCCGGTGATTTCCCCCAGAAAATTCTGCATATCTTCGGGCTGATTTGGATAAAGCGCCTTGTCTTCCGCCGCTGCGCGATAAGGCGCATGCGGCGATCCAAACCAAATCACTGAGAAAAGCGGGGCGTCTTTTTTTAGCTCCTTTTTCATCCAATTAATCGCAAAATCCACCGCGACGATTGAACTTTCTCCATCTGTTACAATGGCGGTTCCGTTGTCGGAGAGCGGCGAGTTGTTGTCATAATAATTTGGGGCGCTGATCCAGTGATCAAAGCCATTCGCACCGGGATTTGCGGGACTTGTTTTTCGGACCGATCCGAGGTGCCATTTTCCAAAATGTGAAGTCGAGTAACCTGCCGTTTTCAGCGCCTCGGCAATCGTCGTTTCCTGCGGCCGCATTGGGTGCCCCCATTTATAAACGCTCATCCGATTCGGCGTCCGGCCCGTCATCACACTTGCCCGGGTGGGAGAACAAACTGGAGCGGCCGCGTAGAATTTATCGAAACGAAGCCCCTCTGCTGCGGCTTTGTCGAAATTTGGGGTCACCACATCGGGATGTCCCATGAAGGCCATGTCTCCCCAGCCTTGATCGTCCGCCATCACCAGAATGATGTGAGGTTTTTCTACAGCAACAATCGAAGCAGAAATGAGAATTGAAAGCGCGAGCACGATTCGAGAAATCATCCGCGAAGTGTGGCGATTCTGAATACCAACGGCAATCCCGCTATCGTGGTGGCGTAGAATAAGAAACGGGATGATGGTTTGGCATGATGGAACTCTATCTAAAAATCTCGGCGCTCGTTTGCCTTCTCATCGGAGGAATCAGCCATGCGCAGGATAAGCAACCCACGCTCGCAGAAGAAAAGGCAGCCTTTAAAAAAGCGGATGCGGAGCTGAATCAGGTCTACCAAAAAGTAAAAGGCTCCCTTCCAGAGTGGTAATTTGAGTTGCTGAAAACCGAGCAGAAAGACTGGCTTGAGTATCGCGACGGAAGTGCACTTTCAGCAGCCGTTTATGACGATGGCCCCGAATTCGAAGAAACAGAAACAACATCAACCGCCTACTGGGGAACGCTTGCAGCCGTCACGAACACTCGGGCGAAGATGGTAGCGGGCTGGGGTGACAAAACGTCAAACGCTGAAGTTTCGTGGGAGGGATACTGGACGGATGGCTATGGCGGTTGGTTGCGAATCGCTGTTGCAGACAAAGTTGCCGGCGCAGCTTCTCCAGCCACGGCATCCATGAGTTTTCACATCGAATGTGTTCGCGGGCCGACTTATCACATGGGCGACATCAACGGAAAAGCGAAGGTGAACTCGACAATTGCATTTTTCACTGACAACGGAAAAGGCGATGCTGATTGCAAGAAGGTCAAAGGCTCGCAGGAGACGTGGCTGATTTTCGAAAAACTGCCGAATTCCCCGCAAGTGAAAATCAGTGGGGTAAACACCTCTGATTACCACGGAATGCGTGCCTACTTTGGCGGGACTTACACCCGAATCGGCGATCTCCCCGAGGAAGAACGCAAAACTATGCTCGACGGAAAATTCGACTTTGGCCAGGGGCGCTAAATCCCTTCTCGCTTTACGAATTCAAAAGCGCCTGAATCTGTGGTGTGTAAAGAGCCGGTTGGAGCAAAAACGAGTCATGCCCTTTATCCGTGTGAACCGTGAAATACAGCGGTGAAATCCCGGCTGCCTTCAATTGGCTCACTAGATTGGCCTGTTCTTCTGGATAGAAACAGTAGTCCTCATCGATCGTAAACACTAAATACCGATGCCCCGCATCCTTCGAGCGTTTGAATAGTTCAAGACTGTCAGCCACCTTACCTTCAACGACCGGATCGAAGCGGCTCCACATTTCACAAATCCGAATATAGGTATTTGCATCAAACCGGGCCGTGAATTTCCTGCCCTGATGGAGCATGTAACTCTCCACGTGATCGTGGGCTTTATACCACGCAAAGCTGTCTTCAGGCTGAATCACTTCCTTGTTCGCCCGACGCTCAATCGCATCGAGGTGGACAAAACACTTGTGGCTGATCATTCGCGAAAGCCTCAGCCCGAGTTCCGGCGGCTGACTTTCGTAATATTCTCCGCCCTGAAAATGAGGATCGTTTTCGATCGATAAAATCTGTTCCAGCAGAAAAATTCGGTTCAACACCGTGGTTTTCACGCCAGTCGCGATCGGGATGACTCGACTGGTTCGCTCGGGAAAAGTTGTTGCCAGATTAATCGCCGCCAAACCACCTGTCGATGGGCCGACCACCGCGTGAAGTTTGCCAATTCCCAGCCGGTCGAGAAGCAGAATCTGACTGCGAACTACATCGCTCACGCTGATGTGTGGAAAGGCAGACGCATACGGTTTCTCCGTCTCAGGATTGATCGTCGCAGGCCCGGTCGATCCGTAACAGCCGCCGATGTAATTTACACAAATGACGTGATACTTATTGGTATCCAGCGCCTTATCCGAACCGATAAAATCGTCCCACCAGCCGGCGTAACATTCGGGAGTCCAATACGGAATGTCAGGATGCCCCGTATTATGACCCGCTGCGTGTTGATTCCCCGAAAGGGCGTGAAACAGCAAAATGACGTTGTCTTTCGCCTCCGAAATCTCGCCGTAGGTTTCGTAAGCCAGCGTGACATTGTCGAGCGATTTTCCATCGGCAAAAACAAAGGGGTCGTCTGCTGTCGCGATGACCTGGAACTGAGTCTCGACGGTGCTTGCTGTTGTAGATGAATCGCTCATTTTTTTGGTGAAGTAGCACAATTTTAAGGTAGAAACGGATGCCTTGCTACCGATTTGAATGTCATCGGCGGGAATCTCATTTTCACGATCGAACAGGGTCTGTCCGTCGAACGCACCCTATTGACTCGCACTTGCCAACAATTCCCACAGGCACGACAATTACAACGATGTCTCGTTTCCGAACTATTCTAGTCACAGCTTTTTTGCTGCTCTCGTGCACGGCCATTGCGCAAGATGATAAAAAAGAGAAAGAGAAGCCGCCGCCCCCTACCCGGCCAGACGTGCCGAATATTGTTTTCATCTTTATTGATGACATGGGTTATGCCGATCCGTCGTGTTTCGGAAATCCGAAGATGAAAACACCACGGATCGATCAGCTTGCTGCGGAAGGTCTTAAATTGACCAATTTTTATGTGAATTCGCCAATTTGTTCCGCTTCCAGAGTCGCCGTTACCACGGGACAATACCAGGGACGCTGGGGAGTTCATTCTTACCTCAATAGTCGGGCGAAAAATGAAGCACGCGGGATGAAGAACTACCTAAGCGGCGATGCTCCGACCACAGCTAAAATGCTGAAAGCAAACGGCTACGCCACGGCTCACTTCGGAAAATGGCACATGGGCGGCGGCCGCGATGTCGATGATGCGCCGCTGCCGAAAGCTTACGGATTTGATGAATCACTCGTGTCCTTCGAAGGGCTGGGCGACCGCGTGATGATTCGCGGAAATGGACTCGCCGAGCAAAGTCGCAAACTCGGCCAGGGAAAATTCATCGAGTGCGAAAAACACGAAACCACGGGAATTTACGTGGATCGAACGATCGATTTCATCCGCAAAAACAAAGACGGAAAATTCTATGTGCGGATGTTTCCGAATGACGTTCACGACGCGTTTATTCCAGCAGAAGGTGAAGCTGAAAAATTCGCGGACGTGACTTCGAATCCGGAAGAACAGAAATTTTTTGCCGTGTTGAAAGAAATGGATCGCCAAATTGGGCGGCTCGTCGATGCGATCGATGAAATGGGCCTCGCAGAAAAAACCCTGATCGTTTTCACCAGCGATAACGGCCCGACTGATTGGCCGAAATATTACAAGCAGGGAATCGAACCCCCGGG
>ERZ887942.1442-NODE-1442-length-16429-cov-18.956761_pt1 | contig 16429 bp, 14 predicted proteins | sample MGYA00521099_ERZ887942 | MGnify/ENA primary metagenome ERZ887942 (study PRJEB32303, sample SAMEA104408605) | aquatic metagenome | biome: Brackish water; feature: Pelagic; material: water | place: Baltic Sea | collected 2014-06-07T06:48:00 | depth 16,251 m ... | reverse complement strand
CCAACGCCGCAAAGCCCTCCAATGGACAAACTAAACAATTCTGTCCGGCACCCCATTAGTGACCTTTAGCGATCTCAACATCACGGGCGATCTGCGCTTTCAATTCATCGATCGAGCCAAATTTCTGCTCCTCGCGGATTTTCTCGAGAAAGCAAACTTCCAGATCCCATCCGTATGCCATCGGAACATCCCCGCAAAAAAGATGAACTTCCAGCGAGCGCCGGGACGAATCATCGACAGTGGGCCGGGTTCCGGTGTTCGCGACTCCACGGATGCCATTTCCCTCAATGATATAAACCCCATTGGGAGGAAGCTGTTCTTCGTTCACCGAAACATTGGCGGTAGGAAATCCGATCGTGCGCCCGAGGTGACGCCCCTTCACCACCTCGCCATAAACCGAATACGGCCGCCCCAACATCGCGACCGCGCCATCAAAATTCCCGTCACGTAAACACTGTCGGATCCGAGTGCTGCTAATTCGTTCACCATCAAGTTTCACCGGCCCAATCGCCGAGACTTCAATATTAGATTCATTTCCCCACTCCGCAAGCCGGTCCATGTTTCCCTCCCGCCCTTTCCCGAAATTCCAATCCTCACCGGCAGAAAGCCGCTTGACCCCGGTTTCGAAAAGTTCATCCGCAAAACAACGAGCATCTTTGGCCGCAAACCCGCGGGTGAAATTCACGATCACGACAAAGTCGACACCAAGGGACTCGAGAATTCGTTTTTTATGTTCCAGATTGGCCAGAATCCGACGAGGAGCGCGGTCGGGAGCAAGGACCTGAACCGGATGGGGTTCAAAGGTCAGCACTCCCAGTTTGTCAAAGCCACGGGCCGCATCCAAGACAGCTTGGTGGCCAAGGTGTACCCCGTCAAAAACCCCAAGCGCGAGACCGAAGGAGAATCCGGCTTCCGTAAGCTCTTCGAGGCTGTTGAAAACTTGCACGACGCCAATGAAGGGACGCGCGACGAAACTGTCAACCGAACTAGCGGCGACGTCCGCGACGACGCAGGTAGGGTGGAATGTCGAGATCCTCCCCGTCTTTGACCGTATTTGGTTTATCTCCGTCAAAGCGCCCTTTCGGGGCTCCATCGAGGAGAAGCTCACCTTGATTGCCGGGAGCCTTCTTCGGAGGGATTTTTTCAAGCGCAGGTTCAGCGCTCGTTTCAACCTTCTCTGCAGCCGGGTCCTCCTCGAGGTCATTGACAATCGTCAAATCCGGGGCTGCGAATTCATCAATCTCATCGTCTTCAATTTCAATATCCTCCTCGTCAACTTCCTCTTCCTCTTCAACGACTTCATCCTCAACTTCAAATTCAATAATATCTTCGGGCTCCTCATCTTCGAGCCCCTCTGTCTCTTCGTCAATATCCTCACCGATAGGCTCTTCGATTTCCTCCTCGACATCATCTTCAACAGCAGAAGCGGCAGCTTCTTCGGCGAGTTCGTCTTCCAGCCCTTCGATTTCAATCACTTCAGCCTCATCGGGATCAGCAAAAACCGGGACCGCTTGAAGCCGTTCCTCCGGAAGCGCACTGATAATGGTCACGCTCAAGGCATCTTTCATTTGGGAATCAGTCGCCGCCCCAAAAAGGAGGTGGGCATCATCCGGGATAAACTTGGTTAACCCCTGCATGAGCAACTCGACCTCGTAGAGCGTCATGTCATCACCGCCACAAATGTGTATGAGCACTGTCGTGGCGTCTTGGAGAAGTGAACCACGGTCGAGGAGCGGGCTGTTAAGAGCCGACTTTAAGGCAGACTGCGCACGGTTTTCGCCACGTCCCAAACCGGAACCGAAGAGACAACGTGAACGGTTGGTTTTCAGGGCGGACATCAATTCGTCCAGCCCCACATTGATCAAGCCGGGACGAAGGACGAGCCGGGCGACAGCGGTGATACTATCGGAAATCATGCGGTCCGCGGCAGAGAAGGCTTCATGCACCCCTTGCTTGGGCAGGACCAATTCCCCCATGCGACCGTTATCGAAGGTGACAAGGGCATTGGAAAGAACAGCCAGTTGATTCAGTGACTCTTCGGCCTGCATCCGCCGACGGCGGCCCTCAAAAGCAAAGGGCATGGTTGCAAAAACGACCACAAAGGCTCCGGCCTCGCGTGCCAATCTGACGACAATCGGAGCCGCGCCCGAACCCGTTCCACCGCCAAGGCCGACACAGAGGAAGACAATCCGGCGATCGCGAAGGGAATCGCGAATCTCGTCTTCGGCCTCCAAAATGGCTTTTGCACCAAGATCGGGATCACCACCGGCACCAAGTCCTTTGGTCAGATTCCGCCCCAGCTGGATCTTTTCTCCAGACACCGTGCTGGCCAACGTGCGAACATCGGTATTCAAGGAAAGAAGCTCAGCTCCCTCGATTCCATCGAGAGCGACACGGTCCAGCATGTTTGATCCGGCACCTCCAAGACCTACGATTTTCACGGAGCTCTCAGGAATGGTTTGTTGGCGGTTTCGCGGGTATTCGATCATGGCAAGTTGAAATTTAAAAGATGTTTAGCAATTACCCTGATTAGCCGCCAGCTAAAAAACCCAACAAAAACAGGCGACAAGCGTCGTTTAATAAAGAAGAAAACCGGAAATTCCCGCTGGCACGACCCCAAGATGTCTGCGAGTCTTCCCTAGACTTCTTATTAGCGCTTTTTGCCACCCATCCACCGATGTCTGACAATCCCTCTTCCCCATCCCCCCAAGAACAAATTCCCATCCCCGGGGATCTGCGCAGACAACTCGCTCAATTTCAAAAAGCATTATGGCGAATCAAGATCACGGAAGCTGTTCTTGCAGGAATTTTCGGCCTTCTGATTTCCTTCCTGATCGTCTTCGTTCTTGAGCGTTTCTTCCCCATCCCTTCCCTCGCCCGTCTGGGCATCCTCCTCGCGGGAACCTCACTCGCCGCGATCTTTGCCCCCTTTTGGGTTCGCCGCTGGGTTTTTGGCCACCGTCGTGAAGAGCAACTTGCCAAATTGATTTCGAAAAAGTTCCCCAAACTGGGTGACCGACTTCTCGGCATTGTCGAACTGCAAGATCAGCACGAGGCCAAGGAGGCCCTCTCTCCGGAACTTCGTGAAGCCGCAATGATTTACGTCGCCAATCAGGCCGCGAAACGTGACATGAATGAGGCGCTCCCTTATTCACGTCACAAGAAACTCGCAGTTGCCGTTGGGGTCGGGGTGGCCGCCGTGATTCTCGGATTCGCCCTCGCCCCTAAAGCCGGAGGCAATGCACTCAAGCGCTGGCTCATGCCCCTGTCGGACACCGAACACTATACCTTCACCCAGTTCGATCTCGACAAAATGCCCAACCCGATGGTCGTGCCCCTCGGAGAAGCCTTCACCTTTGAAGCGCCCTTGAAAGGAGGCAGTGACGAAAAGCCTGAAAGCGCCCGCGCCCGCTATGGACGCCAGGATTGGATCGAAGCCAAACTTGAACAAGACGGGACCTACCGCTTCGATTTTTCCGGACAGGAAGCCCAGGATCGAATCACCATCGAAGCTGGAGACGCCACTCACAAGATCCGCGTTGAGCCTGAAATTCGTCCGGAAGTTGAAGGGTTCGAAGCCGTCGTCACCCTTCCCGCTTACCTCCAGCTCGAGCCTCGGAACATGGATATCCGCACCGGAGCTCTCACCGCACTCGAAGGCAGCAAGGTCATCCTAAAGGGCAATTTTTCCCGCGAAATTGCTTCCGCCACTGCCCGCTTTACTCCGGAGCCACTTGACGAACCTCTTTTGGAATCTCCGGATGCTCCCATCGAAGCCGATACCCCGGACGACATTGAAGCCGCCGAAGCCGAGGCTGAGAAAAAGGCCAAGGAACTCGCGGAAGCCTCCAAGCTGCCGGACGCTCGTGACCTCACCGTCTCCATCTCGGAGAACACCATCACCAGCGAGCCCGTCGTACTTGGAAAATTCCATGCCGAGATCCCTTTCACCTGGAAGGACGTCAAAGGTCTGGATGGGGCAGGTTCCTTTAAAGTGAGGATCGAAACCAACAAAGACATGCCTCCCTCATCCTACATTCAGGGAATCGAGCGGAACATTGTCATCCTTGCCGAGCAGACTCTGGAATTTGAAATCCTGAACGAAGATGACTTTGGACTGAAAGAGATCGGTCTTTCCTGGCAGGGAGAATTCACCAAGCCTTCCGATGGAAAGCCTGCCGAAGGCTCCATCACCTTGCAAAAAGGCTCGCCATCCTCGATTCGAATGGGAGACCAGGTCGTTTTCTCGCCTCAAACCTACGGCATCGAACCTCAGAAACTCCTCCTTTCCGCTTACACCGAAGACTACAAGCCGGGGCGTGGTCGTATCTACTCAGAGCCCCTCACCATCTACATTCTCACCCGCGACGAGCACGCCCAGATCATTAAGAGCCGCTTTGACCGTGTCATCAGCGAACTGGAAGATGCCGCCCGTAAAGAGATGAATAACCTCGACGAAAACGAACGCCTCGACAAAACAAAAACCGCCGAGGAGCTGCAAGAGGAAGACGGCAAGGAAAAGCTCGCCAAGAGCCAGGAGGAGGAGGCCAAGAACGCCGAAAAAATGAAGGAAATCGCCAAGAAGATGGAAGAAATTTTCAAGGACGCCGCCCGCAACGGAGAGCTCGATGACAAAACCATGAAGGACATGGCCGATGCTCTTCAAAACATGAAGGAACTTGGTGAGGAGGACATGCCCGAAGTCGAGAAGAAGCTGGGCGAGGCCCAGGATCAGAAGTCCACTCCGGAAAAAACCGAGCAAGATCTCAAAGATGCCATCGAGAAACAGAAAGAGGCTCTCAAAAAGATGCAGGAGACGATCGAGAAGGCGAACGAAGCCAACGAAAATTTCGAAGCCTCCACCTTTGTGAATCGCCTCAAACGAGCATCCACTGAAGAAGGAGGCATCATGACCGCTCTCACCTCGGCGTTCCGTGGAGAAGATGAGGAAGCCGTCCTCCCCATCCTCGGAGCTGCTCCGGAGAGCGATGACATCGACCCGGTCCACGCCCGCCTTCTTAAAGATCTTGGAAAGCAGCAGCGAAAGACCACCATCGACGTTCGTTGGATTCAAGAGGACCTTGAACGGTTTCACGCCCGCACTCAAAAGCCCATTCACAAGGAAGTCTACGACGAGATGTACAAGTCCCTCATCGACGAAAAACTTGAGGAACTCCGCAGGGAGATCCTGAAAAATCGAACTTTTGTCTCAACCAGCCTCGCCAAAAAGTGGTCCGAAACCCTCAAGGCCTGGGCGGATAAACTGGAGGGACCAAAGCCTGATGGAGGCGGTGGTGGCGGTGGTGGCGGTGGTGGCAGCCCTGAAGAACAGGACTTCGAATTCATGCTCAAAGTCATGCGCATGGTTCAGGCCGAGCAGGATATCCGTTCGCGCACCCGTTCTCTGGAACAAATGCTACGTTCTCTAAAACTCACCAAACAAACCCCCTAAGATCCCATACCCAACCCAAAAATCTATGAAAGCAACCCTACTCACCGCTCTCGCTTCGGCGGGGCTCCTGGCGACCGGCTTGGCCGATCCCGTCAAGGAGGAGGCGAAGAAACCAACCGAGGCCGAAAAGGCCAAGGCACTGGTCAAACACCAGGAAGGATCTGAAAAGGTCTCCATTGACCAGGACAAGCAAACTGCCAACGCACAGGAGCTTCTCGACGAGCAAACCAATCCCAAGGTCATCGACCTCTTGACCCAGGTCGAGACTCTCATGGCCCAGACGACGGATCGACTCGAAGAGGCCGACACGGATGGCGACACCATCGCCATGCAAACGGAAATCATCGAAAAAATCTACGAGGCGGCCAAGGCCAAGTCTCAATGACCATCTGCCGGCGGATGACCAAGCCGGCAAAAGAGCATGGGTGCCATGCTCGATATGATGGGCCAGATGATGGGCAAAGGTGAAAAGCAGAAAGACGCTGACAGCGATTCTCCAAAAGGAGGCGAAGGCAGCACGGGCGAATCTGATTCGGCAAACACCCAAAATGGTGGGGCCTCCAAGGATCAGAAGAACGGTGAACGTCGTGTCCCCCGCTCTGCTGGCAAATCAGGAACGAAGCTTCCCGCTGAGTTCCAAAAAGCCCTCGATGGCTATAACAAAACAGCCGGGAAAAAATAACACTCAAGTCTGGAGCCTGTCGTTCACGGTCTCATGCCCCTGAACGACAGGCTCCCTTTTCACCACCCCGCCACACCATGCGTTTTTTGATCCCTATCCTAGCCCTGTCCATGGCCCTTCCCGCCTTGGGACAAAATCCGCTTCGCCGCGAGGAAGACCCCATCCCGGCGGCCGTGGAAAACATTTACACCCGTGGCTTGCGCTCTCTGGCAGCCACTCAGAAGGAGGACGGCTCGTGGCCCGATGGCGTTGGGGAAGAACCCGGAGTAGTCGGGCTCGCCGTCATGTCTTTTCTCGCCCACGGAGAAGACCCCAATCACGGACCCTATGCCAAGAACATCAAGAACGGCATCGACTTCATTCTTGGAAAACAACAAGACAACAATGGCTACATCGGAACTTCAATGTATAGCCACGGTTTCGCCACCCTTGCCCTCGCCGAATGTTACGGAATGTATCGCGACAAGCGAATCGCACCGGCTCTAAAAAAAGCGGTGGATCTTATTCTCAGTGCACAGAAAAGAAACCCCAAAGGCGGCTGGCGTTACAGCCCTGATGCTTCCACCTCCGATACCTCCATCGCAGGCTGCCAGATCGTCGCTCTTTACGCCGCCCGCAATGCCGGCATCCCGGTTCCCGATTCCGCGCTGGAAAAGGGCATGAAATACATGCGCAAATGCCGCGGCAGCGACGGTGGTTATGGTTACCAATCAGCCATGGGCGATCGCCCCACCCTCACTGCAATTGGTGTTCTCACCGAATCACTCGCCAAGCAGCATAAAACAAAACCGTATCAAGCCAGCGCCAAGTATCTCGCCAAGAATCTCAATTACCGCGAACGCCACTACGCCTACTACTTCGAGTATTATATGGCGCAGGCACTCTTCCATTCGGACGAAGAAGTTTGGAACGAATGGAATGCCAAAAACACGCGATACCTTGCAACCATTCAACGTGCCAATGGCTCCTTCCCCGGCAGCCGGGGGGAATCTTTCAACACCGCCGGAGCACTCCTTTCTCTCGCCCTTAATTATCGCTTTCTCCCCATTTACGAAAAATGAAGCTCCGCCGGATCACTCCGTTCATCATTGCTACGATTCCGACTCTGGCCTTTTCAGAGATTCTCCTCCGTAAAGGTGGAATCATTGTCGATCATGAGCTTTCCAGGCAAAACAATGAAATCAGCGGACATCAGCTCCCCGAACCCGACCCCGCCGGAAACGACATCCTCCTTTTTGAAAACGGGGACTTAATGCACGGGACCTTCGGGGGGATCAATGAAGGACTCCTCTGGGAGAGAACCGACATTAAACGCCCCATCAAGTTTGGGATCCCCGGAGTCCGCCAACTCGTTCTAAAGGGTGGCCTTGGAATTGGACTGGATGACAAAACCTCATTCGTCACTCTCGTCAGCGGAGATCGGATCCCCGGCGAAATCATTTCCCTGGATGACCAAACGCTTTCCCTCAAAAGCCCCGTCGCAGGTGACCTCGCCATTCCCAGGGCCCTCCTCAAATCGATCTCACCAAACCCCTTTGATGGAGAACTGATCTACACCGGCCCCTACACCAGCGCTGGTTGGATGACCCTCGATTACAAAAAAACCGAGACCCAGCTGGAAAAAGAAGCCGAAGAAAAAAAGAAAGCCGACACGAAAAAGCAGGAGATCAAAGAGGAAGTCTCTTCTCCCTGGATTCATTCCGGCGCCGCTTTCTATAGCCTTGATACCCGGCCACTAATCATACCCGATGCCAAGATGCCGGACGTCGGACGCATCCGCTTCAAAGCATCCTGGAAAGGCCGTCTCAATATCACTCTCGCTCTTCACTCCGACTTCGTCCGTGTCCTCACTCCTGAAAAAAAGGAAGAGAAAGAGGACGATGAAAAAGAAGAAGTTGAAGATGACGAAAATAAGGAAGAAAAACCCGATCCGGAAGAAAAAGAGAAGGACGACGAAAAACCAAAAGAAGAAGAAGAAGAAGAAGAGCCCGCGCCTCTCAAACAAGAACGGCTTCTCGACCTTCGTCAGGGAGAAGGTTTTCAGAATATTCGCTGGATCAACCCCACGAACCGCAACCACGCCGACATTTACGGCACAGGCTACACCATGACAATTTATTCGAGCTACCCAAGCCTCTCTCGAAATGACTATAGCGAAACCGGAGTGGCCCGCACCCAACGACTCAGCACAGCCCGCAGTAGCATGTCACTTTCAGAATCGGGTGACGCTGAGATTGAGATTCGCTACGACCGTAAAAAAGCCGTTGTGATGTTATTTGTGGATGGTGCCTATGCGGCCCAGTGGAATGATCTGGCCGGATACATCGGAAAAGGAAACGGATTTGGTATTGCCAACAATACCACCAGTTCAAAAATTAAGATCTCCGAAGTCGCCATCACAAGTTGGAATGGTATGACCGACAGTGCCCAAAGCATGAACCACCCCGACCGTGACGTGGTCCTGCTCACAAACGGCACCGATCGATTTTCGGGGGAGCTGACCGGTATCACCAACGGAATTGCCCATCTCAAGACAGACTATTCCGAAGTCCAAATCCCTGCCAGCGACCTTTCCAAAGTCATTTTAAAAAAAGCATCACAAACCGACCTCGAAGATATTGAGACCAACGGAAAGTATTCATGGGAGAACGACCCCATTACGATTCTCTACAAGCCCTACGGGAAAATTAAAATTAATCCCACGTCAGCAACCACCACAACCCTGGAGGGAACATCCCCCTTCCTCGGAAAAATTTCAGTCGACCTAAAATCGGCACACATCCTCCGTTTCGTCGAAACTTCACCCGATATCTCAAGTTGGTTCGACGACTTTTAAATCCATTTCCTTCTCCCAATGCTTCGCCTTTTCATCTCAAGCTCCCTCCTCTTCGCCACCGGCCTTGGTGCCGTTGCAAACGACCGGATCACTCTTAAAAACAAAGACCTCTTTTTTGGCAAAGTCATCGCCCTGAAAGACGGACTCATCGAGGTTTCGACGCCCCATAGCGACACTCCGTTGCAGGTCTTGAACAAGGACCTCCTCCATCTGAACTTTGCAGACGCCGATACCGGCGAACTCGAAAAAAACCCGCAGGAGCTCAGCCTCAAAAATGGAGACAGCTTCCCTGGCGAAGTCATCGCTCTCAGCGAAACCCACCTCACCTTCCAAACCTGGTTTGCCGGAGCGCTGGAGATTCCCCGCGCTCAAATCGAATCAGTTTTATTCGGTGTTACCCCGCAGCCTACCCTTTACCGGGGGCCCAAGGGAATCGATAGCTGGACACAGTCGAACGAAAATAAGTGGAAATTCACCAATGGAGTGTTGCGATCATCCGGCGACGGATTCATCGGAAAAAAACTCCCAATTCCGGAAAACTTCATCTTCAGCACGACAGTCGCTTGGACAAACGGCCCCAATATGAAGATTCACCTCTGCACGGACGAGGAATCTCCAAACGACAAAACCACCGGCAATGGATACCTGATTTATGTCAATACGTCCGAAATTCAGGTTCAGCGTGTCATGGCGCCAAAAACCCCGGGATCCAAGGACGTTTACAAGACCCTCATCACTCACACCGCCAAACTCCGGGACCTTCCATCCAAGCAAGTTCAGGTCGAACTTCGAGTCAATCGTAAGTCGGGGAGTCTGCAACTCTACTTGGATGGTCGTAAGCTCGAACAGGGCATTGACCCTTTCGAACCGCCAACCGGATCCTGCCTTCTTTTTGAAGACATGAGATTGGAAGGCAGCGATACCAGGATCAGGGATCTGCATATCCAGGAATGGGACACCACCACCCAACGCCTGCAGCTCGAACCCCGTGCCGCTGATAACACAGACACTCTCTCGGTCGGTGACGGAGATCGTTTTAGTGGGGAAATCCTCTCCTTCGATCCCGAAAAACCGGAGAAACCCTTCACGATCAAAACGGCTCTCAGCCCCGCTCCTATTGCCATTCCGCAGGAAGACTGTGCCGTCATGTATTTTGCGAAAGGTCAGGATCATCCTCCTTCGAAAGGCCAATACCAACTCGACCTGAGAACCGGCGGGGGCTTGACCCTTTCAGGAATTCAACTTGGCAAAGAAAAACTCATCGCCAGCCATCCTTGGCTCGGTCAACTGGAAATCGACCGCCGCATCATGAGTTCGATCAGCAAAAGCAAGTAACCATCAAGGCACCCCTATCCGATTCATTGTGAAAGCGCTTCCCCTTTTTACCGCCATCCTCCTCGTTGGAACCCACGGCAGCTTTGCCGAGAAGGATCCTTCCACCCTGACCTTTACCGACAAAACCCGGATCTCCGGCACTCCCAAAGCCGTTGATGGAAAGGATCAACTGCTCACCTTCAACTCCCCTTCCCTGCAAGGAGAGACCACCCTCAAGACCAGCAAACTATTGGAAATGACTCTGAATGGAGATCCAAAACCATTGGAATCGGACCACTACGCCCTCGCCACCATCTCGAATCACCACCGTGATTCCCATCTCGATAGCATTCGAGGACGACTCATCCATCTTGATGACAAGACCATCACACTTGATACGTGGTATGCCGGCAAACTGACACTTCGCCGCTCCATGGTTCGCTCACTCGATATCTTCAGCCAATCACCCAGCTTTTACAATGGACCCAATGGCCCCGATGGATGGGTTTCCTCCGATGGTGATATCGAAAAGAACTGGACCTTCAAAAATCGATCCATGATCTCAAAGGGCCGGACCGGCATCGCCCGGCAAATCGATATTCCGGATCGAGCTAAAATTTCCTTCACCGCCGAATGGAAAAGCTCGCCCTCCTTCCGCATCCTCTTCTTCTCAAACGACGAAAAGCAGGATTATCCGGGCACCGGATACGCCCTGAACATTCAGCGGACCTACCTGAGTCTCTTCCGTAATGCCCCCAACGCCCGCAATAACGACGTCATCGGGGAGCAGATCAGGAATATCCGTGAAGCCGAAATGGCAAAATTCACGATTTATTTGGACCGGGGTAAGGAAGGCACCAGCGCCGTCTACATCGATCAAACACAGATTGGAACCTGGGATGGGGTGGATGACACCATCTTTAAAGGGAATTGGCTTCACTTTGTTCCTCAACAAAATGGAAACCCCATCAAGTTCTCGAACATCTCGGTCTCCCAATGGGACGGAACCCTGCCACCGGCTGCCGCAGAGCCGGACGAAAAATCATCCGACAATCAAGCCGATGATGAAGACAAGCCCAAAGGTCAGAAAATCCATCTCGCAAACGGCGATATCGTCATCGGAAACGTCCTGAAAATCGAAAAAGACATGGTCTTTCTCAGCACCTCTTTTGGTGATGTGAGAGTTCCGGTCAAACGCATGAGAAGCGTCGGTCTTGCCACGGAAACCGACGAAGTCCGGATGGAAGCAGGCGATGTCCGCGCGTGGTTTCACGAAGGGGGCTACATCACGATCAAATTGAAGTCACTCGACGACAAAACGATCAAAGGATATTCCCAAGTCTATGGTGATGCAGAATTTGATATCAACGCCTTCTCGCGCCTTGAATTCAACATCTGGAGACGAGAACTCGACCCGGCGCGCTATGGAGCAACGTCCGGCTGGTAGGAACTCACTCCTTTTTTGCGCGTTTTGCGGGTTTGGAGAGAATCTCAATATAGATCTCCGTCCAATTCCCGGCGAGCCCCTCATCGAGAGCCTTTCCGATTTCCTTCTCATGGCAGGGAGCTGCTTCGGCAGCTGACTTCCCTGTCCGACAATCGAAGTCCCAGTAATCAAATTCCTCGGCGAACTTCTTTTTGCGCTCACGTTTCAGGTATTTTCGAATATCGCTCTTCACTTGCTCGACCACCCGGGCAGGCTGGTGCCGTTCGGAAATTAGAGGAAAGACCTTTTTCATAGCTGAACTTGTTAGGTCCATGCTCGTAAATGTCGAGCTTTCGCCCGTAAACCTCGAAAGAAAGATACGGACCGCCTTCTTGCATCGCACTTTGAACTCTCTAGATTTGCGGTATGAGATCGACCGTTTTTCTCGCCATGACCCTGGCCACCCTCACCGCGAAAGAACCCAAGATCCAATACCCCGATTCCAAACCGGGGGATACCATTGATCTTCTGCATGGGATTCACGTCCCTGATCCCTATCGCTGGCTTGAAGATCTTAACTCGGAAGACACCTCGAAGTGGGTCAAGGCGCAGAACACGGTCACCGAAAGCTACCTTACAAAAATCCCGGGACGCGGCCCTCTCGAAAAACACCTGACCAAGCTTTGGAACGTGGAACGCTTCGGCGTCCCCTTCCTTGAAGGCGGTCGCTACTTTTTCACCAAGAATGACGGTCTCCAAAACCAGTCGGTTCTTTACTCAACAACTTCACTCGAATCAAAGCCAACTGTTCTTCTGGATCCCAACACGTTCTCTGCCGACGGCACCGTGGCCTTGAGCGACTATGAAGTTTCCCCCGATGGGAAGCAGATCGCCTACTCCACCTCGGCATCCGGCTCTGATTGGATTGAATGGAAGGTCCGGGAAATTGAGACCGGCAACGATCTTCCCGACCACCTCCTATGGTCCAAGTTCTCCGGCGCTTCCTGGTCGAAAGATGGCAAAGGGTTTTACTACGGCCGATTCCCGACTCCGAAGAAGGGTCAAAAAATGACGGCCCAAAACATCCATAAAAAAATCTACCATCACACTCTGGGAACTTCGCAGGACCAGGATCGACTGGTCTATGAGCGCCCCGAGCACCCCAAGCAGGGACTCTACGCCTGGGTGAGTGAGGACGGCAATTACCTCCTGATCCAGGTCTCCCGGGGAACCGATACCAAAAACGGTCTCTTCTATAAAGACCTCAGCAAGCCGGACTCGGAGGTCGTCGAACTCCTCCCCAATTTCGATGCTTCGTATGACTTTGTCAGCAGCCTTGGTTCGACCTTTCTGATCCGCACCGACCTTGGTGCACCCAAACAAAAAGTCATCTCCATCGAACTGAATAAACCGGAGCCAAGCAACTGGAAAACCATCATTCCCGAGTCCCCCGAAACCCTCCGCTCCGTCTCCCACATCGGTGGTATTTTGATCGCCAACTACCTCAAGGACGCCCGAACTGAAATCCGAAGATTTGGTCTCGATGGCACCCAACTCCCCCCCGTCAAGCTGCCCGGGTTGGGCACAGCCTCCGGATTCGGAGGGAAATCGGGACAAAATGAAACCTTCTTCTACTTCACCTCATTCACCACCCCGGGCGCCGTCTACCGATATGACGTGAAGAGTAACACCCCTGTTCTTTTCAAATCCCCGAAAACGCAATTCCGACCCAAGAACTATCAATCCAAACAAATTTTTGCGACCTCCAAAGACGGAACAAAAGTCCCCATGTTTGTGGTCCACAAAAAGGGACTGAAACTCGACGGTAATAATCCCACCCTCCTCTACGCCTATGGCGGTTTTAATATCTCCCTTCGTCCATCCTACTCTCCGGCCACCATCGCCTGGCTCGATATGGGCGGAGTCTACGTCATGGCCAACCTCCGGGGCGGCGGCGAATACGGTGAAGATTGGCATGAAGCCGGCATGAAACTCAAAAAGCAAAACGTCTTCGACGACTTCATTGCCTGCGCCGAACATCTCATCGCCAAAAATTACACTTCCTCATCCAAGCTCGCCATCGCCGGAGGTTCCAATGGAGGCCTTCTAGTTGGAGCTTGTATGGTCCAACGCCCGGAACTTTACGGAGCCTGCCTCCCGGCCGTAGGCGTCATGGACATGCTTCGCTTTCACAAATTCACCATCGGCTGGGCCTGGCAGGCGGAATACGGAAAACCTGACGACGCAAGCGACTTCAAAAACCTTCTCCGCTACTCGCCTTACCACAACTTAAAGCCCACGAATTACCCCGCAACCATGGTCATCACTTCCGACCACGACGACCGGGTCGTGCCCTCCCATTCCTTCAAATTCGCGGCAGCCCTGCAGGCCGCGCAAAAAGGAACAGCCCCTTCATTAATTCGAATTGAAAGCAAGGCCGGCCATGGCGCCGGAACCCCCACTTCCAAACGAATCGAAGCCATCGTTGATAAATACTCCTTTCTTTCCAAGACCCTTGGATTTGAGATTAAACTTTAGAAACCACCATGCGCAAGAGGCTCAGGGATTTTTTCAGGATAGCGGAGTGGGTGATTCGCTACGTCGAAGGAGAACCTCCACTGATCAAAGGAACCCCACCCCGGGGCTTTCTGAGGGAGTGCCACTCTCTTCTCAAAGAAGCCGGCCTCAGGAAAGCCGGCATTTCCGGGGTGAATAAACACGGCCTCATCATATTGGAATTTGACGCTTCCGTCCCCCAAAACCTCCACCAGCGATTGCGGAATCTTTGGTCCACCAACCAGGACCGCTAACTCACTCTCCTTCTTCCGCGAAAAGAACATCATCGAACAGGTCGATTTTCCCCTCGGCCCGGTGTCGTAGCTTTTCATAGCGAAATTTTTTCCATGCCTCATCCCGCTTTTCCAGGGCAAGCGCGCCCTTGATGCCTTCCCGTGATTCTTCAAATCCACCAGAGAAGGCCTTGGCATTTTCCTCAAAGCAAGCTTTTGCTTCCTCGTCGGTCACCTCGACCGACAACATTCGTTCGAGGTATTCCTCCCGTTGGATTCGGGCCGCCAATCTCATCTCACGCTCCTTTTCTCCCGACCAACCGGCCCGACGGGCAAGCTCATCGTAAACTTTGGAATCCGGATACCTTCCCTTCTCAACCTCCACCGCCCGCCCGACCTTATCATCGGACACGGCAACTTCCTCGGACATCGAAACCTTGATCTGCAACTTGATCAGTTCCTCGTCAATGAGTTGATTGACCATCAACTCCCTCAACAATTTTCTTTCCGGAGCACCGGTATCCTCCGGCGTGCGCCCCCTGCGCCAGAGGTATTCCTTCATCGACTCTTCCACCTGGGCACGATATATCGGCCGATAGTAAACCCGCGCAACAACACCCGATGCCTTTGCTTCTGCAATCACCGTTTTTTCGTCACGGGGAGAGGCATTCAGAGACTTGTAAACGGGGCCCTTGAAGACAAAAAAATCACAAACCAGATATCCCACAAGAACGCAATAGACGCTCATGCGGATGGCCATAATCTTTGGCAGACTCATCGGACGATCACTCTTGTTCCGGGACGCACATACTGGGGAAAACGGGCCGCATCCCAATTGGAGAGCCGGTAGCATCCCGCGCTCTGCGATCGTCCAATCGTCCTGGGACTGGATGTCCCGTGAATCCCAATCCCGGATTTTGAAAGTCCGCACCACATCACTCCCACCGGGTTGTTTGGGCCGTGGGCCACTTGAATCGCCTGATTGCCTCTCTTCCCGGTTTTGAGCAGCTGTTTGTCATAACGCCAAACTGGAAATTCCACACAATTGACCACTTTCCAGGTTCCCCGGTGGATAAATTTTTCCCGACCGGGCGTTGTTGGGAACATCGCGATCATTTTGCCAAGGGGCTCTTGTTTGTCGTCCGAAACCACCATTGCCGTTCCCGGGATCGCAATCGTGGCCTGACTGGGATCGTAAACAAACAGCTGCTTGTTCCGGGTATCAATGACGACATTGTGCTGACTCAGCTTCTCATCGCTCTTATGCATCCGCCCGGCCTTGAGCGATTCAATACGGAATGGCTCGATGTTCGGGACCTTGAGCGGGGAACCTGGTTTAAGGCCGTAGGCCTTCTTATTCCCGTTTAGCTCGAGGAGAAAAGACTCCGAGGTATGATACCGCTCGGCCATGAACTCGAGATAGCTGCGATAGGCCATCAGCTTGATACCACCGACATCTTCATACTTCCGGGGGAGTTTGGGATTAATGAATTCCTTGGCCAGGGATGGGACGATAGCGGTGGCATACAAGGTTTCCACCCCGGCCTCGGCTTCTTTCAAAAGAGCATCCCAGGCTCCAGGAGAACGCCCCTTAAAGCGATTGTAGGAATACACGGCACGGAGTGTGAAATTCCCGGGTTTTCCGTCAAGGAAACCGGGGCCAAAACACTTCTGATCAAGAAAGATTTGAATTCGAAGGCCATCATCGCCCTTTTTTGGAGCGTCGGTCTGCCCAATTGCCAGAATCGGAAGGATGGAAAAAATAAGGATAAGCAGTCGCATAGGGAGAAGTGGTCTTGCCGCTTAGAATTTAACATACGTGGACAAATATGCGAGCTTTCCGATCACAAGCGTCAAATTCGAGATCATAGCCGAACATTCCGACAATAGTAAACCTTGATTTCCCTGCCGCTTCACGTACTTCCCTTCC